>PVBE010666249.1_pt1 | contig 13125 bp, 9 predicted proteins | sample 1631181 | NCBI WGS metagenome assembly PVBE01 (sample SAMN08397723, study PRJNA350692) | Marine metagenome, whole genome shotgun sequencing project. | isolation source: water | place: Pacific Ocean | collected 2012-04
ATTCCGTTTATGAACGAATCCTGTGCCTCAGCGGGCAGAACATCAAAGTCATCGCTGCCTGCATCTTCAGAGACCCCTAGCTCAACGAGTCTATCTAACCCAATTTCATCAACAACAGATTCAGTGATACACAAAGCTTCTTCTGGGAATGGGAATTCGGGATCTGAACTCAGGGAAGCAGCTAATGCTCCTGCGAATGCTTCTGCCCCTGCACTGGAACTACTTGCTTCTTCTGAAGCGGTACTGGAAGCCGAAGCGGAAGAACTGGAAGATTCATCCATGCTTTTGGCTGATCCGCCATCATCGCCACCACAAGCAGGCACGATTACACATAAGGCTAATAACGCAAACAGTACTTTTTTCATTGAAAACTCCTTTAACCCAATTAAGACTACTGAAAAAGTCTCTACCCTGCAGTGACCCTAAAGCACAAAGGGAAGAACTTTATCTTCAATTAAATGAAGTGACTCCCAAGCTATTTCTGGTGGCATTCCGCCACATAGGGGTTGCAGGGAGAGTCGGTGGTATTGAGAGATTAGCGATATAGCTTCGTCAGGGGTAACGATTCGGTAAGATCCCTTTTCTTCTCGTAATTCAGTAATGGTTGTTGCGTGGCTCAGGCTAGCTGAATTGTTAAGCTCTCCCATCCATTTTCGGTATTCCGTTGCGTCATGAAGCATGTACGGACCATATTGTTCCCATGCTTTCTCGAGGTCTTCAGCGACAAAGATTGTTGTGGGTGCCCCCTCTTCTGGCCCCATCGTCATTCCGGTCGAATTTCCTACACGTTTGGCTTCAGCATCATAAAAGTCACTCATTGCCGTATCTGTTGTTTGTGGGAAAAACATTATTCCGAGTCGTGCAGCTCGTTCTGCAGCTGCTTTACTTCCCCCTCCGTAGGCGATCACGGGCCCACCCTTTGTGAAGGGTTCGGGATGAACACGTATGTGCCGCCCACGCCATTGAAATTTTTCACCAGCTAAAGCTCTACGTAGAACCAAAATCCGTTCCTCTATTTCTTGTCCTCTTTTTGATTTATTAACACCGAACATTGCATATTCTTCGTCCCGGTATCCAAGTCCGATGGTGTACCCAATCCGGCCTCCACTTAGGTGGTCAAGTACCGAAATATCTTCGGCGAGTTTTATCGGGTCGTACATGAGGAGGAGCAGTGCACCAACATTAAAAGTGAGAGTATTTGTCCGTGCGGCAGCGGCCGCAGCGAGAATAAGAGGTGAAGGTAGGTATCCGTCGGGAGAGGTGTGATGTTCGGAGAACATCGCTGTGATGGCACCATTACGTTCGCCCCATTCGCACATATCCAAAGCGGCTTCATAGAGTTCCTGCATTGTTGAGGGACTGCCAGGTTTAAGTCTGAAATCAAAACGCAAGGTGAGCATTTCTATCCTCAGATATCTAGTTTCAGGACTCTGGCAGCGTTCTCTCTTAAAAATTTTGGCCAGACATGGTCGCGAAATGGGACGTTTGGAAGTTGCTCGAAGATCGTATCTATGTGAAGTCCCATCGGGAAATACCCTGCGTATATTATTTTCTCAGCACCTCTGGTATTTGCATAATTAATAACTGCCTGCGGGTAATATTTGGGGGCGAAAGCGGATGTTGAGTAGTGGAGATTTGGCCATTTAAGCATAAGTTTTACTGCCAGGTCTTCCCATGGTTCACATCCGTGACGGGTTACAAAACGTAAGTCAGGGAAATCGTACATAACTGCGTCTATGAGCTTCACATGCTGTGCTTCAAATGGGACGCGTGGCCCTGGAATACCTGCACAACAAAATATGGGGATATCCAATTCAACGCATGTTGCATAAAGCGCATACATTTTGGGGTCATCAATAGGAACTTGCGGAGTTCGTCCAGCGGGAAATGCTGAGATGGCGCGTATATACCCATCGGCATGAAGTTTCTTGATGTTCATGATTGATCCCATTACATCATTTGGGTCAGGTTCATGGCAGCCAATGAAACGGTCTGGGTGGTTATCGATAGCATCTCGGGCATCTGATCTTTCTTTACCTGGCCCAACCCCAACCATGGCGATTTCTATATTGTGTTTTTCCATATATGGAAGAAGTAGATCTGCGCCTTGGAGGGGTTCTGGTTCTTCTTCGAAGTTGCGTGCTTGTTCGCTCCAAGGAACATCTTTGAACATGTATTGAGCGGGAAAGTTGAATCCTTCAGTTTCTTTGTCTTTCATCCCTGTGAGGTTGGTGTAGTTATGTTTCGCTAGTTTTCCGGCGCGCGTGCCGATCATAGTTTCAACTACTCGGATATCTTTAGGGAGTCCCATTCTTAGTATCCCTTCGTTTCTTCACTGAGGCTTCTGGGGCTTGTTAATTCTCTACTTTTCCGACGCGATGGTTTTCAATTACTGGTCCCCCAACCCATCCACATAGTTGCGGGTCACATTCTCTTAATTCGCCTTCTATCCACGACCCATCAACACGGAATAAACCTTCTTTATCTCCATCAGTTACTCGTATGTTGCCCTCCGCTGTTTTTACATAAAGGGCTTTAGAAAATGGATGCACTAATCCATGCGACATTAAATGTCCTCCCCGCACCATTCACCAAGTTTCTGATGCAACCATCGGACTTTGGATTCTTGATAGTTGCTTAGAACTACGCCTGTTTTCTGGGTTGTCTCAAGGCCAAGTTGGACTTTAGACATATTGAAGACATCTTGGTCAAAAACTTTTCCTAAAGTATCTAACTCTTTTGCGTCGCTAAAATTCTCTTCATCGCTAAGCCAGTGAATGGGTGCTGGGTCTGGTTTCTCACCCTCTAGGTACGGAGCAAGAAAAATACATTCCATAATAGAGCTTCTATGATCATCCCCATTGGGTCGGAAACGGTAAACGATTCTGTTAAATGCACCCCAAGGGTGAAAGTTTGGGAACAGCGTGTAGTCAATGCTGTCCATCATTTCTGCATCAGACATTGAATCAACCCAATCTCCGGCCATTGGTCTCCATCGATCTCTCGACATTTGAGCGGCATGAGCACGCATTGTTGTCCCATCTGGGATTTTGATAGGTGTTTCTTGGTCATAACTTGTGTTCAGCATTGAGCGCAACTGGTCTTCTTCAGAAACTTCATAGTCAAGAAGAGGTTCAGGGGTTCCACCTGGGCTGATAACGCGAGCAAAATTGTCCCAAATATCTACCTGAGAATTAGTAGAACCTAAATAGGACATGATTTGCGGGTGCGTTGCATTTACGTGAAATGCCTCGCAAAACGCTTCTTGGGCTATTTTCCAATTAGCGTAAATAACCTTTGCGACGTGAGCTTGTTTGTAACGCCGTTCAAGGTCCCAAACCTGGAAATGGTCATCAAGGTCTCCAACGAAGTCCTCAAGGGACTCTGCATTAGGATCTGGGTTTATAAAAACGAAACCTGCCCAAATACCTACCTGAACCTCAGGAAGCTTAAATTCTTCCGCTTCAACATGTGGAAAATCCCATTTTGCTGGCACATCTTTGAGTTCCCCATCAAGTTCCCAAGCAAAGCCATGAAACGCGCATCGTATTTCTGAGCATCGACCACCATAGTCTTTGAGTTTTCTTCCACGGTGTAAGCAAGCATTTGGGTAAGCCTTAATCTCATCTTGGCTGCTACGCATAACGATGTAGCTCCGGCCTACTATCTCATAGACGTAATGGTCGCCAACCTCTGGGATCTCATCAGCGCGGCAAGCGTATTGCCATACTCTTGACCACAGATTTTCTTTTTCGATCTCATGCCATTCACGAGTTGTGTATCGAGTGATAGGAAATTCATCTGGGCCGAAACTCTGTGTAGATTCCAACCTAAGAACATCAGGTACAGGGTGCGTATCTGCGTCTAGGAGTTCCTGATACGTAACACCTGGGGACCTTTCCGAAACATCACGAACTATTGCCACGACTTCCTCCTGCATGGACTCACAAAACTTTATATTCTTCACTGTACAACATGTATTTTCGGAACAGTAATTTAAGAAAAAGCTATTGGAACTGAGCTCTTCACTCTGGAAGAAGATGGCGTTCTGACTCGTGTTCTGCCGAGATAAATGCAAGACTCTTATCTAGATGAACAAAGGGGAAGTCTTATGACTGAAGTTAAAGGTTCGATTCTTGGCAACGCCGTTCTCCGTCGTGAAGATCCAACTCTGCTTACTGGGGAAGATAAGTATTTTGATGATATGGAAATTGATGGCTTGGGATACGTCTACTTTGCACGATCCCCAGTCGCTCATGCCAACATTGTTTCTATAGAGACTGCCGATGCAAAGGCTATTGACGGTGTTGTTGATGTATGGACAGCTGATGATTTAGATCTCGCCCCGTATCTTGGTTTCCCAATGTTTCCACCTCACTTTGCTAGGCCACCATTAGCGAAAGGGAAAGTACGGTTAGTGGGAGATATTATCGCCGTGGTTGTAGCTGACTCATTCTCTGCCGCTGCTGATGGAGCTGCAGCAATATGGATGGACTATGAACCGCTTCCGGCAGTAACGGATCCGGAGAAAGCCCTCGAAGATGATGCTCCGATCCTGTTTGAAGAAAATGAATCAAATCAGTGTTTTGAAACTGGAATAGGATTAGAAGATGGAGATCCGAATGAAGATGCTGACCATATAGCTAAAGTTCGGATTGTAAGTCAACGCCTTGCAGGCGTCCCTCTGGAATCCAATGGTATTATCGCAGTCCCTGAAAATGATGGGTCTTTAACTGCTTGGATCCCGAGTCAGAATCCTATTTCAGTGCGTGAAGCGTTAGCAGCTCAATTGGGCATGGAACAAACAGACCTTCGAGTTGCAGCGCCTACTGTTGGAGGTGGTTTCGGGCCGAAAGGCGGTGTTTACGTCGAACACGTGATTACGTCGGAATTGGCGAGGTTACTAAAACGACCCTTGAAATGGACAGAGTTACGAAGCGAAAACATGCTTTCTCTCGCTCATGGGCGTGGAATGATCATGTATGGCGAAATGGGATTTTCATCAGATGGTAAAATAGTTGGTTTAGATGCCAGCGTTATTGCTGATGCAGGCGCTTATCCGGCGATTGGTGGATTCTTAACCTTTTTCACACAAACGATGATTCAAGGTGTTTACGATATCCCCAAGATCCGCTACCACGCTCGTAGCGCTGCTACAAATACCACCCATACCGCTGCCTACAGGGGAGCTGGTAGGCCAGAAGCGACTCAACTACTTGAACGCCTTATTGATGTAGCTGCTGATGAACTTGGGATGGATCCGGCTGAGATACGACACAAGAATTTTTTAGCTGAAGATGCATTCCCGCTTACGACTCTTGGCGGAGCGAATTACGACTCAGGGGATTATGCCTTGGTACTCAATAGGGCACTTAATGAAGCCGGTTATGATTCTCTGCTTACCGATCAAGCAGAACGGCGCTCTGAAGGCGGCTCGAAACAATTAGGAATTGGGCTTTCAACATATGTTGAAGTGACTGCACCTGCGGGTCTTCACATGGAGTATGGGGCAGTTGAAGTCAATGATGATGGCTCTGTTACTGCCCGAGTTGGAACTAGCGCCCATGGCCAGGGACACATAACAGCATTTTCAATGATTATCTCGGAGATGCTCGGCGTTGAAATGGACAATATTACGATCTTGCAATCCGATACTGACGAGATTCCACGTGGTCAAGGGACTATGGGTTCCCGTTCTTTACAAACTGCTGGTTCAGCTATCCATGTCGCAAGCGAAACAGTACTAGACAAGGCGAAAGATCTCGCCGCACATCTACTTGAAGCAAATGCTGAAGATATAGTCACTGGCGAAGGCGGCTTGCATGTAGCTGGAGTTCCTTCGAACTCATTGAGTTGGGCTGAACTTTCTATAGCTTCTAATAACGAGGAGCGAAGGCCTGAGGGTATGGAGTCTGGATTGACTCATGAACTAGATTTTGACGGTACTGACTCTACTTTTCCATTTGGGGCTCATGTGGCGGTCGTTGAGGTTGATACCGAGACAGGTGGCGTTGAACTACTCCGTCATGTAGCTGTAGATGATTGTGGTCGGATTCTTAACCCTATGTTAGTGACTGGGCAACAACATGGTGGTATTGCCCAGGGGGTGGCTCAAGCTTTATTTGAAGGAGTTTTCTACGATGATGAAGGCAATCCGGTGACTGGCAATCTGATGGATTATGCAATACCATCAGCGGCTGAGTTGCCATCCTTTGAGACGTACAATACTGAAACTCCTAGCCCTCGAAACCCTCTTGGAGCGAAAGGAATTGGAGAATCTGGAACTATTGGATCCACTCCTGCAATTCAGAATGCTGTCGTTGACGCAGTAGCCCATCTTGGTGTGCGCCACATTGACATGCCCTTAACGTCAGTGAATGTGTGGAATGCGATAAAGGAAAGTCAAGGAAGTTAATGGAAGACTCATCTTTGACGAGTCAGCGAGTTCTGATTATTGATTGTTTACTTTCCTACACTCGCGGCATTGACCGGCTAGACGCAAATTGCGTTTCATCAGCTTTTCACCCAGGTGCAATTTTGCATAATTACGGACCTGATCCGATGACAGTTGAGAATTTCGTTGAATATGCCTTGCCTTCACTTCGAAACCGTTACGTGGCGACACAGCACCGTGTTTCAAATATTCGCGTTGAGATTGTCGGGGGTAGAGCTCTTGTTGAGTCGTATGTTCTTGCTTTCCATGTTGAGTCACATGATGAAATAAATCGATTACATACTTTTAATGGGCGTTATATTGACGAATTTGAGCAACTTGATGGGATTTGGAAGATAAGAAAACGCCAGTTGCGTAACGATTGGTCAAAGGTTGAAGATATCTCTGAAGAGATGGCTGGTAGTTCTGTGTGGTTGAAGAGTTCGCGTGATGAAAGTGACCCGATTTACAACTGGTGATTTCTCAAACTAGTTTTTGACCGTTTTGGAGTATCAGAAATTGACGCTTGGGATCTGAAGCTGGTTCTCGTTTTTCGGGTTCTCCCATTTCTGGGTTTCCCTTTAGGAGGTTAGAACCGTCGGGGGCGTATTGGATGATGTATGCCTTTCTCGTTTCTTCAGTTAGGTTAGGTCCGGTCATATGCGGTGTTAGGGATGAGAAGATTACGACACTCCCTACTTCTGCTTCTACAGGTATCGCGTCTGGGTGTTCGCTAAAGCACTCATAACCGAGTGGCTCTATATAAGTGTGTGCAAGTGTTCCTTCTTTGTGAACGTTTGGGATAATCCATGGGCAACCATTCTCAATTGTTACGTTTACGAGGGGCACCCAGCACGTTAAATATTGTTGAGGTTCGACGAAACCGTACCCATTGTCCTGATGCCAAGGGAAACGGCGGGGTTTCTCTGTTTGTTTATAAACTATTTGGTCCCAGTACAACCGAACATCTGGCCCGATTAAATCATGCGTTATCTCTGGAAATGGCGTGATGGAGACAAATTTACGTGCTTCTTCGTAGCGCACACATGGGTGGATTCCAAAAATAATTGCCCCTGACTCAGCTATTGAGAGTCTGTCATGATCAAGTGTTTGAAGAAAAGCGTCTGTTTCTTCAGATAGCCTGTCCAATTCATCTGTCAATGCTGTCAACGTATCTTCAGAGATAATGTTCTCTGCAACAAGATATCCGTCCGTGTTATAAGAACTAATTTGTTCATCAGTTAAGAAACCGCTACGCGAGGCAGCATCTGTCCAATTAAACTCTGTATTCCATGGATGGAGGCCTATTTGGTTCATCCACCTGATGGAATAGGTTCATAGGAGCTAGGTTCTTCTCCTTCAGGCCATTCCATATAGATGTCGGAAGATGTCCCCCGATCGAAGAGGACAATATCTTCTTCAGGGATTTCACCTAAGAGGTAGCGTTGGCCTCCATCGGCGAAGAAATACATACCTTCAGAAAGGGTGTCCGCTTCGTCAAGGCCTTCTTTTGTGTCATCCCACCAGAAGACAGTGATGTCATCGCTTCCGAAAAAGTCGTATTCAAGTTCTGCTGGCCATCGACCTGTGTTCCCCCATGAGAATGACGCTGATGTCAGTCCTGATGGAGTTGGATCAGCGATATCCAGAGCTAGTTTCCAATTTTCATAGGTGAGGTCTGGCCCGATACCTTGAATAATTGGATAGAACGTTGCCGGCCATGGATCAATAACTCCTAAAGAATCATCTGCTGGAGCAGGCTCACCGAAGAACCACTTGTAACGAAAAGGAGCGCCACTTATCGTTGGATCTACCCGAGCAGCGAGAGTAGTGATACCAAAGGCATTTGCCCATTGATCTTGATCGTACGTTCGGGCGAAGATATTCGTATCTGCAAGAACGCTGCCGATATGTACCCATTCGGGGTAATATCCCTGAGCGGTTGCTTCACGAGTGAAATCACGCGGCGAAATTGGGTCACCGGAGAACATTACCGTTGTCACACCTGCTGCTTTAAATTTTGCTATCGCAGATGAAGCTTGTTCTTGAAGCGTTGCCGGATCAAGTGTAAATGCTACAGATTCGGCTACATCTACACCATATCCGTTGAGGTTCTCTTCAAAGTCTGCTTCATTTGTGACTGATGCTTCTCCGTTTTCAATCCAGAGTCGGCCAAAGACCCGAGGTTGGCTATGGTAATCAGTGTTGCCGGCATAGATAGCATTTCGTCCTGCAAGCTGCTTGCCAACGTATTCGGAAGCTAGCAGGTTACTTTGGACAGCACTCGCCGAGAAAGACCAAGCGAGTGGATCATTTTCACGGTAGTACTCTATGTTCTGAGATGGACCGCAAGCTAAGCATGCTATGCCGCGTGAAACAAGCTCGTCTTCAAATGCGTTGGTCAAAGTAGGGCCGTTCCATACCATAAACGGATCGTATTCTTCAGCTATTTTAACCGCGTCAGCTCGTGCAGAAACCGCGTCACTGATTAAACCCGTTCCCTCATAGAAGATCAAATTGACCGTTCTGCCATAGGTTTCATAATAGGTTTCATAATATTCCAGCATTCCACGCAAACTTGCTTCGGCATCAGCGTTAGAGTCATCATTGGCTATCGGCCCGGTGATATAATCTAGAATGAAGTCATTCTCCATCCATCGCCAGTAGACGATAGTAATTGCGTCATCTGTTACTCCACGTGCTGTCGCTCCTCCGTTACCGCCTTCAAGAGGGGCGAAACATGCTGGCGGGTTAGAAGTTGGAAGTTTCAGTAGCCCAGTCTCTTCGTCGCAACGCTCACCCCAGTCAATGTCATCAACAATGCAACGAGTGACTGCTTCTTCGTAGAACATTACGCCGGGAAGCAGATCGTCTCTGGCATCTCCTGCAGTTGGACAATCTTCAGTCGCAGGAGTTATTTCTTCATTTTCTTCTTCAGCATTTTCAGTTGTTTCTTCTTCGGCTTCTTCGACCTCTTCTGCGCTTTCTGCTTCAGACGTATCGGTAGAAGCAGCTTGAGAAGAGCTACTTGATGAAGAGGAACTTGATTCTGAAGCCGAGCCATCTCCATCTCCGCCACCAGACGCGACGATAATAATCACGACAATAGCCACAGCTAATATAAGTCCTAATGGTCCCCATTTTTTAAGATTTGCCGCCCCTGAACTCTCTGGTTCTCCTTGAGCTGATTCCATCTCTACCCCCCCTATTTTGCCAATAGTAGGGAGACTAGTACGCTTTTCGCTTTGAAGAAACTAAATCTGCCCACTTCGCTGTATCGTCGCTTTTGATGTACCGAGATATGAAGAAATAACGAGAGGATCGTCAAGGACTTCTTCTGGTGTTCCTCGGGCAATGACTGAGCCCTGATCCAAAGCAATGAAACGATCAGATATTTCTGAAAGAAGACCGATGTCATGTTCTATCACCACTAAAGAGGACCCCATTTCGTCCCGGATTCGTTGAAGAACTGGGATAAGTGCTTCTGCTTCTTTTTGAGCAATACCACTTGATGGTTCATCAAGAAGGACGACTAAAGGCCTATGAGCGATAACGCAAGCGAGATCCACCATCCGACGAGTCCCTGTCGAAAGTTCTCCTATGAATTTATTCTGATATGCACCCAATCCCATCACTTCTATAAGTTCCGCTACTTGTCTCGTAACGCGTTTTTCACTTTCATAGGTACGCGGAAGATGCAGTGCAGCCGAGACAGGATTTCGGGAAGCCGTAAAGCGTTCAAGCGCTACTGCAATTGTTTCCGATACTGTGAGCGATGGGAATAGCCTCGCGTCCTGGAATGACCGACCCAAACCGAAACGGGCCCGTTCAGCCGGGCTAGACGTAGTAATATCACGATTTTGTAACTGTACTTTTCCGCTATCAACAGGGACGAAACCACTCAGCAGATCGAAAAGTGTGGTTTTCCCAGCGCCATTTGGTCCCATGACCCCAACGATCTCTTTTTCTTTAACGTTAAAACTAATGGAGCTAACTGCCTGTATCCCTCCGAAACGGCGCGTGAGTGCCTCAGCGCTTAGTGTTACCGCGCTTGTGGATCCTGATAATTCTTTAGCTCCCAATGGAGAAGCATTGACTTGACTGAGAAATACTGACCGAAGTAAATCTGGTCTTTCTAGAAGATCTTTCGTTGAACCGCTAAACCGGATTTGGCCTTTTTCCATGAAATACGCCCTATCGGCGATCGTTAAAGCAAGGTTCACTGATTGTTCAACAACTATTACCGCCGTCCCATTCTCAGCTATGCGTTTAATGACAGGAAGAAGCCGTTCTACAACAGCAGGTGCGAGACCTAAAGATAGTTCATCAATCATCAGTACTTTTGGTGAGCTATGCAATGCCATAGCTAAACCGAGCATCTGTTGTTGCCCTCCGGAAAGATTCGCAGCAGGTTCATTCCATCTCTGTTGTATTTCTGGAAATAAACGCAGCGATTCTTCTACTTCTATAGCTGCTCCTACCCCATCGTTAGTCGTTAACCATTGCGACGCTTCGATATTCTCCTTGACAGTGAGGCTGGGGAAGATTGCGTGCCCACCAGGGAGTTGCGCTACACCTAACGCTGCAATTTCATTGGGGGGTGCATGTGTAATATCGCGTCCGTCAAGAACAATCGCTCCTCTTTCAGCCTCTGTCACTCCCGAGATTGCCTTCAGAAGTGTTGACTTTCCAGCACCATTAGTACCAAGAAGTGCTACGATCTCTCCTTCTCCAACGTCTATATCAATTCCAAATAGGACTTTAACTTTGTCGTAACTGACTTGGACGTCACGAGTTAGCAGAAGCTTGGCTTCACCTCTTTTGCGTGCTAAGGCAGCTTCACTTCGCGCTCGGGCGGAAGCTCTAACCTGTTCAATATCTCTGTTTATCCCTGCAGCTGCTGAACTAATAATAAACATTCCAATTAAGAGAATCGGAACCATAACTAGCATCCCCTTACGAATTCCCCAGTTATCACCTACCCAACCGACTAGTGGGAGAGCGAAAAGCCCTGGCAAAGCCCACAATGCCCCCATACTGAATCCCATAGCACGAGCTCGCGGCGGTATTGCTAGCGAAAGTGCGGCTAATAAGCCTGGCCCTAAAATAGCAAATGAGAAAGAAATCAGTGCGCTGAAGATAACTGCCACCCACACGGTTGGAGCTAAAGCAAAACCGACAACGAAAATTGAAGCTATTAGTGAAGAGAGTGCGAGTAAGCGAAGAATCAACCCTGGATTGCGGGAAACTAATTTGACTCCTACTGTTGCGCCGACTGCCAAGCCAACGAGTTGCGCAGGTTCAGTCGATGCAGCAATAATCCCTCGAGCTCGTTCATCAATTCCGAAGACGTCTTCATAAAAGAGTGAACCCAAAGTGCCAAAGCCGACAATTGCGACGGCGAGAAAAGGCATCGCTACAAAAATACGGCGAAGCGTCTCCACCTTCCAACAAAGTCTCCATGCTTCTGTCATTGACGGTGGTTCTTCTGCCATGCCCGCTGTTTCTTCATCTGCACCTGCTGCTTCACGCTCAAAACGGCCGCGGACTGGCTCTTTCAAACGTAATGCGAGGAACGCCAAGATGACTGTTGGAATGGCAAAGATCATAAATGGGACTCTCCAACTGAAGTAGTAACCCAGTAAACCTGCCGATAGTGCCCCAAGCATTATCCCGACTGCATTGCCTGCTCGGTGAAATGAGAAAACGGCTGGGCGCTGATTTGGTTCATACCAATCTGCAATCAACGAGTTGTGTGTGGGATCTATAACCCCTTTGCCAATAGCTGAGCCAGAACGCATAAAGGCTAAAAAGACTATGTGCGTTGCTAGCCCAGTCATGAATGAGAAAACCGCCCATGCTAAAGCTCCAATAATGGCTAATGACACTCTGTTCATTTTGTCTGCCAATCCAGCAATAGGTATCTGTAAGGCGAGCGCTAATGCTGCCACAATGCCAAACAAGGTTAGAAGTCCCTGGAATCCAAGGCCGAATTCGTCTCGTATCTCTGGGGCGAGAATAGCGAATGCTGTCCTATCAAGTTCATCTACAGCGTTGAGGCCGAACAGAATAAGCAACGGATACGTAGGGCCAGAGCCGACTATGCGGCTAAATCTAGCCTTCATTAGTTATCTCCTCTTCCTTCGGAGGTGCGTCGGGTATCTGATCATCAGCTATCAAACTTGGGACTTTAATATCCCGCCTGAAAGCGATTTGTGTCAAGATCCAATCTCGGAAACGATATAGGAGCGAACTGATACCTCCTGGGGCTATCAAGAGAACAGTAAGTACTCCGAAACCTGTCGCGAAGATGCTCCAATCTCCGCGTAGCCACCAGATAGTCCCAAAGAGAAACAAAGAACCGATCATCGCTCCCATCGTAGACCCAATCCCCCCTACGATCGCAGCGATGAAAACCCTTACGGAGTTTCCTAATCGGTTTGTGGTTAAGCCAGCGAAGGATTGCTGGTGAACTACATACAAAGCCCCAGCTGCCCCAGCGAAAAAGCCTGCAATAGCAAATGCCATTAATTTAGCTTTCACTACACTCACTCCATATGCTGCGACCCCCTGTTCGTTATCACGCAATGCCACGAGGACTCTCCCAGTTCGACTCTGACGTAATCCATGCACAGCCCATAACGTAAGGAAAAGAGCAATTGCGGTCACAAAGTAAATCCCGCGACTAGACG
>PVBE011957056.1_pt1 | contig 13125 bp, 9 predicted proteins | sample 1631181 | NCBI WGS metagenome assembly PVBE01 (sample SAMN08397723, study PRJNA350692) | Marine metagenome, whole genome shotgun sequencing project. | isolation source: water | place: Pacific Ocean | collected 2012-04
ATACAATCGTTACAAGGCCGGACATCCATCGGGGTTTATTGAGGCATTTGCCAATCTGTATTATGATATCGCCGATGCATTGATTGAATACCGTAATAATGGCAAACACAATAATCCTTATGTCTTTGGTATAGATCATTCCGTTCAAGGTTTAGAGCTTTTTGCTGCAGCTCGGAAGTCAGACAATGACCGATGCTGGAAGGAACTAAAGAAGTGAATATTCTGGTTTATGGTGCTGGTGCAATTGGATGCCATATCGGGTACTGTATGTATGAAGCCGGTAATAGTGTCTATCTGCTTGGGAGAGGTGAGCATTATAAGCAGATGGTTAAGAATGGCATGCATATAAAAGTATGCGATAATGAGGTATTAAAGCATGAACAAGTGATCAAGGTAAATTCTATGTTCTATATTATGGACGATGTGAAGAGAATTAAAGATGTAAAGTTTGATTATATCTTCATAACGGTTAAATTAGATGATTACAATGAGAGTGCACTCCAGAGCATTTATCCCCTTATGGGAAAAGATACAGCTGTTGTCCCTCCTTGTACAAAGCTCCCTTTCTGGTGGTTCTACAATCTTGAGGGAGAATCTAATGAAAGATTCAAAGATATAGACTTTGACCAACAATTAAGTAAATATTTTGTCAGGGAAAACATTATCTGCATGACCATGTGGTTGTCTTCAGTTATAGAGAGTCCCGGTAATGTGTGTGTTAAACATATTCAGAGAGGTTATCCACTCAAAGAAGTTTATCCTAAGATGAGGGACTCTGCAGATAAGTTAAGAGATATTTTCAAATCAACCTGCAAGTCTCCTGTGGTGGATGATATCAGGAGTGAAATCTACATTAAATCCATAAACTCATTTGCGTTTAACACGGTTGCTTTAGATAGAGGATTCAACAATTTACAGTTAAGTCAGGATGAGTATAGCAAGGATTGCATCAGAAAGATTATGGTAGAGGGTGATCAGATTCTTGAAATTCTTGGCATTCCAATTATTCAAAGTATTGAGGATAGAATTGGTCAAACCTTATCCAGCACCAAACACACAATGAGTATGCTTTATGATTATCGGAATGGTCAACAGATTGAATTAGGCTATCTGTGGGAGGGCTTTAACAGCTTTTGTAAGATACTGAAAATAGATATGGAATTTTCAAAATATATGTATGAGAAGGTTGTGGATAAGGTTTGTATGAGGCAATCTTCAGCCGTTTTAAATAAATGAGTTACCGCTGCTTTCTATCAATCTTGCAATTTATCATATCTTGTAAGATAAATCTAAATGGGTATAGCACATTATCTTCTTAAAAATGTAGAGTTGTTTCCAGATAAGACTGCAATCATTATTGCAGATACTTCATTCTCTTATCAAGAAATTTCCGAACAAACACGCAGGTTATCATATGCCTTAAGTGATATTGGTGTTGGGAAAGGAACTCACATAGGCGTATTCCTTAATAACTCTATAGAATTTGTAACAACCATGCTTGCCGTTGCTGATCTGGGAGCAACCATAGTGCCCATGAGCATTACTACCAGTAGTAATGCTCTGCTTACAGCGATATCTGCCAGCAATATAGGGTACATCATTGGATGGCATGCAGCTTTAATGGATCTTCTCGATCGTTCTCAGGAGAAATTTCCTCTTTCACGTCAAAATTGTATTTCTGTTGGCAGGGAGATAGACGGCTGTCTATCATTTAACGAGATGTTGAAAGCTGCTCCAGAGACTTATGAGCTGGGGAAGAGGATGATTGATGATGAAACAGACTTTATCCTGACCATGACATCAGGCTCAACCAGTGATCCCAAACCTATAGTTTTTACACAAGGCACAAAAATCAGAAGAAGCTTAGGAGCACAGGAACTATACGGTATCACAGATAAGGATATAACTCTCGTTGCCACTCCCCTGTACCATTCCATTTCTCAACGGCTTGTTTTAATTCCTATTGTCACAGGGGGAACGTGTGTGATAATGCAGAAATTCACCTCAAAGAATTGGTTTACACAAATTGACAGGCATAAGGTTACCTTCAGCATTGCAGTTTCATCCCAATTGGAAATGATTTTGCAGGAACTGAGAGGTACAGAGGCCGATCTAAGTTCCTTGCGGTGTATAGTTTGTTGCTGTTCACTGTTAAAGAATGATATTAAATCACGCCTGATCAAAGAAATGAAATGTGATTTTCACGAGTGTTATGGTGCTTCCGAAGTTGGAACGGTGTCTAACCTCTCTCCTGAGACCTCATTGGAGAAACTACATACCGTTGGAAAGGCTGTTCCCGGTGTAGATATAAAGATTGTTGATGACAAAAGAAATCCAGTTGCCATGGGAGAAATTGGGGAAATTGCCTGCAAATCTAGGATGCGTTTTTCCCGTTACTACAATAACAAAGAGGCAACTCAGCAGAGCATGGTAGATGGATTCTTTTATACTGGCGATATGGGGTATTTAGATGAGAATGACTACCTGGTTTTTTCCGGGCGTAAGAAAGAGATAATAATCACTGGTGGTACCAATGTCTATCCAATGGATATTGAAGCTGTTTTAAACGCCCATCCTAAGGTTAAAGAGTGTGCTGTGATAGGTGTTGAAGATAAAAGATTTGGAGAGGCGGTAGTAGCATTCATCATTTCAGCAGAAGGTGAGGAACTTTCAAGCCGTGAACTCCAACGTTACTGCTTGCATCGCCTGGTTGACTTTCAACAGCCACTGGCTTATGTGTTTGTAGATGATTTTACAAGAACCGAACTTGGTAAGGTGATTCGGCGAAAACTTACTGACCAATACAGTGATTATGACTTGACCTCCGAAATAAGAGCTATCCATAGAATCAATTAAAAGGTTTAGAAGCATTAGTATTATAAGTGAATCAGTGATAACAAATACAAAAACATACAGTTGTGAATCACTTCACCACGCGCTATATTTAGCTCCTGGTATGCTCAGGCACTGTTGCAAGCGTTTCTTTGTAAACGGGCAAATGAGGGGAGATGTTAAAGTGTATTCTGTTCATAGCGATGAGGATATTGATGTTGCCAGGATTTTAACAACAAAGAGGGAGCTTTACGATTCAATAAACCGTGAAATAGAAACACAGTGTAGCGGTTGTCCATTTCTTACGTTGGACATGTGGGGGCCTTTAGATAAACTCAAAATTAATATTCTTTCAATAGAGTCTCATACTGTATGTAACATGAAATGTACCTATTGCAGCGAAACTTATTATGGAGGAATGAAGGCTAAATATAGTCTCAGGAAACTACTTGAACGCTTTCTTGCGGCGGATGCTTTCGGTGAAGATATTGATATTGTTTGGGGCGGTGGCGAACCAACATTGATGGATGATTTTGAAGAGAGTTTTTCTTTGTTTGCACACAAGTTAAAACCTAAAAGTATTAAATTATTTACCAATGCAATAAAATACAGCTCTGTAATTGAGAAATATTTAAGCAATGGCCTGCTAACGATAACAATTAGTACGGATGCTGGGACAAAAGAGACATTTAAAAAAGTCAGAGGGGTGGAGGCGCTTGAAAAGGTATTTTGCAATATTAAGAGGTATCATAATGCTGCAAGCAGTGGAGTAGTTATAAAATATATTCTCACTGAGGATAACTGTGGCTTTGAGGAGATTGATAAATTCTTAGAGCAGCTTAATAAATATGAATTAAATAAGTCTCACTTTCAACTAAGTGCAGATTTTAAAAATCAAGATCTGGGCAAAGAGCAGACGAAAAGTCTTATTTACCTCTATAAAGGACTAGTGAGAAATGGTGCTAATTCATGTCATTTTGACGATCATTTAAGGCCTCGGTGGAACAGGAAAATCAAAGAAATATACAACAACAATGATAAGCAAGATAATGATTTTCAAGTTATAGTTGACTATATCAAAGAGTTTCAAGATAAAGCCTTTATTGTTTGGGGTGCAGGACAAATAGGTTATATGATGATTAAACACAGTCCACTATTTGAGATATCAAAAATAGTTTTTATTGTGGATAAAGATGAGAAGAAACACGGAAAGCGACTCTGTGATATTGAAATTAAATCTCCTGATTCCATAAAACAAGTCGATTACCCAATTGTTATAGCTTCCAGCAGATTTTACAATGAGATATCTCGTGAAATAAGTGATATGGGTATCAGTAAAGATAGAATCATGGATAACCTCATTTTTTAGTTGTTATTGTCATGAAAATTTCTGTGATTATCCCTGCATTTAATATCGCAAATGAGCTAGCGGATTGTCTGGAGAGCCTAAAGCGTCAATCTCTGCCAAAATGTTCGTACGAGGTTATTATTGTTGATGACTGTTCATTAGATAACACATTTGAGATTGCCCGTCAACATTCCGAGGGGGAAATGAATGTGCGTTGCTATCGACTTGGCAGGAATGGAGGGCCTGGAATAGCAAGGAATAAAGGCATTGATAAAGCGAAAGGGGATTTCATAGTTTTTCTTGATGGTGATGATCTCCTACCGGATTATGCTCTTGAATCCCTTAATGACATAACTATTAAACACCGGGCAGACGTAGTAACGTTCAATTGGGCTTATTCAGATGGAATACGCCATCCAGGTCAAATTCTGCCACAGCGTAGAGATTTATTTGATATTCCGGATGATAAGATGGAGTTGGCAAGGCTATATTTGAGCATGAACTTTGACGGGTCGGTTATCTATACGATGACAAGCAAAAAACTTCTTGACGATAATATGATTCGATTCCCTGGAGGATTGCATGAGGATATGTCGGTAATATTTAAGATCTATTACTGTTCAACAAATCTATCTTACGAGGAAAAGGTAATGTATTTCAAGAGAAATAGAGAGGGGTCTATTGTTAATTCGATTAGCAGAGAACATATAGAGGGGTATTTGTCATCCTGGCCAAATATCAAGAACTTCATTATTGGCAAAAAGGGGCCAGATTTTTTAGAAAATATTATGCCTTATTATATGAAAGGTGTCACCGGTTTGATTGCCTGTGTTCTTCTCAAGAACATGACCGTCAATGGTTCTGAACCCCAGGTAAAGAACGAAATATATTTAAACATATATGAAAAAATTCAATACTACTTTTCTGCTGAGATCGAAACTTATTCACTTCCCAATGAAACAAGATATGATAAGCTGGCCAACTGTTTTTATAATGCTTTTTTGGAGAATCATAGTAAGAGTGAATTGGCAGCTTCCAACTTTGAAAGTGATGCTATTCGTCTGAACCTGACGAACACCCACTGCTGTGATGGAGCGGTCTTGGATGAATAACCTATATAGTTTTTATTAATTATTTATTTGAAGTAGAGAGACATGGGAAAACATTTTTTAATTATAACACCTTTGAGGGTAGTTTCTATTCCACTGGAGCCTGCCTTGGGGCCTTTAAGCCTATATTCATTTGCGCTCAAAAATGGCTTTGATGGTGATTTGCTGGATTTTAATGACGTAATTACTGAAGAGAATATTTCGGACTACGAAGCCATTGTAAACAGTTCACTCGATCGATGGCTCAGTTCTCACCCGGAGGCAAAAATCATTGGCATAAGTGCTCTCTTTTCCGGGATTTTTACAAGAGCGCTTAATATTGCTAAAAATGTAAAAAAGATACGCAGTGACGTTACCGTGGTAATTGGAGGCAACCATCCATCTATATTTCCTAAGGAAATAATAGAAAACTGCCCGGAAATAGACTATATCGTCATTGGAGAAGGCGAGGAGCAGTTTGTGAGTTTACTCAAGTTGTATTCACAAAAGCATGATACCAAAGTTGAGATTGGCAATGGTATTGCCTATAGGTCTGATGGAAAAGTTGTTATAAAAGAGAAAAGAAGCTACATAGATGAGCTGGATTCTCTAGGTGTAACGAACTATGACCAGGTGGATTTTGCTAAGTATCATACTCCGGATATGGAGACATGGTATAACCCCAAGAAACATGACATTATTTGTGCAATGCCCATCGCTACGTCCAGGGCATGTCCATATAATTGCAACTTTTGTAGTATGAATGCTGTAATGGGTCGTAAATTTCGTTCTAAGTCTAATGAGATGGTATTGGAAGAATTAAAGATTTTGTACTATGAGCACAATATTAGATATTTCAGAGTCATAGACGACTGTTCCACTTTTGACAAAGAAAATTCGATGAAGTTGTTTTCCTCGATTATTGCCAGTGGTATGAATGTATCTTTCGAATTTTACAATGGATTAAGTATTCGAACACTTGATGACGAGTTGATTGATGTTATTGTAGAAGCCGGCCTGATACGAGGAAGCCTTGCCATTGAAAGCGGTTCAAATTTTCTTAGAAATAAGATTATGAATAAAAATCTTTCTGATGAGAAAATATATGAAGTGTATCACTATTTTGAAAAGAAGCATCCTCATGTGTGGCTTATTGGACTCTTTTTGATAGGACTTCCGGAAGAGTCTGTTGAGACATTGGAAGATACTATTTGTATGATCAAAAACTTAAGAACTATTTATCCTGTTTTCAATATAATTGTTCCGTTTCCAGGTACAAGGCTTTGGGATCAGTGTGTAAGAGATAATTTGATGCTGGCGGACACTAAAGATATATGGAAACGTTCTTTTTGGGCCCATCCGATGAGTATTGATAAAACGGAGAAAAATGAAGGCGAATGGTGCTCGGAATCTCTTAACAAGACAGAGCAGGCCTTCTTCGTCAAACCTTACAACTTGAGCATAGAGAAGCTTGCCGATTATTATAAAAAACTACTCTGCCTGAAAGCAGAATCATGGAAAATGATTCAACAGCGAAAACAACTTCAGTCAGAGACTTATTGAAGCTTAACACAAATGAAAGAGAGTATTACAACTAGACGAATTTATGAAGTGATAGTTTCTCTGCTTGAAAAGAGAGGGCCTCTGCAGGGTAATTCAGAACAGGAGATACGCAATTACAGGTATTTAGATGCCGGGCATGTGGATTCTCTTAATATAATGCAGTTCATTCTTGAAATTGAAGAGAGCTTTGATATTTCACTTTCTGCGGAGGATACCCAGTCAGACGAATTCAGAACTGTTGGAGGTGTCATTACGCTGGTGGAAAGAAAACGGCAGCTTAATTCATAGTCATGCCTGATAAAGCTTTACTGTATACGAGGGATGATATTATTTCTGCCCTGAGGTCTTCAGGTATATTACATGGTGATATTGTGTTTTTTTCTACCAGTTTAGGGATGTTAGGAATTACAGATGGCATTTCTACCGATGATGGTTTGAATAGCCTTTTTTATGATTGTATCCAGGATGTACTGGGAGCAAGCGGTACGATACTGGCACCAACCTATTCCTACACATTTGGGAAAAGTCGGGCAAATGAGTTGGCTCTCTTTGACCCAGGGTCAACACCCTCAGAAACTGGTCCATTTCCTGAATATCTTCGTAAGCAGCCCGGAGTAAGACGGTCTTTAGACCCCATGGTATCAGTGAGTGGAATTGGGCCGGCTTGTGAGGGCTTAATGTCAGGACTGCCACGAACATCTTACGGTGCTGGCTGTATCTTTGATCGTTTAACTCATACGAAGGCAAAATGCTGTAATATCGGTCTTGGTCCAAACTGGACCCCGTTTATTCATTATGCTGACTGGCTGGCCAAGGTGCCTTTTCGGTATGATAAATTATTTGTCGGAAATATGATGATAAATAATAAGCCTCAGAGGATGAGCTGGGTTTATGCTGTTCCGATTCTATCCGAATCATCGAGTGCGAATGCACATCGTCTGGGTAAGATGGCAGAGGAGCAGGGTATTTGGGAATGGGCTTCGTTAGGACGTGGGAGAATTTATGTGGCAGAATATAAAGATTATTTCGATTTTGCCCTTGCAAACCAGAAGAAAGATCCGTGGTTGACTGCGATGGGTCCTGCTGCAGATCCAATTAAGTTGGAAGAAGAAAGGGTTGGAACTCAAGTCAAACGTGTTAACTTGCCAGAACAGGCAACATATACGGATATTGCATTAAAGCTTGCTCCACTGGTTCGTGAGACGGTTTCTGATGGGATGGATATCGCCTTAAACATCCTTGCTGAACAATTGCCTATGGTTATTCATCTTTACCCAACAGGCATGAACTGCTTTGATTGGATACTGCCGGAGAAATGGACTTGCCACGAAGCCTCTTTGGAAAGAATGAATGGAGAGACTGTTTTTTCTTATGCAGAAAATCCACTCTTTGTTCGATCGTACTCTCTGTCGTATGAGGGAGAAGTGAGTCGAACGGATTTATTGAAGCATATAGCGGTTCATCCGACGATATCAAAGGCTGTGCCCTATAATCAGGAGTTTGTTGATCGAGATTGGGGTTTCTGTTGTTCCAATGAAATCAGGAAAAGCCTGACAGATGACAGGTACAAAGTGGATATTCAAACTGATTTTTCCTATGGTGAGTTGAAGGTTGGAGAAGTTACTGTTCCTGGAAATTCACCAAAAACCATATTGATCTGTACATATCTGGATTATCCCTGCCATGTGAATATTGCACTGTCGGGTGTTCTTGCTGGAATGGAGATTATTCGTGCGCGTATTAAGGCAAAAGAGTCCGGGTTTTCCTATCGTTTATTAGTTTTGCCTGGAGCTCCCGGGTTTGCAGCCTGGCTTTCTCGCAATCAAGACATTGTTCCTTTGATAATGGGTGGTTTGAGTTTACGAATGCTTTCCCGTCCACATCCGCACCTTTGCCAACTTTCTGCAACAGGAGAGACTATGCTGGATGATGTATGTAAAGAACTCTTTAAGAGTATGGATCCTGAAAGTCAAATAGTTCCTGCATCTGCAGTTTTCAATGAGTTTCCCGGTGGTGGAAATCCGTTATCAGAAGAAAATGGTGCCTGGGGAAATATTCCAATGGTATCCATAGCACGTGCCTTGCCCCGGGGCGACATAGATTTTCCATACAGGGGATATCTCACAGACCTTGATAATATCAGAAATGTTGATTTCAATGCGATAGAAGAGACGGCATCGATTATATGTGAGATTATTGATGTATTGGAAAAAACGCTTATTGATTAAAATTGAACATGGATTCAGTGAAAACAGGAGTGTGGGGGCTTATGGACGTCTGTAATATAATTACTCGTGGAGTGGCAAGGTGTAAATACATTTTGCGGAAGATTACGCCATGAAAAAGATTATAAATGATCTCTGGAGGCTACCTCGTGACATAATTTCTGACGGTTATGATACTGCTTTAAATGAACTCTCAAAACAAATTCATATGACCATTCACGAATATCCATCTGGAACTGAGTGCTGGAGCTGGATTATTCCTGAAAAATGGACTTGCCATGATGCTTATTTAGAAACTTTGGATGGTCAAAAACTTTTCTCTTATACAGATAATCCTTTACATGTTGCTTCGTATTCCAATCCTGTTGAAGGTGAATTTACACGTGAAGAGTTATTTAAACATCTGCACACCCACCCTCATCTTTCAGAAGCGGTGCCGTTTAAGTTTGTTTACTATAACACTGACTGGAAATTGTGCTGTTCCGAAACACTTAAAAGTAAGTTAACGGATGATAGGTATAGGGTAGTGATAAAAAGTGATTTCAGTAATGGTACACTTAAGGTTGGCGAGGTTGTAATTCCGGGAGAAAGTGAGGAGTGTATTATACTGTGTGCGCATTTGTGTCACCCAATGCAGGTAAATGATGGATTGTCCGGAGTTGTGGTTGGTATTGAGGTGATGCATGAATTACTTAAGCGGGAGAATTTGCGTTATACATACAGGTTGCTGATTTTACCTGAGACAATTGGATCATTGGCATATTTAAGTCATAATGAAGACCTCATTCCCTTAATGAAGGGGGGGATATTTCTTGAAATGATGGGGTTAAAGAATCCCCATGCATTACAATTGTCTTTTGATGGAAAGACGGAGTTTGACAGGTGTTGTATTGCAGCTTTAAAGGAGCATGATCCTGATGCCTGGACTGGCAAGTTCCTGACGGTAGTAACAAATGATGAACGTCAATTTAATGCGCCTGGCGTTCGTGTTCCTATGCTATCTCTATCTCGTGTGCCAAAACCTCTGAACTTTAGTTCCCATTCATATCCTGTCTTATACCAGGAATACCATTCCGATCATGATTCACCAGTGATCACATCGTTAGATTCTCTAAGAGATTCTTGTGGCTTAATTGTAAAAATGATTGATATCTTTGAGAATAACTTGATTCCTGTGAATAAGTATAAAGGAGAGATTTTCTGTTCTCGTTATGGTTTGAGCTTGGATTTTGCAGAAATTATATCTGATCAAATGTATTTGGCACTGTTGCACTCTTCTATCAAAGAAATTGCCCACGGCCGAATCCAGCCGTGGGGCCCACACCCAGTGGTTCGTAATGACATCTCAAATTACGAACAAATATGGAAGCGGTGGCCGAAAGAGGAAGGCCTGGGCATACCCGGCCCCGGCAACTGGCGCGAGTTCCGGAGGGGCATGCACGCACCATTCGGCGTGTTACTTAGGTGCATAGCTAGTGTGCGCTTCAACGGCGTCAAGAACCACGTCTCTTACGATCATATCGGGACCGAAGAGCTTCACAGAGGGATGCTTGAGCCGGTGCAAGCCCACCGGGATTTCCGTACAAGACACGGAGAAATGCTTGACCTCTTACGACGTCTGGTCTTCCATCCAACACTGGGTTGCATCCCAACGGGACGTACGACCGATCCCATGGTGCCTGAAGAACTACACACGATGTTCTACACCCCCGTCGAGACGATTCAATTTCACGATTCAATTGAGTTGGTCGATACGGACATGGCACCAAAGGGATCAATCAAGAAAGAGGAGCCGACCGGTGAACCTCTAGGGGATTCACCAGTCGGCCCTCAACAAATCAAAGTGATCCCTGAAGATGCACAAAAGACCAAGAAAAGGTTGGATGGTTTCAGATTTTGTGCTGGGAATATCTGGTTAGACGGAGATGAAGAGTCAGGAGCTTTCAGTTCCGAAGCAGGAATCGCTACGAGCGAACGCCAAGGCGAAGAGCCAGAAGGTCCGTTCAATGGCGCGATGTGGGCTTTTGGCGAAGAATTTCTCCCGCTAACCGAGCAAAGGAAAGATCCAGCACCACCAGTAAAGATGCAGATGGAGCGTATTCGTGCAGAAAGAGAAGCAAAGAAAGCAGCTCAAGCAGCTCAAATGCAGGATCATACAATAGGCCCAGTGCTCAGTGCGGAGGCGGTTCCTACACCTTCGGCGAGCACAACGGAAGAAAGAAGATTTTGGCTTCGTGAGACCCATCCACTACATTGGAAATACAAGCATCTAACCGCTCTGGCCTCATACCCAGACATTGTTTACGAAGATGCTTATCCCGGAGAATACGTCAAACCAGACTCGGAAAGTACTCACTTCCCATTCATCGACTCTGTCAAGCCCGGAAGATTATTCAAAGCGACCTCCAAAAGCAGAGCCTTTTATACACCACCTGGAAGTTTCAGTGGTGAAAAGGTCAGGGTCAATTTCAAAGGTTATTGGGCTGATGAAGTCTTCGGAATTGGAACCGAATACAAGATCGATGAAGTACGATGTGGGATCGTCTGGGGCAATGACACGTGGACCAACGCGTTGATGCTCGCAGTGGGATTCTATTCATGGCAACCACATTGGGCCCAACAAAAGAAGTGGACAAACGTGGCAAGAATGGAACTCGAGGACAACAAGTATGGACCACCTGGGAAAGTTGCATATTTTGCAGACTTTCGCGACGATAGCGAGTACAAACATGGAAGAATCCCTGATGCTCAAATCTACAGCGAAAGACAACAAGCATTATGGAAGAGGCAACAGAATGTGAAAGATTCTCAACGAACGCGAGAAGAATTCATACATGAGGCTGAAGTGGAAGAAAACACAAGGGCTTCAGGAGTTCTTCCGACAAATCTTCAATCTCCTGAATGGTCCGGAGTGGAGATAAGTGGTGAAGGCGCGGCAACGAGTGCTGCCGGTGAACCTCCAGGGGATTCACCAGCGGCACCCGCCGTGACCTCTGCTAGCGGACCTCCAGGGGATCCGCTGGCGGAGGGAGCGGCCGGGCCTGAACCCTCGCAGGCAGAAAGCCTCCCGGACTTGTTCATTGATCAAAAAGATCAAAAGATCCTAGAAGCTTGTGGGGCTGGAGTCGACTTTGCAAGGTTCCAAAAGGAATCGAAGCATTGGCCGCGATAGTTCAGAGATATGCAAAAATCGCTTGAAGAATACTATCCGGAGCCCACATGGTTCAACAGAGATCGATGGGTGTGGCACGGAACTTCTACTCCAAGGCCAAAGGACGGTATTCTGCGATGCCATACTCCATACCTTATGAATTGTGCAGACGGCATCAGACAACACAAATGCCCACGTGGCAAGTGGTTTATTACGCCTACCCATCTTCCTAGCACCAAGTGCCCGCCATACATGGAAAAATGATTGTACGAAGAGATGGCGCACTGGGGTAAACAGATCACGACGGTCCTGAGACATCGCCATAAAAATCTCAAATGTGATGATGGCGTTACAATGGGTCCTGAAACGCTCGCCCGGGTTTGCTCCCGATTGATGAATTGGAAATTGTCTGTCCAGGACATTTGGCAAATCGCTCAAGAAGGACAAGGCGTGCTTGCAACACATTACAATGGCGGTATCTGTGGTTGGAATAAAGACAAGTTGGGAGAAGAACCACCTCACGACGAATGCACGCCTTTCTCGTATAGATTGTTCTATGACAAGGCTGGTACGTGCGCTGATATGAAAATTCTTGGCTTCAAGTGCATTCAAGGAATGTCTGGTACGGGAGGTGACTGTCAGTTGTGGCAACACCTTCCACATTGGTGGAATTGGGAGATGAAAGGATACCCTCTTCCACAGTGGATGTTCCATGGGACCACCAATCAAGGAAATCGATACATTGATCAAGACCAAGAAATCAAACTTGGGTGTATGACATCTACAGGAAACTGGGGCAAGCTACATGCGTTTTATGCCCTAGCGGATCCGATCTCATTTGCGCTTGGTGGAAGATTTGAGCTCTCGGCGAGGACTACCGAAGGGAATAAGTTTCGACCGTACCCATTCGGTAAGAAG
>PVBE010430630.1_pt1 | contig 13123 bp, 11 predicted proteins | sample 1631181 | NCBI WGS metagenome assembly PVBE01 (sample SAMN08397723, study PRJNA350692) | Marine metagenome, whole genome shotgun sequencing project. | isolation source: water | place: Pacific Ocean | collected 2012-04
CCGAAGCCGCCGTTGTTGAACACCACCGTGACCAGGTTGATGCCATGGCGGATGGCAGTAGACAGTTCGTTACTGGTGAACATAAAGCCGCCGTCGCCGGTAACGCAAACGACCTTCTTGTCAGGGTGCGCGACCTGGGCGCCCAGGGCGGTGGCGAAACTGAACCCCAACGTGCCTTGGACACCGGCTTGCAGATTGGTTCGCGGGTGATAGGTGGGAAAGCCAAACCAACTGTAAAATCCCATTTGGGTGACGCCGAAACAAACGATGCCGTCCTCCGGCAATTCGCTGCGCAGGGCGCCACCGTAAGCGTATAGGCCCGGTAGGGTATCAGCAAGATCACCATCGGCAGCCCGTTGGAGATCACGCCATTCGGCTTCCCGCGACACCCGCGACCTGTTATGGCGGGCCACCCTGTTCGCTATGGCCGCCAGACTGGGTTTACCATGAGCCACCAGATGGACGTCCGGTTTCCACCTATCGACCGATTGGTCCGGGTCGACGTCGATCCGCATCAGTTTCACTTCGTCGTCCCAGCCCCAGGTGGAAATCGGCAGCAGGAATTTTGTGCCCACGGCCAGCGCCGCGTCAATCTTGGGCCATTGGCGGCCTGCGGCGATCATGCTTTGGGCCAGATAGTGTCTGTCGTCAACAGCGCCCCGTCCGGCGGCAGTCATGAAGACCGGCGCCTGAAGGGTCTCTGCCAGATCCAGTAATTCTTTCTCAGCACCGAAAATGCCACCACCAACGAAAATCGCTGGATTTTCTGCGTTGCCTAAAATAGCCGCCGCCTGTTCGACCCGGTCCGGATCGGGCTCAATCATCGCGTAATCCCGGATTGGCGCCGGAATATCAAGTGCTCTCTCGGCGGCCATTATGTCGGGCGCCATTTCGATAAAGGCCGGCCGTTGACGAACCGTGTTCATTTGCCGAAATGCTTCATCCACTGCAGCGGGTGCATCCTCCGGATTGTCGATGCGGCATTGCCATTTGGTTACGGCCGCCATGGTTCCTTTCTGATCATGCATTTCATGAAGAAGACCAAACCCCTTGTCGATAGCTTTACTGGGAATCTGACCACCGATGCATAAAACCTTAGCGCCATTGCTGTAAGCCATCAGGAGCCCCGCCCCGGCGTTCAGCACGCCCGGTCCGGGCACGACAGCACAGACGGCTTCGCGGCCCGTAGATTGGGCATACCCGACCGCCATGTAGGCGGCACCCTGTTCATGGCGGGTATGGATAACCCTGAGGGATTCACGTTCCGCATGGAATGCGTCAAACAGCGGATCAAGCTGGGCGCCCGGTAAGGCGAAAACCGTATCCACGTCGTGATTCCTCAGTGATTTGACCAAGGCGCCAGCCCCTGTCGTCAATTTTCCCATAGCAACTTTATTCCCCTTACGATTAAAACCCGCCGGTCGTGATACCTGTAGGCTCATGCCACTAATTTTCGGCTTTGAAAACCACTCATATAAGTTAACAACGTATGACTTGAATTTTGAGAATTTGACCGGTGCCGTTCCAGCTCACCAGGTCCCGCCTTTCAGGGTTTTAGGACACCCCTGAAAAGCTCTATATCTGTCACTGAATAAATCCGATAGGTTATTAACCTAAGTTGTAGCGCTCGGCCAATTTTGCATTAACTGCACAGGGGTTAAAATATTTATTTTCCTAGATGCCGTTGAAGTACAATTCGTCGAATACGGAAAACCGCACTTCCTTCAAGGAAGGGCAATGGGAGAAACCGACATTGGATAGCGTCCGAGAATCATCGCCTTACATCCGGCCTGCATTGAAAAATGCGCCGAACAAGGTCGATCCGCCTACTGAAGGCGCAATGCGTCATAAAGGTTTGGATACGTCAAAAATCCGCGGTATGGGGCTTAATGAAAGCTGCTATCCGCCGTCACCAAAAGTTATCCAGGCGATGCGGGATAATCTGGGCGCGGTCAATCTCTATCCAGATGCGCAATGTCCGCGCCTCAGCGATATCATCGCTGAGCGAACCGGTGTCGATCATGATTGTATCGTCTGGGGCAATGGCAGCGAAGAATTGTTGAAAGGCGCCATTGATTTGTCGCTTTCGCCTGGCCAGGGGCTGGTTTTACCGGTACCGACATTTTGGGGTTACAAATCGCTGATCGCCGCTTTTGAAGCGGATGTGGTGGAAGTCGAAAACCTGCCGGATGGCCACACCGATATAGACGGCATTTTGGCCGCTATTCACAGCGACACCAAAATCGTCTTCTTGATTACCCCCAACAACCCGACCGGCCGAATGATCGATAAAGCGGATATCGAAAAAATAATCAAAGGCGTGCCCGAAGACATTTTGCTCTGTGTCGATGAAGCCTATTTCGATTTTGGACTCCACGCCGGCGGCCCCAACGTTTTGGAAATATTGAAAACCCGAACAGGCCCCTGGATCACCGTTTTTACCTTCTCGAAAGCCTATGCCATGGCTGGCATGAGGATCGGTTATGCGCTTTGCAGCGATGCGGAATTGGCCCAGGCTTTGCAGAAGACGACGTGTGTATTCAACGTTCCGCTGCTGGCTCAATATGCCGGTGAAGCGGCCCTATTGGATATCGAGTATCGCGATTTTATTTTGACGCAGATCGTCGCCGGTCGGGATCAACTTTATACCGGCCTCAAGGAACTTGGCCTAACGCCCATCCCTTCGGTCGCAAATTTTGTGTCGACACCCGTTTCGATGCATGGCCAAGATATCATGAAAGCCATGCTCAATAGAGGTGTGCAGATCAATGCTTGGGCAGATAGGGGATACGAAAACTACATCCGTATTACCGTCGGCACGCAAGCAGACAACACTGTCTGTCTGGCATCGTTAAAAGAGGTGCTAAGCCAATGACATCGTAGACAAACTCCACTGTCCTGCCCTCCTATAACTGAGCCACTTATGGTATGAATATTTTGTGTGACATCAACGCCCTTGGGACATATTGAGGGGTTTTCGTAAAGGAGGATTTCTGGTTCATCGTAATGACCGAAGGGAATGAAGATGAGACAGAAATCCATGAGTTCAAAAGATCCTGTTGAGAAAGTCGTGCGTGGTATCCGCCGCAAGACGCACCGGAAGCATTAAATAGAAGAGAAGGCCCGCATAGTCCTTGAAGGCTTGCGGGGAGAAGAGAATATTGCCGCACTGTGCCACCGTGAGGGTGTTTCTGAGAGCCTGTATTACAGCTGGTCAAAGGACTTTATGGAAGCCGGCAAGAAGCGCTTGGCCAGCGACACGGTGCGTCAGTCCACCAGCAATATCGATGTAATGCCGGTACGCCATAATTCTAAAATAAGATTCTAATCTCCGATCTCAAGATTACAGCTAACCTACATCTCTCCTCCCCTTACGCATCCTCGTCCCTAAAGCCGCCTTCTTCGAAACTGCTGCCGGTGACATGGGGAAGGTTGTTGGAACTGCCGCGGATGAAACTGCGCGGCATCAAGGCGTTGATATCAGGATAACGGCCAGGATCAAGATCGGCGTCTTTTACTCCGGGATAGTCCGCGGCATAACGGTAAGCGCGGAACACCATGTTGTTGGTGCCAAACAGAGCATGATCGTAATAGAACGGGGAATTAAATTCCCAGACCATGTCGCCTTCCTTGGTAACTTCGAAAATACGACCCTTGGTGGCTTCGCAAATCAAGGTCGTGCCGTTGGGCTGGCGCTGGGCACCGGAGCAGATGAAGCTGTTAAAATCGAAGGGCGGGTCTTCCTTGTATTCCCATTCAATCTGATCAGTTTTTGGATTAACTTCGATAACGCGGGAAAAATCGAGGGTGGTATAGACCCGGTGAGCGCCGTTGTCGAAAAGTAGAATGTTACCATTCTCCATCAGCGTCGGATTGTGCTGACCGGCGATCTCGCCAGGGCCCCACCGCCAGATGATATCGCCGGTCGATCGTTCGATAATGACGATTGTATTGATGCAGCGAAAACTGACCAGCAGATTACCGTCCGGTAACATAGTGATGGCGTTGAGATTGGTCCAGCGGTCGCGGGGATGCAGTGGCCCCAAGATATCGATCTCGACATCAAGATGATCGAAGGAATTCCATTCCCAAACGACTTCTTTAGTTTCCTTATCAATCTCCTGAATGGCTTCACCCCACATGACGCCGTTCAATTCGGTGCCCGGCTGGCCGCCCTGTACTGTCCTGGCGATGTCCTCGGGAACTTCCCGCCACACGGCGATCATCAGATTGCCGTTAACTACTTCTGCGAAACAATGGCTATGCAGGGGATCGATATATTCCCATATAATATTGCCGTCCCAATCGACCTCGGTCAACTGGCCGCCGTTGCCACCGAACTCGGGTAGGGGAGACGGGATGAGCTTGCCAATATAAAGCAGGTTACCGTTGGACAGCAGTTTGCCGTAATTGCCGGGAATGTTTTCCATCTTCCACTGATGGACCACCCGCCCCAACATATCGATCAGCCATACGTTACGGCCCATCATGGGGGCAAATAGCGTATAACCTTCGAAGGCTCGTCCTTTTTCATAGTGGGTGACGCCGTGGATATTTCTTCTGACAACGCTCATGTGAGAATCCTCCCGGTTATTACTCTGCAGATCAGCAGCACAGCTTAGGACGATGAAATGCCCCGCAGCGAGCACTTTTGTCCGATAATTACGTAATATGGAATTCTACGCGCTGGGAAAGGATGCGTAGGGTTCGTCGGAGCCAACTCGTCTGTCCGGGATCGGTTTTTTTGGACCCCACATGCGGTACTCGAAAAGCGGGGCGCCCTTCTTGAAGGCGGGGCACTCTGTCATGCGCCGATACCATTCGACAACCTTGGGTGTCCCGTCCAGTAGATCGAGCATGTCGAGATAGTCGATCCGATCCAGGATGGGCCCCAGGCTGATATCGGCCAGGGAATAGGTTTCGCCGCAGACCCAGGGACCACCTGATGCTTCAAACTGTTTTTCGAGCCTTGCCATGTACCAGGTGAACTTTTTGCCCGCTTCATCGACCGACTTCTGGTCCAAGGGCGACGAAATTCGATTTAAATAGTCCTGAGCCCGCGCCTGGTCGGGATGGCGTTTCGACCATTCCCTAAGTTGATCCATGCCATAAGCTTTCTCCCGGAGGGTCATCATCAGGTTAAAGCTCATGGTGACGATCAGGGGAAAAAGGTAGGCCTGCTCTTCAAAGGCCCATTGGCGCATTGTAGCGCGCGCAACCGGATCTTTCGGCGTCAGAGGGTTCTCCGGAAATGTTTCGTCGAGATATTCGGCGATGATGCCCGACTGCATAAGAACATGACCGTCATGGATCAGGGAAGGCACGATGGAATGGGGATTAATGGCCTGATATTCCGGCTGGAAATGATCAAATTGAACCGACGCGATGAGATGTTCCTGCCAATCTAGGTTTTTCTCTGCCAGCACCGTCCGGACTTTGAAGCAGCATGGCGAATCCCAAAAATGATAAAGTTCGATCATATATCCCTCCCCTTTGTGATCAGCCGATATTTCCGCAATCCATTTTTTCGTCACACGTTAAATCAATTGATAAAAAGATACATTGTCTCTCATCTAAAGCATCATAACGTAATAAAATTGTTTCCAAAAAGAAACAATCGTGGTGGCGTGGATGTGGTATTTGTTGGTTTACCGTTCCCGGTAAACAATGGTTTCCGGGCCTTGCCGTTGATCCATCAAATTTTATCCGGGCTGAAACCAGTCATTTTCTAAGCTTACCAGCTACTGGCGCGGGCCCGTGACGTACAACAACACCTTGATCTTACGAGTTGCCGAGTTAAATAAGATTCCTGACCCGATTATGAAGACAATTTTTCACCTGGAAAGTAGATATGACAAATTCAAATGCTGAACATACCATCGCTGAACGTTCTCGGGATATCGTCCAGATTACACCGGGCATCCCGGCTTCGGACGGCGATGGGGTCAAACTGACCCGCGTTGTCGGAACCCATGATCTGGATATGGTGGACCCCATTCTTATGCTGGACGCCTTCGGCTCCGACCAACCGGGCGATTATATCGGCGGCTTTCCCGATCATCCTCACCGGGGTTTCGACACGGTGACTTATTTATTGGCCGGAAAAGTGCGCCATAAAGACAATGGCGGGCACGAAGGCATCATTGAGTCGGGCGGCGTGCAATGGATGACGGCCGGACGGGGTGTCGTCCATTCCGAAATGCCGGAGCAGGAGAACGGTCTTCTCAAGGGCTTTCAGCTGTGGATCAATTTGCCCGCATCAGAAAAAATGTGTGACCCTTATTACCAGGAATTTCCCGCTGAAGATTTGCCGGTGGAGGACTTGACCGGCGGCGGCACTGTCAAAGTGATTGCCGGGCGGACCGGCCAGGGTACCAAGGGCCCGGTGACGATTGAGGCTACCGATCCTATCTATTTCGACGTTGACTTGCTGGCGGGCGCTTCCTTCCACCAACTGATCCCGCCAAGCCACAGCGGCTTCGTTTATGTCATCGACGGCAGTGTTGCCATTGGCCAAGATGAGCTGGATCTGCCTACCGAACATTTGGCAGTTCTGGGCGATGGCGACGCCGTGGCAGTCACCGCCGGCGAGTCAGGCGGCCGGTTTCTGCTGATTGCCGGCAAGCGGCTGGATGAGCCGGTAGCCCGAGGCGGACCTTTTGTCATGAACACCCGTCAGGAAATCCTCCAGGCTTTCCAAGATTTTCAAACAGGAAATTTTTAGGGAGAAAGCGGCGTGGGTCTTTTGCAGAACGGCGTTTGGCGCGACCAATGGTATGAAACCAAAGCTAGTAAGGGCCGTTTCATCCGATCGGAATCTCTGTTCCGCAACTGGGTTACCGAGGACGGATCAGCGGGACCGACCGGTGTCGGCGGCTTTAAAGCCGAACCCGGCCGCTATCATCTCTACGTCTCCCATGCCTGTCCCTGGGTGCATCGCACGATGATATTCAGAGCCCTGAAAGGGCTGGAAGACAAAATCTCGGTTTCCATCGTCAATTGGTTTATGGGCGAAGACGGTTGGACCTTTGACGAGGCCGACGGGGTTATTGCTGATCCTATCAACGACGCCGCCTTTATGTACCAGATTTATACCGCCGCCAACCCGGAATACAGTGGCCGGGTGACGGTGCCCGTCCTTTGGGACAAAGAAACGCACACCATTGTCTCCAACGAATCCGCCGAAATCATCCGTATGTTCAATTCGGCTTTCGACCAGGTGGGGGCATCGGGCGGCGACTTCTATCCGGCGGCATTGCGCGCAGCCATCGACCCGGTTAATGACCGGATATACGAAACAGTAAATAACGGCGTCTACAAGACCGGTTTCGCCACCAGCCAGGAAGCCTATGAAGAAGCGGTCATTCCCCTATTCGAGACATTGGATTGGCTGGAGGACCGTCTCGCCCATCAAAGGTATCTTTTGGGTCCGGATATCACCGAGGCCGATTGGCGGCTGTTCACGACGCTGATCCGGTTTGACCCTGTCTATGTGGGGCATTTCAAATGCAACCTGAAACGGATCACCGATTATCCGAACCTGTCAAATTATGTCCGGGATCTGTTTCAGCAGCCCGGCGTGGCAGCGACCGTAAATATACACCACATCAAATCTCATTATTACGGCAGCCACGAGAGCATCAACCCTTCGCGCATTGTCCCCCTCGGCCCAACCATCGACTATGCCCAGACTCATGACCGCGACCGGTTATTTCGGTGACAGTTTATTTAATTATCTAATTAGTAAACTGTCACCGAAACTAAAGACGCTGTGTTAAGGTGGAAAAAAAAATCTAATGCGGGGCAGGCAAAAATAATGAGCGATGCTGATCTCGATATTTCCCAATGCATGCGGATGGGCTTTGATCGTCGGCTTTTATGACCGCGCCCTTGATCTCGTCTGGTACCCATCCTGGATTTCCATCTGGCTGCCGGAAATGCTGCCGTCGTGGATCAAACCGTGGCAGTTTTTTTAAATCAAGGATCGGTTTGCTATTTGCCGGTTTTCAACCCCGCATGATTTTGTTAGACCGGATTTAAATTAACGGGGTAAAGAGATTATAATGAAGGCTATTCGCGTCCACCAGAAATCCGAGAGTTCGGATAATCTGAAGTTTGAACTAACCAACCTCGACACTCCAGAAATTAAAGATGGCGGATGCCTGATCAGAATTGAAGCCAGCTGCATCAATCCCAGCGACGTTAAGGCGTTGCTTGGAAAAATGCCCAATTTGGTGTGGCCCCGAACGCCGGGCCGGGACTATGCCGGTACGGTCATCGAGGGGCCGAGCGAATTGATCGGCAAGGAAGTTTGGGGATCCGGCGGCGATCTCGGCATGTCCCGCGATGGCGCCCACGCAGAATTCACTATCGTCGATGCTGCCGGCGTGCGCGAAAAACCTGCCAACCTTTCCATGACTGAGGCCGGATCGATCGGCGTCGCCTGGACCTGTGCTTGGCTTGGTATGACCCGCTCCAACGTAACGTCAGGCGAAACGGTCGCCGTGTTGGGCGCCAACGGCAAGGTGGGTGAAGCCTCTATCCAGATCGCGACGGCGGCAGGTTCCCGCGTTATTGCCGTCGAACGCAGCCGCGACGAATATAACGGCCATGCCACCGGCCCCGTTGATGTGGTCAATCTCTCGAAAGAATCCGACCTCCGCCAGGCCATCCTGGACCGCACCGATGGAAATGGGGCCGACATTATTATGAATACGGTGGGCAGCCCTTATTTCGAAGCGGCCTGCTACTCCCTCAACAAGGAAGGCCGCCAGATCATCCTATCCACCAAACAAGAGGAATGTTCGATCAATCTAAAGACCTTCTATCGGGGTAACTATCACATGGTCGGCGTCAGCAATATGGACCATCACCATATTTTATCCGGTGATTTAATGGAGAAAATGCGATCCGGTTTCGAGAGCGGCTCCTATAAGCCCTACCCCATCAAGGAACAAAATGTGTATACCCTGGAGAATGCCGGCGAAGCCTATGGCATGGTCTTGAAAGGTGAATGCCGCGACCGAATTGTCATAAATCCGCAAGGATAGCCTGCTATTTAAATAACAATTTGTACTGGAAGCACATCGATCTATACCACTCTCGTTCTTTGCACCGAAAATTCCACCTGAATGAGATCGTCATAAATATTATATCGATTAGGAACAGTTTTAGATGAAGTCATATTCGCTTAGCCGCAGGCTGTTTGCCGAGGCCCTCGGCACGGCCTTTTTGCTGGCGGCGGTCGTCGGGTCCGGCATCATGGGGGATCAACTATCAGGCGGCAATATCGCTATCGCCCTGCTGGCCAACGCCATCGCCACCGGCGCCATCCTGGTGGTGCTGATTCTCATTTTCGGGCCAGTGTCCGGCGGCCACTTCAATCCCGCAGTGACCGTTTCCTTCGTCATTCAAAAGGAAATCGGGATCGGGTTAGCAACGGCTTATATTATTGTCCAATGCATTGGCGCCATTGCCGGCGTCATGGCGGCGCATGTTATGTTTGGTGAGCCCCTGCTGACTTCGTCCACGACACTGCGGACCGGGTTGGGCCAATGGACCGGGGAATTTATCGCCACTTTCGGCCTTATTGCTACCATCATCGGCTGCGTCCGCACCCGCCCTGAAGTGGTCGCTTACGCGGTGGGTATTTTCATTACCGCCGGATACTGGTTTACCTCATCGACATCCTTTGCCAATCCAGCCGTCACTCTGGCCCGGTCGTTCACCAATACTTTTTCCGGCATCAATCCGGCCCACATGCCGCTGTTTATCGTCGTACAACTTGCCGCAGCGGTGGTAGTGACGGTAGTCTTCGTCTGGCTTTACAAGGATGAATAAAATTGATGGCATTATTAGCGGCAGAATCCGACGGCCCGGCGTTTCCGGTCTCAACGGTCAGCAAAGACGGGCTGGCGGAATGGTGCGGGGCACAGCCACCGGAAATTGGGGCGTGGATCCGAACCACCGGTTTTAAAGCCCACCCTGGTGAATTCAGCCTGCTGCCCGATGGCAGCGGCGGTCTGTTTGGCGTATTGCTGGGTCTTTCTGCCGATCAGTTCAGCATGTGGGACGCGGGTGATCTTGCCCGCAAGCTGCCCGACGGCATCTATGCCTTGGCTGGCGAACTTGATGCAAAACGGGCCATGGGATTGAGCCTCGGCTGGCTGCTGGGCGCCTATGAGTTCAACCGCTACAAAGAACCCAAATCGGACGCCGACCAATCAATCGGGGTCAGACTCCGCTGCCCGGAGAACTGCGATCGCGAACTGCTGGAAAATTCAGCAACTGCTAGTTTCCTGGTGCGCGATCTCATCAATACGCCGGCTGGTGATATGGGGCCGGCAGCACTGGCCGAAGCCGCCAAAGAACTGGCGACGACCCATGATGCCGAATTCAGCGTTATCGTCGGCGACGATCTGCTGGCCGCCAATTATCCCGCCATCCATGCCGTCGGCCGAGCGGCAGCCGAAGCGCCGCGACTGGTGGATTTGATTTGGGGTGAGCCGGATGCGCCAAAGGTAACCTTGGTCGGAAAGGGCGTCTGTTTCGATACGGGCGGTCTCGACCTTAAACCGTCGGGTGGCATGAAGCTGATGAAAAAAGATATGGGCGGCGCAGCCCATGTCCTGGGATTGGCGCAGATGATTATGGCCGCTAAAATTCCGGTACGTCTGCGGGTTCTCATTCCTGCCGTCGAAAACAGCGTTTCCGCCAATGCGATCAGACCGTTAGATGTGGTCCCGACCAGGAATGGCAAGACCGTCGAGATCGGTAATACCGACGCCGAGGGTCGGGTCATTCTGGCCGATGTCCTGGCGGAGGCCAGTAGCGAGGAACCGGATTTTATTGTAGACTATGCTACGCTGACGGGCGCCGCGCGAGTGGCGTTGGGAACGGAACTGCCGGCCTTGTTTTGCAATGACGAAAATTTTGCCAACGCAATATTAGCGGCGGGCGTTACGACCCAGGATCAATTGTGGCGACTGCCTCTCTGGCACGGCTATAAAAAATCGATCGAAGGCAAAACCGCCGACCTGACCAATGCCCCGGAAAGTGGTTTCGGCGGTGCAATCACGGCGGCCCTCTTTTTTCAGGAATTCCTGGCCGGGAAATCGACTGATAAAAACGCCCAGAAAATAACTGCCGCTATACCGTGGGCCCATATCGATTTAATGGCCTGGAACTTATCTTCGAAGCCCGGCCGTCCCGAAGGCGGCGAGGCCATGTCTATGCGGGCGTTGTTTTCGGCGATTGCCCAGCTCTATTCTAGATAACCGCCAGTTTCATTTGATAACAAATTGTATATAAATATCGGGCATTTGTTACGAAGTATTGGCTTTTTGTCGAAAATAAAAAAAATGATACGTTATTGAAACGAGATGGTGTCCCATGAGCGTGAATCTGACTCCCAATCAAGCCCTTGAGCTATGGCAAAAAGCTGTGGTGGAGGGGGTGAAACGAGAAGCGCCGAACTTGACGGCAGGTAAATAGCGCTATTATTACTCTATATGACAAAAGGTCCCCACACGGTTTGCGTTTTGGCGAAAACGCTGAGCGTTTCAAAACCAGCCATCACCCGCGCCATAGACCAGTTGTCAGATTTGGAGATGGTCCGCCGCAAACCGGACGAGGACGACCGCCGCTCAATCCTGGTGCAACGCACCGTCAAAGGCTCTATCTTCCTAAGGGAATACGGCGAAATTATTTTCGACACCGGTAAAACGATTAGTTAAAAGCTTCACCGATATTGCGGTCCCGCGACAGCTGGAAGCGGGTCAAGTAGCTGGGCAGGATGGTATCTGCGCCCGTTGCCTCGACACCTAAATCCGCCAAACCCTTGGCATCGGACCCGGCAACATTGTCTGTCTTTAGCTGATTGATTTGGTCACAGGTAATTATTGTTTCAGGCCATTTCTCCAGGAACCAGGCATAGAAGGACAACCAGAAAAACGGAATGGGAATCAACCAGCGTTTTCTCTGGATGTGCTTAAGCAGCAATTCCATGATTTCCTTGCTGGAATAAACTTGCGGGCCGCCTAGTTCATAGGTCTCACCCGCCGCCGCCGAGGTTTTCAAGGCGTTGACAATGGCGTCGGCGACGTCGCCGACATAGACCGGCTGAAGTTTGGTACCACCATCACCGTAGATATCGCAATGCACGGTGCCCTTATCGGAGAACCAGGTCAGTTTGGGGATAACCGGACAGCCGAAAACCGGCAGGGCCGGAGTAAAGCGCGCCAGCCCGGCAAATAAATTAAAAAAGCTGTCTTCCGGGCCAAAAATGACGCTGGGGCGAAGAATAACCGCTGCCGGGAATGCTTCACGGACTGCCGCCTCGCCGGCGGCTTTGGTGCGGCCATAGAGAGACAAGGCTTCGGCATCGACACCGACTGCAGAAATATGAACCATTCGGGAAGCGTCAGCCGCTGTCGCCGCTTTGGCGATATTGGCCGCACCCGTTACATGGATATTTTCAAATTTCTGCCGGCCCCATTGCGACAGAATACCCACCAAGTTAACTACACAGTCAACGCCTTCGACGGCCCGGGCGACAGATTCTTCGTTCAGCACATTCGTGGGAATTGGGACGATTTGGCCGACATTCCCCATGGGTTTCATATAGGCGGCGTCTTCCGGATCACGGACGGCAATGCGGATGGTCCAGCCATCCGCCGCCAGGCGCCGCACCAAATGCCGGCCGACAAATCCTGATCCGCCGAAAACAGTTATGGTGCGCTTTCTCATCTTTTCCCCACCCGATCCTCAGCTAATACCCATATTCAATACACCAATACGATCCTTCTAATATACTTTCTGACGCGGCAAAACAACCTGCCGTTTGCCCCAAATCGCACCCCTGCAGCGCGAAACTCCATTGACAGGCCGAAGGCAGAGCGGTACCACCTCCCCTCGGAAATTAGCCCAGGTGGCGGAATTGGTAGACGCGCAGGTTTCAGGTACCTGTGGCCGCAAGGTCGTGGAAGTTCGAGTCTTCTCCTGGGCACCAGTCCTTAGGTGCTACACAGGTTAACCTACTGAAATCCAACGATTTCCCAATGGAGACCGTAGGAGTGTGAACCGTGTTGGTGAAAACTCCTTCCAGCCGAAAATCGGATTTAAG
>PVBE010405970.1_pt1 | contig 13120 bp, 11 predicted proteins | sample 1631181 | NCBI WGS metagenome assembly PVBE01 (sample SAMN08397723, study PRJNA350692) | Marine metagenome, whole genome shotgun sequencing project. | isolation source: water | place: Pacific Ocean | collected 2012-04
CTATCGACCGCCGGCGCCACAAACCATCTTGCCCCGCCCTGCTGTCCAGGCTTACGCTACGCTCCAGCCTGCACAGCAGGGCATGAAACCGCGCCGAACTCTCTCATAGACGCTGGACCACTTAATGGGGGCAGGCCAGCTCGACCGATTTGATGCGAAAGGGCTCGATGATCGTTTTCATGCCGCGGACGATAGCCGGCGTTGGGCTGAAATGCCAGGTTTTCCGCGGCCGACGAGGTTTTGAGGAACGACAGCCCGTAAATAAAACCATTTACAGGCAGTTGATTTGGCGTGTGACCGGTTGTCTAGAGTAGTTGGTCGATGAAAATAAGGCCAATACCAATCGGTACCACGATCTTGATCATTAAACGCCAGAGGCCATAGCCGGAATCCATTGATAGTTCTTCCTCGGTGTCTTTCCGCGACATGATCCACCCGGCGAATACTGCCATCAGCAGTGCACCAAGGGGTAACATTATGTTCGCGGTTAGGAAGTCATACAGGTCGAATAGTGTCTTGCCTTCGAAACGCTCAATGAAGCCAAGCGGATGAAATCCACTCCACACGTTGAGCGACAACACAGTGGTCAGTCCGAGCAACCAGGCACTGACAGCGACGCTCACCGAAGCCTTGGTACGGCCCATGCCACGTTCCTGCAACCATTCGACAATTGCTTCCAGCATTGAAATACTGGACGTCCATGCCGCGACAATAAGCATTAGGAAGAACAGGGAGCCGATGACCTGACCAGCCGGCATCTTGCCGAAAGCAATCGGCAGGGTCACGAACACCAGTCCCGGTCCCGCGCCCGGCTCCATGCCGTTAGCGAAGACGATCGGGAAAATCGCCATTCCGGCCATCAGTGCGACTAGGGTATCGACTATAGCAATGGCGAAAGATGTTGTTGCGATTGACGAATTGCTGTCCAGGTATGATCCGTATGCGAACACGGCTCCGCCTGCGATACTCAGGGTAAAGAACGCATGGCCGATAGCCGTCAGGACCGCCTCGGAGGATAGTTTCGAGAAATCCGGGTTGAACAGGAAGCCGAGGGCTTTGCTGAAGCTGGCCGAATCGGAGACAAAATTGTAGACGATCAATCCTGCTAGCAGGAAAAACAGGGCGGGCATAAGGATAGTAACAGCACGTTCGATACCGCCTTTAACGCCGCCCGCGGAGACTGCCACGGTTAGGATCATGAAGACCGTGTGCCATAACAGCAATTTGCCGGATGATGCCAGCAATCCGCTAAAGACACTGCCGACTTCATCAGGGGTGGCACCATTAAAGGTACCAATCATTGAATTGCCTACATATGGAATCGCCCAACCGGCAATAACGCTGTAAAACGACAGGATCAAAAATGCCGAGAACATCATCATCACGCCGAGTAATCCCCAGCGTTCCGATTGATTCGATTCCTTGGCCAACGCAATCATTGAATTGACAGGGCTACGCCGGCCCCGGCGGCCAAGCATGATTTCCGCCATCAATATTGGTAGTCCGATGGCGGCGATGCAGACCAGGTAGACGATAACGAATGCCCCACCACCGTTTTCACCTGTTATGTATGGAAATTTCCAGATATTTCCCAGTCCGACGGCGGAACCCGCAACGGCCAGTATAAATATCGGCCAGTTAGACCAAGTTTGATGCGCCTGACGTGTAGAACCATTATCTTCACTCATAGGATACTCCCCCTAAATTTTTTTAAAAAGATTAGCATGGGGGCAAAATTCTTTCTGTGATACGGAAGTGCCGCTGCCTGGCACTTCCGTACCAATTGAGCGGAATAATAATGTGAGCAAATAACAATCCCCCGGAGGAGGAATAAGGAATGAACTTCAGGTTATGGCTGAGGCTGTTGAAAAACTATTTTGGGGCCTGAAATTTCGGCATTTCAGAGAATATGCAAAAATAAAGTCCAACGAAATTAAAGGTATAATAATTCATCTTGTAACATCGGCAAAGGACCGGGCGAACTCATGCCAGATGGCGGACCCGCCAATTCCCCGCCTTCCTATCGCGTCATTCCCGCGAAAGCGGGAATCCAGGATTATCAAAAAGTTACTGGATTCCGGCTCGGCGCTCCGCGCCGTGCGGAATGACACCGGGAGGATAGTCCGACGCCTTTTCGCACCGGCGTGACCGGACTTTTGCCGATGCTACTTCATCTTTCGGCAACTTCAGCTAAAATACGCTCCAAGAGGACCATTTGGGGAGTTTTTCAACAGCCTCGGCTATACCCGGAAGTGACGGAAACTCCGCCTGAGGTCTGCTTTCAAGCATTCAGCGGACATCGGTGCTGCAAGCTAACATCTAATTACGATGTCATTTATGGGTGCATGAACCTAGTAAAGGTCAGCGCGGCGACATCACAGCAGCCACTTGCCCAGGTACCGGCGGATGTTGCGTTCGATCTCGGCGTTGAAGTCCTTCATCAGGGCCTCGATCAGCTCGAACTGGACGCGGCGGCGCTCGTTGAGGGTGGCGTCCTCGCGCACCGTCGTCGAGCGGCTGACCCGGGCGCTGGCGAAGCCCAGGCGAAAACCACGGTCGTCGAGCATCTCTAGGCTGGCCTCGATAATGGCGTCGTAGCGCTCCGACTGCTCCTTGTGGAACGCCCCTTGCAAGCCCTTTTTGACTTTCAGCGCCGTCTCGGTGACGGCGGCATTGGCGATGGTGAAACGGACCAGGCCCTTGCCGCCGCCGACAAAAAGGCGGGCTCCGGCCCACTGGCGGAGCGCCTTCAAGGGCGGCGTCGGCAACAGGTGATCGACGTTGGGCGCCTTCATCGGCGGGATGTAGCCGGTGACCACCTGCATGGCGCCGGCGTTGAAACTGAACGGACCCAGATGCGCGTATGTGAGCTCCGGCAGCTTATCCACCGGCGGCGGTGTCTCGCAGGCGGCGAGCAAGGCGACGGCCAAAAAAACCGCCGGCATAGAGATCGAAAGTCTTCTCATCGCCTCACCAGCCCATCAAAACGCGGCGTCCTTGGACGGCGCCCAAGGCCGGCATTGGACCGTCCATGAACCGAAGCCATATTGGCACGGCCTGGCCTGCCGGTTCAAGGCGCGAACAACTCGGCCAGGGCCGCCTCGTCGAAGACGTAGTCCTCCTTGCAGAATTCGCAGGTGACGGTGACGGCGCCGTTTTCGGCCATGTCCTCGACCTCGGCGCGGGCGAAGGAACCGAGGGTCGCCGCCACCTTGTCGCGCGAACAGCGGCAGCCGTGGCGCAACGGCCGCTGCCTGAACAGGCGCACCCCGTCCTCGTGGAACAGCCGGTATAAGAGGTCGGAGTCGGCCAGCCCCGGGTCCAGCATCTCGGCCTCGGTGACGGTGCTCATCAGGATTACCGCGCGCCGCCAGTCGTCGTCGGCGCTATCCAGGACGTTCTTTGCCGCCGGCAGGCGCTGGACCATCAACGCCGCCGCCCTCGATTGCGGCGAGACGGCGGTGCCGATCGCCGTTTGCAGCTGCTCGGAGGTGCGGAAATAGGCGTGCAGGCAATCGGCCAGGGTCGCCCCCTGAAGCTCGGCGATGCCCTGATAGCGGTCCATGTCCGGTCCCTGATCGACGGTGAAGGCCAAATGACCCGCTCCCAGCAACCTGGGCACGGGACCGCCCGACGCCGACGGCCGGGCGGCGGCCAAGCGGTCGCTGTCGAAGCGGGCGTAGCCGCGCAATTTGCCGTCGCTGGTAACGTCGGAGATCAGCATCCCGATGGCACCGTCGCCTTGCGTCTGCAGGGTGAAAACGCCGTCATATTTAAAGGCGCTGGCAAGCACCGCCGTCAGCGCCAAGGTCTCCGCCAGCATGCCGGCGACGGCGGCCGGATAGCGGTGGCGGCCGAGCACCGTCTCGACGGCCGGACCAAGGCGTACCAACCGCCCGCGAACACCCAAGGCCTCGATCTGAAAAGGCTGAATCCAGTCGCCGAAGGGAAAGCTGGAAGACATGCTTGCAACGCTACGTTCAAAGGGCCGTTCAGCGGCCGGCTAAAAATTCAGCCCAGGCACCAGGCGAGAATGCCCTTCTGCGCATGCAGGCGGTTTTCGGCTTCGTCCCAGACCACCGAGCGCGGGCCGTCGACAACGGCGTCGGTAACTTCCTCGCCACGATGCGCCGGCAGGCAGTGCATGAACAGAGCGTCCGGCTTGGCCTTGGCCATCAGGGTTTCGTTCACCCGGTAAGGCTCGAGCAGGCCGTGGCGACTTGCCGAGTCCTTTTCGCCCATGGAAACCCAGGCGTCGGTGACCACGAGATCGGCGCCGGCGACCGCCGTTTCGGCGGCGTCGGCGAGGCTGACCTCGCCGCCTTCCGCCCGCGCCCATTCGAGCAGCTCCGCCGGGGGAAGCAACGGTTGCGGGCAGGCCAGGCGGAGGATAAAGCCGAAGCGCGCGGCGGCATGGATCCACGAGGTGGTGACGTTGTTGCCAGCGCCGCACCAGGCCACCACCCGGCCGGCAATGGCGCCGCGATGTTCCTCGAAGGTCATCACGTCGGCCATGATTTGGCAAGGGTGGCTGTCATCGGTTAGGCCGTTGATCACCGGCACCGAAGAATGGGATTCCATTTCCAGGAGTTTGCCGGCATCGTCGGTGCGGATCATGATGGCGTCGGCGTAGCGGGACAAAACCCGCGCCGTGTCGGCGATGGTCTCGCCGCGGCCGAGCTGCGAATCCCTATCCCCCAGCACCACCGTTTGGCCGCCGAGCTGCTGCATGCCGATCTGAAACGAAACGCGGGTGCGGGTCGAGGGCTTCTCGAAAATCATCACCAGGGTCTTGCCGGCCAGCGGCCGGCCGCAATTTTCGCCGCTCTTGAAGGCTTGGCCGATATCGAGGATTTGCCGCAAGGTGGCGGTGTCGAGCCGGTCGAGGTCGATGAAATGCTTGATTTCGCTCATCTCATCCCGTCTTTTCCGCCGCTTCCGCGGCCAGTTGCCGGCAACAGCGATCAAGAATCTCCAGCGCCTCGTCGACGTGCCGCTCCTCGATAATCAGCGGCGGCATCAGCCGCACCACGTTGCCGCCGGCGGCCACCGAGAGCAAGCCTTCGTCAAGAAGCCGCGCCACCAGGCCACGGTTGTCGACGACGCATACGATCCCCACCATCAGCCCCGCCCCCCGCACTTCCAGGAGCACCTTCGGTTGGGCCTTGACGAGGGCCTCGAGCCGCCGCCGCAGGTAACGGGCGACAGCGTTGACGCGGCCCAGGAACCCGTCGCTCAGGATCACGTCGAGAACCCCATTGGCGACACTCATGGCCAGCGGGTTGCCGCCAAAGGTCGATCCGTGGCTGCCCGTGGTCAGGGCGGCGGCCGCCTTGCCGGTGGCCAGGCAGGCGCCGATCGGGAAGCCGCCGCCGAGGCCCTTGGCCAACGCCATGACGTCGGGGGCGACGCCGGCCCATTCATGGGCGAAGAGCTTGCCGGTCCGCCCCATGCCGCACTGCACCTCGTCGAAGAACAGCAACAGGCCGAATTCGTCGGCGGTCTGGCGCAGGCCTTTCAGGTACTCGGCGGAGGCCGGCTTGATCCCGCCTTCGCCCTGCACCGGCTCGACCAGGATAGCGGCGGTCTCCGGGGTGATGGCGGCGCGCGTCTCGTCGAGGTTTCCGAAAGCCACCTGGTCGAAACCCTCGACCACGGGGTCGAAGCCGGCCAGATGCTTCTCCTGGCCGCCGGCGGCGATGGCGGCGAGCGTCCGGCCGTGGAAGGCGCCCTCGCAACAGATCACCCGGTAGCGGCCGGGTTCGCCGGCCTCGTCGAAGTGGCGGCGGACCATCTTGAGGCCGCACTCGACGGCCTCGGCACCGGAGTTGGCGAAGAACACGGTGTCGGCGAAGGAGTTGGCGACCAGCCGCTCGGCCAGCCGCTCCTGCTCCGGGATGCGGTAGAGGTTGGAGGTATGCCAAAGCTTGCCGGCCTGGGCCCTCAGGATCTCGACCAAGTGCGGATGGCAATGGCCGAGGGCATTGACGGCGATACCGGCGGCGAAATCCAGGAAGCGCCCGCCGTCCCTGTCATAAAGATAGGCCCCCTCGCCTCTCTCGAAGGCGACGTCGGCGCGCGCGTAAGTGGGCATGACCGCTGGAACCGCCATTGCTTCCCCTCTAAATGCTTCGGGCCGGCCTGTTCAGAAAACTGGCGCCGGCCCGTCAGGAAAGCGGCAAAGTATCCGAATCCTTTCCCTAAAAGTCAACTTGCCAAGCACCCAAGGATCAAGCCTTCAGTTTATAGCCGCTGGCGAACATCCGGTAGCAAACCAGCCACAGCCCCAAATTGACACCGGCCATCGTCAACAGCCCGACCGCCAGCGACCCATCGGCATGGCCGATGAAACCGTAGCGGAAACCGTCGATCATGTAGAAGAAAGGATTGAAAAAGGCGATGGTCTTGAAGGTCTCCGGCAAACGGGCGATGGAATAAAAGGTGCCGGAAAGGAACGACAACGGCACGATGACGAAATTGGTGACCGCCGCGATATGATCGAACTTTTCCGACCAGATCCCGCCGATGATGCCCAACAGCGACAGCATCAAGGAGGCGGCAATGGCGTGGTAAAGGACGTAGCCGAAACTATGCACGCCGAGGGGCACGAAAAAAGCCATCGCCGCCACCACCGCGAGGCCGACCATGACGCCACGGGTCGTCCCGCCCAAGGCGAATCCCAAGGTGAGTTCATGGGCGCTGAACGGCGGCATCAGGGTGTCGATGATGTTGCCCTGGACCTTGGCGACAAGGATCGACGAGGAGGTATTGGCGAAGGAGTTCTGGGCCATCGCCATCATGACCAGGCCCGGCGCCAGGAATTCCAGGAAAGGGACGCCGCCGACGACCTCCGATATCCTGCCGAGAGCGAGGGCGAAGACGGCCAGGAACAGGAGCGTGGTAATCATCGGCGCCAGCAGGGTCTGGGTGAAGACCTTCAGGAACCGCCACACCTCGCGCCGGTAAAGAGTCCACAGGCCGATCCAATTTATGGCGTTGCTTTCGGTCATCGCTTGCTTTTTTGCTCTACCGCAAGTTAGCGATTGTCGGCCCAAGCCCCTTTATCCATCGTCCGCTCCGCCATCCGTACCGCTCTCGTCGCCGGTAGGCAGGTCGAACCTGGCAATGGTGCTCGGGGGCCGCCGCGCCTTGTTGGCGTCGGCTGGGCGGCGTTCATTCTTTTCAACGAAAACGCGGCCCGAGGGGGCGTTGTCGCCCTTGTCCTCGCCGAAGTAGAAAGTGCCGTGCGGTAAAAACGGATTTGGAAAACCAGCTCGGAAGCATTCTCGGGGTCCGGCTTGCTAAATGTATCCTGGCGGGCGAGATTACCCGCCGCCAATGAAGCTATCACATTTTTTGGGAGAAAGGCGCCATGACCGTCACCATTTACCACAACCCGCGTTGCAGCAAATCGCGCGGAACATTGGCGCTCCTGCGTGAGCGCGGAATCGAGCCACTCGTCATCGAGTACCTGACTTGCCCACCCAGCGCCGAGCAATTGAAACAAATTCTGAGCCTCCTCGGCATGTCGCCAAGGGAGCTTTTGCGCCGCAAGGAAGCCAAGGAGACAGGGCTCGACGACCCGAATTTGAGTGATCAGGAATTGATTGCGGGCATGGTCGCCAATCCGGTTGTTATCGAACGGCCCATTGTCATTAAAGATGGCAAAGCGGCGCTTGGACGGCCGCCGGAGAAAGTACTGGGAATCCTGTAATCCCTTTCATCTCTGACGGCCGCGGAAAGGCTTTGGTGAAGCCCATTCAAACGCCCCAAGCCGCGCGCTGAAAGCGGCTGCTCAACCCGATCGGACCTGCGCCAGGAACTTTTTGACTTTGTTTTTGAGGATCTTCGACTGTCGCGCCATCTCGCTGGAAACTTCCAGCATCTGGTTTGCCGCTTGGCCGGTCTCGCCGGACGCCTGGGTGACCACGGCGATGTTGGCCGTGACCTCTTGGGTTCCCATCGCCGCTTGCTCGACGTTGCGGGCGATCTCCCGCGTTGCCGCCCCTTGTTCCTCTACCGCCGCCGCGATGGCTACGGCGACCTCGTTGATCTCGCCGATGGTCTTGCCGATATGACGGATGGCTTCGACCGATTCCCAGGTCGCCGTCTGAATGCCGCCGATCTGGCCGCCGATCTCTTCCGTCGCCTTGGCCGTCTGGCTGGCAAGATTTTTCACCTCGCTTGCGACCACGGCGAAACCCTTGCCGGCGTCGCCGGCGCGCGCCGCCTCGATGGTAGCGTTCAAGGCCAGCAGGTTGGTCTGATCGGCGATGTCGGTGATCAGGTCCACCACCTCGCCGATCTTCCGCGCCGCCTAGGTTAGGCCCTGGATCTTGTCGTTGGTGGATTCGGCGTCCTTCACCGCCCGGCTGGCGATCTTGGAAGACTGGGCCACTTGGCGGCCGATCTCGGCAATCGAGCCTGACAGCTCTTCCGCCGCCGAAGCCACGGTCTGGACGTTGGTCGAGGCCTGCTCGGCGGCCGCCGATTGGGTATTCGTCTGTTTGGCGATGGACAACATGGCCTTGGCGGTGGATTCCATCGCATCCGAGGATATTGTCACTTTGTCGAGCATGTCGGCGACGTTGGCCTCGAAGCTCTTGGCCAGGGTTTCCAGGGCGACACGGCGTTTTTCCTTGCTCTCCTGCTCGCGCTTTTGTTCTTCCGCCATTCGATCGGCGCGCACCGCGTTGTCCTTGAAGACCTGAACGGCGTTGGCCATGTCGCCAATCTCGTCGCCCCGCCCGAGCGTCGGCACTTTGGTCTTCAAATCGCCATCGGCCAGACGGCCCATGGCACCGACCATTCCCCGCAACGGCCGGCCAAGACGGAACATCGTGAACCAGATCTGGACCATGACCAGGACGCCAAGGAGAATGCCGATCGCCACCGCCATGCCGGTGGAAAAGGCGGTGGTATCGTCAACGGCCGCATAAACGGCACTGGAACTGGCCTGGCGAGCTTTCAGAAGTTCTTTGTTGAGAACGGCGATGGCCTCGAAGGCCGGGGAATCGTCGATTTTGACTACTTTGTCGACCGCCGTCGGATCGTTGCCAGCCGCCACCATTTTCTCGGCGACGAGAAGGTTGTCGGCGTAATTGGCGATCATCCGGCCAATCATCTTCAGCGCCGCGGATTCTTTTTTGTTGACGCCGACCGCCCGATACGCCGACAGCGCCACGTTAGCCGCCCGGACCATAACCTGGACCTTGTCAACGAGTTGATGGTCCTGACGGAAAATATAATTCTTGAACTGGTGGATCATGCCGCCATAGCCGATGGCGGCGCCCAGTTCCTGCAAATGGACGACTTTTTTCGCCGGACCGCTCTCGAAATCCCCCCAGGTCCGGCCAAGACCGGAGATTCCGCGACTTCCATGCCCGACGGTTGGAATTAAGTATGCTGTCACCGAATTTCCCGTTGGAGTGTCACCGAATTTCCCGTTGGAGCCAATACACTAGACACCAGCGTGATTCCGTACCCCACCGCCGGCGAGATAGCCGCCGTCCGCCCCGGTTCGACCGGGCGGCCTTGCCATGGCCGGAACGTCACTCCGCAAGCCAAAGCCCAGGCATAAAAGGAGATCGAGTCTCATCATTCCAGACTGCTCCCATTTATATCATAATTGTACTACGAACCGGAATTGCCAGCCTCGACAAGGACGGTGAGGCGCAAAAATGGGAGCCCGGCGAAAACGGGTAACTATAACTTTTCGCGTTGGGCGTAACGGTTAAGATCGAAGAGGCCGCCATCAATGGGGCGGTCCTTCAAGTTTCGCGCGTTGAACCAATCCGAGATTTCCCAGAACTCCGGATTGCTCCGGCGAAATCCGTAGGCGTCAACGAACGCCCAATAATCCTCCCCGCTCTCCACCGCCTGCATGGCGCGCAGGAAATCGGCGGCCTTCGCCATGGAGACGGAGAAAAACCGGTTGGGATAGCTGCCGATAAAGCCCCTGGCGATGTTTATTGTGTCGGCCTTGATGTCGCGCCTTTTATCCTCTCCATTTATCCAGGCGACGTTGAAATGAGCCTTGTTGCGGATGATGGTATAGACCAAATCATCGTTGCCCATCTCGACGCGCAAGAATGCGAGGTCCGGCATTTGACTCACGTAAGGGGCGTTTTTCGCCGCGATGGAGGTCACTTTGCGCATCTCCTCTTCCAATTCCTTTTGGCTGGAGACGCTGTTCGCGATTTTGCGGTTGGAAGCCGGGCCGCAGCAATTGATGCTGTCGGTTTCTCCTCGCACCTGGGGCTTCAGACGGTCATTGAGAACTTGCTTCAAAAAATCGGCCTTGAACGCCGCCCCCGGCATCGTGGAAGGCAATGAGTAGCGGACCTGGGTCCCCCGGCCCAACCCGAGAAGGGGATAGGTTTTATGAATCTTCCATTGAGTGAACAACTTCCCTTTGTACCAGGTATCGCGAAGAGCCTCGCGTTTGTCGGCGGGCAGGAAGGAGAGAAACAACTCCTCGCCCTCCATCCTGAGAAGCCCCATGTACAGACGCGTCGATACTTGATGGAATATGTTCCCGTAGACATCGAACCCGGCGACCAGATTGTAGTAAAATCGCTCTAAAATCGGATAGTCGAGGATCAGGGAGGTCTTGGGGATTCCCCCCACCGCTCCTTGAGTCACCGAGCCGCTGTCAAAATGGCGCTGCACCGTCATCACCGCGTTGTTATTGACTCCGCCGCCGTCCCAGATGTCATCCAGGGAATAGCCTTGGGAATGGGAGGCTCCGTAATAACGGTCACGAAGCTTGCGGTATTCGTTTCGGGCCTTTCTGATCTTGTAACCCCGCCAGATGAGCTCCTTCATGTTGCTGCCCCGCGAGGCAGGCAGGATTAGCAGGTCGGCGGCCTCTTTCAGGAATTCGGGATTGGTCACCGAATCGTCGGCGTCGGGTTTGAGGAAAAACACGAAGAACTGCTCGTCGATGGAATCGACGGCCGAGGGACCCCGGCAGACGGGGCCGCGGATAAAGGAGCGCAAGTTGAACAAGGCGTCGTCCAGCATGAACTGATAGCGCGCCCGGGCCGGAATTTCGGCGAAGGTGATGAAGGGATTCGAGGCCTGTTTTATCTTCCAGGAGGGGAACTTGGTCGCCTCCCAGTCATTCCCCAGGAACAGGCTTTTGAGGCGCGCCATCTTGGCGTCGTCGAGGCGATACACGACATGATTTTTATCGACAATGGTGGCGGGGTATTTGCGGAAGCAGTAATTGACGAAATTCGGTCCCGGATTGCCATAGGGACGGCGGGTGGCGATTTCTTCGACGCCCTCGGCGCAGGAGGTTTTCGAGCGCACCAGACGATAGAAGTCCCCCGGAATTCCTTTGAAAGCAATGTGGGAGAGGAACAGGTGCTCGTAGATGTAACGGGCGACCACGCGCTCCTTGAGGGACTCCGCGTTGAAGAACGCCTCCCACTTCTTAAGGATCGCCTTCCCCTCCGGGGACGACGGCTCCTCCATCTTTTTTTGCGCCTCCGGTCCCGGTCCCTTGGCGCCATCGGCCAGCCACGCGTCAAGGGTGGTGAATTCATCGTCCTTGAGAGGGGGCAGTCCGAAAGGCATGCCGCCGTTTTTCTTTTTTTTATTGCTGAGGCAGCTCCAGTTTTCTTCGGCGGAGCCCTTGACTGGCAGGTCGTTGTCCCGTCTCAGGGCCGCCAGTTTGTAAAGTATGGACCTGTCCGCGCCGTCATTGACAACGGGGGAAAAGCCGTAGCTGTATCTTCTGTATCTGTAAAGAAGGGGGCCGGCCTTCATCCAGTGCCGTCTCCGCCATTGCTCGGCGTTTGGCTGGTCGATGAACAGCCGTGACGGCGGCTGCGCGATTAGCCTTGATGGTTTGTAGACCTTTTCCTTGGTTGCGCCCCGGTCCAGGCCTTCAAAAGAGGACAGCTTCAGCTGGCAAGGCGCGTTGTAGCAACTGTGGCAGCCGACGCACCGCTTGTCGAACAAAGGCTTGATTTCATCCATGTAGAAATCTTTCGCGGAGACGGCGAAAGGATAAAAGGCCACCATTAAGGCCAGGCCGATAAAAACAGCCCTCAAAAATTTAAACATGATGCTTAGCCCCCTAAAACCAAAAGTGTCATAATCCTATAGATTTTATATGATTCATCACTACTGTCCAAACATTAATTATAATAAATTTAATTGGTTATATGATTTTCCCTGTTGCGTTGAGGTGGCGGCATCCGTAAGTAACTATAGTATATGTACCGCTTGATATAGGAATTTAAATGCGTATGGTGTCCCCCGACTGCAAGATCGGAGATTCCGCGACTTCCATGCTCAACGGTTTCCGATCCCGAGACGCCCCCGATCCGGACCGAAAGATACATGCCGCTCTCCATCCCGACGCTGCGCATCCGGATCGCTGTCAAACTCGCCGGAAAAATGCCAGGGTGCCCGTGCCGCCAACGGAGAACATAAGACTCGCCACCAGAACCGGGTGGTTTATTACGTAGTAGGGCTAAGTTGGAGATGACAAATGGCTAAAAAGCTCGCCGTCGCCGTAATCCACGGCATGGGATCGGTGCAGGACATCCACGGCCTGGGCAAGCAGACGGTTAACTTCGCCGATAAAATGATCGAGGAAGTGAAAGAGCTGGTAGGAAAAGAGGGCAAAAATCCCAATGAAATCGCCTGGCAGCCCATCTATTGGGCCGGAGTCACCGATTCCGCCCAGCTCCTGTACTTCGACAAGGCCAATCGCGAATTCGACCTCGATTTCAAGAAGCTGCGCCGTTTCGTGGTCACTTATCTGGGGGACGTGTCCGCCTACCAGCTAGTGAAGAGCCAGGCGAACACGACCTACTAGCCCGAATTATTCACGACGCGTCGCGAATTTAACGGTGAGCGTAGATTAACCTGTTGAAATGCCGTATGATTTTGGTGTTCGAACAAGATCATAGACACCAGGGAAACCTACGGCCCACCATGAATGAAACTATCCCATATCTCCCCGGTTTGTCACCTGTCGCCGGCAAGGAATTGCATGCCCGGTTCGACGGCGGTCGGCTGTCGTCCGACGGCGGCGTTTTGTTGTTGCGCGAAATCGACAACGGCCTGGGGCTGGCCGACCTGCTTTCATCCTGTATGAAAG
>PVBE012945322.1_pt1 | contig 13119 bp, 5 predicted proteins | sample 1631181 | NCBI WGS metagenome assembly PVBE01 (sample SAMN08397723, study PRJNA350692) | Marine metagenome, whole genome shotgun sequencing project. | isolation source: water | place: Pacific Ocean | collected 2012-04
CCACTCCTGCGAGACAGAAGGCCAAAGTAGAAACTACACACTTTTGGCTCCCTCGGCGTCGGTCACCTTCAAGAAAAACATTACCTTCACCAAGGGGTGAATAAATGATAAGACAAAAATCAGACACAGAAGGCCAAAGTAGAAACTACACACTTTTGGCTCCCTCGGCGTCGGTCACCTTCAAGAAAAACATCGCCTTCACCAAGGAGTGAAGAAATGATAAGACAAAACATTACCTATGCCACAAATAGAAGTCAATGCCTGCGAGGGCCGAATTTCCTCCACTTTGAGTTCCCCGAGCTCCACGGCGAGGCCGCAACATGTTGTGTGGAATGGGTTGGGGGAACTACCTCTCCCTCATGAGGAAGCAGCGGAGTGAGGATGTAAGTAGAGCCATGCGAAATGTAGGCATGCGAGCATGTACATACACGTGTTGGTAGTATGAGGTGCCCTTGCGGCATCGCAGATGTGACCGCCATCGCGCACGTATCACACGAGGAGCCAGGTGGAACCGCTCAGAGAGCTAGACATAATTGCATCATCGCAACGCTAGTGAGACGCCCGCTAGCTCTTTTTGATGCAAGAAACGAGCGGCGACACTCATGTGTGAGCGCAAGGGCGGTATCCGTGCGCCGGCGGCAGGAGCGGACGGATTGCCCGCGGTGCCCTTTCAGAGCTCGTGCGCTGTGGCGTCCAGCAAGGAGCGGGAGGCCGAGGGGTAACCGTGCGGCGACTGTGCCAAGGCGTCCATGGCTTTCTTGGCAGCCGAATCCGGCGCGCCGAGTGTGATACCACCGCCGCTGGCCAAGCGGGAAGCGGCGAGCTGGCGGCAGTCTGGGCAGTGCCACAACGCATCCGCACCTGCTGGGCAGTATACGGGGTGCAGCGTGCAGCTGCCCGCCTCGACAGAGGCGCAGAAGCGCGCCGCGCACGTGGAGCAGGAGAGGGACACGGGCTCCTGGCCACAGCATTGACACGCTGTAGACTGCACCGCCTTCGCGTCGGCGGCCACCAGCGCATCCATGACAAGCTGCTGCGGCACCGGGAAGCAGCATTCACCCTGTGCGCCCAGGTGCGGGACACCGGCAAGAGCCAAGATGCGAGCGGTTGCCCCAAGGTCGGGAGGAGTGCCCTTGAAGACCGGGTCACTGCCAATTAGCTCCGACAGAACCTCGATTGGCCTGACTTGGTACAGCAGCGCCTTTCTGTCAAGAGAGCCTCTCAACCCAAGCCTTTGAGTGAGGCACACTGCGGCAGCAGACAGCCGGCTGTCGCGGCGACAGGAGGCACATCGGATCAACGAGCCAGCCGCGAATCCACCCGGCAGACCCGCAGCCCTGGCGCGAGAGCAGGCAGGGCCTGAGCAGGGCCGGCGAGGAAGAGGGCGGCGTCGCCCCGCAGGCGGCTGCCGAGCTTGTGGTAGAGGCGTACGTTTCAATGATTGGGCGCGTGCTGCCAGGGCTGTCATGCAACGCTTCCGCAGGACAGTGAGATGCAGTGCCGTCCCGGCCAGGAGCTTTGTGACCAACTGAGCCCGTGCATCCCTGACCATGACATTCGCCCGCGACTCCTCCTTTTCCTGCGCCCGCAGCCGCCAAGGAATGTCAGTTGCTGGGCGACGAGAAGCATGCCGAAGCACGCAGTGGCCCTCACCCTCCAAGCGCGGCCACCGCCCCAGTGGTGGCAGCTGCTCCTCCGACGGAAGCCCATATTCCCAATGCAGCATCGTTCCCCCGGCGCAGATAAGCCAGCTGCCCTCGTCGTAGCTTATCACGGCGCCGTGTGCATTGCGGTATGTGTACCTCCCACCCCATGAGCCTACACAGTCGTACCGGCCGTTCAATGACTCAAGGTTGGACTGCCACACCTGAAGTGGCCGAGAGGCGTGTGTGTCTGCGTTCTTTATCGCTGCGGCCAATGCGCTAGGCATGACTGCGCGTGTTGCCAGATCCTCGTCTTCCGCGGGCTCGCCACGGGGATCCAGAGAGGGCAGCAGCCAACCCGCGTGCTGTAGACGGGGGTAGGTGAGCCCTAGGCGCGGGTCCACCAGAGGGCGGTCGTGGCGACTCTCATGTGGAATGTCGTTGTTGAAGCTGGCTTCTGCAAGGACCCCTTCTGCGAATGAGTACATTGCCTCGCGAAGTTGCGCCAGCTGATCGGCTTCACCGGGCTCAGACAGAGGGCAGGCGAAGAGCGCATGCCAACGGGTGCCACCCGACTCCCCGCAAATGAGACACAGATGTCCCTCCGGATCCGTCTCCTCAGCAATGCGGTACGCAATGTCGCGATAAGCCGCACTGCGCCTCGCCAAGGAGATGTACGACCCTCCGAGTCCGGCGCGGATACGAAAAAGCCATTTGTGCATGTCTAGCTGCTGCCCACGCTGCCAAGAAGGCGACAGCTCGGTGGCTAGGTGCTCCAAACCGGAGGGGACTTCCACCGCCCGCCACGAAGCTACGCCGAGGTCCCAAAGGTCGTCAGCCCGTGCCGCAAGGAACCCTTGTACCTTGTGGGCAGCGAGGTGGACACAAGCGTCAGCTGCGTACCACTCCCTGACGTGCGCAGCAGGGTCGCCGATAACCGTGCGGCCTAAGTGCTCAATGAAGAATCTCAGGCCGCCTGCTGGCTTCAAAACCGGGGCTGGCGGATCCCGGGCCTGCGCTTCCTCGCAGCCAAGGTCAGCCCAGTGATTCAAGGTGGCGCAAAGGTTGCACGGCACTCGATCTGTGTCCGCTAGCGGCTGGTGCGACGGAGAGTGTACGAACAGCGTTGCGCGGAAGGCTGTGGACATGCGCCACTGCTGTACGTCAGGAGGAGTTGGGACCGTGGGAGGGTGGGCGTCCGGAGGAAGGGCCGCCTCGCGAGCAAGCAGCGTCGCGTGCAGGCGCAGCTCCCACGGCGGGAAGCGTCCTTTCACAATGTCTCTTCGCGTTCTGCGAGGCAGGCTGTCAACCAAGTCCATGAGCGCAAGGCGATCCACTGCAATGACGGAAGCCGAGCCCAGAGGGGCTGCCGCCACCACACCGAGAAGCGCAGACAGCTCACCTTCATGGACTCCGCACTTTCGGGTGCCCACGTGGCTGGGCAGCCTGGCTTGCTGCCGGTAGCCTGTCGCAGGCCTGCAGGGGGAGGAATGTGGATCAACTGGTTTCGACGTGTGCGAGAATACGTACGCGCTTGTTACGATCTCGTCACGGTCGCCACCATCTGAGGCAGCCCACGAACTTTGTGCTGGGAGGCTAGGATGCTTGGCCAGCGCAGCAGCTCTTGGGCACTGATCTGCCAGGTCGCTCCGCCAGTTCTCTTGCTCCCACCACGGTAGATGCGCCTCTTGAGGGGTGCAAGGGGAGCAACGGAAGAAACGACGTTCACTGTACCAGTCCTGGCGCGCTTCCTCAAGCGCAGCGGCAACTGCGTCGCTGACATCCTGGGGTGTCGCTGGCACGTCTGCCCAACGGACGCCACTCAGTGAGCCCCACCACGTAGCGGAGATAGCATCCGCCTCGGCCGGCGACCTCGAAAAGCCACTGCGGATCGCTGCACAAAGCGGCCCTGTACTGGCATACTTAGCCCTGGCGGCGTCGCCACGCTTGCACTGCCTGCCATAGCCGCCGTGCCCCCACCCTGGCCCCTGCTGCGCAAGCTTAGCCGCCACGCGAGACTGGAAGAGCTCCCGAGCATCCCGTAAGTACCAGCCCTTTGTCGCCAAGTAGTTGATCCTTTCCACCAAGGAGGATGCCTGCTGTTGGGCAGTTCCATTCGGCTTCTTGATCAGTACCTCCCAACGACCCCGTCGGACCTGCGCTTGCCGCTCCGTACCCTCAAATGATATGAGGAGTTCCCTTGCGCTGTTGGCCAGAATTTGCGCTACGCAAGTGTGGAAGCCCAAGCCGCCTGCTTGAGAAGGAGCGTACAACAGATCGGAGGAGGCAGTCGGGTGCACACCAAGAGCATGCTTGGCTGCAGTTGCAATCAGGGCATCCCATTCCGCAGCTTGGCTGACACCGACGCACTGCGCGTTGGGTGCGTATACAAGCAGCGAGTGGACAAAGAGCGTGACTACACTGTGCAATTCGAATACGTCGCAGCGACGCATCTTGCACAGCCCTAGCTCAAGCTTGATGCGGCGGTCAAGCTGAGCAACCGACCCTGCCTGTCCCGGCATCCAATCAGAGGACACGCCAAGCGTGTGAAAGGGCGAAGTTAGCGGGCTCAATGCGAGGTCAACAGAGCAAGGGCGCCCGTCTTCTCCTATGTGGCGGATCTCGATCGATGTTGGCGGACCGGTGGTGAAGCCGCCACCTTGCTTGCAATCGATGCCGAGCCCCGTCTGCACACAGCCCTCGCCAAGGGCGTCACCAATCGATTGCCCGCTGGCATCTCCTTCACCGAAGCCGTTTCCGTCGTCTGCGTATGACATTTGTGCGACAGGGACGTTACCAATAGAGACGGGGTGCTTGTGCTGATCAACCAGCCGAGCTACGATTTCACCTGCCCCACGTGACTGGAACGGTGCGCTGCAGCCGCCCTGATGTGATCCAACCTTGCGCGTCACGGGCGGAGTCGGCCCCCACGGCGTTAATGCGGAGAGCGTAGCGTTGGTGCTGTGAGCCTCAACGAGCAAGCAGGCAGCAGAGTCAGGGACTCCGCGGGCCTTCAGGACCGCATCGGGGACCGCGGTGTCGATCCGGTCGAAGAAACCAACATAATCCCAAGGGACATGCGCCAATTTCCTCTGCGGGTACTGCCGGGCCTCGTCCCAGAAGTCCGCGAGGACATCCAAGACAAGCGTGGACCCGCGACCTTTCTGAAAGCCCACATTAGATTCGGAAAGGACCCGGCCCGGCGGATGGGCATGGATGCTTTCTTCCAGGCGCCGGGTCACAACAGCCTCGACCGCTTTGAGTAGCTCCTCGAGCAAGCTGATGCCACGGAGCCCGCCATTGGGTTTGGACATCCAAAGTAAGAGGGCACGTTTGAGCCACGCCGGAATGAGCCCGCTTCGCAGCATAGCGTTTATGAGGGCAACCGTGGCGGCCTGGGCGGCAGGCCCGAAGCAGGGCACAACACTAAGCTTGAAATGGGATCCACCCGGCGCTCCTGGGAACGCTTCCCAGAGAGAGCTCTGCTCGTTGCTGTCCAGAGGGCGCGCCGGGTCCCCAAAGTCAGCCGGATCCGCCCCGAAGTTCCAGGCAGCCTCTGCCGCTGCAGTGTGGGCTGCGGATACTTCGTGAGGAGCACGGAGCCAGCCCCGACGTCTGCCTGCAGAGTCAATGGAGCAAAAGACCACCTGCGAGTCCCGGCTAGCATCCCAACGACGAACACCGTATTTCTGGTGCAGGACCTCTGCTCCAGCGCTGGCCCGAGCGGCTGGCGTGTCCGCAGTAGGCGCTTCAATGGCTGCCGGGAATAGCGGCAGCGGAGGGCCGACAAGGTGGTGGAGCCACTGGCGAGTGTCCCCTGCACGGTGTGCGGCCCTGCGGGCTTGTAGCGCCGAGCGTGAGCTGCTGGCCAGCTCTTGCCTGTGGAGCCGTTTGGCGACGATGCCCCAGGACTCTTTGCTTTCCATGATGAGCAAGCGGTTGGACCTCAACCATTTCCGAAGAGCTGTCTCGCTGGATCCTTTAGGCGGATTGACCCGGCGCTTGGCCAGCGAGCCGATATTGGCCTCAGGAAACTTCCGGGAATGCGCAGCTGTAGCAGCGCGCCAAGCCTTGGCAGCACTGAGCAGCTGTTGGAAAACTTTCCAAGGATCGGGGCGATCGCTGCACAATGCCGTAGTTGCTGCCTGGATGGCTGCCCGGGCGACTGTCCACGATCGAGCAAGCTTGCTCTTTTGCTGTTGTGTGGCTAGTTTGGAGCGCGACCTCGGGACAAGCTTGCAGACTGCTCTGTTGACCGACTGCACGAGCCTACGGGTAAGTGCCCCTAGCTGTGCTCGAGCCAATGGAGGATCCTCGGGAGACGCAGGAAGAGCACGCGCCGCCCTTTCTATGGAAGTCCATTCGTTCTCCGTCTCCGAGACTACTGCCTCCAAGTTGGCCCTGAAGGTCGCAAAACTGTCCTTGTTCCGGCCAGACGAAGCTTCGCGGGATTCCTTAACGATGTCTAGGAACTGTCTCCAAGGAACCAGCGTGGTCACCCCGAGAGCCGTCGTGGGCGCATGTAAGCGCGGCATTTGGACTGCACACACGCCCACAAAGTCAGCCAGGACAGGAGAGTGGTCTGATGGCATTTGATGATGCCAATGCAGGCCGACTGCCGCCGGGAGGAATGACGGGCATGGGAGGACAAGCGTGCGAACAAGGAAATTGGCGCCCGAGGGGCAGAGGCGAGTGCCGACCCGCAGCCGCGGGAAGTGGATGCGGAACGTGCATTGCATCCCAGCGTCGAGCATGCGCGTAACCAAGCCGTCTTTGCGCGCAGAAGCCATTGTACCGATGGAGTCTAGGTGCTCGTCGCGGACGGAATTGCAGTCTAGACCGAGGGCGACTGGCAAGCCTGCAGCCGCCGCAGCGCGAAGGTCTGCGGTCAGCCATTTGGCCAGAGCATCGCTGTCCGGGCTGGAGGGGCCTGAGGCGGCGGTCAGGCCGGTGACGCCGTAGCCTGCCTGCACACGAAGATCGATGCCAGCACGCCCGCCACCGCCGGGAGAGGCCGGGCCCACTGGTTTGAAAGCGATGGTCGCAGCCAAACCTCGAGCTAATTTGTCACGCTTGACCGACTTGGCTCGAGGTGGATGCTCGAGACGCGTGAGGATGAGAACGCCCTTGCCGTTTGGAGCATCACGTGGAAAGTGGTTGATGGCAAGGAAGCCAAACTCCCCCCGAAGAGTTGTGGCGAATGAATTGAGATGAGGTGAATCGTCGCGGAGTCCCGTTTCAGATATTAGCGCCAGGTCTGCACCCACTAGTGCGAGGTACTCGCCCATGCGACGCGCCGCCGAGACAGGTTCCGGAGCCGCCACCCGAGATTGCCCCTGGAATGTAAGTACCCGCAAAACATTGTCAGCCTTGATCGCCATATCATGCCCCACAAAACCGCCTGACTTCAGGCGCACTGTCTTGCCCAGAGAAACCTTGTGGCCAGCTGCCCTGGTGTGAAGGCACGTGTCGGCATCCGGCTCACCCCCTGCCTCAGGTACCCAAGGAGACCCTGCATGGGAGGGCTCAACCCCGGCGGTGCACGCCTGGGTCGCCCGAGTTAGTCGCACCTCAGCGAGGGGGCACCCGTCAGCAGCCTCATGACATTTGACCCACCGCAAGGTCAAGTTGACCCTAGGGGAGCTGCTGCCCGCAGTCCCTGGTGGCACACGGTGTTTGAAGTGCTTTTGCACGAGCCCGTGCATGGCAAGGAGATCCCCAGAATCCAGGACTACTGTGCGCACTGTGCCTTGTCCGCACTTGACCTGGAACTTACGACTTGCTCCTAGAGAGACGCTCACAATGGTGGCATGTGCGTTGGTCGCATCGAAGAGGGGCCCGTTGTCTGCATGCCATCCAACGCTGTCGCTGTCGCCGTGGTAGAGGTTGCCACTGATCGCTTTCGGAGGGCGCCCACCCTCTACTGCCGGAAGGGGAGGTGCGATGACAGCCCAGAAGGATGTCAGCCAGTCCGGCACCGGATGAGGCTTGAAGGAATGGCCGCCGTACGTGCACGAGCAAGCGCACGGCTCCGTGGCCAGCCACACGGTTTCGCGTGGCCAAGGCTTGCCTGAATCAAACAGAGGTCTGTGCCATGGGAGCTCGTGGACGCACAGCTGGAGCAGACGCTCCGCCTGATCTGCCAGGGCGGCTTTGCGGGTAAAGACCCAAGATTCCAAGCTCGGGGCCTCGATCCAAGCCCACCATCCTAGTTCAATCCACCTCGCGCCCTTGTGAGCCATGTTGTGACCCACAAACCCGACGGCGGGGACCGGCTTCAGCGAGCCCACGGCTAACCGGGGCACCGGGCATGGGTGCGTTTCTGGCGGCACACTCTCGGCCTCAAGATGGGGGAGCAGATGGCCAGCACTGCGAACTCCTGGTGTCTCGGGCTCAACCTCAGCCAGATCGGCCTCGGTCGCCCTGGATAGTCACTCAGGCTCGCGCTGACGCGCAAGAGGGCACCCGTCACGCTCGCTATGCAGACGTAACCAGCGCCAAGTGAGGTTGATGCGAGGCGCATCTGTATCCGACTGCTAGACACGATGCCAAAAGTGCTTCTGAACCCGCCCATGCATGACTAGAAGGTCGCCAGCAGCCAGATCGATGGAGCGGATGGTGTCATGGCTGTCTTTAACTTGAAACTTCCGGGTCTCGCCCAATGAGAGGCTAATGATAGTGGCATCGTTCTCGACGGCGTCGAAAGGAATCTCGTCGTCCGCGTGCCACCCCACCAAGTCTGTTCCATCGTGGTACTGGTTGCAGTTTATGCAGTTGGATGGGCTGCCAGATTCGACCGGAGGGAACATGTGCGAAATTTCCTTCCAGAGGCGTACCAAGAAGGAGGGAGTTGGGTGAGGTACGAAATCCTGACCTCCATACTTGTAGTGGCATTTACAGGGCGGGTTAGTGAGCCATGCTGTCTCCCGTGGCCACTTTCTGCCCTGCCTATTCTCTGGCCTGAACCACGGCAGCTCCTGAGCACAGATTTCGAAGAGTTGTGCCGCCCGCTCGGCTTGGAGAGCTCCAGCCTTGACAAAAATCCATGACGCCAGCTGTGGCTCCGATAGCCATGCCTCCCAGCCTCGTGACGTCCACGCCTCCCGGGTTAGAGGCTGCGCCGCTCCGCTTGATACTTGGTCGTCGGGGACCGAAGTGCCAAGTGGGCCGAGCGCTCTCAAGGAGTCCGGCGCACGGCACCCTTTGTTATTGCAATCCAGCATGCCGCGGAGACCTTCAGTGTGCACCTGGCATACTGTACATTCGTACCTGAAGTGCATGGACAGCGGGAGAGTGGGGGGCCCTCCTCCAGATGGAGACCGGAAGCGCTCACTTGCCCCATCGAAATCTTCAGTAGCGACCTCGGGCTGGTCGTCTCTGGGCGTGTCACGGGGCTGACAGCCGTCAACCGATTCCGGCACAAGATGCGTCGCCGGTGCCACCAGTACCAGCGGTGACTCGTCGATGCCCATGGACTGCTCAGAATCACCAGCTGTCTCAGCCTCGGAAACACTGAACGCAAGATGCGAAGGCGCGCCGACGTGAGCCTCGGCATCGAAATGCCTCTCCGCCGACTGCGCACCTTCGGGCTCCGTCCAGGCTATCACGGCATCGTAATGCCAGCCTGCGATATATGCCAAACGAAGCTCCACGGCTGCTGTTTGCGCGGCTTCCCTTAGCCAGAACGCATTGCGGATGCGGGGGTCCAGATCCTTCAATGGCTCCAAGACGTCCAAGTCGAACGTTCCAAGCGGTCGGCCCTGCAGGAGGGGCATAGTGACGAGGTCGGTGAGGAGCGTCACCGGCGTGCCCAGGATGTCGATGATGATTTGCAGGGTGATTGCATCACCCCAAGCGTGTGGTCCGGCCATCCGCGCCAGGTAAGCCTCTGGCTTCTCTGACCTCCCTAGGAATTGCCCATAGTGATCCTGCGCACACTCAAACACTGCCATAGCGGCCTCGCGGATCATTGCGTGGCTGCTCTCGTCTCCAGCGAGGAGACACGAGAAGGATGCGAACTGGCACGTGCCATCGGCGGTAACCTTTTGTCGCGTGGCGTTTTGGCCTTCCAGCACCGGGGCTAGCCGGCACTCCGCTTCAGCGAGACGTTGAGCAGTGGCCCCCGCCTCCTGAAGGGAAGCTTGCAAGGCTAGAGCCAGCTGATGGGCTTCCTCCGCAGCACTACTTGGCCACAACCGAGAAGGATACACGCCTAGCGGCACTACAGCCTGGCCTTCAGACGCCATTTGATTGGAAGGCGATTGCATCACCGACAGCGAGCGTTCCAGGCTTGAGGGTAGCTGAGCACCAGACGCATTCGATGTAACGTCAGCCACCTGAGGTGTTGCGTCGCTTGTTGGAGACGTCGCCGCTGCAAGATCCATATCAATGGCAGGACATCGATTGATTGTAGAGTGGCGCTTGATCCAGAGCCATGTCAGGATGGTCGTTGGCCCAACGAAGTGCTGCCGCGTCTCCGTCGGCACCCTGTGCTGGTAATGACGCTGCACCAGCCCATGCATGGCAACCAAGGTGCCGTGCTCCAGCATAAGCGTGCGGTGGCGTTGGTCACCGGCCAGGTCCCTGAGCTGGAGGCGTCGTGTGCCACCCAGCACTAGGACAACCACCGTTTTTACTGCGTCGTCGTTGCCCAGAATGGCTGCATCCTCAGACTGCCAGTGCGCATGGTCGTCCTTGGAGGAAAGTAGCTGGAGTCGGACAGCATTTGGTTGGTGGCCCTGTTCCACGTGAAGGACGTGCGCCGATATGGCCATCCACAGGTCCAGCTGCCACTGTGGCATGGGCTGGGCCACCAGGCCCTGCCCGCCGTACGGGAGCACACAAGTGCAAGACGCTGTTGTAAACCAGGCCGGCGGGAGTGCCTGCGAGGGTTCCCTCGCGGCTCGCGCTACCACCGATTCAGAGGCGCGTAGTGCCTGCGAGAGGTGTGACTCTGGCAGCGCAGTCCTCTTTCTGTACACCCATGACGACTTGGCGGGGGCGTAGGACCACGTGACCCAGCCAAGTGCAGTCCATCGCGCAGCGGCTATCACTTCAGTGTGGTCTGGGCGCCAGGGGCTGAGCAGCCGAAGGAGGCCGCCAGGCGGCTGGACAGCCTCTGGTGTGCCTGGAGCAACGACGGCCGCCGGGTCCCGAGTAGGCAACATGCCCAGTGACGCCCCTGAAGAAGACGACTGGTGCGGCGAGTCTGCGCAAGTCAACTTGCGCGCCTTGGTCTCAGCAGAAGCGCGGAGCACAGAAGGCCGCTTGTGCGGGCAGGTAGCTTGCAGCGGCCCGTCGAGCAGTCGTTGAGCTCCACCCGTGGCAGATCCCGCCGCTACCTCTAGCGCACCCTGGGGCCGGGAGCCGACTCTCGACATGAAAAGGCGGGAGCTAGGCCGTGCTCGCTTTGTTGTAGGTCGTGCGCAAGATGCTGCGGCCACACCATCGACTGTAAGGGGCGCGGTGGCACGCGTGACGGGCTGTGCAGCCGGGCGGGTTGCCGCATCGCCAGTACGCATTGAGGTGCACGCGACAAGCGCCCCTCGTGAGGCCACGTCGGCGGTAGGTGGGGCCTGAGAAGACGTCCGAGGGACAGTGTCAGGAGGCTGCCCCGGCGCAGGTGGGCGCCAAGTGGGCCGCCGCCGCTTTTTGCCGGCCGCACCATCAGGAAGAGTGACCGGAGTAGCTCCTCCTGCCGCGGGAATGGCACGGCCAAAAGATTTGACACCAGCTTGGCAACCACGACCCTCCAGCGTCACAAGCGCTCTACGCTCGCCCGGTGGTTGCTGCCACTGCAGAGAATCGAATCCCGTCAATGCAAGCGCAGCGGCTGCGTGTTGGCAACTGTGGTGCGGAGCAAGTGTCCCCAGAACCGCTCCGGCACCCGGAAGGCTCATGCGCACGTAAGGGTCTGCCCCTGCACTGCGGCAGTGCGAGTCGCCACTGTCGTGCCAGGTCCCAGGTGGAGGTGTGAGCTGTGGAACGCTGAGATCCGCAGCCGACTCGAGCGGCGTCACATCACGAGGGCGGGCTACCTGCTTGCCTTGATTTTCGCACTGGCGGATGTGTCGCAGCGAGTCGAGGGTAAGGCTTGCCGCACCCAGATCCACCAGTTGAGGAGTTGCGATCGAAGCGGCACGCGTTGAAGAGTGTGGCTCTGTGACGGTCGCAGCTGCTTCCGGAGCAGCTGCTAGTCGGGGACTCGTGGGCTTAGGCGGGGTCACCAGTGTTCCGTTGAGATACGCCGCGACCGCCCCGTCCCCGACTCCGGCGCAATAGCCTCGCAGCTCTTGTGGAAGATTAGGGATGGCGCCGGCACTCGTCGGACTCGCGGCTGGAGAGCTACGCACCTCGTCCGCTCCACGGACCTTCGGCTCCTCGAGGTGCCACTTGGGCGTTTGCTCTGGCACCACCGTCGGCTGTGGGCGTTCCTGTGCACGCCGCTTTGCCTGCCTGGGCGCCATGCCGATTGGTGCGCCGCCGCTGGACCACTTGCATGGCACAGATGTTTTAGTTCGCCCGGTTGACGGGCTGCTCTTGGTTGCAGCGTGCGAGCTCTGCACGGCTCGCTGGCCACGCTTCCGGCCGCGATGAATGTTGCCCCTCCGAAACCTCTGAGATCCGTCGTCCGCCTTCGCCTCCTCCCGCGGCTCCCGCCATGGAGCACGTTGCTCACTTTGCGTAGGCGCTCGGGTTGAAACGGTGGCTGAGCCCTGCGCCACCCCCGGTGTCAGCCTCGCTGGTGTAGCCGGGTCGACCGATTTGCCTGACGGGCCTCTGCCTTTGCCAGGTGGCATCGCTGCTGAGTGTGGGTAGGGCCCTCGCTGATCGGATCGCTGACCGCGATCCGCGCAAAACTGCACAGAGCCACTGGTAGGTAGCCGAGAGCACACTCCAAGATACCTAATTACTAAGACACGCCTGTAACTGCAGCAGTGGTAGCAATTACCGTTCTTAGGGAATCGTTGTTATGCTCCGGAATACCTCGCCAAAAGTGCCCTGAAGGAGCTCTACATGCCCGCTGGAACCGTGGAAAGGGCAAAAACTGCCGCCAACACAGGCCAAACCCAAGCCCAACTCTACCGGTGGATTCCAAACCTGGCGCGGACCCAGGAGCTCACCCATGCCGACCGCTAGAGTGAAAACGCTTGGTTCCGTTTAGCTAGGCCGTAGCAAGGAGGCATAACTTGGCGCAGACCCAGGCGCACACCCAAGCCGGCCGCTTAAACGTAGATGTCGAGCACAGTACAAGGGACTCGTGGCGAGGATGCAAAACCGGGCGCTCGCCCCAGGGCACACCCAAGCCGAACTACGATTGAATGCTCTTGTCACTATGCAGGAGGATCGTGACGAGGAGGCGAAACCTGGCGTAGCCCCAGGCGCACACCCAAGTCGACCCCTAAGACGTACCTGCTGAACTCTTTTGAGGAGATTCGTGGCTAGGAGGCAAAGCCAGGCGCCGACCCCGGCGCAC
>PVBE010452765.1_pt1 | contig 13118 bp, 8 predicted proteins | sample 1631181 | NCBI WGS metagenome assembly PVBE01 (sample SAMN08397723, study PRJNA350692) | Marine metagenome, whole genome shotgun sequencing project. | isolation source: water | place: Pacific Ocean | collected 2012-04
CGTCAACAAGTGGGACGCGATATCGAAGGACGCCAAGACGGCGCAGCGCTTCACCGAGCAGATGCATTTGAAGCTGCCGTTCGCGACCTGGGCGCCTTCGCTGTCCATGAGCGGGCTGACAGGTCAGCGGGTCCACAAGCTCATGGGCATGGTCGACTCGGTGCGCGCGGCCCACGTCTTCCGCTGCTCGACCGGCCCGCTGAACCGCTGGCTCGAGCGCGCGATGGAGCGACACCAGCCGCCCGTCGTCAAGGGACGCCGGCTCCGCTTCTACTACGCCACCCAGGCGCGCATCGCGCCACCCACGATCGTGCTGTCGTGCAACGACCCGGACGGGGTTCATTTCAGCTACCAGCGCTTCCTGCTCAACCAGTTTCGCGAGACCTTCCCCGTCGAGGGGACCCCGATCCGACTCGTCTTCCGAGGCAAGAAGAACCCGTACGACGACGAGGATTGACAGCCGACCCCGCGCCGCGATTAGGTGCGCCGACTCGAAAGCCAGGGGGACGGCTCGATGCATCGTCTGCGCGCCGCAGCGCTCTCCGCCGGTGTGTTCATCACACTCTTCCCGATGTTGGCCCTCGCCGCCGAGGAGACCCTCGAGAAGCGCGTCGACAAGTGGTTCGGTGAGTGGATCGTCGGACCGCTCGCCAAGGTCCTCTTCGTCAAGACGGGCGAGCTCATCAACGCCCTGGCGAGCATGCCGCTCGTCGTCGCATGGCTCCTCTTCGGCGCCATCTTCTTCACGTTCCGGATGCGCTTCGTCAACGCGCGCTTGTTCAGGCACGCGATCGACCTCGTACGCGGGAAGTACGACGATCCCAACGCGAAGGGTGAGGTCACCCATTTCCAGGCGCTGACCACGGCGCTCTCCGCCACCGTCGGCCTGGGCAACATCGCGGGCGTCGCGATTGCCGTCGCGACCGGCGGCCCGGGCGCCACCTTCTGGATGATCTGCGTGGGCCTGCTGGGCATGTCCGCCAAGTTCACCGAGGTCACGCTCGGTCAGCATTACCGCCAGGTCCGCCCCGATGGGAAGATCATGGGCGGCGCGATGTACTACCTGTCGAACGGCCTCGCCGAGCGCGGCTGGCCAGGCCTCGGCAAGGGGCTGGCCGTCTTCTTCGTGCTGCTGTGCATCGGCGGCAGCTTCGGCGGTGGCAACTCGTTCCAGGTGAAGCAAGCGCTCGACCAGGTGCGCACGCTCTCGCCGTGGCTCGACGCCCACGCGTGGGTCTACGGGCTGGTGATGGTCGTGATGGTCGGCGTGGTCATCATCGGCGGCATTCGAAGCATCTCGCGGGTCGCAGAGAAGATCGTCCCGACGATGTGCGTCATCTACGTGCTCGCCTGCATCACCATCCTGATTATGAACATCGGAGCGATCCCGGGCGCCTTCAAGACCATCTTCGTCGAGGCCTTCACCCCGGCGGCCGCGTACGGCGGGTTCATTGGCTGCCTCGTCATCGGCATAAAGCGCGCGGTCTTCTCCAACGAGGCTGGCATCGGCTCGGCCGCCATCGCCCACTCGGCGGCCAAGGTCCAATACCCGGTGGAAGAGGGCGTCGTCGCGCTGCTCGAGCCGTTCATCGACACCGTCGTCATCTGCACCATGACCGCGCTCGTCATCGTCATCACCGGGGCCTACAACGACCCGGCGAACGCCGCGATGATCACCGGCAACAAGGGCGCCGCCCTGACCTCGGCTGCGATGGGCAGCCAGATCTCCTGGTTCCCGTGGGTGCTGGCTGTGGCTGTCATCGCGTTCTCGTACTCGACGATGATCTCGTGGTCCTACTACGGCGAGCGCTGCTGGACGTGGCTCTTCGGCGAGAAGTTCACGATGGTCTACCGGATCGTCTTCCTCATCTTCACCTTCCTGGGCTCGGTGGTCACCGCCACCAACATCCTCGACTTCAGTGACCTCATGATCCTCGGCATGGCCTTCCCGAACGTGCTCGGCGTCCTCCTGCTCAGCGGGATGGTCTCGAAATGGCTGAAGGAGTACGAAGGCAAACTCGAGTCCGGCGAGATCAAGCCGACGAAGTAGCGTCGGGTGCCCGAGCTCCCCGAAGTCGAGTTCTGCGCTCGGCGCCTGCGCGCCTGGCTCGTCGGCCAGCGCATCGAGCGCGTGGTCGCGCAACCGGGCAAGCCCCTGCGCGACATCGACCCGGCGACGCTCGCTCAACAGCTGACGGGCCGCGTGCCCACCGCGGTGCGCCGGCGCGGCAAGCAGCTCCTGCTCGACCTCGACGACGGCCAGGTCTTCCTGGTGCACCTCGGCATGACCGGCAAGTTCCTCCCGGACGAGCCCACCCCGCGCCCTGGTACGCGCGTCCAGCTTCACCTCGATGGCGGCACGCGCCTCGACTATGTCGACATGCGCCGCTTCGGCCGTCTGCGCGTGCTCCCGCCGGGCGCGTCCCATCCCGAGCTCGACCGGCTTGGCCCCGACGCGCTCGAACTCGCCCGTGACCCGGTCGCCTTCGCGGCTGCGGTCGGTCGAACCGGCCGCGAGATCAAGGTGGCGCTGATGGACCAGTCGCTGCTCGCGGGGGTGGGGAACATCTACGCGGCAGAGGCCTTGCACGAGGCCCGGATCGACCCACGTGCGCCCGCCTCAAAGCTGCGTGCGCCGGAGCTGCACGCTCTCTCCGTCGCGCTGGTGGCCGCCTTCGAGGCCAGCCTCGAGCGCGAGAAGGGCAAGGAGATCATCTACCTGCCCGAACCCGAGGCCGAAAACCCATTCCGCGTCTACGGCCGCGAGGGCGAACCCTGTCCCGAGTGTGGAGAGGCCATCGAGCGCTTCGACCAGGCCGGCCGCTCCACCTTCTGGGTCCCTGCGTGGCAGAACCGGCCCAGCCACCTCAACGCGCGTCGCAGAAAGTAGCTACCGGACGAGCGCGGCGGCGACGGTCTCGACCTCGCCTGGGGCGTTTGGCCAATGCGGCGCGAAGCGCAGCAGCCCGTCGGGCGTCGTCGCCACCACGCCTTGAGCCGCCAGGTTGCGCGACAACGCCGCGAAGTCGACCTCTGCCGGCGGGCGAAACGACAGGATCGTGCTGCGCCGGACGGCATCCGCTGCCCTGAGGCTCTCGTAGCCCAAGGCCTGCAGCGACGGCTCGAGCCGGTCGAAGTACCGGTTCACATGGGCATGGATCGCTGTGGGGCCCAGCTGCTCGATGAGCGCCACCGCCGCTTCGAGCCCCGCGTACCCGATCGTGTTGGGCGCCCCGGACTCGAAGACGTCCGCGCTCGCGCGCAGCGGCTTGTCGTAGCGGAGCAGGCCGGCACCGTCGAAGAGGAAGTCGGCGGCCCGCTCGTGGCTGAGCCAGCCCGCGAGATTGGGGCGGAGCGCGCCGGCCCGCTCGGGCGCGACGTACAGCCAGCCCGCGCCTTCGGGTCCCATCAACCACTTGTGGCCTCCGCCTGCCGCGTAGTCGACGGGTGAGGCGTCGAACGGCGTCGCTCCGACCGCCTGGATGGCGTCGACGAAGACCTCCGCATCGTAGCGGTGGCAGAGGGCGGCGATGGCGCCTGTGTCGAGTCGCAGCCCCGTCTGGAACTGCACGGCGCTGAGGGCCACGAGTCGCACGCCTGCCCGCAGCTGTGCCTCGAGGCGCGTGAGGTCGGCACCGCCTGGTCGCGCGAGGTCAGCGATGGGCAGGAACTCGAGGCGCAGCCCGAAGACCTCGGCGGCTCGCTGCCACGGCGTGATGTTCGTCGGGAAGTCGCCTTCGAAGAGCACGACGCGGTCCCCGGCCGACCACGGAAAGCACATCGCGATGGCCACGACGCCGGCGGTGGTGTTCAGCACCAGGCCCAGGTCGTCCGCCTCGATGTTCATCAGCCCGGCCAGGCGTCCCTTCAGACGGCGTCGCTGCGCGTGCCAGGTCATGAACGCGGCGACGCCGCGGCGCCCGTAGTCGCTCTGTGCTGCAGCGACAGCGGCCTGCACGGGAACCGAGTGCGGGGAGATGGCCGCATGGCTCACGTACGCCGCGCACTCGAGGTCTGGAAAGAGGGCGCGGTCGCCCAATCGCGCTTCGGCGGCCGGGAGCGCGGGCGGCTCGACCGAAGGAAAGGTCAATGCCACGCGACCCCGATGACCAGTCGAGGCGAGGTCACTTCGGCGCGGGCGCGGTCGACGGCGGGGCGAGCGGGGCTGCACTCGTCGGGGGCACGGCGAGCGGCGCTGCGCCGGTGGGTGGGACGGCGAGTGGGGCCGCACCCGTCGGTGGGACCGCGAGCGGCGCCGGGCCTGCCGGCGGTGCTGCGCTGTCCCCTGGGACCGCGAGCGGGGCGGGTCCCGCGGGGGTGCTCCCCTCCGGCATCGGAATGGCGGCCCCGCTGCCCGCGGGTGGGGGGACCGGCTCCGAGGCCGGCTCCGGTCCGAGGTTGAGGTCCGGCGGAGGCGTCACCTCGGTCTCGGGGACCGGATCCTTGAAGCCGGCGGCCGGATCATCGCCCGGTTGGACGGGCGCCGGCGGCGCGCCGCCCACCTGGGGGAAGTCACCGAGCGGCGCGGGACCAGCCGGCGCGGGGTTCGCCGCCCAGCTCGATCCGGACCGGCGCCCGCGGCTGGCGAGCGCCGCCTTGGCCGCCTTTGCGCCGAGACATTGGAACGCCACGCAGCGCAGCCCGGATGCGCAATCGGCGGTGCGGCCGCACGTCTCACCGGCGGCGCTGAGCACGGGCGGGGGGCCGGATGGACGTCCGCAACCCAGGAGCAGGAGGCAGATCGATGCGCGCTTCAACATGGCCATTCTCGTGTCACGACACGTCGAACGTGTCAATCGCAGGTCCCGATGCCGCCACCGAAGACGGGGTTGCACACTTGGGTCGCCGGGCAGCGGTGATCATCGTCGCAGAGCCGCAGGCAACGGAGCGTGTCGTCACCCCCATCGCCGCAGAAATGACCGGGCGCGCAGTCGTGCGCCCCGGTCTCCGCGTCGGTCATGCAGGTCGACCCGGCGCCGCGCTCGCCGCCACCGGGCGTGCATTGGCCCACCGGGCCAGCCTTGCCGTTCTGCGCCACGCCCACCGCGATGAAGCGGCAGAAGCGCCCGTCCCCGCAGCCTTCGCCTTCGTAGACGTCGCACTCCCCGAGGCACAGTCCGAGGTCGACGTCGTTGAGCAGGCCGAAGACGCAGAGCGACTCGCCCGTGCACAGCCGCGTGTCGCTCGCGTCGCAGAATCCGACGCACTGCTCACCGCGTTCCGGCGACAGCCGCGCACAGACGTGCCCTGCGTGGCAGTCACCCCAGTAGCGGTCGGGGTTCGACCGACAACGCTCGCCTTGGCGCCCCTCACCGGCTTCCCCGACCCGACACGCGCCGATCGCGGCGCCGTCGGCGCCTGCGTCGACGACGCTGCACACGCGACCCCCGGCGCATCCGCGCTGCCGATACACGTCGCACCCGTCGTGACAGAACCGGAACTCGAGCCCGTCGAGGCGCTCGGCGTAGTCGATGCACTCGCCGCCGCTTCGGCCGCAGTTCCCGCGCGCGTCACAGGGCGGCGCGCAGCGGCCGTATGCGCAGACCAGGCCGGGCTCGCAGTTGTCGATCGTGTTCTCGAAGCTGCCGGTGCATCCCTCGCCCTCTGCGGCGTCGCCCGCCGGCAGGCAGAAGCTGGCCGGCGCGACCGCCACGCACGTGCTCGGCCCGTCGCACACCGCGGCCTCCTGGCCAGGGACGCAGTCGTCACCCGGGAAGCACACCCCGGGTGACGGCTGGGTGCGGTCGTCCACCTCCGCCACCGGGTTGCAGAACGCGCGCAGCGGACACCCGGTCGGCGCCCGATGGGCGTCGCAGGCGGTCTGACACCGCAAGCCGTCGCCGAGGTCGGCGCACACCAGCCCGCGGTCGCAGCAGTCGAGCCGGGGGTCGCATACGGCGCCGCGTACGAAGCCTTCCGCGCACGCGTCGGGGGGCGCCTCGCCGAGGCAGGCGTCGGCGAACTGGTCCGAGCCGCGGATCAGCCAGGAGACCGTCTCCGAGCAGCTCGCGTGTCCGCGTACGGCCGCCGTGAAATCCGGGCCGCCGTGACAGGTGGTCCTGCACGTGTCGAAGAGGGCGTCCGCGGCCTCGGGACCGAGCAGGGGACAGTCGGGGCCAAGGACGCACTCGACCACGCGCTGGCAGACGGCGACGCAGGCGTCGTTCGGGTCGCCCTCCATGTCGTTCGGGACGCGCGCGTCACCGCCGCTGGGATCGGCGTCGGCGTCGGTGCCGCCGTCGCGCATCGGGGTCTCCCCACGCATTGCGTCGGGCACCGTGCACAGGCTGTCGCGGCAGAAGAACCCGACGGGGCAATCGGCCGACTCGACGCAATCGACCAGATCGGGGTTCTCGCGGGAGCAGCTCATCATGGAGAGGAGGGCGAGGAGCGCGGCGAGGCGAATCATGCCCCACTATGCCGGGGTGCCGACTCCGCGAAAAGACCAGGACGACGGTCAGTCGTCCCCCAGCGGGTCGACTGCGCCTGGAGCATCGGTCGGGGCCGGCGTGCCGGGTGGCGCGGCGGCCGGTCCCAGGTTGGGCGGGAAGAGCGCGTCGCCGCGTTTGAAGTCCAGCCACCAGTCGTCCTCGAAGTCCGCGACGAAGCGGACGTCCTTGGGCAGAGGTTCGAGGGCGATCCCGCCTTCGATGATCCGCAGCCGCGCCGCGCGACCCCGCGTGACACGCACCTCGGCGCCGTCGGGCGCCTCGACCACGAGCGGCATCGAGGTGTGGTGCAGCTTCACGTCGACCACCCCCGCCAAGAGCAGCAAGCGGACCGCGGGCGCGTCGCGCGTCTCGAACGGCGTTTGGATGATCCGCAGCCGCGTGTCGGCGCCGAGAGCCAGCACGGTTCGGTCCAGGAAGCGCAACTCCGCCAGCGCCTCCGGGCCCGTACGCACCTGGTTGAGGGCGACGACCCCTTGGTCGAGCCAGGCGGCCCGCCATCCCCGCCGGTCGCCCTGCTCGACGCGGCCGGAAAGGTCGGTCACGACCGCCACATCGGGCCCGGCGAGCGCACCGGAGGCGGTCAGCAGGAGCCAGATGGGCCACCTCATCGAGTCACCTCGAGCGCCAGCCCACCGAGCCAGCGGGTCCACGTGTCGCTGGTGCGCCAGCGTCCCTCGGCCCGCAGGGCGAGGCCGTAGCGAAACGTCCAGCGCGCCATCACCGCGGCCCTGGGGCGCAGCGCGCGCACCTCGACCTCGTCGCGAAGCGCCGCGCCGCCGCGCGCGGAGAGCACGACCTTCCCGAGGACCACGTCCCCGCCGAGGTCGGCCATCGCTTCGTCGTACCCATCGTCGTTGCCGGCCCGCAACGCGCCGAGGCGGAAGGTGCCGCGCCAGCGACGCCAGTGAGTCGCTACGCCTGCGCCCACCTCCCCGAGAAGCGCGTCGGGGTCCTCGTGTCCGGCGCGCTCGGCGAAGCGGAAGTACAGGCCGCGGGCCTCGAGCCAGGGGCTCACTCGGTGCACGCCGCGCGTCCACCACACGCCCAGCCCGCCGCCCCCGTGATGGAGCTCGCCGGTCCGTCCCACGAGCGCGCCGCGGCCTTCGAGCCGCGTGCCGACCCGTCCGGCGCCCGGGATTCCGTACGTCGCGCGGCCCCCCGTGCGCAGCAGGAGGCGGTCGCGATCGCCAGACGCGTCGGGGCCGCCGAAGTGGACGGAGCGGTCGACCGCGCCCCCCGCCGCCATCCGCAGGCGTCCGCGCGGCTGCGCCCAATCCAACCCGGCGCCGACCAGCGCGCGCCAGGCGGGGTCGCCCTCCGCGTCGTCGGTCACATCGGGGTCGGACGGTACCGCGCGGGTGTCGTAGAAGGCCCCCGCAGACCCCCGCACCTTCCAGGTCGAGACGCGTGCCTCCGGTTGGAGCCGGGCCTGGGCACGTTCGGCGGCGCCGGCGAGCGGGCGCGGCGCCATCGCGAGGACCTCTTCGAGGTAGAGGCGAGCGGCCTCCACCTCGCCGCGTGCATGCGCGATCCCCGCGAGCACGAGGCGTGCGCGCACGGAGCGAGGCCAGACGCCGAGGACATGGCGGGCGTGGAGGACGGCGGCGTCGAGGTCACCGGTGCGTAGAAGGTCGTGGGCGAGCCGGATGCGCAGCCCCGGCCTGGTGGGGGCGGTCTCGACGGCCTCGGCGAGCGGCACCGCGGGCGCGAGAAGGGCCAGCGCGAGCAGCGCCGCCGTCACCCGCTACTCGAACGTGAAGGTGAACTCGCCGCCAGCGTCGATGCCCATCCGGATCGCGTCGGGGAGGGGGCCGGCGGCCATCTCCTCGAGGATCTTCTTCGACAGCCGCGGCAAGAGCGTCGCATTGATGATGTGGTCGATGTTGCGGGCGCCGGTCTCGGTCGTCGTGCAGCGCTCGGCGATCGTGTAGACGACCATGTCGTCGAGGTTCAGCGTCATCTTGTGGCTCGCCATGAGCCGCTCGCCGAGGTGCCCGAGCTTCAGGCGGGTGATCTGCGTCATCACCTCCTGATCGATCGTGTAGAAGGGCACGATGGTCATGCGTCCGAGCAGCGCAGGCTTGAAGTAGTCCGAGAGCACGGGCCGGATGAGCTCGGTCAGCTCTTCGGGGTCGGGGACCTCTCCGCCTTCACAGGCTTCGACGATGAGGTCGCTGGCGAGGTTGCTCGTCAGGAAGAGGATCGTGTCCTTGAAGTCGATGACGCGACCTTCGCCGTCGGCGAGCATGCCCTTGTCGAAGACCTGGTAGAAGAGGTTGAGCACCTCCGGGTGGGCCTTCTCCACCTCGTCGAGCAGCACGGCCGAGTAGGGCCGCTGCCGCACCGCCTCGGTCAGCACCCCGCCTTCGCCGTAGCCGACGTAGCCCGGTGGAGAGCCGATGAGCCTCGAGACGGTGTGCTTCTCCTGGAACTCGGACATGTTGATGGTGGTCAGGAAGCGCTCACCGCCGAAGATCTGGTCGGCGACGCCGAGCGCTGCCTCCGTCTTGCCGACGCCGGACGGACCGACGAAGAGGAACACTCCCGTCGGCGTCTTCGGGTTCTTCAGGCCAGCCTTTGAGGAGCGAATCGCCGTGCCGATGGCCGCGAGCGCGTGGTCCTGGCCCTTGATGCGCTCCTCGAGGTCGTCCTCGAGGGTGAGCAGCGAGGCCGCGGCGTCGCGCACCATCTTCCCGAGCGGCACCCCCGTCCAGTCGGACACGACGCGACCGACGACCTCGGGGGTGACCTCGATTGGCACGAGCGGCTCGTTGCCCTGCAGCGCGTAGAGCGCGTCGAGCACGGGCTCGAGATCGGCCCGTGCCTCGACCTGGCCGTCCGTCAACCGCTCACGCACCTCCAGGACCTTGTCGGCCGCGGCGCGCTGAGCTTCCCAGGCGCCCTGGATCCGCTCGCGCTCGACCTCGGTGGCCTCGATCTCTACGACCAGCTCCTCGAGGCGCTCCTCGACCGGGACCGCGCAATGCTCGGCGTCGCGCTCAAGGCCCGCCTGCTCACGCTGGAGGCGGGCGATGGAGCGCTCGGCGTCCTCCAGCTCGGCGGGCTTGGCCTTGCTGGCCACGCGTACGCGGGCGGCGGCGGTGTCGACGAGGTCGATGCCCTTGTCGGGGTGCTGGCGTCCGGAAATGTAACGCGCGCCGAGCTCGGCGGCCGCGACGAGGGCGTCGTCACGGATCACTACGCCGTGCGCCTCTTCGTACCGACCACGCAGGCCACGAAGCATCGTGGCGGTGGCGTCGACGCCGGGCTCGTCGAGCTTGACGAGCTGGAAGCGCCGCGACAGCGCCGCGTCCTTCTCGAAGTACTTCTTGTATTCGGACCACGTGGTCGCCGCGATGGTGCGCAGCTCGCCACGGGCCAGGGCCGGCTTGAGCAGGTTCGCCGCGTCGCCGCCGCCCTGCTTGCCGCCTGCCCCGATCATGGTGTGCGCCTCGTCGATGAAGAGGATGATCGGGATGGGCGAGGACTTCACCTCGTCGATCACCTGGCGCAGCCGGTTCTCGAACTCGCCCTTGATGCCCGCGCCCGCCTGCAGCAGGCCCAGGTCGAGGCCGATGAGCTCGACGTCGTGCAGCACCGCGGGCACGTCGCCAGCGACGATGCGGACCGCGAGCCCTTCGACCAGCGCCGTCTTGCCGACGCCGGCCTCACCGACGACGATCGGGTTGTTCTTCCGCCGGCGCGCGAGGATGTCGACCATCTGTCGGATCTCGCGGTCGCGACCGAAGACCGGGTCGATCCCGTCTTCGCGAGCGCGCTCCGTGAAGTTCATCGCGTAACGGGCCAGCGCGGAGTCCGCGTTGGACATGTCCGGCGACCCCCCGGCCGCCTCGTCGGGTCGAGCGCTGCCGCCCGCGGCGCTCCCGGCCTTGCGCGAGGTCTCCTTCGAGTCGCCCACGATGCGGACGAAGTTCCGCCGCAGCTCGTCGGCCGACATCGTCTCGATGAGCTCGATGTGGTCGCCGACGAGGTAGCGCGCTGGGTTCTCCATCAGCGCGAGCATCAGGATGCCGGAGCGGATCTCGGCGAGCCCGAAGTCGATCGACGCGAGCATCCACGCTCGCTCGAACCAGCGGATCATGTGTGGCGAGAAGACCGGACGCCCGGTGTTGCCCGTCTGCATCTGCTCGAGCGCGGGCAGGATGGCCTTCACCAACCGCGCCGGATCACCACCGAAGGTGTTCGACGCGACGCGCGGCGCGTCGGCGTCGGGGTGCTCGAGCAACGCCTGCAGCAAGTGCTCCGAGGTCACGTCGTAGTGCCCCCGGTTGACGCAGTTGCCTGCGGCCATTTCCAGCGCCTTGCGGCAGGTGGGGTTGAGTAGCCCGAGCAGGCCCTTCAGGTCGACACCGGCCATCGGCGAACGCTCCCTCTACGTGCGCGGGCATTTCGCCTGCAAAGAGGGTCCGAGCGCAAGGCCGGTGCCACTCCAGCCTCTACTGGCTGGTCCAGATCACGCGCTCCCAGTTCTGGGCGCCGTTGAGGCCTGTCTGCGCGCCGCACCGGTAGCCACCGGTCATGCGGTTACCGGAGGTGTGCCAGCACATCCGGAACTGCGGCTCCACGTTCGCGGTGTCGCACGAGTTGCGGCTGACTCCGCTGCCCGGGAGCACGAAGCCGATGCTGGTGCCGGTGCTGAAGTACCATGCGACGCCGTTGTGCTCGTTGAGCTCGTTGTTCCGGTCGCCCGTGTCGCGGAAGACCTCGGCGCGCTCGCCCATCGCCAGCAACTGCCAGTTCGGCGTGTCCACCATGCGGCACCCGTACATCACGTACTCACCCGCGCACGCGTCGAGGATGGGCTGCAGCTCGTTATTCGACCCGTAGGTGCTGCGGTGACACTCCTCCCAGCCCCCGATCTCTTCGTTCGGCACGTCCTCGCGGATGCCCTCGAAGGTGAGAAGCCCGCCGCAGAACCCGTCGATGCACTCCACGCCGTCGCGGCAGATCCGACCACAGCGACCGCAGTTGTCGGGGTCGGCTTCGACCGGGATGCACGCGTTGCCGAAGAGCTTCCACCCCGCCTGCTCGCACTCGTCCCCAGCGCCGGAGCACCCGTCGTCCGCCGGGAAGTCGATGTTCCCGTCCTCGTCGTTGTCGTCCTCGTCGCCACACAGAGGCGGGTCACCGTCGGGGTCCGCCTCGTCGTCGTCGCGAGCGTCGACGCATCCGAGGTCGAGCAGGTCGATCGCGCCGTCGAGGTCGTTGTCGGCCCCGTCGTTGCACCGCGGCCCGGGCGGACCCTCGCTCTGCTCCGTCTCGTCGGCCGCAAAGCGGCAACCGGGGTCGTCAGGGAAGTCGATGCGCCCGTTCCCGTCGTCGTCCGCCTCGTTCCCGCACGCGGGTCGGGGCGAGGGGTCGCGCTCGTCTCCGTCCGCCGCGAATCGGCAGCCGGGATCGAGCGGGAAGTCGGTGAGCCCATCCTCGTCGTCGTCGGCCTCGTTACTGCACACAGGCGCGTTGTCCAGGTCGGCTTCGTCCTCGTCGCCCGCCGCCTCGCAGCCGGGATCGAAGGGGTAGTCCGTCAGGCCGTCCTCGTCGTCGTCCGCGTCGTTACTGCACGCGCCGGGGACCTCGGGGTTGCGCTCGTTGTCGTCCTCCGCATCCGTGCACCCCGGGTCGTCCCGGTCGAGCAGGTTGTCGAGGTCGTTGTCGATCCCGTCGGAGCAGTCAGGCGCCCTGAACACGTGCAGCTCGTACTGCCCGAGGCGCACGAAGTCGTCGTCCGGAGGGTTCACCGCGTTGGCGATGGCGGCCACGACCCGGTCGGCCGGCAGGTCGCCCACGGCCACGTAGATTGTGAAGCCACCCGATAGCGTCGCCGTGATGTTCACGCTGCCGTTGTTGCGCACGTACTCGATGGAGCCGAGGTCCGCGGCCCGGTCGGGGACCAGCACGGTGATCACCTGGGGTCGACCGCCGGGCTGGTCGAGCACGCCGTCGTTCGTCACCCAGTAGGGGAGGGCGGTCCCCGGCAGGACGCCGTCGAACTGCTGCGTGATGCCTCCTGAACCGAGGTTGCCGCTGAACGCGAGCGGGGTGTCGTCGGCCAGCCCGCTCACACGCAGGCGCCAGACGTCGTCACCCGGGAACCCGCTGTCGACGTGCACCTCCTGCTCGCCGACCTGTACGTCGCGTTCGCCGGCGCTCACGTCGACGAAGGCGCCACCCACCACGGTCCGGCCATAGTTGTTGAACGCGTCGCGGCAGCCGTCGTTGATGCCCTGGGCGCCGAGGTCGTTCTGCATCGACATCTGGCAGTTCGGGGCGTCGATCGAGTCGAGCGAGGCCGCCTCCGGCCCGCCCGAGACGAAGATGTAGTACGTCCCCGCCTCGGCCCCGACCACCTCGGCGCGGGGCTCGGCTTCGGAGGAGAACGGTGCGCACGCCACCGCGTGGTCCGGCCGCTCACAGCTGCGCCGGATCTCGACCGCGCCGTGAATCTCCGTGCCTTCGTTGGCGAGGGTCGCAACCAGCGTGCCGGGCTCTGCCAGCGTGAACTGGTACTGGTGCGTCGGGGGGTCGTCCCCGATGCCACACGCCACGGTGTACAGCGACGGATCCTCCGCCTCGAGCTCCGCGACCACGACGCCGTCGTCGGTCAGGTCCTCGGGCTCGATGCCGGGGCGGCACGCGTTGTCCTCC
>PVBE010159646.1_pt1 | contig 13116 bp, 14 predicted proteins | sample 1631181 | NCBI WGS metagenome assembly PVBE01 (sample SAMN08397723, study PRJNA350692) | Marine metagenome, whole genome shotgun sequencing project. | isolation source: water | place: Pacific Ocean | collected 2012-04
CTCCTCTTCCTCAGACAGCCTCAAGTTGACGATGGGGGGTCGGATGGGGCCTTGGAAAGGCCGCCTAGCCGAATCCTTCAGGCCCCCAGTGCAACAACAGGCCAGACGGTGCATTCAAGAAACACCACCTGACCTGCACACTGTTTGTCGGGCTGGGGAGATTTGAACTCCCGACCTTCGGTCCCCCAGACCGGTGCACCCCAAACCGCAAACCTGTGTAAACATCCGGAAAACACCGCTGGCCGGCTGTTCTAGTTGATTAATAGTCGCACTGTTTCGCGGTGTCTCACGGCCTGTACGCGTCCTGTGGGTCTCAGAGCTGTTACAGATCTGCCATGACCGTGACCGAAACTACAAGCCCCCTCAGTCCACCATGGACCGAGCCACAAGCATCACCCCGCTACCAACCAAAGAGACCCCCGCTGTCACAAGCCAAGCAACGTCAAAAGACATCGAATCTGCCACCAGGCCGAAAAGAACCGGCCCCGTGGCTGCACCCCAGTAGGTCCCCACAAGCGCGAGGCTCGTCGCCCGCCCAGGAGCGTTCGGGTGGGACTTCACCACAGCAAAGTTGAACAGACCGTTCCATCCCCACCCGGCGGCAAAGGTCACAAATGCTCCTATTGTCAAGACCCAAAGCGAACTCGCAGTCAGGAGCAAGCAACCCAGTGCCCCCAGAGCTAGAAGGCCCGCGACTCCACCTAAGCCGGTCCCCGATTGTCGATCTACGAGCCAGCCGGCAAGAAGTCTCATCATCAGACCGCCGACACTGGCGAAGCTCAGAAGAATTCCAGCAATCGCGATTGAGACACCCGAGTCGATAAGAGAAATAACCAGAAACGCGCTCAGAGCCGAGGCTCCGATCGCGGCGAACAGGGCACCGCAGGCCAATGCGACAAGGGGCTTCAACCTAAGTTCACCACTTCGGGCACCGTCGTCCCTAGGCGACTTCGGAGATCTCTCTCGGATCTTGGCTGGTAACAGCGCAGAACTAAGAGCCATCACGCCTGCTCCCACAAATACCGCCCTCCACCCGAAATTGAGTGCGAATACAGGCAGGGCCAGGCCACTGAGGAATGCCGAGACCGGCACTGCCGAATGCTTCACCCCAAATACCAATCCCTGGCGTTGAGTAGGAGCCTCAGTCGCCAAAGCAAGGTTCGCGCCAGGATTTCCGACCGACATGGAGAGACCTCCAAATGCGAGGCACAATGCAAAGCCGAGCCGGGTTTGCCCCAGTAGTCCCACCCCGAGGAGAGAAGTTCCACTGAGCGTCGAGGCGAGCTGCATTGACACTCGCCATCCTCGGGCTTCTACAGTCTTACCGATAACAATCGAACCAAATCCGGCCGTTAAGAAAAAACCACCAATCGCTAGTCCAAGGAATGTTGGCTGAAAATCCAGTGACGACGAGACTTCGCTAGCCAATGAACCTGCCAAAAATGGTGGCAACGTCGTGACAAGAGTGACCAAAAAAACTGTGCCAAGGATCCGACGTAAACCTGGGGAGCCTCCCTCGGCCAGACCGTGCCGAATAGCGCCACCCCCCTCAGCCAATTGCGGACCGCTCTGGAAGATATGGATTCGGATCGGCAGACGCTCTGATGGATACTGACATTTGTCCGGTACTAACCCTGTCCATTCACCGAATCCAGCGAGGTCCCCTGGCTGTGCCCGAGAAGTCGCGGCCCAAGTTTAGCCACGCCCAAACTAGCAATAAGCCCCAGAAACGTAACAACGACGCAGGTTGCAAACGTCTCTGTCAACTCAAGGGACCCTGTTGAACTGACAATTAGAAATCCAAGGCCACGATTCCCGATAAAGATTTCCCCCACAATCGCACCCACAAGAGCGTAGGGAGTGGCAATCATTAGGGCGGCGATCATAAATGGAACTATTGTCGGGAGGACAACCATTTGGACGATCTGTATTCTGGTTGCTCCCATCACTCTCAGGCCATTAACCAACTCTCGTTCGACACTCTGTATACCAGCGGTAGTGTTGAAGAAAATTACAAAAAATACCATAAGAACTACGAGTGCTACTACCGGCGTCGAGCCAAAACCAAACCAAACCAGTAATAGTGGCAATAGGGCAACCCTGGGGAGTGTATACGCTCCCGATATCAATGGATCTAATAACTCGAATAGCCTTGGTTGGAGTCCAATTACAAGTCCTAGCAGTATCCCTGACAAAAATCCAATGACGAGTCCTAGAGCCGCAACTTTGACTGTGGCGTATATATGGTCAAAGATAAACCCATTACCGAACCACTCAATGAGTTTCCCACCGATTAACGTCGGCTTACTAATCCACAACTCTCGGATCCACCTATCTGAGGCCAACTCCCACAAGCCCAGTACCACAGCAAGAACAAAGACCTGGTACAGACGGATCATCCACCACTGTCGACGAGAATCGCCATGCTGAGAGAGCTTCTCAGCCATTTAGCCCAGCTCCAGGCAACGGAGCAGCTTCGCCTTGTCTCCAAGGCAACACGGATCGCTCCAATAAATTCACACCGGCGTTTAGCACAACTCCGACTACCAGCAAGCACAGGATCGCGGCATAGACACCGGCACTGTCATAGGCGCGGCCTGACACCATGGCGAGAAATCCTAAACCTCGGACAGATGAAATAAATTCTGCAAACACGGCTGCCCGAAGTGCAAAGGGAACTGCATGGCGCAAGCCCACAATCACGAATACTGCAGTGGCCGGCAGAACTACTATACGAAATAGATTGACCCGTCGCGCTCCGAGGACTCGCATCGCATCAATGAGTTCACCCTCTACATTCTTAACACCCTCAAATGTATTAAAGAACATTAAGAAAAAGACAACTACTGAAATCAAAATCACCTTCGGCAGAAGGAACACCCCAAACCAGAGAATATACAGTGGTGCTAGGGCCAACTGTGGAAAACTGTAAGCAACCGTGACAAGGGGACTAAAGACAGCTGCAAGAGTCGGGCTTGAACCTAAGATAAGTGCGACAACGACACCAGTAGATACACCGATAGCTAGACCCAAGACAAGTTCATGAAGCGTGGTAATTAAGTGTTCGGCAATCTCCCCAGTGTGGATCCATTGCCAGAGTCGGTCAAGTACGTCAAGAGGCGTACTCACATAAAGTGCGTCCACATAGCCGACCCGCGTAGCTACGTCCCAAAGACAGAGGACCACAGCCACTAGGGCTAGCCGAGTTAAGTTTAGTCGTAAACTACGACTCACAACAGTCGCCTCACCGAGCGGAATCGTACCATTTCCATATTGACTATTCAGGAGTGTTCGCGACTTCTAGACGGATAGTGGACCAAAGTCGATCATAGATCTCTAGAAACTCTTGCGAGGTCCTCAATGAATCAACGGCACGAGGTCTCGGTAAATCAATTCTCTGATCGAGAACGACCCGCCCCGGACGTTTACTAAAGACGATGATCCGATCGGCCAGAGTTATCGCCTCAGCAAGATCGTGTGTGACATACAGGACTGTGCGACGATCGTCATTCCAAATTCGAAGGAGTTCCTCCTGCATAACCAGTCTCAATAGGGCATCAAGTGCCGCGAAGGGTTCATCCATCAACAGGGTCGCAGGGTGATAAATCAAGGTACGAGCTAGCAGGACCCTCTTTCGCATGCCACCCGACAGTTCGTGAGGACGATGGGCCTCAAAGCCAACGAGGTCGACTGTCTCGATTGCCTCCCGGACTCTCCGCTCCTTCTCAGCTTTTTCGACATCGCGGATATCCAAAGCAACAGAAATGTTGCCCTCAACGGTTCGCCAAGGGAGCAGCGAATCACTTTGGGTCATATACCCAACAGTTGTGTTAACAGCATCGATTGGTGCGCCCTCGTAATGCAAACTGCCTTCGTCGGGCGCGATCAACCCAGCGATCATGTTGAGAATCGTTGACTTTCCACATCCACTAGGCCCGATAAGGGCAACAAACTCACCCGCCTGGACGGATATGGAAACGTCATCCAGCACACTGAGCGATTGACCGTTCTTCACAAAGGCCTTGCTCACTTGCGCGATATTGATCATCGCAGGCACCAGCTGACCCCCCCTACCGCCTGTTGACACCCGAAACTAACTAACTAAATCACGGGAAAGGGACCGCTGGGGCCGCAGACCATTAAAGTCCTGCGGCCCCAGCGGCCAAATAACTTTGACTAATTAATATCAATCCCTAGCTCGGCTGCAGCCTCCTCAACAAACTCATTTGTCACCACAGCTGACATCAAGGTCTCATTCGGCGCGTCCTCTGGAAGGCCAAGGTTGAGAATGTACCGGCCTTGTTCGAACCCGTCCTCTCGCCACAAGATGCTTCGCTTCAGAGAATCAAAGTCAATCTTGAACGACTGCTCGAGTACGGTGTCATCAAGATCCGGGAATCGCGCTCGAGCAATTTCCAAGGCTTCCGCTTCATGGGCAAGAGCCCATCGACGCGCCGACAGGACTGCTCGTGTGAACGCCCTGACCGTATCCGGATGTTCGATGATGTAACTGTCCGTAGTCATATACCCGGCCCAGTTGATGTCGGCAAGCTCACTCAATTCACGAAAGTCGATCATCACAGCTCCTGCCTCGGCACCCGCAATCTGTGTCTCGGGTGGAATCCAGAAGAATGCATCAATCTCCCGAGCCTGAAATGCCGGAAGGAGAGCCCCGCCGCTACCAAGAGGTACCAACTCCACATCGGACTCCGTGTCGATGCCACGCTGTTCCATTGCGCCGATCGCAAGTGTCGTAGTAGTCGACCCAGGTCGTCCTGTACCAATCTTCAGTCCGCGAAGGGCCTCAAACTTCTCAGCAAGCGTCGAATCATTGGTCACACCAGCTGCGGCAGCGGCCTCGGGAGAAATCACCCCGAACTCGTTCGGCCCATGCGAGAAACCGTAGATCCCGCGAAAGTCCAAACCGCGACCCACTGCCTTAATCCCATGCTGTGTGCCCAACTGAGTAAAGGCGACCGAACCACTGGCCAAAGCCGTAAAGAGGTTGGTTCCGCCCCCAAGTTCTATGCGTTCGACCTCCAGTCCTTCGGCCTCGAAGTGTCCTGCATCGTCAGCGACGAAGAACAGCAGTTCTGCCATCCCCCCAAAGCCAGCCCAACGAATCGTCGATTCGCTTAGCGGAGGCCGAACAGAGGCAGCAGCAGCCTCCGCGCGGGCGGCATCTGCGTCTGCCTGAGCAGCAGCAGCCTGGGTACGAGCGGCAGCAGCGTCTGCCTGAGCAGCAGCAGCCTCTTCACGCGCTGCATTCAACTCACTATCGGACCCGCAGCCGACAGCAAGAAGAGATAACGTCAGCAAGGCCCCTAAGAACGCTCCGTGACGTCGCGCCTTTCCCGCACTCCGGCCACTCCGGACGGCAGTACTACTCCTCCCTACAATTCTCATTATCAACCCCCTTATTGGTTGCATACCTGCACTCTACAGATATAGATATTCGCTATAAGCGGCTATCCTCTTGAGCAAGGATAGTCATTAGTTTTCTGTCGGTGTAAGGTCTAAATACTGCGGCGAGATTGTCCAGTTCTTGACGATCCGAACTATTCAGATAAGTTTCTGCAGCTTCTTGGGTCTCCCATAAAGTAAGACTAAGTCCCTCCATGGCCTCGGCAGCATCAAAGGTATACACCGCTACGAAACCAGGAATCGCTTTCAATCGAGGAACAAAGTCATCCCAAAGAACTGCTCGGTTATCGTTATGAGGATCAACCTCATAGTGGTGTACAATCCCATAAGCAGCTCGCCCGGAATCAGTCATCAGCATGGACAACACCATCAACGATGGTTTCTAGCTCCTCGATTGTTATATACCCCTCAGCGCGACCCAGCAGCGCATCCTTGGCCCGCCCGCGCACCTCCTCCAGCTGCTCATCTGTTACCTCGTAGCCAAGGTCACCAATGAAATCGGCAATAATCTCCTTGTGCTTATGCAATCCAGGAGGCTGGATATAATGAATCTTTCCAAAGACATTCGGTCCGATAACGCTCTCGTAAGGCCGACCCAATACTGATCCCGCAAGGGCCATCGGACTTTCGGGGGGATCGTGTGGATCCCTGTGTCCGTAGCCTTCTTCCATGTTCGCTTGCCAACCAATAATTGGCTTAATCGCGCGGCTAGTGTCTCCGCCGAATGCTGCTTCCACAACTGCAGCAACCTCAAGAATCTTGTCAAGATGGACCTGCGGATTCCACCCATAAGCATAGAGAGCGCAAGCAACCTCCTCGAAGGCCGCTGTGCCTGAGCGGTCGCCTACACCGCACATCGCCGCATCGATGTAATCGGCTCCACCCTCAGCTGCAGCAAGTGAATTGGCTGTAGCCATTCCAAGGTCGTTGTGGTGCTGCACGTAGAGTCGCTTGTCGCCAATGGCTTCCCGCACTGCCTGGCAAATCCGTCTCGAAGCCAACGGGTTGCTCTGTCCTCGACTGTCGTATAGGTAGACGCCTATGGCACCAGCTTCTACCCCAGCACGACACAACTCCGACATGGTCTCAACGTTGTGACGGAACGAATCAGGAAAGGAATAAATAATATTTGCACCGCGATCAACGCCATAACTCACGGTTTCGTGAATCGCGTCGATGACATCGCTCTTTGTAAGAGGACCCTCTGTAAAATCACTCCAATAGCTAATCTGGGGGTAATAGGTGAAGGTCACAAAAGTGTCAGCCTCACATGAAAGTCGTTCGTCATAACGCTTCTTCCAATCACCCAGTTCGAGAGGAAGCATGTGCGCGATTAATTTGTCGCAAATTGGCGTAGTTATGCCTTCGCGGCGACACGCCCGCACCCAGTCCTTGTTCTCCTTAGCGGAGAGACCAATGGGAGTAGTGATCTCACCTACGCCTTCGCCGTCAAAAAGCTCATCTAATTTGTGTGCTATCTCAAGTCGTGCCTTCCAGGACAGGTGGCGACCCACCATGTCCTCCCCCTCGGACAGAGTGCAATCAATAATGTCCACTGTTCGGCCAGTGGCATGTATCGAATCCTGAACTTCTTGGTCCCAGTACGCCGGAACTGAGAAATACTTGCCAGGGAAATGCCAAGGCCCCCAAGAGCGTCCATCGCTTTCCATCTAAGCCCTCACTTTCGAATGGAGCCTGCTCAACAACGCTGGCCCCAAAACCTCGGCCACGAGAAACCCCACTATCCGCTCCGTTGCCAATTCGCAGGATGATCGCTGATCGCTACCTGCTTGTATACACCCCGGTGTCTACTTGCGTGTATACACACCTGTCAACAAGTGACACCCTGTCAACAACCGACACCAACTATGTATGGTGTGCCGATGCAGGGTTTGAGGGACTTGTCCGGTACGCGGTCTGAGTACGCGTCGCTCAGCGAATACGCCTACAGAACCCTTCGTGACAACATCGTCAACGGAAAACTTCAACCTCGAACCAGACTTCCTGAGATCGAGGTAGCTAAAGCACTAGGTGTCTCGCGAGTCCCGATTCGCGATGCGCTCGGTCGCCTAGTCGAGGACCAGCTTGTCGAAAAGCGTCCTGACCGCAAAGGTGCTGTTGTTGCCACGCCTACACCAGAAACAATGCTTGAGTTCTACGAGGTCCGAGCCGTCCTTGAAGTGCTTTCAGTTCGGCTAACTGCTCAGCACCGAACCCAAGGAGCGTTGGACCGGCTCTGGGACCTGGTCGGACGCGGCACGTCAGCCGCACAAAGGGGAGAGTGGGAGACCAGTAGCCGACTCGGATCTGAGTTTCACCGAATAATCGTCGAGGCAAGTACCAACACTCACCTGAGTGGTCTCATTCGCCAATACGACCAGAAAATCGGTTGGGCCCACGCAGCAATTGCCCAAAAAGGGGGCGCCATCCGTTGGGCCGAACACCTCAGAGTCGTTGAAGCGATCCAAGAACAGGACCAGAGCAGCGCAGTGCAGGCAATGACAGCCCATACCGATGCGTACACGCACTGCTTTGCCGACTACGCATCCGACCCCGATGGCCGTCGGCCGACAAATACCCCTCAAGGCCACCAGTGACTGGGGCAGGATCTAGGGAGAGTTCTGAGAAATCCTAGATTTCGTGACAGCGTCTAATTACTCCTTGTAGAGAGCTCCGACGCACTACGACCACAAGGAGACCAGTAGGTTCATAATGCGGAAACCAGATCGAATTGGCCATGACTCGCCGGAGGAAGTTCTCCCACCATCCCTACGCCGCGCCCTAGAGAACTGTGCGCCTGTTGCTGCAGGTGGCATGGATCGCTTGACCAAGATCGCCCTCGCCGACGGAGCACTTCCGTGTTCAACCAAGCTCCTCTTCCTGGCTGGCATCGCCGCCACGAGACTCGAACCCAAACTAACTAACGAGTTCCTAGCCTCGGCTCTCCGCCATGGCCTAGAACCGCAGGCAGCCATGGGGGCTGCCGCGACGCTCCTGGTATCACGCGGGATACCTCCCTGCGGAATACTTCTAGATGGTCTTCACGAATGCCTTGATGCTCAAGCCCCTACAGACCAAATCGAACCCGATCCAGTCCGCAGCTCACCCGGCGAGGCTCTCAACTACGCCGAACTAGCCTATGGACTGGTACCCCCACACATTGAGTTCATGGCCTCCGAACTGCCCGAAGCTCTTGAGGGCTTCCACCTACTTCGATCAGGTGGCCTACGTCGCGCCAGCTTCAGTCCAATGCTGACCGAACTCTTCTTGGTCGCAGTAAACACGGCACTGATGCAACCCGAATTCGTCGAACGCCACTCTCGTGAGGCACGGATGGAGGGTGCTAGTGAAAAGGAGCTGGCCGAAGCGGCCTTGACTGCTGTCCCCCTTGCCGGCCTCGCCGCATGGCGCCGGGGCGCCGAGGGAATCTTGGCTTCTCGATCATGACCAAGACCGTGGTTGTCACGGGCGCGAATCGTGGCCTGGGTCTCGAACTTGTTCGCAACTACATCACTGAAGGTGCCGACGTTTGGGGCGCGTGCCGACGTCCAGCCGAGGCCACCGATCTGGAAGCCCTCCACCCCGCAGGCATTCTGGAACTTGATATCTCAAGCGAAATATCAACCATACGATTCGGTGCCCTCCTAGGCGACTCGGCTGAAAGGATCGATCTGCTAATCAACAACGCTGGAGTTAGCGGGCCCGAGATAGGGATCCTGCGCAAACAGTCAAGTTGGCAGATGGTGTCAGTTGATAACACTCTGGAAATGATCCGGACAAATGGTCTCGGGGCGATGTTGGTGACCCGAGCAGTACTCCCCCTGCTTGATGTTGCCGAGAGGCCGAAGGTCGTCAACATAACGAGCCAACTTGGCTCAATGAAGGTTGGGCGTGAGTTCACCAACTTTCCTTACGCCGTTTCGAAGGCAGTCATGAACATGTTTACGGCGCAGGCGGCCCACCAACTCTCTTCTCTCGGCGTGATGGTTGTGTGCTTCCACCCAGGCTGGGTTCAAACCCGAATGGGAGGAAAGGATGCAGACCTCAGCCCAGAAGAATCCGCAAGAGGCATCGTCGAAACGATTGAGTCCCTCAATAACTCGGATTCCGGGAAGTTCTTCCGGTGGGACGGAACCGAACACCCCTGGTAGGCGAATGTCGCTAAAGGGCCCTACTCGCCGGCATCAAGCTCGACCAGAACAAGGTGCCGATCGAAGCGAGCCTCGTCAAGGCCGCTCCAACGCTGGTCATGGTCCAGGTCGAGCTCGAGTAGGGACGCATCATGAGTGAGGCCCACGCCCCCGTACTCATCGTTGGCGGCGGCATCGCTGGACTGTCGGCAGCAACGCGTTTGAAGGAGCACGGCGTTCCGGTTTTGGTTCTCGAAGGGAGAGACCGTCTGGGTGGCCGTATCCACACGATCGATGTCGCCGTCCCGTTCATCCAGCGATGACTTCCGGGGGGGTAGATCGTTGCCCGGGTGGTGGCTCCATTCGTTGCCATGTTCCCCCTGTCAGAGGGGGCTGCCCCTCGTTCAGTCGGGGGGGGTACTGGCCTCTCGCCCTAGGAGCGCACCAGCAACAACGAACCTCATCTTGGGCGAGGAGGAAGCGGTGTCTACCGACGTTTACTCCCCCGCAACGCTCTGAATCCCGGCTGAGCTGGCGACCGGCAGGGTGACCCCCGCAAGCCAGTCGGGGCTACTATCCGGCGATGAAAGTTATTGATTACTACTTGGAGTCCTGGCGTCGTTTCCGAGATTTGCAGGGCCGGACCACACGACCCGCTTTTTGGTGGCCGTTCCTCATCCACCCGATTGTGTTCGTGGTGCTAGGGGGCATCTTCGCCGCCATTTTGGGCCTCAGTACCGATCAGGCCGGACCGGAGGTCGTGTACGCCATTGCCTATGTCTGGGTGCTGATCACATTGGGTGTACGTCGCCTACACGACATGGGTCGAAAAGGAACATGGTTCCTACTTGGGCTCGTGCCCCTCGGAAATCTGGTGCTTCTGTATTGGCTTGTTCAGCCGAGTACTTCCGAGACCGGCGAGTAACTTTCCCTGCAAATAGCGTCCCACCTACGAAAGTCGTCGCCGGGTTGACCGGCGATCGTGTCGTCAGGAAGATCCGGGCCTCGTAGGTCAGACTGGGAACATGGAAGACCCCGACCGGTACACCACCGCCGACGCCGAAGGTGGCCGCCACCTGATGTGGGCGGTCAAGGGGGCTTTGGTAGTCAGCCTCCTGGCCGGTCTGCTGTTTCCCGGCATTCCCGGTGTGGCCGGCAAGGGCTGGCCTGAACGATGTGTCGGCTACCCCATCTCGGCCCTGGTGGTCCCTGCCATCTGGGTGCTCCGGGGCCGCCGTGGCCGGTACCCGTATCTGGCCGACGCCCTGCTGGTCGTGCCGTTCGTACTGGACCTACTGGGCAACCTCGTGAACCTGTTCGACACCATGGAGCAGTTCGATGACGTACTCCACTTCGTGAACTGGACGTTCTTGGTGGCAGCGCTGGTCCTCTTCGTCGCTCCAGTCGGGCTTGCCCGCTGGAACCTCGTGCTCATGGGATCCGGCTTCGGGGCACTGGCCATCGTCGCCTGGGAGGGCCTGGAGTGGATCATCCAGGAGATGGGCACCACTGGCCTGCAGCTCACCTACGACGACACGGTCGGTGACCTGGTGTTGTCGACGGCCGGCGGGGTGCTGGGTGCCCTGGTGACGGCCAGTCTGCTGGCAAGGAGATCAGCCGACAGGTAGCAGGTCGCTGGCAAAGAAGCGGCGAAATCATGCCCTCCCCTACGGTGAGGGCATGCGGGTCTGGGTAGTGCTGGCACTTCTGGCCATGGGGCTCGGCTGTTCCAAGGAGCCACCGGAACAGCCTCCGGCGACAACGACACTGGCGCCGACGACCATGACCCATCCTCCTGTCACAACCCGTGCAACAACTACGACTGTCGCATCGTACGGATCAGCCCGGAACCCGTTCCCGGTTGGTCAAAACGTAAAGATTGGTGGCGGGTGGTCGCTCAAGGTCCTCAAGGCCGCCGAAGTTCTTAGCCGTGCTGATGCAGGTCGGCCGGTCGGACCGGTAGACGCTCTCGTTGTCGTCGTTGACCTCAAGATGTCGTACATGGGCCAGGGTGAGAGTTTCGCTATGAAGTCCCTCGGCAATTTGAGAGCTGTTGGAGCATCGAGGCGCCTGTACCCCTACTACAGAGGCCACTGCACCGACAATCTCCTGTGGCAACTCCAGTTGGTTCTCGCTGAGGGTCAGGTCACCGGTCAAATATGTTTCGTAATTGATGACTCGGATGCCGACAGCCTCGTGATGTTCCTAGATGCGTCGTACGACCAAGAGGACCGGACCTTCTTCTCTCTCCGGTAGTTGAGACCCCTGAGACGCTCCAGAGGAACAGTTACCCAACTGTCACCAAGGTCGGGACTGTGGCGGAGAATCCGGCTGCATCGACGGAACCGGCCGACCCGTCGTAACCAACAGTTTCAACCACACCAGTGACGGTGTTAGGAAGACCGGCCCCATCCCAAGCCGCATAGACAGTCCTACCGTCCGGCATGTCGAATCGGACCAAGCTTTCTCCTGCCCAGGACGCAGACGTGAAGTCTCCGGCCGTCTCGGCGAGGAGAAGGAACGCATAATCCGACTCCAAACCTGGTCCACCGGTCGGGTCGTGGGGACCGACATTGAAGATTCGGGAGGCCCCATCGGCGAAAGCCGTGGCAAAACCCGTGAGGGTTTTCTGTCCAAGCTCATCACCTGTCGGGATCATCTGTCCTGGCTCAGGCCAAGTCGAGACGAGGGCCTCGGTAATCCAGTACTCGGAACCTACATGGCCCGTCTCGTCTAGAAAGGCCCGGTAGTCATCGGAAAAGAAGGAATGGTCGGAGCCAATCGAGTGGATGTTGCCCACGTGGAAGAACCCGGCAGCCGACTCGAGGACCGGTGTCCAGAAATCGGTAAAGGACGACTGCATGCCTGCCTGGCCGCCCGTCAGCACCGTGGCCTCAGGATCGGCAGTTGTGATCGTTTCGAATGCAAGGCGAAGCATCGACAGATAGTCGGCAGAAGTCCCTTGGAAGAAGTGTCCATGGCCTCCCTGCATCGACGGTTCGTTGGCCACCTCCCAGTGGCGTATCGGGTATGCGAGGCCCGGCATGTCCTCCACACCATCTCCGTCGTAACGCTCAACCACTGCGGTCAGCCAACCAACGAACCTCGCTTCATCGCAGGGAGCGAACAACTTGGTCGGCAATCTGCGCAGTACAGGCTGGACCTCTGGGTCGTTTGCGTGGCAGTTCTCCTGATCCCATTGGGCGAAGGGCCAGAGAGTGGCAAGAATCGCCAGTCGACGGTCCTGCCAGGTCTTGACATGCCAGTCGATCCGGCCCCAGTCCCACCGGTCCGGTGTGGGTTGGATTTCTGACCAGAGGAACTCGCCGGGATGCGGGCGGATCCATCCACCGGGAACGTCGAACTCCTGGCCGAGTACACCAAAGCGGCTCGAACCAACATCGTTTGGCCACGCAAGCGACCCAACGGTCGTCGTCGGAACCACGGTCGTCGCAGGTGCAGCGGTCGTCGTCGAAACCACAGTCGTCGCAGGTACAGCCGTCGTCGTCGAAACCACAGTCGTCGCAGGTACAGCCGTCGTCGTCGAAACCACAGTCGTCGC
>PVBE010572506.1_pt1 | contig 13116 bp, 11 predicted proteins | sample 1631181 | NCBI WGS metagenome assembly PVBE01 (sample SAMN08397723, study PRJNA350692) | Marine metagenome, whole genome shotgun sequencing project. | isolation source: water | place: Pacific Ocean | collected 2012-04
CCATCGCCGGTCTGCCCCAGGTGTAGCGGGCAAATCCAAACCGGCGAGATTTAATAACCCATGTATCACCCAAGCCTGGAAGAAGTAAAGGCGCTGGCCGGAAAGGGCAACCTGGTGCCCGTGTACCGGTCCATCAACGCCGACCTGGAGACGCCGGTTTCCGCCTATCTGAAGGTTGCCCGGCCGCCCTACTCTTTCCTGCTGGAGAGCGTGGCTGGGGGGGAGCGGCTGGGCCGCTACAGCTTCATCGGCACCGAACCCTACCAGGTCATCAAAACCGGCTCGGGACAGCCCGGCGGCCAGGTGGACCCACTGACCCTGGTCCAGGCGGAGATGGACCAGTACCGGCTCATTCCGGTTGCTGGCCTCCCCCGCTTCCACGGCGGCGCGGTGGGCTACCTGGCCTACGACACCATCCGTTACTTTGAGCCGAGGGTGCCGGAGATGCCCGAGGATCCGGTGGGGGTGCCGGAATCGGTGTTCATGTTCAGTGACACCCTGCTTGTGTTCGACCATATCAGGCACGACATCAAGGTGGTCAGCCACGTGAAGCTGGACGGCGATATCGTGACTGAATACCGGGAAGCCACCGCCAAGATAGACGAGATGGTGCGGCGGTTGGCCCAATCCCTGGTATTGCCGCCGGAGCTTCAGACCGAGGGAGTAGCCAAGCTGGTTTCGGGGAATATCGAGTCCAATTTCACGCCGGAAAATTACAGCAAGATCATCGACAAGTGCGTGGAATACGTCTATTCCGGAGACGTGATCCAGGTGGTCAACTCCCAGCGGTTCTCCCGGCGCACGGAAGCCCATCCCTTCCAGATCTACCGGTCGCTCCGCAGCATCAACCCCTCTCCGTACATGTACTACCTGAACCTGGACGACTTCCAGATCGTGGGCGCGGCCATCGAGACGGTGGTCACGGTGCACGGTGGAAGAGCGGCCACCCACCCCATCGCCGGCACCAGACCCCGGGGCACCACCCCGGGTGAGGACGATGCCAACGAAGCCGAGTTGAAGGGCAGCGAAAAACAGCGGGCCGAGCACATCATGCTGGTGGACCTGGGTCGCAACGACATCGGCCGAGTCAGCAAACCTGGCACGGTTGAAGTGACCCAATTGATGGACGTGGAGAAGTTCTCCCATGTGATGCATCTGGTCTCCCACGTGGAAGGTGACTTGAGGGATGGCATGACCTCTTACGATGCCCTGCGGTCTTGCTTCCCGGCAGGCACAGTGTCCGGCGCGCCCAAGATTCGGGCCATGGAGATCATCGCCGAGGTTGAAGGCCAGAAACGGGGGCCGTACGGCGGTGCCGTGGGCTACTTTGGCTATTCCGGTGACATGGACACCGCGTTGGTGCTGCGCACCGGAATCTACAAAGAGGGCGTCATGTATGTGCAGGCTGGCGGCGGAATCGTCGCCGACAGCGTTGGCGAGGACGAGTTCCAGGAGACCCGCCACAAGGCCGGTGCCCTCATGCGGGCCATCGATCTGGCCGAGGGCGCAGACTAGAAAGTATTTCGTCAGTCTTAATTAATCAACGAGTTAGATAACAGGAGATAAAAATGTTGAAGTCATTTTTTCATACAGGGTTTGTAGTCAAAGATATTGAGGCGTCGGTGAAGTTCTATGCCGATGTTTTGGGCATGCGTATTGCCGGTCGCTCCGAGCGAAAAGGCCAGTTTGCTCAGCAGATGCTGGCCTTTCCAGACGCCCACATCAAAGGCGGGTTTCTGGATATGGGGGAGGGTCACCAGCTTGAGTTGATCCAGTACCTGTCCCCGCCCAGCGGAGAGAACAACCTGCACCGGAACGATCTGGGTGCGTCCCACCTGGCCTTCTTGGTCGAAGATATAGACACGTTCCATGCGGAGACGTCCAAGAAGGGAATCACTTACAACAACCCTCCGGCGTCACTGTTCGACGACGACGGCAAGCTGCTGCGAAAGGCGGCCTACGCCCAGGACCCCGATGGCAACTGGCTGGAGTTCATTGAGCTTCTCTAATCTCTTGAACACCAATCAGATGTAATCGAGGAACAACCATGCTTTTAATGATCGACAATTACGATAGTTTTACCTACAACCTGTACCAGTACCTGTGCGAACTGGGCGCCGAGGTAGAGGTGCTCCGCAACGACAAGATATCTCTTGAGGAGATCACGGACATGGCCCCAGAGGGGATCATCATCTCCCCAGGACCGTCCACGCCCCTGGAGGCTGGGATCTCCAACGATGTGATCTGGCATTTCGGCCCCAACACCCCGACTCTGGGAGTGTGCCTGGGGCATCAGTGCATCGGCTACGTGTACGGCGCCAAGGTTGATCGGGCGGACGAGATTCGCCACGGCAAGACCTCCATGGTGAACCACAACGGAGCCGGGGTGTTGGCTGGACTGCCCAACCCCTTCGAAGCCATCAGGTATCACTCGTTGGTGGTCTATCCGGAGACCATACCCGACACCCTGGAAGTGACAGCGACCACCGGCGACGGTTTAGTGATGGGACTGCGCCACAAGGAATATCCCATCGAGGGAGTCCAGTTTCATCCGGAGTCCATCCTGACCCCAGACGGCAAGCATCTGCTGCAGAATTTCCTTGATCGGGTGAGCGCAGCGGCAGCGGCCTAGCCAATCGACAGGAGAAGAAATTGGATATCAGAGAAGCGATAGACGCTGCCGTCTCCGGGAATTCCCTTTCCATGGACGATGCAGCGTCGGTCATGCGTCAGATCATGTCCGGCGAGGCCACACCGGCGCAGCTGGGGTCGTACCTGACGGCGCTTAGGCTCAAGGGCGAGACCAACGAGGAGATCGCCGGTATGGCCACGGTCATGCGGGAGTTCTCTCTGCGGGTCAACGTGGAGGGTATGCTTGTCGACTCGGTCGGCACCGGCGGCGACGGCCTCAACACTTTTAACATCTCCACCGCGGCGGCGTTCGTTGCGGCCGGGGCCGGGCTGAAAGTGGCCAAGCACGGGAACCGGGCAGCCTCGGGCACCTGCGGCAGCGCCGATGTCCTGGAAGAACTAGGTGTGAAGATAGAACTGACTCCGGAGGGTGTGGAGCGGTGCATCAGAGAGAGCGGAATCGGTTTCATGTTTGCCCAGGCCTTCCATCCGGCCATGCGCCACGCCGGGCCGGTGCGCCGGGAGATTGGCATTCGCACCGTCTTCAACATCCTGGGGCCGCTGACCAACCCGGCTGGAGCGCAGTCGATGCTGGTGGGTGTGGCCTTCCCGGAACTGGGACAGAAGATGGCTGACGTTCTGCGTCTGATGGACACCCACCACTCGATCATCGTCCATGGTGACGGTGGTCTGGACGAGATGACGCTGTCAGGCGACACATCTGTCTCAGAAGTGAAACAGGGCCAGATGAGCAGTTGGACGTTGTCCGTTGATGACACTGGTCTCCCGATCACCCCGATAGAGGCCGTAAAGGGCGGCGACAAGACGGCCAACGCAGCCACCATGCGTGCCCTGCTTGGCGGAGAGGGCGGTCCAGTTCGTGACTACGTACTGTTGAACAGCGCTGGAGTGCTGCTGGTGGGAGACCTGGTCTCCAACATCCGCGACGGTGTCCAGCTAGCGGCCCAGACCATCGACAGCGGAGCCGCCAAAGAGCGCATGGAATCCATGATCGAAGTCAGCCAGCACGGCTGAGCCAACGCACATCTCCCAACAACGTATAATGCGGGTCTGAATCTCAGGCCGAATACAGAAGAAATATGCCAAACATCCTTGATGAATTAGTCACCGCCAAGCGGGTCGAACTCGCTGAGAGCAAGAAACAAATATCAGTTGCAGAGCTGGAGTCCGCCGCTGCTGATCAGCCACGTCCGTTGAACCTGTCCGGCGCGCTGCTGGGCGGCGGGGTGCGGTTGATTGCGGAGGTCAAGAAAGCATCACCCTCCAGGGGGCTGTTGATGCCCGACTTTGACCATTTAAAGCTTGCCGAGACCTATGCCAACAACGGCGCGGCGGCCATCTCCTGCCTCACAGACCTGCGGTTCCAGGGCGAATTGGGCTTCTTGCAGCAGATCAAAGAGACCGGAGCGTCCCAACGCGCGCCGGTGATCCGCAAGGATTTCATCTTTGACCCCTATCAGGTGATTGAAACCAGGGCGGCGGGTGCCGACGCCATGCTGCTCATCGTCGCCATCTTGGAGCCAGCCCAATTGAAAGAACTGCTGGACGCTGCCCAGTCACACTGGATGCAGTGTCTGGTGGAAGTCCACGACGAAGCCGAACTTGAGACTGCGGTGGAGGCTGGAGCCGAGATCATCGGCATCAACAACCGTGACCTCCGGACATTCACCACAGATCTGTCCGTGACGGAGCGCATCGCGCCGCTGATTCCCCGGGGCAAGCAGATTGTCAGCGAGAGCGGAATCTTCACTCGGGACCACCTACGGCAGATGAACAAAGTCAGAGTCAACGCAGTTCTGGTGGGCGAGGCGCTGGTCACCTCTCCTGATGTTGGCGAAAAGGTGCGGGAACTCACCGGACAGAAGGCCCCCACGGCCTAGCCATGGATTCCCACCACATGAAAGTCAAAATCTGCGGCATCCGTAACTTGGACGACGCCCGGGTTGCCGCCGAGGTCGGAGCCGACTATATCGGCATGGTTTTTGTGCCGGAGCGTCGCCGCCGGATAACCCCTCAGGAAGCAAAGGTCATCGTGGACGGCGTGCGGGCTTCCGGTGCCAACGTCCCGAAGGTAGTGGGGTTATTTGCCGATCAGTCGGTCGAAGAAGTCTCTGGGATCATCGACTACTGCGGCCTGGACCTGGTCCAACTCTGCGGTCAAGAGACGGTCAAATACGCTGGAGAACTTGGCTGCGATGTGATCAAGGTGGTGCATGTGGCCGAGTCTGCGACAGCAGAAGACGATGCCGGAACCGGGATACGCGTAAAAGAATTCAGCGGACTGGGGCATCTGGTGACCCTGGATAGGCTTGTGGAAGGCATTCAGGGCGGCACTGGGCAGGGCTTCGACTGGGGTGTTGCGGCGTCACTATCCCAGGCCGGTCACCCGTTTTTGCTGGCCGGTGGGCTAACTCCGGAAAATGTGGCCGAAGCCATAACCACCGTGAACCCCTGGGGCGTGGACGTCTCCAGCGGCGTGGAAGCGTACGGCGATAAAGACCACGCCAAAATACGGCTATTCTTGAACAATGCAAGAAATGCTGCCGCCAAGTCGGCTTAAGGAATAGGAAGGAAATACCAATGGCAGATGCAAACACGACAAACCGCCGTTTCCCAGATGACCGAGGTAGGTTTGGCGACTTTGGCGGGAAATTTATCCCCGAGACGCTGATGGCGGCGGTAGCTGAGCTTGAAGCGGCTTATATCAGCGCCAAAGAGGATGACGACTTTCAGACTCGGCTGGCCCATCTGCTTCACAGCTATGCCGGGCGGCCCACGTCCCTGTACTTTGCCGAGAACCTGACCCGCGTTTGCGGCGGGGCCAAGATCTACCTAAAGCGTGAGGACTTAGCCCATACGGGCGCCCACAAGATCAACAACGCCCTGGGTCAGGCCTTGTTGGCCCAGCACATGGGCAAGAAGCGGATCATCGCCGAAACTGGCGCCGGGCAGCACGGCGTAGCCTCGGCCACCGCCTGCGCCATGCTCGGCCTGGAATGCATCGTCTACATGGGCAGTGAGGACGTCAAACGCCAGTCGCTAAACGTCTTCCGCATGAAGCTGCTTGAGGCCGAAGTCATCCCGGTGGACTCGGGCACCCAGACCCTGAAGGACGCCATAAATGAAGCCATCCGTGACTGGGTGACCAACGTCGAGACCACCCACTATCTGATCGGCAGCGTTGTCGGACCCCACCCCTACCCGGTGATGGTGCGTGACTTCCAGACGGTCATCGGACGGGAGGCAAGGGCTCAATTGTTAGAGATTGAAGGCAAACTTCCCGACTATGTATTGGCCTGCGTCGGCGGTGGCAGTAATTCCATTGGGATGTTCCACCCCTTTGTGCCCGACGAGGATGTGAAGTTGATCGGTCTGGAAGCCGGAGGGGACGGCGTCGATACCGGCAGGCATTCAGCCACCCTCAGCGCCGGACGGCCTGGAGTGCTGCATGGTGCAATGTCCTATCTGCTCCAGGATGAACACGGCCAGGTCATGGAGACCCACAGTATATCCGCAGGATTGGACTACCCCGGAGTAGGCCCGGAGCACAGCTACTTGAAAGCCTCCGGAAGGGCTGAATACCGTGACGTCACCGATGCGCAGGCCCTGGAGGCGTTCCATCTCCTGTGCCGCACTGAGGGGATTATCCCGGCCCTGGAGTCCTCCCACGCCGTCTCGGCTGCTGTCGATCTGGCCAAGACTCTTACGTCCGACCAGGTCGTCCTGGTCTGCCTCAGCGGACGCGGCGACAAGGATATAGACATCGTCGCCCAGGCCTCCGGACTTCAAATTTAGAGAGATCACCCATCCGCATTTGGAAATCAGGCCGGAGCCTACGCCAGACGTGATCCGGTATAAATCCTTGTGCTACAATGATTGCCGATTCGCCAGAGCCATGTCTGAGTGTTCTCTGGTTATGTAAAGTTAAGATTCCGTTAATTAGCAGGAGAGACTACTATGGACATGGGATTAGAGGGCAAGGTTGCAATCATCACTGGTGGCAGTGATGGCATCGGTAAAGCCGCCGCGCTGAGCATGGCCAAAGAAGGGGCCAATGTGGTCATCGTGGCCCGCCGCCAGGAAGTATTGGATCAGGCGGTTCAGGAGATCAAGACTGCGACAGAGGGCTCGGTTGTCCCTCTCGCACTGGATATCACTACAGATGGCGCGTCCAAAAAGATGATCCAGACGGCCATCGACAACTTCGGTCGCGTGGACATCATCGTGAACAACGCTGGTTCGTCCATGGCCAAACCCTTCGAGGACGTGAGCCACGAGGACTGGCAGGGCGACTTCGAACTGAAGGTCTGGGCAGCGGTCCGCCTGATGCAAGAATCCATCGGCGAGATGCGGAAGGTCGGCGGCGGTCGTATCATCAACGTGACCAACCTGGGTGGCCGGACCCCTGGTCCCGCCTCCATGCCAACGTCCATCTCCCGCGCCGCAGGTATCGCCATCACCAAAGGCCTGTCCAAGGACTTGGCCAAGGAAAACATCCTGGTGACCACCGTCTGCATCGGCCTGGTCAAGAGCGGCCAGCACCAACGCAGGTATGACGCCCGTATCGAGAAGGAACCTAACCTGACTCTGGACACTTTCTACTCTGAACTTGCCCAGGGCCGTTCGGTGCCCATCGGCCGTGTCGCCGAGCCTGAAGAGGCCGGTGATGTGATCACCTTCCTGGCTTCTGAGCGCGCCAGCTACTTGACCGGTATCGCAGTCAACCTGGACGGCGGAGCTTCCGCAGTCCTTTAAACCTGGTTAAACAGAGTCGAAGTCGAAGCCAATCTAGATATAAACACAAGGTCCACGCGACCGGAGGTCTTAGAACTTGACTAGCTCCTACATGACAGAATTAAACGCACCTCAAAAGGTGCTGTTGGGACCCGGACCTAGCACCGTACACCCTCGGGTGTTGGCAGCTATGGCCAGTCCCGTGATGGGTCACCTGGACCCGGCATTCTTCCAGGTAATGGACGACGTATGCGAGATGCTGCGTATGGTCTTCCATACTGAAAACAAGATGACCGTGCCGATATCGTCCACCGGTACGGGAGCCATGGAAACCGCCTGCGCCAACGTCATCGAGCGAGGCGACGAGGTGCTCATAGCCAGAAACGGGTACTTCGGTGTCCGCTTGGGAGACATAGCGGAGCGTTGCGGTGCCACCGTCCACCTGATGGACACACCCTGGGGCAAATCGGTCGACCCCCAGGCCCTTCGCGACGAACTCAAGAAACACCCTGGTCTCAAGGCAGTGGGCGTTGTCCATGCTGAGACATCCACAGGTGTGTTGAGTGAGGTCAAAGAGTTGGTAGACGTGATCCACGAAGCCGGTGCGCTGGCCATCGTGGACGCAGTCACATCGCTGGGCGGACACGACATGAGGATGGACGACTGGGGCATCGATGTTTGTTACAGCGCCACCCAGAAGTGCCTCGGCGCCCCTCCTGGACTGGCTCCAATCAGCCTCAGCCAGGAAGCGATGGACGTGGTTGTGAACCGTTCAACCAAGGTTCAGAGTTTCTATTTCAACCTACAGGACTTGGAGGCCTACTGGAACCAGACCAGAAGGGCCTACCACCACACCTCGCCCATCAACATGACCTATGCGCTCCGGGAGTCCCTGCGCATGATGATGGAAGAGGGCTTGGATAACCGAATCCAGCGGCACGCCCGCGTTGCCGCTGGATTCCGCGCCGGTGCAGAAGCGCTGGGATTGACCCTGCTGGCTGAAGAAGGCCACCGGTTGAACCCACTGACCACCGTCTCCATTCCCGAGGGCATCGAAGACGGCAAGGTCCGCGCAGCATTGCTGAACGACTACGACATCGAGATCGGTGGCGGTCTGGGTGAGTTTGCCGGCAAAGCCTGGCGTGTCGGGCTAATGGGCGAATCGGCCCGCGAACGAAATGTCTTCGCGGTGCTCTCGGCTCTGGAGAACATCCTCTCCAAAGAAGGCTACGAAGTGGCCTACGGAGCCAGTCTATCCGCGGCTCAAAGAGCCATAGCGACCTTCGACGAGTAACCACTCGCCGGAGCTACAACCTAGCAAACAACAAGAGGCGGGGAAACTTCCCCGCCTCTTGTTCGTTATCGATTGGTTTTACCGTTCGTCCTGAGCTCCGTTGAAGGACGTGCATCAGTCAACCTGCTCGTAGGTGGTGGACGGTGATGCGGCAGTTGTCTTCGGGAGTACCTTGGCTGATAAGTGGATTCTTGCCTCCGCAGGAAGGACGGGCGTGCTGGCCAAAACCACCGCTAACACCCAAACCACCTCACAAGAACGCTCATGGTGTCCTTCCGCGGAAGGATGTCGAACCACTGTTACGGAGCTGGCCAATCCCACCCAATGATTGGCTTATGCGCATCCTTCGACGGGCTCAGGACGAACGGAAGAGGTGCGGTATGGATTCCTGCGGAGGCAGGAATGCCGCGGTGCGGTGCAGGTTGGATTTGCAGCCTTGCTACTCCAACCCGTAGGCCTCGTCTAGGATGTCCACCACGTGGCGGACTTTTTCTTTTTGTCCTTTGGCTTTGAAGCCTAGCTCCACTTGTAGCATGCAGCCGGGGTTGGCGGTGATCACTTCTTGGACGCCGGTGGCTTCGATACTGTCCATCTTGCGGCTCAACAGGCGCTTGGAGAGGGCGGGTTGGGTTGATGAGTAGATTCCAGCGCCGCCGCAACAGAGGCTGGAGTTTTCCATCTCGATGAGCTCTAGACCGGGTATGGAGTTCAAGATGACCCTTGGCGCAGCTGTGATGCGCTGGGCGTGAGCCAGGTGGCACGGATCTTGGTAGGTGATTCTGCGGTTGATTTCAGCGGTGGGAGGCTCAAAGGGCAGACCCGCCAGAAACTCGGTTACGTCCTTGGTCATGCTGCTGAACCGTATTGCCTTCTCTCGATATGTCGGGTCATCCTTCAGTAGCTCGGCGTACTCCTTCATGCTGGAGCCGCAGCCCGCAGAGGAAGAGATTATCTGCTCCACACCGGCGGCCATCAGCGCATCGATGTTGGTGCGCGCCATGGCCCGGCTGTTGGCCATGTCTCCGGCGTGGGTGTTCAGCGCCCCGCAGCACCCCTGACCCTGGGGCACCAGCACGTCGCAGCCGTTCCTGGTCAGAACCCGCACCGTGGCCTCCATGGTCGGACCCTGCATCAGCGGCATGACACAACCGGACAGCAGCGCCACGGTTATCTTCTTTTCGCCCTGGGCTGGGTGAACGGTATTGCTAGGGGCGAAGAACTTCTTGCTCAAGGGTGGCAGTTGGGACTCCAGCGCGGCTATCCCGCCTGGAACCAGGTGGAGCAGATGGGAGAGACGGAGCAGCTTTTGCAGGCCAAGACGTTGGTAGATACGGATCAGGTGCGCGCCCAGATTCAGACGTCGGGGCTTGGGCAGCGTGGCGGTCAAGAAAAACCGACTGAACCGTTTTAGTTCCCGGGATTGGAGTCCGGCTGTCTTCACCTGGGCGCGGGTCCGCTCCATGATGCGGCCGTAGGGTACGCCGGAGGGACACACCGCCTCGCAGGCCCGGCACTGGAGGCAGGCTTCCCAGTGGGAGACGATCCTGGGCGTAATCTCTACTCTGCCCTCGTTGACGGCTTTCATCAGTGCCAATCGGCCCCGGGGCGACTCCATCTCCAGGGCCGTTTCCACGTAGGTAGGGCAGGAACTCAGGCAGAGACCACAATGCACACATCGGTACAGGTCTGCTTCGGCCGGGGCGTCGGGTCCGGTGAACCCTCCCGGTATTATCTTCAATGATTCTGATGCGGGCTGGACCATCCTAGATGCCTCCTAAGAAGCGACCAGGATTGAGGACGCTGTTGGGATCGAACCGTTTTTTGATGTCTTGCATGATTGATAGGCTGTCTGGGTAGTCGCCCCAGATATCTATCTGGGATTTGACGCTCACCGGGCAATGTTCCACCACCGCCGAGCCCTCGCAGCGTTGGACAATCTGGCGAACCTGTTGGATCGCGTCGATGATGGGCTGCGGTTCCATGGAGTGGGTGGATTGGATATCGCCATACTTGGGCCAGAAGAGGCGTATGCTGCCGAACCCCGAGTCGGCCATCTGCTCTGGGTACTCTCCGAACAGGGTCACGTCACCGCATTCTGCGGAGGCTCTAGCTGCGGATTTAGACTGGACTGATACTTTCATCACCAGCGCCGAGTCATCACGGAGCTGGGGTGGCGTATCGGTGATCCAGCGGAGGGTCGATCTGGCGGCTGGGCCTTCGATGCGTTGGACGGCATTGGCCCCCTCGGCCAGAAGTGTTGCCGCCGCCTCGTCCAAACGTCGCCTGGTGGCCTGGGAGCGGCCTGAATAGAATGCCAAGAAGAGTGCAGTGCCCTCATCCAGCAGCCCCAGGTTCTGGGACGCGGCCAGTGTGGAGTCCTGGAGTCGCCGGGAGACCCGGTAGGTGACGCTGTGGCAGCCCATGGGCGCGGCCGATGAGTGAATCAACGCTCTGCTGGCTGAGATGGAGTCTGGCAGCGCCGCGAAGGACGCCAGGAGCATGCCGCTGTGTGGGTCGATGGGCAACAGCTTGAACGTGGCTTCAACGATCACTCCCAGGGTGCCTAGGGAACCGGCGTACAGCTTATTGAGGTCGTAGCCGGTTACGTTCTTAACCACTTTGCCGCCAGACTTGGTGGCTATGCCGTCGGTACCCAGCACACTCATGCCAATGAGCCACTCGCGGGGCAGGCCGTAGGCGTAGGACAATGGCCCGCCAGCTCCCACGGACAGGATGCCGCCGATCGTGGAGCGGTCGGCCTCGGCTGACTCCAGAGGGGCGAATTCTCCTCCAGGGGACAATCGTTCTTGGAGATTGGACAGGGTCATGCCAGCTTCGACGGTTGCCGTCATGTCGGCGGGTTGGTAGTCGACCAATTGGTTGAGGCCACCAAGGTCCAGGATCACGTCGGCCTTCCTTGGGACATTGCCCAGGTTCATCCGGGTCCCACCCCCACGGGGCATGATGCTGACGTGCTCCGAGGACGCCCAAATCAACAATTCAGAGATTTGGAGCCTGTCGGTGGGGCGGACTATGGCCTGAGGGGCTACGTCGTCGATCTCGATATCGCCAACGGGCATGACAACACTACCGCCCAAAAGGCCTGCCAGACGATCGCTAAGGGGAGACTCCAACAAAAACTCCTGTGTAAGTGAGACCGGCTAGGCCGGCATACCCGGGAAAGTGGCTTGGGAATGGGGCGTGGCCTTGACCCCGTCTGGGAATATCTTGCCCGGGTTTAGAGTGTTTTCCGGCGCAAAGGCGTCGCGAACCATGACCATGGCTGCCATGTCTTCATCCGAGTACACCAGGGGCATCTGCTCTTTCTTCTCCAGGCCAACGCCGTGCTCGCCAGTCAGCGTGCCGCCGGCGTCGACGCATACCTGAAGCACGGCGGTACCTGCTTCCATGACCCGCTCCAACATGCCCTCTTTTCGTTCATCAAAGAGGAGGCAGGGGTGGAGGTTGCCGTCTCCAGCGTGGAAGACGTTGGCGATGGGTATGTCGTATTTCTTGCTGACATCCGCCACCTGTCCGAGCACCCGCGCCAATTGAGTGCGGGGGACCACTCCGTCGACCAGGAAATAGTTGGGGGCCAGGCTGCCCAGAGCGCCCAAAGCCCCGTTACGGCCCACCCAGAGTTGTTGGCGTTCCTCGGCGGCTTCGGCGGTTCTCACCTGGGTGGCTCCCGTGTCCCAGAGGGCGGCTTCGACCTCGCGTCCAATCTCGATGACTTCGTCGTTCAGGCCCTCAAGTTCTATGAGTAGTACCGCACCGGCGTCGTCCGGATAGCCGGCGTCGCTGACGTTTTGGACTGCCTGGATGGTTAGAGCGTCAATCATCTCAAGGGCTGCGGGGACTATGCCGTGTTCAATCACAGCAGACACCGCAGTGCAGGCCGATTCCACGTTTGGGAAGATGCCCAGGAACGTGCGCACCGCTTCCGGCACTGGCAGCAGCCTCACGGCGATCTTGGTGGCAATGCCAAAGGTGCCTTCGGAGCCGGTGAACACGCCGCGCAGGTCGTAGCCGATGGTCTCACGGGCCAGACTGCCCAGGTTCACTATTGAACCGTCTTCCAGCACGACTTCCATTCCCAGCACGTGGTTGGTGGTGGTCCCATAGGCTAGGCAGTGGGGGCCGCCGGAGTTCTCGGCTATGTTGCCGCCCAGACTGCAGGCCTTTTGGCTGGAGGGGTCCGGGGCATAACGGAGATTATCTTTTCGGACTCGGGTGTCCAGGTGCAGGTTGATAACTCCCGGCTCCACCAGTGCGATGCGGTTGTCGGTATCCACTTCCAGGATGTTGTTCATGCGTGGGAAGGCGATCTGGATGCCGCCTGGAGGGGTGACCGCGCCACCGCTGAGGCCGGTACCGGTCCCGCGACCCACAACGGGGATTCCGGCGTCGTAGGCCAGGGCAACAACCTCGCTCAC
>PVBE010106129.1_pt1 | contig 13115 bp, 15 predicted proteins | sample 1631181 | NCBI WGS metagenome assembly PVBE01 (sample SAMN08397723, study PRJNA350692) | Marine metagenome, whole genome shotgun sequencing project. | isolation source: water | place: Pacific Ocean | collected 2012-04
GGTGAGAGTTTTTTCTCCCAAGACTGGCCCGGTGTATACCACAATAATGGCTCTGTAGTTTCTTTCGTGGATGCACATGTAGAGTTTAGAAGGTGGCTTGAAGAGGATACTATAAATATATCATCCGATGCGATGAACCCGACAACTAATACCGATAAGATAGTAAGCCCCAACAACAGAGACTTGCAATGGTTGCGGGCTCGGGCAGTATTCCCTGACCCGAACGACCATAAGTGGTACGGGGTGATGGGAGGGATAGGCAGATACAACAGGTATTGGAACTCAAGGCAAATAGATGGTAAAGTTTACGATTCTTGGGGCTGGTTTTGGAATGATAGCTGGGGGCATCACCCGACCTGGAAACCTTATTACTGATGAATAAAACACAAACAATGATATCAAACAAGGTCTCCAACCTGGTTGGGGAACACTTCAGTCACGCGCTTTTAGTGCTTGCAAGTGACGAGTTGGACGATGACGATTTTGTTTGTCTGCGGTTTTTCGGCGGGTCATTAACCGCTATAGGCATGGCTAATTATGCCAGTTCTTCGATAAAGGAGATGCTAACCAAATCAACCAGACCAAGGTTTGACGATGACGAGGGTGAAGAAGCTGGGGATTTTTTTTAAATCCTAAGGAGTTTCGCTGCAGGCGAGTCGCTTCCCATTTGAATCTCGTTGTACATTTCCCCGAGGATGCAGTAGGTGGCGGCGTCCCATACATGCTTGTGTTTGTTTGGCCTAACGTAGGAACGCTTGCTTTTTGTTTTCTTCAACCCGCCCTTGAGTGCGTCCATCATGGCTGATGCCCGGACACTGGTTACCAGCCTTCCTTCAACCAGCAACTGCTTGGTCAACATCACCCTTAGCCTTACAGACTCCGCGAACTTGGGGCACGGGCTTAATTGAATTTCACCCCCGGTAACCTTGGAAACTATAAACTGATCCCACGTGCCAGCCGCCGACCTGAAACGGTCAACCGCACTGGCGTCTGACCAATGAATCCATTGGAACCGTTTCCCCATGACCTCCTCCCATTCACGCATCAGTTCCTGGAAAGCGATTGTGAAATCCTCAATGGTGACCTCCTCCCCAATTACAACCAGTTCGTCGAGTACGTTAAACCTGGGCCCGGCTGTCGTTAAAACTTTCTCAAGGATTACTGCCGCATGGTTTTTGTCCCCAAGGTCCCAGCCAGTATACAACAGTTCACAATCCTCCTGTGGCAACAGGACATCCCAGTTTTCAATATTCCCGTCCTTGACACCCCCCACATTCTTGGACGTGAAGGCCCCCGTGAAAAAGGAGTCCTTGGATGTTTCAACCCATTTACCATCCACATAGGAGGCGTATAGGTCGGGGTCATGGGCGAAGGTTGCCTTGAGGTCCTCGAACTCTCGTGGGTCAAGGAACGTGTTGTCGGAAACCTTGGTTTCAATTAGGTGCAGATTCTTTTGGTAACTGGGGTTTGGGTGGTTGTCACGCTGGGCCTCCTCGTACCAGATTTTATAGGCCCAGAAATCCTGTCCCTCCTCCTCGCATGGGTTGGTGTCTGATATCCACATATGGTCATCGTATGAAACCCCAGGCATACGAAGCTGCCCCTTGGGAAACCTGAACACATAATCCTCACGGAAATTTGTCAACTCGCTGACAAATATGCATGAAAACACGGTTCCTTTAACCTTTGTTGCTATCTCGTCCTCGATTTTGAGCGAGTGCAGCTGAAACTCAGAGGTGCTGCCGTGCATATTTGTAACCTTAAAATGTTCCATCCTGGTTGCCCCATCCATTTTCATTTGCATGGCAATTTCACAGCCATCCAGGTTTTCGGTCCATTCAGGGACTATATTCTCATATAACAGGTCCCACACACCGACCTTGGCGTTCTTCAGGGTGTTGGTGAAAACACCTATCCTGGCATAAGGGATTTCCCAGGCATGACGCATCAACCTATGCATCACACCCCATGTTTTTGCTGCGTAACGTGGGCCAGAAACTAAAACATACCTTCCATAGCAATTAAAAATTTCGAACTGTTTAGGGCTAAGACTTGGATACCAGGCTCCGTTTAATTCCTCACTCATATGCGCTGGCGATGTTAATGTCGCACGTTACCATATATCAAGAAATCAAAAAGCTGGACATTAAAGATTATTTTACGATAGTTGCCGAAGGGAGACTGAGTAATGGCAAATAAAAGTGTGAGTGATTTAAAAAGGCGGGCCAATGAGCGGAGGATGCTTGAAACCCGGATGGAGGGGTTGCGTAAAAACGAAAAGAATTGGGACAGTTACATCAAGTCTCTAGACAGGAAGGCGCTCGTAACAAAAGGGCTTGCTTATGCAGACCTGGCAACAGGCTTGGGCGGAATAGCCAAGGCTGTGGTTAAAAAGGCAGCCAAGAAGTTGGGGCGAGTTGCCATGAACCAAGGCTCAAAATTTGCAAAGAGATCAACCAGGGCAACTCAATCGGAGACGGGTAAGAAGGTCGCCAGCAAGGCAGGGAAAACCCGAGGGAAGGCAACCACTGGGGACATACTCGGAGGCACAAAAACAAAGAGGAAGGCGTCCAGCAAGCCAGCGCCCAAGCAGTCTTCAATGCCTCAGTCGATGAGAAAAGGGACAGACGAACTTGGTCGAAAACTTGGGACTAAAACGTGGCCAAAGGTTAAGTCGAAGAAAAAAATGACCGAAAAAGAGTATGATGCCAAAATGGCATCGGCACGCAGAAGAGAATCTGATAGGTCAGGAAAAATGAAAGACGCCACGAAACCTAAGAAAAAGAAATATTACGGCAGTGATTTGTTAAAGGTTTTGCCGAAGAAAAACAAGAAGGGTAAATAAAATGGCAAATAAAAATTACAGTGTAAGCGAACTAAAGAAGAGGGCTCAAAGGCGAAAAATGCTGGTGTTGAGAATGGAGGGCCTACGTGACGAGGCCAAGCATTGGGATAAGTATATCAGCACAACCGAGAGAAAGCGGAAGGCAACAAAAGCAATCAAGACGGCAGCTGAAATAGCCGAGCTTGCTGCTGGTGTCCCTGCTGTTGGCAAGGCGATTGGCAAAAAGGTTGTCAAGAAGGGCTTAGAGAGGGCTTCAAGGGTTAAGGTCACCCCGGATTCAAGGTTGGCAAAACGCACAGCCGACGCTGCTTTAAAGGAAATCAAAGAAAAAGCGGCCAAGCGCAGAGGCGTGCTTGTAGAAAAGACGACCGTTAAGGGTGGCAAAGCCACAACGCCCAAGCTTCCGAAGGGGGCTGGAGGGTCTAAGCCAAGAAGGTCACTTCCTCGTTCCCCGAACAAACCAGCTGGCGATGCTGGAAAACGCGTGGCCAAAAGAGAGAAGTATTATAAGGAGCGCCAGGCGCGCAAGATAATCGCCGAGAAAGCCAAGAAGAAGGAGAAGTTTTTAGAGGGCTCAGGCGCACCGAAGACATCAGCAAAGGCTAAGTCTAAAAAAATCAGCAATAAGCAGGCCGAAACGAAAGCGAAAAGGGTGGCCAAGAAAAAGGAAGCGGATCGAAAGAAGCCCAAGCCCAGGGGAGGTGAATGGGTGGGGGGTTGGAATCCTGCAGGTTATTCGGGTTTCTAAGAAAGAAGGGTAAATAATTATGGTTAACATACAAATAGACCTAACCCATCCGGGTTATGAGGAGCTAGGGGAGCTGCTTGGCGCGTATTCTGAAGGTGACACGGTTCTGTTCGAGTCGCTGGAAGGCGTTGTCAAGGTTTCAAGCCCCGATGCTGTGAGCATTTCTGTTTCAGGTTTTGATCTGGAAGATTACCAGATCGACCTGCCTGATGCCGCTGGATATGAAACGCCAGCAGAAGAGGAGGTAGTTAACGAGGGAGCCGCTCAAGCAGCCGCGCCCCCGGCACTTGAAGCTGGCCCGCCAGCGGCGTATGCCTGATGTCGGCCAGTAACGATAGTAATTTAAAGGTTGTTGTTAACCAGGACAAGAGTGGGAGGTATTCATTTTCCATTCATGTCAAGAGGTTGACGCCAAAGTTCGACCTGGAAAAAGGTACGGTTGTTTTTGGCCAGATCGAGGGACCTGCAGGGCCTGTTTTGGAAGGGGTTCCTGTTAAGTTGTTTTTGAAGTTATATGGGCAGAGTTCGTTGAAGGAGAGGTATAAGAGATTGAAAAAGGTGGTCGAGACCGCCGAGAACAAGGGTAAACCAGTTTTAATATGATAGATTTAGATATTCTTAAGGATCATGGCTATTCGGAGAGCGGGCTAAAATCCCTCTTCACGGCCAAGAAGCAGTCAGCCAAGGTTGAAAAAATAGTCAACAGGATAAGGCACAGGATTCAGGAGGGGATCACGAGGAACCTTAGGGATCACAAGCTTTACTATGCAATGGACCTCGCGTGGAACGCCCCGTTAAGGCAGGTGTCTCCAACGCTGTTGCACAGCCTCATGAACAAGGGGGCCGATGACAAGTCGGTTGCCTCGGCAATGGAGACATGGGGAATCTCCCACCTTGTGGATGACCATGTGTCAGTCAAGGGTGAGGAAAAGAAGTCGCTCAACCTTCCAAGGTTCTACCAGATTTTTGTTCCGCTTGTTAAGGCTTATGTAACCATACGGTGGGCCAGGATTTTTAACGACAGGAACCTGGTTCCGTTGTTCAAGTATGAGCCACAGAAGAGCACCCAGCTGAACAGGGTAAAGGGGGAAATCGTGACGGATCGTGTCCAGATGATTTCGCAGCAATACGATTACTCCAGCGTCCTGTCACAGTGCGTCTTCCAGATGTTGCACTACGGGCAATGTTTCCAGTTCCCAAAGGAATGCTGGCATAGCGAGAAACAGATTGAAAGGGACAAGGACGGAGAGGAGAAAGAGGTCTATACCAAGGAAGGTATCAGGTATCACATGCCGCACCCGTCCAGGACATTCTGGGATGTGGCTCACAGGCCAAGCACCTTTAATTCAGATAGCGGGTCAAGGTATAGCGGCTACTGGACAATCCAAAGGTACGGGGAAATAGAATCAAACTCCATGTACTATAACACCGACAAGATCAGCACGGGTTCCATTGACTGGTTGACAAGCAATCCGAACTTTGGGGTTTATATAAACGCTGGTTATTCCGGGGTTGTTAAATGGTTCTCGAAGGAACCTGGTGCGCTGTTGTTGGACAGGGAAAAGGAGATGCAATATTACACCAGCGAATATGATGACTACTCCGTTCTTATTACTGAATATTTTGAGAAGCTGAACCCAAAGAAGGCTGGGTTGTTTGATTACGACCATGAAGTTTGGTTTAGGTTTGTCCTTGCCCAGGATGAAACGGTTATATTCGCGGAACCTCTTCCGTATTGTCCTGTTGTTTATTACGGGTACGACAATAACGAGCTTCAGACGGTTAACCCGTCTCTTTCGCTGGAAATCATGCCGTTCCAGGATCATGTGGGAAACCTGCTCACGCAATATATATTAAGCATCAAGCAGAACCTGACAAACATGACGTTTGTGGATGAAGATCAGGTTGGGTCTGAAACAATTGACGATATCAACGATGCTGGACAGAACATGTACAGCACCCTGAACTTTGTAGGGTATTCATCGAGAAAGGCCCGAATAGGCCAACACGATCCAGACAAGGCGTTCACGTCATTCAAGTTTCCGCAACAAGCCACGTCGGAAGTTATGAATGGGGTGAGGTCGATACTGGACATTCTTGAAAGGGTGCTTGTTTTATCAGCCCAAGAGGTTGGTGCTGCGGCGACACATGAGCAGACCGCAGAGGAGGTTCGGAGTATAGCGAGCTATACAAGTAACCGACTTCAATTTACAAGCTCCGCAGTGGACAGGGCTGTTTATGCCTGGAAAAACCAGATTTATAACGGGTTGATGGCTTATGGTGAGCCAGAGTTTTATGCCCAGTTACAAACGCCAGTCACGCGGGAGAGGTTGGAAAGAATGGGCTTCACGGTTGAGGACATTGATAAGGGCCTTGTTTCAAGGGCGGTTGTTTCCGTTACAGACAAGACTGCTATAAAGCTGGAATCCTTCACCTCCGTCAGGGACGGCATGGACAGGATAAACGACACCAGTAGCGCCAACGTCATGTCGCAGCTGTTCGGCACAGCAATGGGTAACCCGCTAATTGCACAGGTTATTGGACCGGAGCAGGCCATTGGATTGTTGAATCAAATATTTGAACTGGCTGGTGTGCCTAGAGATTTCAGGCTCAAGATGGCCAAGTCGATTGAAGAGTTGCAGCAGGGTGGCCAGGAACAGGAAGGGGCAATGAACGAAATGTCTGCCCAATTCCAACAGGCATCAGATGCAATGCGACAACAGGTTACAGACCAGCTTACACAAGCGAGCGAAGCAATAAGGCAGCAGGTTTTGACAGAGGTGGGTGGTATAACGGAACAGATTGCAGGCCAAGCCCAGGCAAACGCGAATCAACTGCTAAGGCAGGCGGAGGTTATAGAAAGGCTGGCGTCCACTATTTCGGCGCCACCACAAGCTGCGCCAGCGCCACCAACCCCAACTCAACTTGATACGGTTTGATTAATTGCACAAAAAACGCAACCTCAGATAATGAGGTTGTACTGGTGAAGGAGTGGTTAAGGGACTCGACAGCAAGGCTGTTTCGTAAGTATGTTATGAATGAAATCGCGTTTCACCAGGCAATGGCAGGAAGGGAGGCCAGCTTGAATGGAACGACAGACAGAGGCTGGGAGGTTAACGACCACATCAAAACTGCTTCAAAGCTTATAAGCTTCATTAACCTTTTCGATGAGTACTCGAAACCGGAAAAGGAGCTTTACAAGCTGAAGTTAAACATAGACACAACATTATTAAATGGCTGATATAATCCAAAAAGTGAACCTTCCCCTGGATTCAAAAGGAATCGAGGTTGAGGAGGCGATGGCAGACACAAGGTCTCGTTCTGAAACCGAATACGAAGCAGGTATTAAAAGGGGGGAGTTCGAGGAAACAGAACCTGTTGTATATACAGGGGAGGACAATAAGTCGAAGGAGGCGGAACCTGCCGCTGAGGAACCTGTTGAGGAACCTGTCGAAGAGGCCGCTGAAGATGGGGCGGTTGATGACAACCTACTTGAGCTTAGGAAAATGATGGGAATGGAAACCGAGGCAGAAAAAAAGAAAGTCGAGGAAGCCCCGCAAGAACCTGAGGTGGAACCAGAACCTGAGCCAGAGCCTGAAGAGGGGGTTGAAGAGAAAAAGGAGGAATCCAAGGCGAAGAAGGCTGTAAGGGTGGAGAGACGCGAGCCGCCAGACATGGAGGATATGGCTAGGATGGCGGGTCAAGCTGCAGCGGAAGCTGTCAAAGCCTCAAGGGAAACAGGTGAAGTAGAGGCTGTTCAGGAAACAAGACCCGGACTTGATGATGAAGACACTCATTCCTATGAAGTGTTCAATCATATGGAGAAATTAAATCCTGATAAATACAAGGGCCTCAAGGACAGGTTTGCTAGGTTTGTTGAACAATCAAGGGAATACCAAAGAAAATGGGTTCAAGATAATCCTGATTCTGTGTTTAATGTGGAGGATGAGGAACATGCGGAGTTCTTTCAAACGAACGAGCCGAAGTATGCCCAGTCTGATTTCAGTAAGTCTGAAAGAAGGATAGACATGGAGGATGTAGTTCAGGATGTTGAAAAGAAATACAGCCAGAAAATAGAGGACCTGGAAGAGAAGTTGCAAAGAAAAAGGGCCGCTGAACCTGCGGCGGAACAAATGGCCAACAGCGCTATTGTGGATTTGGTTGAGGCAATAAGCCCCGAGTTAAGGAAGGTGCTTGATGAGGGTGGCCCTGAGGCAGCTGAAAAGCAGGACCCACTTCTATACGATCATGTTGACAAGGCGGCAAACAGCCTAAGCGCGATGGTTTATGAGATAGCTCAAAACAATGAATCGGGTTTGTTTAACGGCAGAAACAACGAAATCCACAACGCCATAGGAGAGTTTCTCTTGGGCAGAGAGGACTATATAAATAGTTTACCAGCATCGAGTCGGGTATGGAATGGCAGGCGATTTGCCACCAACAAAGAGTACGGAAGAATGTCAAAAGCTGACAGGAAATCCCATTGGACAATAGACTCAAACCTGCTTAAAACCGAGCTAGTTAAACACTTTAGCACCACGGTCAAGGGCGAGGTCGAGAAAACGAAAGCATTGCTTTCAAGGTATGGCGCGACAAAAGGGTCGCAAACAAAAGGTAAGCGCAAGGCAGGAACAACCAGTAAACCTGCATCACCAGAGGCTACATCACAGGGAGCCACAGCGCCAAACTTGACCACGGGTTCTGAGGAAGTCTCCACTCCAGAAAAAGAATTAGCGAATTTAATGTGGGGGTAATAATATTTCTCCACCTAAGTTATTAGGAGGAAAATATTATGCCAACTCAAGCACAATTATTTGGAGATCCAAATCGGTGTTCGATTCCGATTTCCAATTCATACGATAGCTGTGGCACGATTACTCGTGCCAACATTGCATACGCAACTCCAGAAGGACTCCTGAGTATTTTTAAGGGGACCGACTTGGCCTCTGGGACACAGTATAGAGATATGCAGTCCCTGATGACGACCAATCTGGAGCTGAAGGCCTGCGGAACCAAGACATACGGTCTTTATGACTGGTTGATGTCTTCGGCTCGTCCCGTGGGGGCACTGGTTAACCAGAAGAAAATCCAGGGAACCGATTCCATAATGGAACCGTTTGTTCTGGCGGCTCAAAAGAGTATCATTAACAGTGATTTCTGGGCTGTCACACATGGATTTACTAACGCCAACTACACCACACACGCCACAAACACAGGCGTTAACGGCAGACCTGTTGACAAAACCAGCACGACTTATGGTGCTGTAACACATATTCTGCGTCTTCGCAGTCGTGACAGTCTTGATCCCAACACGGCATGGTTTGTGCCAGGGGCCACGCTTCATGTGTTCTCGCGTAAAAGCTCGGGTGTTGCCAGTCGCACACAATACATTATTGCTGCTGCTGCCAACGAGATTCCAGCATCTGGAACGGTTGCGTCGTTTACAGACGTGGCTCTTGTTAATGTTAGCAATGGTGACAGTTCATCTGACACAAACAGCTTTATTGGTATTGCTACCATTGGTGTTAACAACGTCAGCGATTATGAGAGCTGGTGTAACAACCGTCCTGCGTTGAACCCGAACAAGGTTGTTCCGTTCTGGATTCAAACCTCACGATACACCCTGTGTGTGGATGAGTTTTACAAGGAATGGTTCGCCAAGATGACCTCAAACAACCCGTACTTTGCCAAGTTTGGTGATGTGACGCTTGCCGAGCGCAATCGTCAGCTCGGGTCAATGTGGCAGCGGGAATGGATGAATTCATTCTTCTGGGGCAAGAAATTCAGCGCTAACCAATCGTTGGCCAACTGGACTTCTCTTCCCACGCAGTACGCTCATTACTCGAGCAACCTGACGGGACCTGTTTCTGGTTATGACAGCACTATTCCAAGCAACACAACTCAAATTGGCCGTAAAGCCAATGCGATTGGTGTTTACGAGCAGTTAGCTTCTTGTGGCCGGGTCAAGGACCTAAAGGGCCAGAGGCTTAACCTTGCTGAGTTATTCAACGAGTTATACTTGTTGTATCGCGCTCGTTCTAGTGGAGGTCGTCCTGCTGACAGCATGGACGTTTACACGGACAGCCGCACTGCAGCCAACATCCAGGTTGCCATGGTGAAGTATTACGATACTAACACCCAGGGCAAGCTCGGAGGCACAATGCGTCTGAATTGGGATGTCAAGGATGGCAAGATAGATAAGCTTGGATTCCGGGTTCGCTCGTATGAGCTTCTTTATCCGCAGGGAGTTACCCTTAATGTTATCACTGATAACTATTTTGATGACTTCCTGTCTGCCGTTAAGGCGGAGCAGGTTGCCAGCGGCGTGGCTGGCCACGAAAGTGGACAGGGCCTTGATCGTAAGATTGGTGATTCAGGCAGGTTCCTGATGTTCCTGGACTTGGGCGGCGGCGTTTACCCCGGTATTGTTGATTCAAACCGTAAGGTTCATACTGTTGGCGCTCTGCAGGACTTGGCCAAGATTGACGACGGATATTCCTGCGTCATGAAGGCTCCTACCAAGGAAATTACGCTTAACAGCGTGACCTGGACGGCGATTGTTGATTGTCCTGACGATAACCTTATCGTTGAGAACTTTGACGATGATGTTCCTGATGTGGTGGTCAGCACGGAAGCCTACACGGTGCTTGGCTCAACGGTTGCTGCCCCGACATCTGAGACGGATATCATTTCGCCAACGTCTGACGATCCAGCATCGGATTAAGGTTAGGCTGGTAATAGTATTTGCCACATTGGGTGGCAGGTGGGCAGACCAATGCTTGCCTGCCACCCTTTTTAATATTATTTTACGGGCGCATGGTTAACAGATATTACAAGCAGGCCGATCCGAGTACGCCATTGTATTTAAGCAATGGCCAGACACTGGTTTTTCCGTCTGTTGACGGGGAAACGGGGTACTTGATAACGAGTGACGATTTCCTGGTAAGGGAACTGAACACGGCCATTAACAAATTTGTAGGTGGGGTGGCTGTTTGCACTGCGAAGGAATATAAGGAATACCTTAAAAAAAAATCCTCGGGCCAAACGCCAGCGAAAAAGTGGCGGGAGGAGATAAAGGCGGAGATTTCATCCGATCCAGCGAAGTCACCCCTCGGCGTTGCTCCTCCTGCGGGAAACCCAGAGTCTGGTAGTATTGAGGCACAGGCGGCAGACCCTATTCAAAGAGTAGGCAAATTTAAGGCGAGTAAATGACTTTTTCACAATTAAAAACCAATGTTAGGGGCCAGGTGTTTCCGTATGGTGTACCAGAGAACCTAAGCACGGTAATCAATAATTACATTACCGAGGCCCTGGTTCACCTGCAAAAGTTCGTACCATGCTTCCAGCAAAACCATTCTGACTCAACGTCAGTGTTAACCGGGTCCACTCAAAACCTTGAGGAATACCTAAGGGCATCGGTTATAGCTGCGCCAGATGGGGTTGTTAACAGGATTTACACGACTGATTTGGACACGGAATCCAGCTCGAATTCATCAAGCAAATTTGATGAGCGTCACTATAAGCAGGTGACGTTCAAGCATATTACCGAATGGATGCGTGACGCGGAGAAGTCTGGATACCTGGAATTAAGCACAACGGCAGCCCAGTCAGCGTCAACGACAGACCCCCCGAATGTCCAGGAAGGCAGCCAGACATCGGATGACACGGAAGCCAGGGCTGATGGAGGATTATGGGCCAAGTACAGGGGAAAACTTTATGTTGCGCCAAGGCTTATAGACTCGGAGTCACTTGTTATTGAGTGGACCGGGTTCAAGAAGGCCTGGGCGGACGGTGATACGGTTGATGGTGATGACCCGGAGGTTCAGAGGGCTGTAAGGCTTTATGTTACCAAGGAACACGCCAGGGATTGGGATCACGATTCAGAATCTTATCAATTCGCCACAGTTGAGTTTAACAATATGGTGAGCGAGATGATATGGGAGTGTAACCAGAAAGAGGTTATAGGAAAACAAATTTACCCTGATCCGGGTAGACCGAGATAAGGAATAAAACATTATGGCATTACCAAATATAGTAGGGCCAGTCCCGCAACATTTAGTTAAAGCGGGGACGGCGAAGTTAGAATCAGGGGCAACGGCTGCGGAGGTAAATCCAGGTCGGGACGCGATAACAATCAGCAACATGGGCACAAATGTTCTATATATTGCGTTAGGTCCAACAACGGAAGCGGACGGCATGGCAACAACCTCAGAGTTTCACTTTGCGTTGAAGGCGTGTGCTGGAAATGACGACGGAACGGGTGGGACAGTCAAGGTTGACGATTTCACCGGGAAAATAAGTGTGGCCGGGACAAGCCCGAGATACACTGTGGTTGAGTTCATGGTAGGATAAGGAGATACAGGCTTGTGGCAGCAGAAATAGAAGGCGCATCACATGGAACCCCACATGTCCCAGAGGGGACAGCAGTTAAATCAACAGGGGAAACTGGCGGAACAAAGTTTCTTCGGGAAGACGGAGATGGCACTAGTAGTTGGCAGGCGGTTGCCGCATCGGCGGGCGGGCTAGTCAAGCTATCTACAGCCACATCGGTAAGCTCCAACGCCTTAACGCTCACCGGGATGACAGGCTACAAGAATTACCTCATAACAGGCGAGGGCTTGGTTTCAACAGATGACCAGTATAGCGAGTTTTCAGGGAATTTCATTAAGGCTGAATTGGCCGTGGGAAGTACCTACTCTACGACTGGTTACGCTTGGAGAGAGAGGGTTTACACAATGGAGGATGACGGTTCAGATGACTACGGTATATCTGCTCCTTTTTCTTCGGGAACCTATTGGGCCATAGGCCCAGTATCGGGGGATGAGACAGAAAGCTCACCCCACGGTGGGGACACAGATTCTGGTTCAAGTTTCACCATGACGTTGGGCAATATGTCACAAACACAGACTGGTTTTGGTTTTTACCATAGCGAGGGGGTTGGTTTGGAAGGGGAACGTTCAGATGTCTCTAGCACCCCACCGGTTCCAGTCCCGTGCTTTACTGCTTGTCACGGTTGTTTTCGGCATGGATCAAGTGTCGTGAATGCGATTAGATTTAAGGCGGTAATCGGGGATTTAAACGCTGGAACAGCAACGCTATACGGGTTTTCAACAGCTTAATGTCTAGTAACCGCATAAAGATTCAGACAGAGACCCAAAGGAAGGGGGCTCCAAAGAACCTATCCAGGGGAGAGCTTGCCTATAACGAGGTAGACGGCCTTTTGTATATAGGGGAAGGCCCAGAGAACAGGGGGCAGGCAAGAAGGAAGCTTCCAGTTGGGGGCAAGAGCGTCACAGGGCCAGCAGGAGCAACAGGGGCAACGGGAGCTACGGGGGCAACAGGAAGCGGGGGAACGCTGGCGGAACTAAAGGCCACCCTACTCATAGAGGGGGATGCAGTCGGAACGCTGAACGAACAGGAAGTATTTAACAAAACACAAGACGGAGGAACATTTAGTTAAAGGAGAATCATTATGGCTAACGTAATTCAAATCAAGAGAAGCGCAACCCACAGCGCCACAAC
>PVBE010918101.1_pt1 | contig 13115 bp, 2 predicted proteins | sample 1631181 | NCBI WGS metagenome assembly PVBE01 (sample SAMN08397723, study PRJNA350692) | Marine metagenome, whole genome shotgun sequencing project. | isolation source: water | place: Pacific Ocean | collected 2012-04
CACAGCAACCCGCCGCCAAGAAGCTCAAGACCATCAGCAAAGAGCTCAAGAAGCTCGATACCGACGACATCGAGCTGCCCAACGAGCTCGCACGCGTCGCGGTCTCTGACGTCACTACCGAGCTCGACCGTAAGCTGCCGATTGAACGCATCCGCAAGACCGCCGAATCCGCTGACAAGCTCGCCTCCCGCGCCGCCGGCCTCGACAAAAAGGAGGAGGACTTCGATGCCTCCAAATCTTCCCTCCAGGCATCCACAACGAAGGCACAGAAACAGGCCCTGTCCGAAAACGAAAAGCTCGCCCAGCAGCTCAGCAAAGCCATGGGCTCTGAGCTCGAAAACGACGAACGCACCCAGGCCCTCTCCGACCTCAACAACATCCAGCGCCCCCTGCGCGAAGAAGGCATGGACGACCTTCAGACAGCCTCGGCCGCCCGCCAGGCAGCCGCCATGTATCGCCAGGCAGCCCAGAGCCTCGAACCGCTCGTTGAGAAGTCAGACAAAGAAAACCAGCCCGGTATGCAGGCCATGCACGAGGCCCTGAAAGAGGAAGCCAGCCGCCTTGAAGCAAACGCCAAAGAACTCACCGCTGACTCCAACGAGCTCCGGCAGGCCCAAAACGAGATCAATGCGGAGCGCCAGCAGGTCGCCCGGCAGACCGAGCAAGCCCGCCGCCAGGCCGAGTCCGTCGCCGGCGCCATCGAGGATCGCGACGCCGACATCCGCACCCAACCCGTCCGTGCCCTCGCCGATCAGATGGAGGAAGCCGCGGCTGACCGAGGCCGGAGCGCCCTGCCCGAGGTGCAGCCCCTCGCCTCCAATCTTCGGGACCGCCTCAACGAAATCGCGGATCAGGCCGAGCAGCCCGATGCCCCGCAAGAAGCCCTCGCCATGCTTCAGAAACCCATCGAAACTCTCACCGAAGCCATCCAGCCAGAGGCCGGCGAAGAGCAGGCCCAGCCGCAGACAGCCGCGGCATCCCGCGAAGTCCGCGAGGCCCTCCGCCCCGTCAGCCAGGAGCTCGCCCAGGTCGAGTCAGCCTCCGATGCCATAAAACGCACCGCGGCAGCCCGCGAGATGGAGGAGCTCGCACTCGAAGACCTCCAGGACCAGCGGCAGGCCAATCTGGACAACCTTTCATCGCGGCTCGGGCAGGCCCGAAGCAACCTTGCCCGCGGCGTCGACCCCAACACCGGCCGCCGCCTCCAGGAAGCCATCGACAACGCCCGCGAGGCCATCGACGAGAACCCAGAAACACCGCAAGAAGTCCAGGCCCTCCAGAACCAACTCAATCAGCTCGCGCAGCAGCTCGCCACCGCCCCGAGCCTTGACCCTGACATCCAGCGCGAACAGTCCCGCCTCGCCACCGAAATCCGCGCCGAGACCGCCCAGCTTGCCCAGCGCCAACAGCAAATGGCCGCCAAAGAATCCGCCATAGCGAAGCGTGAAAAAGAAGAGGCCAAGCAAGCCGAGAATCTCGAAAAACAAACCGAAGAGCTCGCCACTGCCACAGAAAAGATCGCCGACCACGTCGAGCAGAAAGTCGCTAACAAAAAAACAGAAGAGTCTTTCCCCAAACTGGCCGAGGCCCGCCGTAAAGTCCGAGAGCTCCAACCCCACGTAGATGAAATAAACGAACTCGCCGAAGAAGTAGCAGAAGCCTTGGATGAGACCGGCCGAGAGAGAGCCGACCAGCCCGAGCAAGAGTCAGCCACTCTCGAGAACATCACAGCCTTGGACAACGAGCTTACTGACCTCCGCGCCCTCGTAGAGGGCCAGGATCTCGATCCCGACAACACCGACCCAGATCCCGATCAGGAGCTCGGCCTCTGGCAGCTCCGGGATCAGGCCGAAGAAATAAAGCTCTTCACCGCGCAGCTCCTCGAAAAAGAAGAAGGCGTCCTGAGCGGCAAACAAAAGCTCGAACGAGCCATCCAAATCCAGCGCGAGCTTTCCATCAATCGCGTCAACGAAGCCATCCGCGAATTCGGACAGGCCATCGCATACATCGCAGAAGAGCCCACAAAAGCCAAGGCCCGCAAGCTCGTCACCGCCGCCGTCACCGACCTCAAAAAGGCCCCCATAGACGAGACCTTCTTTCAGACCAGCCCGGACCGCATCGAAAAGCTCTCCCAATCCCTCGATTCCGCAACCACCAAAACCAAGGCAGCAGCCACCAAGCTCGAAACCGCCAGGGCGGCGCTCACCCGCAAGATCAAAAGGGAGCGCGAAGTTGCATCAGACATCCGCCAGCAGCGCAGAGCCATCATCGAGTTCGATCGCCACCGCCGCGAAGCTACAGCCCTTCTCAAAAGACAGGCTGCCACCTTGCGGACCAAAGCCACCGAGATCCTCACCAGAGAGCACCTCAATAATGCATTTCTCATGCCTATCCCCGACCTCTCCACCAGACTCGAAAAGGCTGCAAGCGATTCAGTCAAAGAGGCAGACGCCGGCCGCAGCGCAGAGGTGCAGGTAAAAAGCTCCGGACGCTACGCCGCCACCATCTCCGACCGCATTGTCCGCTACTTTGGACTCGACCCCGATAAGGCCCAAAGCCCGCAGCAGCTCCTGGCCGGACAGTCCGAACGCCAGCTCACCCCAGAGCAGACACAGGCATTAAAGGCCGTCGAACAGCAGGCAGGCGAGGTCGAGAAGGCAATGGAAAACATGCTCGAAGCCGAAGACGCTGTTGCCGATGCTGCCATGGCCCTCGAAGACGCGGCCCAGGAGCGAGCCGCCCTCGCCGAACAGGCCCAGGAAAACGCCTTGGCCGAAGCGGAGCAGCTCCTTCGCACTATCGACGCCGGCCAGACGGAAAAAGCCATCGAGCAGCAAGCCGACGCCCTCGCCAAAGCCGCCGAGGCCGCCGAAAAAGACCCCACACCGGAAAAGACCAAAGCCCTCGCCGAAGAACTCGAGAAGCTTCGCAAGCAGGTCACTGACCTCAAACCAGCCGACCCAATGGAAGCCCAGGCCCGCCAGCAGGCATTAGAAGTCCTGAAAGGCATCGCAGAGGAGCTCGCCGAAACCGAGCAAGAAGCCGCCCAGGAACAGGCCGCCCTCGCCAAAGCCGAAGAGGCCCGCAAGGCCGCGGCCGCAAAGCTCGCCGAAGAAAGTGCCCAGCTCGAAGAAGCCACCACCGAAGACCCCGTAGTGGCCGCGCTCACCCCCGAGGCGGAGGCGCACGCAGCACAAGGACGAGGCCAGCCAGAGCCATCCGCCGCGGAGCGCAGCGGAGCAAGGCCAGACGAAGCCACCCCCCTCACAGACCCCGCCGCCACCATCCAGCAAGAATCCGCCGAAGCCAGCACCCAGGCCCAGCAAAACCAGCCCTCCACAGAAGAGCTCCAGCAAATTGAAGAGGCCCTGGAAGATGTTGCCGCCGCGCTCGCCCAGGCCCGCGGCGAGTCACCTGAGCCCACTGAGCAGGTCTCCATCACCCCCATCCAGGAGCGCGCCGAAGAGCTCGCCGAAGCCGTGGACGCCTTCCAGGCCGCCGAAGCCCAGGCCGAACGCGCCGAAGCCCAGGCCGCGAGAGAGGCAGCAGAGCAGATGGCAAACGCCCAGGCCGAGATGGCTCGTCTGAAAGACGAAGTCAACGAAGCCCTCAAACAGATCCCTGACGCAGGCCAACGCCAGGCAACCGAGCGGCAGTGGCAGGCCGCCCAGCTCGGCGCCGCCCCTGCCGAAGAAGAAACCGCCGCTCTCGCCCAGGCAGCGCGGCAGCTCGAGGCCATTGCCGAAGCCGTCGACCGCGCCGCACCCCCGTCAGCCGAAGCCCGCGAGGACCAAGCCGAGCTGTCCAAAGACTTGCGCGAGGCCGCCGAAGAAATATCTGAAGCCGCTGCAGAGGTCGCCCAGAACGAAGCCCTCGCCGCACGAGCCAGCGAGCAGGCCCTCGAAGCCGGCCGCGAAGCCATGCGGGCAGCAGAAGACCTCGCAGCAGAAGTAGAGCAGGCACGCGGCGAAGAGATGCAGGATTCCCCATACCTCAGCCGCGTCCCCGAGCTAGCCGCTGAAATGTCCGAGCTTGCAGAATCCGCCCAATCCCGCGCCCAGAACGAGCTGAGCCCCGAAGCCGAGCTCAACAACCTCGAGCGCCGCAACAATGATCTCCAGGAACGCCTCGCCCAATACTCCCCCGAGCAACTCGCACAGAGGCAGGAGGAATTGAGGAATGAAGAATTGAGAAATCAGGATTCGGAGCAGCCTCAACTCGCGACAGCAGACCCCGGCCAAGAGGCCCGCAGCCTCCAATCAGAGCCCGGCCAAGACGAGCGCGGCGCCCAGGCAGCAGACCCCGGCCAAGACGAGCGCAGCGCCCAGACACCAGAGCCCGGACGAGACGAGCGCAGCGAGCTCGAGTCCCCCATGCAGCAACCACTCAGCAACGAGCCCGCACCCCCAGCCGACGCGGAGCGCAGCGGAGCGAGGCCCTCAGCCCCCCTTAGCGAAGCCGCCGCCCAGTTAGCCGCCGAGGCAGCCCAGCTCCAGGAAGCCGAAGAAGCCGTCCGCGAAATGCAATCCGCCGTAGAGGCCGCTCAGGTCCTGGCCAATCGTGACGTCCAGGACGATCTCCGCGACCTCGCCCGCCAGGCCGAGCGCGCCCAGGACCACCTCGCCGAGGGCGAAGCAAGGACAGAAGCCCAGCAGGCCCTCCAGGAGCTCCGCCAGGCAGAGCAGGCCCTCCGCCGCAACCAAAATCCCGAGGCCGCGCTCGACCAGGCCCGCCAGGCCCTCGAAGAATTCGCAGAGTCAGCAGCCGAAGCCGCTCTCGAAAACGATCGCCACGACGCCGAACGCGATAACGCAGTCGACGCCGCCGAGGCTTGGGCCGACGAGCTCGCAGAAGACGCGCAGGAGCGCCAGGCAGCGCAAAACGAAATCGGCCAGGCCCACCAGGCGGAGCAGGCCCAGGCTGCCGAACTCGCCGAAGACGCCGCCGAGCTCGGCCAGGCCCTCCAGCAGTCCGCGCCCGCCGATGAGCGTATGCCACTCCTTGGCCGCCAGCTCCAGCAAGACGCCGCCGCCCTCCAGGAAGCCATGCAGGAAGGCACACCCGAAGAGCGCCGTGAAGCCATCGACGACCTCCGCCGCCACGCGGAAATGGCCGGCGAGCAGCTCGCCCAGAACGCACGCGACCAGGAACAGGGCCAGGAAGACCTCGCCCTCGCCGACCAGGTCGGCAACGAGCTCCAGCGACAGATACCCGAGTCTCCTGAGGCCCAGGCCCAGGAAGCCCTCGGCAACGAAATCATGCAGGACAATCCCCTCGCTGACACACCCGAAGGCCAGGCCGTGCAGGAGAATCTCCAGCAGCCGCAGGCACTCACTCCCGAGCAGGTGCGGGAGCAGGCCCGGCAGCTCGCCGAAGCCCAGCCGCAAGACATGAACGCCGAGCGTGGCCTCAACCAGGTCCAGGCCGACGCCCTCCGCCAGCCCGAACAGGCCGCCCAAAACCTCGAGGCTGCCCGGGCCGCTGCCGAAGACCAGCTCGACCGAGCAGCAGAGCTCGCACAGGGAGAGCCGCAGGAGCAGTTCGAGCAGGCCGCCCGAAATCAGGAAGCAGCCGAAGGTGCCCAGACTCCGGAGAGATTCCAGAACCCGAGGGACGAGCTCACCCAGCCCGAAGAGCTCGCCCTCCAGCATCAGGCCCAGGAGGATCGCCAGGCCCTTGTCGAAGACGCCCTTGAAGAACTCGAAGAAACTCGAAGCCGCGCCCGGCGCATGCTCGATGAGCTCGACAAAGACAACGTCCCCGAAGACGCCGACAAACTCGACGACCAGCTCGATCGCGTCGAAGCCATGCGCGACGCACTGGGCGAGACCGAGCACCAAGCCAACCGCCTCATGGAAGACCAGGTCGAGCCCGCCCTGGAGCGTGCCGAAGAGGGCCAGGCCAACGCCCCAGAGCAAGCCGAAGAAGCCCTTCGAAATCTGGAGCGCGAGCTCGCCGACTACCAGCAGGATCTCCAGCAAGAGGCCAGCCGCCTCGCCGAAGCCGAAGAGCTCCGCGAAGCCACGGAAAACCTCGAAGAGGCCGTCGAGCAGCTCGCCGAACAGCGTGAAGCCCTTGCTGACAGCCAGCAGGCCCAGCAGGCCCTCGACCTCGCCGAACGGGCCGCCGAAGCCGCCGGGGATGCCCAGCAGGAGCGCGCCGAGCAACTCGTCGAAGACATGCAGGATGCCCTCCCCCGGGAGCAGGCCGGCCAGCTCGACCAGCTCGCCCAGGCCCTTGGCGAAGGCGACGAAGAAATGCAGCAGCAGCTCCAGCGACAGGCCGAAGCCCTCCGCAACAACGAGCAGCTCCAGCAACAGGCCGAGGCCCTCCAGCAGGCGGCCGAGCAGGCCCGCGAACAGGCACGTGAGCTCGCACAGCAGCTCCAGCAAAACCAGACCCCCGCCGCACAGGAAGCCGCCGAAGATCTTGCCCAGCTTCAGAATGAGCTCCGCCAAGACGATATCGAAGGCGCCCAGGCAGCCGCCGAACAGGCCGCCGAAGCCGCCGAACAGCTCGGCCCCAACCCGCAGCCCGCGCCTTTAAATGAAGAAGCCTTCGATGCCGCGGCCATGGCCGAAGCACTCGAAAATCAGGAGGCCCTCAACCAGGCCCGGCAGGGCGAATACCAGCAGGCCGAAGAGAGCATGCGAGAGCTCGCCCAGCAACTCCCCGAAGGCCAGGCCAGACAACTCGCAGAAGAGTCTGCCGAGCAATTTGCCGAAGCCGCACAGCAGCAGCTCGAAGACCTCCCCAATCGTCTCGCCAACGCGGTCCAGCAGGCCGAGCAGGCCGCCCCCAATCTTCCCGAGCCGGCCCGTGAAGCCCTGGAGGACGCCACCCAGGCCGCCCGCAGCGGAGAGCTCCAGCGCGCCGCCGAAGAGCTCGCTCAGGTACCCGAAGCCCAGCAGCAACAGGCCCCCGTCCGCAACCTCGCCAACGAGCTCAACCGAGCTGCCGAACAACAGCAGGAAGAGGTCGCACAGCTCACCCCGCAGGCCCGGAACGCACTCGAAGACATCCAGCAGCTCCAGCAGAACGCAGACACCGTCCCCCTCGCAGACCTGGGCCAGGCAGAAGAAGCCGTCCGCGACGAAGACTTCGAGGCCGCGGCCGAGGCCATGACCCGGGCCGCCATGGGCCTCCCCGAACAGCAGCAGGAACAGGCCCTCGCCCTTGCCGACCAACTCCAGCAGCCTGAAATGGCCAGCCAGGAGAATGCGGGCCAGCAGCCGGCGGCCGATGACCCGCTCCAGCGTGCCCAGGAAGCCGCCCGCGAAAACGATCTTGCCCAGGCCGCCCGCGAAGCTGCCCAAAGCCCCTTCGGCCAGGAAGCCGCCGAGCAATTCGCTCAGGCCAGCCAGCAGGCCCAGGAAGCCGTACAGGAGGCAGTGGAGCAGGCCGTAGAGGAAGAGGAATACGCCCAGCGCCGCGCCTTGACCAACGCTGCCCAGGAAGCCCTGCAAGGAGATCTGAGCCAGGCCCGCCAACAGGCAAACCGCGCGGGCGAACAGGGCGAGCAGGTGGCCGAAGAACTTGCCGAAGCCATGCAATCGGCACGCGAAGCAGAGCAGGCCCTCCAGGAAGGCATCCAGGCGGCCGAAGAATTTGCCAGCGAACAGGCCGCCCTCGAAAGCGCCCACCGGGCCGCCGAAGGCAACAACTTCGAACAGGCCGCCGAACACGCCGAAGAGAGCGGCCAGGCCCCCGAAGCCGCGGCCGGCTTCGAGCAGGCCGAACAGCAGACCGACCAGGGCATCGCCAACGCCCTGGAGCAGGCCACCGAAGCCGAGCAAGGCTCTCCCGAGCAGCAGGCCCTCACCCAGGCCGCTCAATCCGCCATGGCCGACGACCTCGAGGCCGCCATCGAACAAGCCCAGCAAGCCGGCGAAGCCGGCCAGCAGGCCGCCCAGGATTTCCAGGCCGCCCAGCAGGCTGGCGAGCAGGCAGCGGAGCAGCTTGTAGAGGCAATGGAAGAAAGGAATCAGGATCCAGGAATCAGGAATCAGGAGCCACCGTCTGCCGAGCAGCAGCAAGGCTCCGAGCAGGGCCAGCAGCCCGGCCAGCCCCAAAGCTCCGAGCAGGGCCAGCAGCCGCAGCAAGGCTCCGAGCAGGGCCAGCAGCCGGGCCAGCAGCCCGGCCAGCCGCAGACAGCTCAGGGCGAGCAGCCGCAGCCCGGCCAGCCGCAAGGCTCCGAGCAGGGCCAGCCCCAAGGCTCCGAGCAGGGCCAGCAGCCCGGCCAGCCGCAGACAGCTCAGGGCGAGCAGCCGCAGCCTGGCCAGCCCCAAGGCTCCGAGCAGGGCCAGCCGCAAGGCTCTGAGCAGGGCCAGCAGCCCGGTCAGCCTCAGACAGCCCAGGGACAGCAGCCCGGCTCCGAGCAGGGCCAGCCCGGCCAGCCACAGACAGCCCAGGGTCAGCAGCAGGGCCAGCCCCAGAACTCCGAGCAAGGCCAGCAATCGAGCCAGTCCCGGCAAAGCCAGCAGGCCCAAGCCCAATCTCAGAATCCCAGCGAGTCGAGCGCAGCGAGACAAGCGCCCAGTCAGCCACAAAGTGCACAAGCCCAGCCACTCCAGAACGCCCGGCAGGCCGCCCAACAGGGAGATTTCGCCGAAGCCGCCCAGCAGGCCGGGCGGGTCCCCGAAGGCCAGCCAGCAGCCCAGCGCTTCGAACAGGCCGAGGATGATCTCCAGGACGCCCTCCACAACGCCCTGGATCGCCTCGCCTTCGAGCAGGACGCTGAGAATCGAGAAGCCCTCGGCGAAGCCATCCGGTCCGGGCTCCAGGGCGAGATCGGCGAAGCTATCGAGCAGGCCCAGCAGGCCGGCGAAGGTGCTCGGGAGCCCACCCAGAATCTCCAGGCCGCCCAACAGGCCGGGGAGCAGGGACAGCAGGAGCTGGAGGAAGCCATGCAAATCCTTGGGTTTGAGGTAGGCGAAAACGGCCAGCAGCAGCCCCTCGCATTAGCGCCCTCGCCACAGGGGACGATGCCCCTTGGAAATGAGCAAGGCCAGCAGCCTGGCCAGCAAAGCGGACAGCCTGGACAACAGAGCCAGCAATCTGGTCAGCAAAGCCAGCAAGGTCAGCAGCCCGGCCAACAGGGCCAGCAAAGTCAGCAGTCCGGCCAGCAAAGCCAGCAATCCGGCCAACAAGGCCAGCAATCCGGCCAGCAGTCTGGTCAGCAATCCGGCCAGCAAGGTCAGCAGTCTGGCCAGCAAGGTCAGCAGCCTGGACAACAGGGCCAGCAATCTCCGCAGTCCGGCGAGCAGGTCCAAGGCCAGGAGCGGGGCCAGCAGTCCAGCGGGCAAGGGCAGCAATCTGCCCAGTCTGGCCAGCAGGGCCAGGGTGAGCAAGGCCAAGGTCAAGGGCAGCAATCTGCCCAGTCAGGCCAGCAGCAGGGCCAACAGGGCCAAGGCCAAGGCCAAGGGCAGCAATCTGCCCAGTCCGGTCAGCAGGGCCAAGGCCAAGGTCAGGGCCAAGGCCGGCAATCTGCCCAGTCCGGCCAGCAGGGCCAGGGCCAAGGCCAAGGTCAGGGCCAAGGGCAGCAATCTGCCCAGTCCGGCCAGCAGGGCCAGGGCCAATCCGGGCAATCCCAGCAGCTCGACAACGGGCAGGGCATGACGCCCCAGCAGCAGCAACAGGCTCTTGCAGCCGGCCAGCAGGCCCTGCAGGCAATGGAGCGCGCTCAGCAGGCTATGGAGCAGAATCAAGTGCCGCAGGCCCAGCAAGGATTGCAGCAGGCCGAGCAAGGTCTCCAGGCGCAGGAGCAGCTTTACCGCGAGCTCGCCCGCGACAACATCATTAATCCATCCCAGCCGCCCAACAATAATTTCAGCGGACAGCCAAACACGTCCCCTTCCCAGGCCACCGGTCAGCCCTCCAACCAGCAGGCCGGCTCACAGGTCGGTGGTGGCGGCTCACCCGGACTCCGCCAGTCGCTCAGCGGCGGGCTCGCGGAATACGATCAGGGCAAGATCATTTTCAACAAGAATTGGGACAAGGTGGGCGAGCAGCTCAGCAACCAGTCGAAGCAAGTCAAGGGGTACGACATTCCGCCATACTTCCGTGGCCGCATAAAGGAATATTTCGAGCGTATCGCCAAAGAGAGGAAGAAGGCCCAGGAAGGTAAGGCAGAGAAGAAATAGGAAGAGAAATTCAGACAGGCCGGCTCCAAGTATCGAATTCAGATGGATAAACAGACTCAGCGTCGAATCGTAGGATGGGCGTCCCGCCCGTCTTTAAATGCCGGAGATAGTCGGCCGGGACGGCCAACCTACGATTCGTCCTTTACTCCGCGGCCCTTCTCCCTCCTCGGCTTCTTAGTCTCTTTTGCGGCGATCTTCTGCCCCTCGACCCTCCACGCCCAGACCACCCCAACAGAATCCATCCTCGAAGACCGCGCCGTCAAATCTTGCGAGCGGGGGCTGGCCTACCTTGCGCAGATACAGCGTACGGACGGCGCAATCGTGAGTCGGCAATATCCCAACGTCAGCACTGCGCTTTCGTGCATGGCGCTCATGGCTTCCGGGCACTTCCCGGGCCGCGGCAAGTACGGCAAGAATCTCGAACGCGGCATCCTGTGGCTCGCAAGGCAGGCCGACAAAAAGGGATACTTTGGCAACGACGGCGGGCGCATGTATGGCCACGGCATGTGCACTCTTGCGCTTACCGAGGCCTACGGGATGCTCCGCAGTCGGCGAGACAACATGAAGGTCCGCGATGTCCTCGAGAAAGCTGTCAACGTCATCGTCGGCAGCCAGGCCAGGAGCGGGCGTCACAAAGGCGGCTGGCGGTACAACCCGACCCCGGGCGATTCGGACCTCTCGGTCACCGCATGGCAGGTGCAGGCGTTGCGGGGGGCACAAAACTGTCAGATCTCCATCCCCAGGGATACCATCGCCCGTGCCATCGATTACATCTCACGCTGCTACCATCGCGGCGGCAGAGGCTTCGGCTACCAGCCCGGCGGCGGTCCGACCGATCCCATGCGGAGCGCTGGGGTCGTCCTTATGCACACGCTCAAAGAAGGCGAACGGGACATCGTCATTGATGCCGGCAAATCGCTTTTGGAGAGAAACTTTGGGAGGTGGGGTGGCTCTCACTACTTCTACCAGAACTTTTACTCAGCCACCGCGGGCCTGATGCTCGGCGAGCGGGGCGCGAACAGGATCAACATCCCCATCGAAAAGACTCTCATCGCCCACCAGCGATCAGACGGCGCATGGCCAGCCGCCCCCGGCGGGCACGGCGCAGGTGAGGCGTATTACACGGCGTTCTCCTGCCTGATACTTGCGGCGAGGTACCAGTATCTGCCGATTTATCAGGAGTGATACGTAATGAGTAATGAGTAATGAGTAAGTGTGAAGGGTGACGGCCGGTGTTGATGGTGAGTGCGGCTCAAAAGGGATACTGGATGCTGGCAGTAGTGCCGGTGTTGCTGGGATACCGGCTGCAGCCGGCGTCGGGCGCTAAGCTAAGATCGATGACCCAACCCGGTATCGAGCATCCAGCATCTGCCCGGGGCCAACCGCCTGCACGGCCAACACCGGCACTCACCTCACGCATTACGCATTACGCATTACGTATTACGTATTAGTTCCTCAGCTCTACGTAGTTGATGAGATCCTTGTCTTCACTTTCCCCGCCTTCTTTGCCATCGCGGCCGAGGGAAATGATCTCGATCGGGTTTTCGCTGTCAGAGCGGTACGAGTAATAGAACTCGTTTCCCCAGGGATCTTTCGGGATGTAATCCAGGTATCCGTCCTCGGGATATTTGCCTTCAAGCGTTCCGGAATCGGGCTCTTTGACCAGGGCTTCGAGGGTCTGTTCGGTGGTGGGGTAATTGCCGTGATCTATTTTGAATTCGTCGAGCGCCTCTTCCAGTTGGCGCATGTTCATCTTCACCGCGGCCACTCTTGCCTGATGGACGCGGCCGCCAACATTGCGGACGACGATAGCGACAAGGATGCCCATAATCACGACAACGACCAACAGCTCGATAAGCGTGAATGCACTGGTCTGAGTCTTTGAAACAAACGATCTGCCTCTCATGAACCTTCCTTAGAAATTTGAGAGTTCGAGAATCGGCTGCACGATGGAAAGAACGATGAATCCAACAATCACAGCCATGAATACAATCAACATCGGTTCAAGAAGTGAGATCAACCTTTGCCCGGTAATCTCGACCTCTTCGTCGAGCTCTTCCGCAACTTTGTCAAGGACGTCATCGAGCTCTCCGCTTTGCTCGCCGGTGGCCACCATGTAAGAAACCATGGGCGGGAACACCGGAGAACTGCGCAACGGCATGGAAAGATCCTGCCCGGCCGTGACGGCCTCGGTGATCTCATCAATCGCTTTCGCAATCACCCGATTGCCGACGACCTCCCTGACGATCCCCAGGGCATCGAGCGCAGGCAGCCCGCTCCGCAGCAGCGCGGCCAGTGTGCTCGAAAACCTTGCGACAGCCTGTTTGCGAAAGAGCGTCCCGATGAGCGGTATTCTAAGTTTCACCGTATCGATAAGCCAGCCTCCGCGCTCGGTCCTTTTGGCCCCATTAAGAATGATCCAGAGCCCGATGAATCCGAGCAGAAGATAAGGCCAGTTCTCGCTCAGAAAGTTGCCCGTGCCTACCAGGATGGCCGTAGAGGTCGGCAGCGGAACTTTGTTGTTCTGAAGAACGGCCGTGACTCTCGGCACAACAAAAGGGAGCAGGAAGAAAACCCCGGCGAAACCGACAACGACCATGATAGCCGGGTAGGTGAGCACGGAAGTGACGCGGCTCCGTATGCGATAGTCTCTCTGACAGAACTCGGCCAGTTGCGCCAGTACTTCGCTCAGTCTTCCGCTCGCTTCGCCGGCCCGTACCATGCCCACGTAGAGCTCGTCGAAGTAAGCACCGTAATCCGAAAGTGCATCGGCGAGCGCGAAGCCTGTATTCACCTTTTCCTGGACATCGCGCAGCACCGCACGCAGGCTCTGATCCTCCACCTGCTCAACCAACGCGCTCAGCACCTCTGTCAATGGCAAGCCGGTCCCAAGCATGGTCGCCATCTGCCGCGTCGCCAGGGAAACCGCCCGGAGGTTACGCCCTCTGAATCTGGGCAGAGAAAACGTCGAAC
>PVBE010967355.1_pt1 | contig 13115 bp, 10 predicted proteins | sample 1631181 | NCBI WGS metagenome assembly PVBE01 (sample SAMN08397723, study PRJNA350692) | Marine metagenome, whole genome shotgun sequencing project. | isolation source: water | place: Pacific Ocean | collected 2012-04
ACAATCCCGTGAATCAGGGAGCGGCCGATTTCATCGAGAGCTTCATGATGGAGCACCCGATACTCAGGGAGGGTGAGTGAGCGGTGCGCCGGCCGATGCGGGGGCATCGTTTAAGCGCCGCGGCGCATCCGTAGAGCCGCCTCAAGCCGCGGCAGGCCGCACGCTTTTCGTCGCTGGTGGGGTGCATGACGGTGCGGCCCACTCTTAGCCGGCGGCGAAAAGCGTATGGTTAAAAGGGTTTGTTGTCAGTGCAGTTTGGTATTAGGGAGCAATATCGATCTCGGCGAAGAAGAAACGGATCTCGATGGCCGCGTTTTCCGGGCTGTCAGAGCCATGCACCGAGTTCGCCTCGATGGACTCGGCGAAATCGCGGCGGATGGTGCCTTCGTCTGCGTTGGTGGGGTTGGTCGCGCCCATGATCTCGCGATTGCGCTCGACAGCATTTTCGCCTTCTAGGATTTGCGCCACCACAGGGCCGGAGCACATGAAATCGCAAAGGTCGCTGAAAAAGGAGCGCTCACTGTGCACGGCATAGAACGCCTCCGCCATTTCGCGGGACAAGCGTATGCGCCGTTGCGCGACGATGCGCAATCCCGCTTCCTCGAGTCGAGCGTTGATCTTGCCGGTGAGATTTCGCCGCGTAGCGTCCGGCTTGATGATCGAGAGAGTACGTTCGATCGCCATGTTTGCATCCATCATCGATGTTGGAAAGGGGGCCTTATAGCGATGGTGGCGAGCGCCAGCAACCGCGCATCGCAAAAAGGCATCAGGGCGTGCTGCGTATCAAGGAACTAACCTATCGCATCGGCGGGCGGATCATCATCGATGGTGCCAGTCTAACGCTCGCGGTAGGCCATCGCGCAGCCTTGGTGGGCTCTAATGGCGGCGGCAAGACCACCTTGCTGCGCCTAATCACAGGCGAGCTACACCCGGAATCGGGCGATATCGTCTTGGCGTCGAATACCCGGGTCGGGACAGTTGCGCAAAGAGCGCCCTCAGGTGAACGGTCGCCGCTGGAGTTCGTTCTGGCCGCCGATAGTGAGCGACTGGCGTTACTGGAGGAGGCCGAGCGGCTGGAAAGCGATGCAGCGCCGGACGGCGCGCGGCTCGCCGCCGTGCACGAGCGCCTGGTTGTGATTGGTGCACATGCGGCGCCGGCGCGGGCAGCCTCGATCCTGCATGGCCTTGGTCTCGACGCCGAAGGTCAAAGCCGCCAGCTCGCGACGCTGTCTGGCGGCTGGCGCATGCGCGTGGCGTTGGCAGCAGTACTTTTTGCGCAACCCGACCTTCTGCTGCTCGACGAGCCGACGAACCACCTTGATCTGGAAGCGAGCTTCTGGTTGGGAGAATTTCTCGCCAAATGGCCACGCATGCTTCTCTTGGCGAGCCACGATCGTAGCCTAATCAACCAGGTTGTGGGCGAGACCATCCACCTCGATGGTGGACGAACTAAGACCTATCGCGGCGGTTTCGACGCCTTTCTCCGGGCCCGCCGCGAAGCGCGCGAGCGCGAGGCGGCGGTACAAGCCAACCTCGCGGCGCGGCGCAAGCATATGCAGGCCTTCGTCGATCGTTTTCGCTACCAAGCCAACAAGGCGCGCCAGGCCCAGAGTCGCCTGAAGGCGCTCGAGCGATTGGGCGAACCGGAGGCGCCGATTGCCGATAACGAGGTGGTATTCACTTTTCCCGAGCCAAGCGAGCTAGCGCCGCCCCTGCTAGCTCTTGACGGGGCCGGTGTGGGTTATGACGGGACGCCGGTGCTTTCACGCCTGGATCTGCGTATCGACATGGACGATCGCATTGCTCTGCTGGGCGCGAACGGCAACGGCAAGACCACACTCATGCGCCTGCTTGCCGGCAGAATGCCTACCATGGAGGGCGAACGTCACCCGTCGCGCAAGCTCAACGTCGGCTATTACGCCCAGGATCAGGAAGAAGTCCTGTTAGCGGAGTGTACAGCCAATCAGCACGTCGCTGAGAGACTGCCGAAGGCGGACGAAACCGCACGCCGTGCCCATCTCGGCCGCTTCGGGCTGTCAGGACCGCTTGCCGATCAGTTGGTAAGCACGCTCTCGGGTGGCGAGCGCGTGCGTCTGGTTCTGGCCCTCGTCTGTTGTGAGGCGCCGCATTTGCTGTTGCTTGACGAGCCCACTAACCACCTTGATATTGATGCCCGCGAGGCGTTGGTCGAAGGTCTCAATGCCTATGCTGGCGCGGTGGTCTTGATCACCCATGACCGCCGCCTCATCGAGCTATGCGCAGAGCGGCTGTGGCTTGTCGCCGATGGCACTTGCCGCGCCTATGATGGCGATCTCGATGACTACGAACAGAGCCTGCTGGAGCGCCGCCGGGGCAAGGGCGAAGGCAAGGCTCGCGCTTCAGTAAACAAGGCCGAGCGCCGTCGCGATGCCGCACGGCGGCGTGACGAGACCGCATCGCTGCGCGGCGCCGTTGTCGAGGCGGAACGAGCCTTGGAGACACTTGCGAAAGAGCGCGACGGCGTCGAGGCTGCGGTTAGTGATCCAATGCTTTACGAAGGGGAGGATGCAGCGGATCGTGTAGCTGTCCTAAGCCGGGAACGGGCGCGGCTGGATCGTGCTATTGCCAAGGCTGAAGTCACTTGGCTGGAGGCCCAGGAGGCGTTGGAGGTGCAGGCGACCAAATGACCGCGTAAAGCTAGAAAGTGCTTTAGAGCGTCGGCCACAGGTGGTGCCAGCATACGCACGTCGAGGCATGGGGTGAATTTCTCCGTCCGCGACAGGACCTCCGTACGGGGATGGCGCGGCATATTGGCTCAACAACAACTTATAATTGTTGGCGGTAGTGGAAATCGGATAGGCAATTTTTCAGTTTTTGGAACAATTTCTAGGAAGAATTCAACTTGACGAATTGTTGTAGTTTTCAATATGATTCCCCGGATTTTGTACCATTTGAGGAACAAAGTGTGAGCCATCCTCGTATTTTTTTAGTCGGGACCTTAGTTGGCTCGCTGTGTTTCGTTCCGACCATACCCTTAATCGTCTGCAGATAGTATAGAGGGTAGCCTTGATATCGATCCTATCTCGGCGAAATTGGATCTCACGGAATCAATTACACTAGCTGCGGCGGACGATATCGAAGGCGCTGCGATCAACGCTGTAGGTGAGACCGCAGAATATCTCTTTGGCAATATCGGCGAAGACGCTCCAGATTGGGCCAAACGGTTCGAATTTGAGTGGCAAACACGTCAGGACAATCGTCCGGAGTGGTCTATTCTGACGGTTCAGCCGATTTGGGAGGCCGACGACCTTCGAGATACCGTGTTTACCCAGCTGAGTTATCGTCGCTACGAAATGTTTTCCTTGGACCGCGATGTTGTGAACGCGGGTCTTGGTTATCGCCGTTTGTTCCTCGAGGACACCGTGCTTGTTGGTGTCAATGGCTTTTTTTGATTACGAAGTCGACTATCACCATCAGCGCTCAAGCCTTGGCGCAGAGGTAAAATGGTATGGTCTTGACTTGGACGCAAACAAGTACTGGGGACTTAGTAGTGCTCACACAAGAGGTGTGAGCGGCGAAAGCGTCACTGAAGAGCCTCTCGACGGCCATGATATCCGACTGGCTGCCCAGGTCCCTTAATCTTCCATGGGCCAAAGTACGCGCGGCTCGCTACTGGTGGGATACTATCAACGCCTCTGAAGACATCAAAGGATGGTCGCTCAGTGGCAAAATCGATCTAATGCAAAACCTGCAACTTGAGGCCGGAGTCAAGTCGGATAATTTTATTCCTGGCGATGAGCGAGAGGCCTTCGTTGCTGTTCGTTTCTCTCTGGCCTTTGGTAAACCAGTTGCAATGAGTGTCAGCCCAATCTCAGATAGCCCGTGGCTAATGAGGGATATGACAGAACGCCGGCTAGATAAGGTGCAGCGTCAGAATAAGATCATTGTGGAACGCCGTAGCAGTGGTGTTGTCATTTCGAGGGGTAGCTAATCCGTATGTTTCGATATTTAACGGTTCTCGCGGTATCCGGTATCGCTCTTTATGCGCCCTCATCTCTTGCTGCGATCCCGGGAGCTGCTCGTGCTGCGTCTGAGTATCAGGTTACGGTCAAGCGAGTAGACCTCTGTACCGACTCCGCATGCAGTACTTTTGTGACAATTGGAAGCGGCAACAAAGTTTTCGATATCGCATCGGTTGCCGCTGGGGCAGCAGTCGGATCATATGCGGACGTTGGGGGTTTGGCGGCTGGGATTACCTATACTCATGTTAGGGCCTATGTCGACGAGACCATCACAATGACCGGCGGTGGAGTGAGCGACGACGCAGATGTAACCTGCTATACAGATGCCACTCCGACACAAGATGGTGACGCAAACACGGCGGAGATTAGCGACAATACGACGGCGAGCGGGGTTAGTGAGGATTACATTGTTCCCTCGGATGCAGGCAGTTTCACGGGCCTAGTGGACAGTGACTGGGAAGATCTCAACATTACTGTTCGAGATACCGATGCTGACACTGTCGGGGATGTTATCATCACCTACCCTCTGACAGCATCTTACACTACGATTGACCAAGAACCACTTATTGAGATCCAATTTGACACCAGCACTGCTGTTGGCGTACTCGATACCGATCCTACAGCTGGCGATGGGAACTGTTCGATTTTTCCGCGTCCCCCGACAGTAACCATAACAATAAGAGACCCTTGAGCCGACCACTGCTGCTTTTGGTCAATAGCTGGCTTATGGTCTTTGTGTGTCGCGTTTTGCTCTATTGGCGACACAGCAGAAGAGCAATGATTGTAAGTTTCACCATCGTGAAAGAGGTGCGTGGAACACGGCCGTGATTTTTCCGCCGTCCGGCGTTGAAAATGTCAGTTTCGTGTTGGGGCTGGCGGTTTTTCGTTCCTAATTGCGCAAGCGGAAGCGTTGTAGTTTTCCGGTCTCGGTGCGGGGTAAGTCGGCAACAAAGGTGATCGCGCGTGGATATTTATATGGCGCGATCTGTTGCTTCACGAAGTCTTGAAGTCTCTTAGCCGTAGCTTCGTCGTCCGTCACTCCCTCGCGCAACACCACGAACGCTGAGACAATCTGCCCGCGCTTCAGATCTGGCTGGCCAACTACGCCGCACTCGCTGACATCCTCGTGGTCGAGTAGGGCGGCCTCCACCTCGGGGCCGGAAATATTGTATCCGGCCGAGACGATCAGGTCGTCAGCACGCGAAACGTACCAGTAATAGCCATCCGCGTCCCGTCGATAGAGATCGCCGGTGAGATTCCAGCCATCCTCGACATAGGTCGCCTGCCGCTCTTCGTCAGCCAGGTATTTGCAGCCGGTGGGACCCCGCACTCCGAGGCGGCCGACTTCATCGTCAGCGGCTTCACTGCCATCGTTGGCGAGCACGCGGGCCTGGTAGCCGGAGATGGCCTTGCCCGTTGCTCCGGGTCGGATGGCGTCGCCTGGGCCTGATACGAAGATGTGCAGCATCTCGGTGGAGCCGATGCCGTCGAGAATCTTGAGGTCCGTAGCATCTCGCCAGGCCTGCCAGGTCGGCAGCGGCAGGGTCTCACCGGCTGACACACAACGCTCGAGGCTGGAGATATCATACTTCTCAACCAACCCGAGTAAGGCGCGATAGGCGGTTGGCGCGGTATAGAGGGCGGTGCAGTGGTGGCGTTGGATGGCATCGAGCATCGCATCGGGGGTCGGCTTGTCGAGCAAGGCCGTGGCCGCGCCCACGCGTAACGGAAAGCAGAGCAAAGCGCCGATGCCGAAAGCGAAGGCTAGTGGCGGTGAGCCGGTCACCACATCGTCAGAGCGGGCGCCGAAAACATGCGGTGGAAAACAATCGCATATCGCCAATATGTCGCGATGGAAATGCATGCAACCTTTCGGCTGGCCTGTGGTACCTGACGTGAAGCCAATCAGCGCTACATCGTCCGCGGCGGTATCGGCGGCGGCGAAGCCCGGCGCTTTTGTTGCCACCAGTTTGTCGAAATCGGCATCACCGTCGCCCGTCGCGCTAATCATGGCGAGGCGCTCAAGGCCCCCGACCTGGTTGAGTTCTTCGGCCAGGGTGACGTCGCAGAGTGCGTGGCGGATCTGCGCCTTTTCGTTGATGTAGGTGAGCTCGCGCGCCCGTAGCATCGGCATCGTGGCGACGCAAACGCCGCCGGCCTTGATGACGCCTAGCCAACAGGCCGCCGCCATCGGCGTGTTGGGTGCCCGTAACAGCACGCGATTGCCCGTCACTAGCCCCATGTCCTCGACCAAGGCCTTGGCGATGCGGTCGACGAGCGATGACAGCGCAACGTAAGTCCACGAGCGGTTGCCAAACAGGATGGCAATTCTCTCACCATCGCCGGCCGCGATGCGCGCGTCTAGCAATGCCGCTGCGGCATTGAAGCGGTCGGGATAGGCAGCGAGCGCTGGCAGTGCGGTGTAGTCGCAGGGTGCCAATAAATGTGCGGGCGGCAGATTGTCGCGCGTAAAGTTGTCGAGGTGGCCGCTCGGTCCTCCGGGCGGTTGGGATTCGTGCCTGGGCATTCTGTTGGTCTCCTTATGTCGCGCCTACATCGCTTCGCCGCCGGCAGCGGCGATTCCCTGGCCGATGAGGGCGGCGGAATTCGGGTGGTAAAGCCAGGTTTCGGTATTAGCCACTTCGCGCGGCTCGATCAGGCGGCCTTGCATATTTTGTGCGGTAAGCTCGGTGAGCGCAGCGAAATCCGCCACCCAATACTGTTTCTCGATGCGAAATGCATGTCCGCCGAGTGCCGCCTCGTCGCCATCCTTGGCGTCGCTCTTGCTCAGGGTTATCGGTGTGGAGTTGCCCATCATGATGGCTCCCGATCCTGCCCAAGGATTACCTGGCGGGGCGTTCACCACAAGGTCAGCCTGTCACGACGTTTTGCGGTTGCCCCTCGAGAAAGGCGATGACGTTGTCGACCGCGCCCTCGTTCAGAAGTTCCGTGGCTTCGGCCGTCCAATCGGCAGCGTGCGGCGTCAGCACCACCTGATCGCAGCTGAGGATCGGGGCATCGCCCGGCAAGGGCTCCTCGGGAAAGACATCGAGCCCCACCCCATTTAAGCGTCCCGCGGTTAGCGCCGCATGCAGGGCATCCATGTCCACTACATCGCCGCGGGCGCCGTTTAAAAGAATCGCCTCGTCCTTCATCTTTGCCAACGCCGCGGCATCGATGAGATGATGGCTGTCGTCGGTGAGCTTAACGTGCAGGCTGATCACATCGGCGGTTGCCAGCAACTCGTCGAACCTCACATAGGTGACACCGAGCGCGGCGCTACGCTCTGCCGAGGGATGATAGCTCCATGCAATGACCCGCATGCCCAGCGCACTGGCGAGCCGCGCCATTTCTGCGCCGACCGCACCCGTGCCGATGACGCCGAGCGTCTTGCCCTGCAAACCGACATTGAGCCTGCGGGTCCAGCGCCCGGCCTTGAGTTCGGCGGTTTGAAACGCGGCGCGCTTGGCGACAGCGAACATCAGGCCGAACATGTGCTCAGCTACGGCTGGTGCCGTGCGGCCAGGCTGATTGGAGACGACCACGCCATGCTTCGTCGCGGCATCGAGATCGATCATGTCGGTGCCGATGGAGCAGGTGGTGATCATGCGCAGCTTTGGCAGCTTCTCAAGCTCCATCCGGCGCCAGGTAACGGCGCTGCGGGAGTTGATGATGACCTCGGCGTCCTGCGCGCGTGCCAGTTTTTCCTCGTGGCTGTTGGGCCGGTTCTCGTAAAGGGTCAACTCGCCGAGCGGTGCCAAGCGGTTGAGCGCGGCTGAGCCCACGATCTGCACAGGATCGTCTCCTGGTACGAGGATGGAGACACGGTTCGGCAATGGCAGGGTTCCTTTCGGCTGCGCTTCGCTCGTTCGCGATACCATAGCGCATGGCCCTGCGCGCGTCGCGACTGGCAAAGCCGGCTCTCGGGTGATATTCGATAGGTGGCGGCAGTAAGCGGTGGGGTGCAGAAAACGATGGACGCGATTATCCGAGAGCTGGAGGAGCGCCGCGAGGCGGCACGGGTCGGGGGTGGTGAGCGTCGCATTGCCTCCCAGCATGATAAAGGCAAGCTGACAGCGCGTGAGCGCCTGGAGTTGTTGCTGGATCCGGGCTCGTTTGAGGAGTTCGACATGTTCGTCGAGCACCGCTGCGCCGATTTTGACATGGATAAGCAGCGCGTGCCTGGCGACGGTGTCGTTACCGGCCACGGCACCATAAATGGCCGCAAGCTGTTCGTCTTCAGCCAGGATTTCACGGTCTTCGGTGGCTCCCTGAGTGAGGCGCATGCGGAAAAAATCTGCAAGGTCATGGATCTGGCTATGAAGGTTGGCGCGCCGATGGTCGGTCTCAACGATTCTGGCGGCGCGCGCATCCAGGAAGGTGTGGCCTCTCTGGGCGGCTACGCCGAGGTCTTTCAGCGCAACGTGCTTGCTTCCGGCGTGGTGCCGCAGCTCAGCCTAGTCATGGGACCGTGCGCGGGCGGCGCGGTTTATTCGCCAGCCATGACCGACTTCATCTTCATGGTGAAGGACTCATCTTATTTGTTTGTTACGGGACCCGACGTGGTGAAGACTGTAACCCACGAGACGGTCAGTGCGGAAGAACTCGGTGGCGCGGTAAGTCACACCACCAAGTCGGGCGTGGCGGATATCGCTTTCGAGAACGATGTCGAAGCGCTGGCGACCATGCGGCGCTTTTTTGACTTCCTGCCCCTCAACAATCGCGAGCCGGTGCCGGTACTGCCGACGACCGACGCCACGGATCGCGCCGAGCCATCCCTCAACACGCTTATCCCAGCCGATTCGCAAAAGCCTTATGATATGCACGAGCTGATCGAGAAGGTGGTTGACGAGGGCGACTTCTTCGAGTTGCAGCCGGCCTATGCCGCCAACATCATTATTGGCTTCGCGCGTATCGACGGGCATACGGTCGGTATGGTTGCCAATCAACCGATGGTATTGGCAGGTTGCCTCGACATCAATTCGTCGCGCAAGGCCGGACGTTTTGTGCGCTTTTGCGATTGCTTTAACATTCCCATCGTAACCTTTGTCGACGTGCCGGGCTTTCTGCCGGGCACCGACCAGGAACATGGCGGTATCATCAGCCACGGCGCCAAGCTGCTCTTCGCCTATGCCGAGGCGACTGTGCCAAAGGTCACGGTAATCACGCGCAAGGCTTATGGCGGCGCCTATGACGTGATGAGCTCTAAGCATTTGCGCGGCGACGTTAACTATGCTTGGCCGGCAGCGGAGATCGCGGTCATGGGGCCGAAAGGCGCGGTCGAAATCATCTTCCGAGGCTCGCTCGACGATCCGGCCGAGGTGGAGCGCCGCACCGAGGAATACCGCGAAAAGTTTGCCAATCCCTTTATTGCCGCCAGCCGCGGCTATATCGACGACGTGATCTTGCCGCAAAACACGCGCTGCCGCTTGGCTGGAACTCTGGCGCTGCTGCGCTCCAAGCAGCTCGAGAATCCCTGGAAAAAGCACGACAACATCCCGCTCTAGGCAGAGCTAACACTGATAAGAGATAGGTTTGTTCGACAAGATCCTGATCGCGAACCGCGGCGAGATTGCCTGCCGCGTCATGCGCACGGCGCGCCGCATGGGTATAGCAACCGTGGCCGTCTATTCCGAGGCCGATGCCGGCTCCCGTCATGTCGAGATGGCGGACGAATCCGTTCTCATCGGCCCGGCACCATCGGCGCAAAGCTATCTGCTTGCTGAGCGTATCCTTGCCGCGGTTAAAGACACAGGTGCGCAGGCGGTACATCCCGGCTTCGGCTTTCTCTCGGAAAACGCGGACTTCGCGCGCGCTTTGGAGGCGGAAGGTATCGTCTTCATCGGCCCGGGGCCCGACGCCATCTCTGCCATGGGCGACAAGATAGAATCCAAGAAACTTGCGGCCGAGGCTGGGGTGAGCACTATTCCGGGCCACGACCAGGCTATCGTCGATGTTGATGCCGGCGTAGCGATCGCGACCAAGATTGGCTATCCGGTGATGGTTAAGGCGTCGGCAGGCGGTGGCGGCAAGGGCATGCGCGTGGTTGACCGAGCTGAGGATCTGGCGGAGGCCTTCTCTAGCGCCCAGAACGAGGGGCGTAACTCCTTCGGCGACGATCGCATGCTGATCGAAAAGTTCATCACCTCGCCGCGCCATATCGAGATCCAGCTCATGGCCGATGCGCACGGTAATGCGGTTTATCTGAACGAGCGCGAGTGCTCCATCCAGCGTCGTCACCAGAAAGTGATCGAGGAGGCGCCGTCGCCCTTCGTCGATGCCGGTATGCGCCGTGCCATGGGGGAGCAAGCAGTGGCGCTCGCCAAGGCGGTTGGATACCGCTCGGCCGGCACTGTTGAGTTTGTCACGGGCGCCGACAAGAACTTTTATTTTCTCGAGATGAACACGCGATTGCAGGTTGAGCATCCGGTGACCGAGATGATCACTGGGCTCGATCTCGTCGAGATGATGATCCGCGTCGCCGCCGGCGAGCCTCTTGGTATCACCCAGGACGATGTGGCGCTCGACGGCTGGGCGGTCGAATCCCGGATCTATGCCGAGGATCCGGCGCGCGGCTTCCTGCCCTCAATCGGTCGCCTGGTGCGCTTTCTCACGCCAGAGGAAACAAATAGCGTGCGCATCGACACCGGCGTCGGTGAGGGTGACGAAATCAGCATGCATTATGATCCAATGATCGCAAAGTTAGTCACTTACGGTCCTGATAGAGCCGCGGCGATCGCTCGTATGGGCGAGGCACTCGATGGTTTTCTGATCGGTGGTATCAACACCAACGTGCCGTTTCTTGCCTCGATCTGCCGAAACGACTGCTTCGGTAAGGGAACGTTGACTACCAACTTCATTGCTGAGGAATATGGCGGCGTCTACGCGGCGGACACGCCCGATGACACGGTGGCGGAGGTTCTGGCGGGCGTCGCGGCACTAATCGAAGGCCGTGTCGCAGCACGTGCGGCGGCGCTGGGTGGTGAGCCCGATGGCACACGCCAGGATCTGACGATCAGCGTCGGCGAGAGCGAGTGGCAGGTTGGTGTGACCTTAGTCGAGAGTGGCTGCGACGTGAAGATCGACAGCAAGACGCTGGCGGTGCGCGACGATGGCTGGCGCCCCGGAGACAGTGTCTTCCGGGGCCGTATTGGCGAGCGTGACGTGGTGGTGCAGGTCGCCCGTGGTGCCCGCGAGGCCTGGCGCCTGGTGCATGGTGGGGCTGCAGTCGACGTTCTGGTGCGCTCGGCCCGCGCCGCCACCATGGCCGCGCGCATGCCCAAGAAGGAACCACCCGACCTAAGTAAATTTCTACTCTCGCCCATGCCCGGCCTCGTGGTCTCGGTCGCCGTGACGGCCGGCGACATGGTCAAGGCCGGTGAACCCCTCTGCGTGGTCGATGCCATGAAGATGGAGAACGTGCTCCGCGCCGAACGCGAGGTAACGGTGGCCGAAGTTAAGGCGTCGACGGGCGACAGCCTAGAGGTTGACCAGGTCATAATGATATTCGAATAAAGTTGTTTCGGTAATAAAATTGTCTCTATCACCAGGTGGGATGAGAGAGGGTAGGGAAGTTCGGATGTGATTCGTCTGTGGGGGTTATTTGCTGTTTGGAGAACACGTAAGAGAAAGTAGCGTACCACTTGGTACGCTGCCCATCGTCCGGATCTTAGAGAGGATTTGGCTACCACTCGATGGTTCGCGCTGGCCATGGAGAGAGTGTAGAACAGCACGACGGTCGCTGCCAGAAAGAGCCCGCTCTAAGCGACGCCGACCTTGCGCCGGCTTCAGTTCGCGGCGGTGAGTGGCCAGAGGTGATGCCGAGAACCGCCAGAATCCATAAGTTTTCGTCGGTGAAGATGCCGGTATTGCTTATCGCGCCGTCTCCTCCCGAGCCTTGGCCACGATCGCGCGACGGGCGGGTGCGTAGGCGGCTGTGCCAGTGATTTCGAACAAGGCGGCGCAGACATCATGATGATATGCGAGGCCACCGCGGGCGACCCGCTCAATGGGGCCGTCCCGGTAGCCAAGGCCGAGTCGGCAGGTCAGGTCCATATCGGCGGCACTGGCCAGGCCTTCATCCAGAAGCCGCAAGGCATCGTTGTATTTGGGCCGCACCAGGCGGTCTATGATGCGTCCCGCGTGGTCCGCACAGACGGCGACCGTGAGGCCTGCCCCCTCGAACACTGCGCGCGCTGCAGCGACGGCGCTTTCAGGCGTGTTCGGCTGGCGCACCAGTTCGATAAGCGGGGACGGCGGGTCGTTGCCGTTGCGGTAGCGCTCGAACCCCAGCACGTTGGAGCCTTCCTCGCCCTCAGCCTCACCCGTGTGAACGCCGAGACATTCCGTGCCCAGCTCGACCAGGATCGCCGCCTTGCTCTCGTCTAACACGTGTGGCGCGCCAAGGTAGATCGCCACCTCACCTTCGTCTCTGTTGCCGTGGAGAAAGGGATCGTCCGTGGGGAAGGAGCGGGATTTTCCTTGTTGAAGGAGTGTATAGCGCATCATTAGGCTCCAAACATAGCGCCGCCATCGTAGTCATAGAAGCCGCGTCCTGTCTTGCGCCCGAGATGGCCGGCGGCGACCATGCGCCGCAGCAGTGGCGGCGTGGCGGCACGTGGGTCTTGCGTGATGGGGTGAAAGGCCTTGCAAAGGCGTATCTGGGTGTCGAGCCCGATCAGATCTAATAGCTCGCAGGGTCCCATGCGGTAGCCGAGCGCGGTCTTGATGGCCGTATCGATATCGGCCGGGCTTGCCACGCCCGCCTCGACCGCGCGGATAACGTCGTTGTTGAACGGCACTAGGAGCGCGTTGAGGATAAAGCCCGGTTTATCCTGGGTACGGACGGGTGTTTGACCGCAGACCTCGGTCCAGGCCCAGGCGGCGGCAAAGGTCTCATCGGAGGTGTTGAGCCCAGGCGATATCTCGATCAACTTCATCAGCTGTGCTGGTAGGCAAAAATGCATGCCCACTACCTTATCCTGGCGTTCGCAGCCCGAAGCGATCTCGCTGATCGACAAGGTCGAGGTGTTGGACGCGAAGATGGTGTGAGGCGGGCAAATACCATCGAGTGTGCCCAAAAGCTCGCATTTGACGGCGAGGTCCTCGAACACT
>PVBE012154019.1_pt1 | contig 13114 bp, 10 predicted proteins | sample 1631181 | NCBI WGS metagenome assembly PVBE01 (sample SAMN08397723, study PRJNA350692) | Marine metagenome, whole genome shotgun sequencing project. | isolation source: water | place: Pacific Ocean | collected 2012-04
GGCGTTAAAGTTTTATTTAAAAACAATAAAGAGGAAGCAGAGGAGGAGGCCTTAAAAATAATAGAGGAAGCCTACAAAACAATCAGCGAGTGAGGTTGAAAAATATGTCTTCGGTTAATGCTTCTTTGCTAAATGATATCCATACTTATGGTATCAATTTAAAAAATAGAGAAATATATCTGCACAGTTACTACGGCCACTCAGAAGAAGAGATTGGCGTTGAGTACAGAATGGCAACTACTTTTGTAAAAAATCTCCACACATTAGAGTCTATGAGTGAAGATGGCGTTTTGGTGCATATGCACAGCATTGGTGGTGAATGGAATGATGGAATGGCAATTTTTAATGCAATAGAGTACTCCCCGTGTGCGATTACCATTATTGCTTATGCTCATGCCGTTTCAATGAGTAGTATAATCCTACAGGCGGCTGACTACAGAGTTTTAATGCCCGATGCGGACTTTATGGTTCACTTTGGCGAAGTGTCCGTAGAAGGCCACTCTCTGTGTGTAGAGTCTAGTGTCGAGGCTAACAAAAAAGCAAATGAGAGAATGCTAGATATATATACAGACAGCTGTAGTACTGGAGAATACTTTAAAGGAAAAAACTCATCCAAAGTTAAATCTTATATACGAAACCAGATAAACAAAAAAGGCGATTGGTGGCTAAACGCAGAAGAAGCTAAGTATTATGGATTTTCGGATTATATAGTTGGCGAAAAAGGATACGAGGATATAAAAAAAATACGGAAAAATGTCTGAACTAAAAAAAATAGAAGATGCTTGGCTTAATATTGATGTTGACGAGTCTCGCATCTTTAATCCAATGGATTACATATATAGCACAAGTGATGATGATTTTCATTTACGACTCACTTGGCTAATGTCAAAACCTGAATACTTTAGCTTAGTATGCAAACACATCTTTAACATAGATATCCTACCCATGCAGGCAGTTATATTGCATGAGATGTGGAACAGAAAATTCCCAATGCTTATCGGTTCGCGTGGGCTTGGCAAATCTTTTATCTTATCTTTATACGCCATGCTTCGCGCTTTTTTTATGCCAAATCGTAAAGTGGTTATAGTTGGTGCTGCTTTTAGACAGTCTAAAGTTCTTTTTGAATATATGGATACCATATGGCGAAACGCTCCATTGCTGAGAGACATGACAAACGCAAATAGTGGCCCAAGAAGAGATGTTGATAGATGTATCATGAGACTTAACGATAGCACTATCACCTGCTTGCCACTTGGTGATGGTACTAAAATTCGTGGTCAGCGAGCTAACGATATTATTACAGACGAATTTGCATCTGTCCCAAGAGAGATATTTGAAAATGTTGTTGCTGGCTTTGCTGCTGTTACAGCTTCTCCGGTAGAAAATGTTAAGAGAATGGCTTCGGAGAAGAAAGCAAAGGAGTTGGGGCGAGAAGCAGACGCTCAAGAAGAAGAAACCCACACAGCAAACCAAATCATTATCTCGGGTACTGCTTATTATGACTTCAATCATTTTGCTACATACTGGAAAAAGTGGAAGTCTATCATAGATAGTAAGGGAAATGAGACTCAGCTGAGAGAGGTTTTTCAGGGAGAAGATGTTCCAAAAGATTTCGACTGGAAGGAATATAGCATAATGCGAATTCCTTTTGACCTCTTACCCGAAGGATTCATGGACTCTTCTCAGGTAGCTCGTTCAAAAGCCACAGTCCACACAGGAATATACCAGATGGAATTTGCGGCATGTTTTACCACTGATAGTCAAGGGTTCTTTAAACGGTCTCTCATCGAGTCTTGCGTGGCTTCTGAAAAAGACCCTGTTTTGCTTCCAAGTGGTGATGTTAGCTTTAGGGCGTGTCTTGTTGGTGGCGATAAGAAATATGTATTCGGGATAGACCCTGCTTCAGAAGTTGACAACTTTAGTATTGTGGTTTTAGAGCTACACGCTGACCATAGAAGAATAGTTCATTGTTGGACAACCACAAGAAGTCAACATAAGCAAGAGGTTAAAGATGGTTTGGCAAGTGAGTCTGATTTTTACTCCCATTGTGCTAGAAAGATTAGAGACCTTATGAAGGTTTTTCCATGTGCTCATTTGGCTATGGACGCGCAGGGTGGTGGTATTGCTGTCATGGAGGCTTTGCACGACCCTGACAAGATTAGAGAGGGTGAATTACCAATATGGCCAGTTATAGATGAAAACAAAGAAAAGGATACGGATGGACATGCTGGATTGCATATTTTAGAAATGTGTCAGTTTGCTAGGTTTGATTGGCTTGCTGAGGCTAATCATGGTATGCGAAAGGACTTTGAAGATAGGGTTTTGCTTTTGCCGTTTTTTGATTCTGTCACACTGGGGCTTTCAGCGATAGAGGATGGACAACAGGGTCGTAAATATGATACATTAGAGGATTGTGTTATGGAAATAGAAGAGCTTAAAAATGAGCTTTCTATGATACAAATGACTCAAACAGCTTCTGGTAGAGACAAGTGGGATACCCCACAGGTTATAGTTAGAGCTGGAAAAAAGGATAAATTACGGAAGGATAGGTATAGTGCTCTATTAATGGCAAACATGGCAGCAAGAATTATACACAGAACAGTACCAACCCCAGAGTATAAGTCAGTGGGGGGATTTGCCGGTAATGATAGCAGCGAAGAGAGTGGGCCATCTTTTATTGGGCCGTCTTGGTTTACTAACGAAATGAAAGATATCTATTGATTCGTGTATAAAATTATAAAGACAATACAATTGTAATTATATTGCAAAGGAATTACAGATGCCTTCCGAAAATAACACCCCTCAAGAAGACTCCGCTTTTGTTACATGGACTAGCGATGCTGATAAACAGTCGGCTTTTCAACAAGCTTCTGGAGCTGTTGAGTCCTATGATGGGGTAAAAACCTCCGCGTCCCGAAGAACGTTTTTAGATATTGATTCAAATATCTCTGTTAGACCGGGACATTCTAGGGAAGATTATTACAAATTTAGAGCTTCTGAGTCACTCCCAAGAGACCAGAAGGAAATAATCAAAGCCTGTATGAACGCTTATGACCGAGTTGGCATAATTAAAAACGTTATAGACTTAATGGGGGACTTTGCTAGTCAGGGCGTGCAATTAGTTCATCCTAATAAAAAGATAGAGCGATTTTATCGAAAATGGTTCACTAAAGTTCGTGGAAGAGAGCGTTCCGAGAGGTTTCTTAATATTCTCTACAGATGCGGAAACGTTGTTGTAAAAAGACGAACAGCTCGTATCACCTCTAAGTTTCAAGAAAGCTTAAGCAAAGCTGCTGACTTAACACCTAAAGAAGACAGAGTTAGACGAAGAGAGGTTCCTTGGGTTTATGATTTTTTAAATCCGATGTCAGTTGAGGTTCTTGGGGATGAGCTGGCATTGTTCGCTGGGAAGCCAAAATTTGCCCTTAAAGTTTCGGACATGATTAAAAAGATGGTTAAAAACCCAAATAGTCAACATAGAGGTTTGGTTTCATCTTTACCAGCAGAAATAAAAGAGGCAATCAATTCGGGTCAGAAGTATATAGAACTAGATGAAGATAAGACATCTGTTTACTACTACAAAAAAGATGACTGGTCTTTATGGGCTCATCCTATGATTTATGCCATATTGGATGATATCATTATGCTTGAAAAAATGAAGCTAGCTGATATGTCTGCGCTGGATGGTGCTATATCTAACATAAGACTTTGGACGCTCGGTAGTCTCGACCATAAGATACTCCCAACAAAAGCTGGTATTAATAAGCTAAGAAATATTCTTGCTAGTAACTTTGGTGGTGGAACCATGGATTTAGTATGGGGCCCAGAGATTGATTTTAAAGAGAGTGCTACACAGGTATATAGATTTTTAGGTTCTGAAAAATACACACCAGTCCTTAATAGCGTTTATGCTGGTTTAGGAATACCGCCAACGCTAACGGGAGTCGCTGGAAATAGCGGCGGATTTTCAAACAACTTTGTTTCTTTAAAGACACTCGTCGAAAGACTTGAATATGGTCGCGCAATTTTAACAGAGTTCTGGAAGGATGAAGTTGAAAAAGTACAAAAAGCTATGGGGTTCAGACTTCCTGCTCAACTGCACTTTGACCATATATCTCTATCAGACGAAGCGGCGGAGAAAAACCTGCTGGTTCAGCTAGCCGATAGAGACGTTATTAGTGTGGAAACTTTAACCGAAAGATTTGGCGAAATACCCGAAATTGAAAAAATTAGAGTTAATCGAGAAGCCAGAGATAGAGGTAAAAAGAAAATGCCACCAAAAGCCAGTCCTTATCACGACCCGCAACATAAAGAGTCTTTGGAAAAGATAGCTCTTACAAAAGATATGTTTGCTCCTGAAGATTTAGGATTACCTCCGTCTTCAAAACCACCCGTGGAAGAAAACGCCCCGGAAAATGTACAGGTAGAAGATAATAATGAGCCGGTTGGCAGACCAGAGGATGGTAGACCCAAGTTCTCTAAAGATAAACAAAAAAGAAAGCAGAAGAGGGTTTTACCAGTAAGGAACGCTGGTATGGATTTTGTCAATTTAACCATGTGGGCTAATAATGCTCAGAAAGATATATCTGATATCTTGAATCCGGCCCTGCTGTCTTATTACAAAAAGAAGACTGCTAGGAGTTTGACGAGAAAGGAACAAAAAGAGCTTGAGTATATAAAACTAGGGGTCTTGTGCAATTTAACACCCTATTCCGAAATCACACCAGAGCTAGTTAATGACATCATGCAAAATGGTGGCGTTGTCGCATCTGAAATTTCTGATACTTGCAAGTCTCTATCTGTTGAGTTCGTAGACAGGTATGGCAGACAACCGGCAATGGATGATATTCGACAATTTCAGTCTTCAGCCTACGCTATACACCAGCTCTAAAAAGGCGATATTATTAATTTTTTTTGGTTTTAGGTGTATATAAATTATGAGGTGAGAAAAATTATGAAGATATTTCCACAAGAAAAAAAAAGACAATCTATCTGAACAGATAGCGTCTAACAATACACTGGCTTTGCTTTGCGAAGTAGAGCCTAGTAAGCCGCCCCAAGAGTCAGAGCAGGGTTTAAGAATCATTGCTGAGAAAACGCAAAACTCTGAGCAAGTTGATTTATATTATTTAAACTCTGTCCTCGTCTCTACGGGGTGGAACAAAAACGATGATGTTTTTGATATACAAGAAGTTTGGTCTGCTCGTCAAACCCCCGAAGACAAGCAGTTTAATTATATGCATGATGAAACCGATATTATTGGTCACATCACTGGCAATATAGTTGTTGATACTAAAGGCAATATTATCTCCGATGATACGCCTGTTGCAGATATTCCCGATAAATTTGATATTATTACTAGCGCCGTACTTTATAATAGCTGGTCAACCCCCGAGCTAAATGAAAGAATGGCAAGCATCATTGAGGAAATAGAAGAGGGAAAGTGGTTTGTTTCGATGGAGTGTTTATTTAACGACTTTAATTACGCTGTCATTTCTCCTAACGGAGAGCATCAGGTAGTAGCTAGAGATGAGGCTTCTGCATTTCTAACTAAACACTTGAGAGGCTATGGCGGTACTGGTGAATACCAAGGCTTTAAAGTTGGAAGAATGTTAAAGAATATAGCTTTTTCTGGAAAAGGGTTGGTTAATCAACCTGCTAATCCTAGAAGTGTTATTCTTAAAGACTCTAATCCGTTTACAAGGACAGAGGCACAATCTATTAATCAATTCGACATAGTAAGGGAGAATAATATCATGTCAAGCGACGAACGTTTGCAGCAGCAGGTAGAAGACTTAAAGTCTGAACTAGCTGCGGCTAGACAAGAGCTTCAAAGCAAAACTGCTGAAGCTGTTGCAGAACAAATAGAAACTTTTGAAGCCACATTGGCTGAAAAAGAAGACGCTATTGTGGAAGCCCAAGCTGCCGTTAAGGCTGCCGAAGCTAAATTAGCAGAACTTGAAGAAGCTCTCGCTAAAAAGGGCGAAGAACTCGCAGAAGCTGTGGCTCAAATTGAAGCCCAAGAAGCTGAAGCTAAGTTGCTCGCTCGTAAAGCCGCACTTACTGAAGCTGGAGCTACAGAAGAAGAAGCCGAAGAAACTTTGGCTGCTTTTGCTGACGCTACAGACGAAATGTTTGAGCAAGTTGTCGTTCTTGCTAAAAAGGGATTCGTTCCTTTTAAGAAGAAGGATGAAGAAGAAGAAGACGACAAGGAAGCTGAAGCCGAGACTGCTGAAGTCGAAGCAGAAGCTGGAACTGAAGTAGACGCCGAAGAAGATGAAGCTGAAGCGTCTGCCGAAGAAGAAATTTTGGAGCAAGCAGAAGAAGCTGCTGAAGCCGCTCTCGTTGACGCGGGCGAAACAGATGCTGTTAAGTCTGCTAGAAGTATTGCCTCCGAATGGTTGACTCAGAACGTTCTGAGAACAACCGTCAATATCGACAGCTAAGAAAACAAAGGAGATATGAACAATGGCTTTAAAAGCTGATAGAAATGAACTCCAAACTGACATTTCGTTCTTCATGGACGAAGTAGCTAGCCGAGGCGGCATTGCTTCTTTAAGCACTGGCGGTTCTGGTGCGGCTTTAGACCAATCCGCTGCTTTGGTTGCCTATAGTGCCGCCGCAGCTTCTGGTACGGTTCCCGTCGGTTTGTTACTAAACGAAATGGTTAACATTGACCTTACTCGACAGCACATCAACTTCCATAAAGACGAAGTGCAAAAAGGTAGCAAAGTTACCCTTCTTACTCGTGGTACTGTAGTTACGGACCACATTTATCCGGGTCACACCCCAAGCGCTGGTAGTCTAGCTTATGTTAACCACAGTGGTTACATCGGCACGGCAGGGCCGGGTGCTGGAGGCGTTAACGACGGCGGTGTCGTTGGTCGCTTCTTGTCGTCCAAGGATGAAGATGGTTATGCTAAGATAGAAATTAGCTTGCCTAACGTAGCTTCCTTGTATCACCCCAGTATAGCCTAACCAACGAATTAACAGGAGATATAATAATGTCTACAATGAAAAGACCTGATGAAGCCTTCATCGAACTGTTAAAGCGTTCGGGAAGTGCTGACAAAAACGAAGCCATGGTTGCTCAGCGTGAGCTTGCCAAGGCTATCGAATCGCCGCTCCGACAAGGCGTACTTGTTGGAAACGTGCTGGATGGCATTTTTGAAGCCATTCAGATGGAACCCGGAACAACGACGGAATTCCCGTTGGACCTCTTGGCTCCCGGTGAAGAAGACGAATTTGTCGCTTACACCAACCCCGGTCATGGACGTATTCCAGAGCGTGCGGTTGAAGGCGATTATGTCATGGTTCCGACCTACGCTATCACCTCTTCAATCGACTGGCTGCTTCGGTATGCTCGTGATGCAAGATGGGATGTTGTAGGACGTGCTGTGCAAGTTCTTGAAGCATCGTTTGTCAAGAAGATGAACGATGACGGATGGCACACCATTCTAAGTGCGGGCGTTGACCGTAATATTTTGGTGTACGATGCTGACGCTGCCGCTGGCCAGTTTACCAAGAGACTAGTTTCTCTTATGAAAACTGTCATGCGACGAAACGGTGGAGGCAATAGCGCCTCAATTAACCGTGGTCGGCTGACTGACGTGTACCTTAGTCCCGAAGCACTGGAAGATATTCGGAACTGGGGAGTTGACCAAGTTGACGAGGTTACTCGTCGTGAAATCTTCCAAGCTGCTGATGGCTCAGCAAATCTGACGAGAGTTTTTGGTATCAATCTCCATGATATGGACGAACTTGGCGAAAGTCAGGAATACCAGAACTTCTTTGATAATGAGCTCAGTGGTAGTCTTGGTCCTAGCTCTGATGTAGAGTTGGTTGTTGGTCTTGACTTGCAATCTAATGACAGCTTTATCATGCCTGTCAGAGAGAATGTTCAAGTCTATGAAGACGACAACCTGCATCGTCAGCAACGAGCTGGTATGTACGGATGGGCAGAAATGGGTTTTGCGGTTCTCGACAACCGTAGAGTTCTTCTTGGCTCGTTCTAACACAGCTACTCGTGCACTAGCAAGTGGGGGGCGGCGGCAGTTTACTGCTGCCCCCCCTTTTTTTTATAAATAGGTAGGAAAACCGTTATGGCTTTGGTGTTACCGAAGAGTGTCTTTGTACACATACCAAAAACTGGTGGGACTTGGGTTAGAAGAGCTATTGAAAAATCCATGGGTCTTGAAAAGGATAGTTCAGAAATTGAATTACCCTCGGCGGAAAAATGGGGTCATCTAGCACACGCTAAAGTGAAAGATTTAAAGAGAGAAGCTAATGATGTTATTGAAGACAGGTTTATGTTTGCTTTTGTTAGGAATCCGTTAGATTGGCTAAAAAGCTGCTATATGGAAAAGGTTTATCCAGAATTTGTGGATTACAACCTAAATTTTGTCACACCTCCTAAAGAAAAAATAACCTTTAAAGAATTTGTCCTTGAGAAAGGCGAAGGTTATGTAAGCAGGCTATACAGACAATTTCTAAAGTCTCCTAAAAATATATATCCTTTTGTTAATTACATAGGTAGAGCTGAAAATTTAAAGGAAGACCTAATAGAAGCTCTTGAGATAGCTGGGGAAGATTTTGACAAAACCCTGTTTGATAATATACCCATGCAAAGACAGGGAGCCTCAGTAGAAAAAAATAAAAAGTTAATTGAGGTTGATGAAGAAACCTTACAGTTTATTGAAGAAGGCGAATCAGAAGCCATAAACCTTTTCTATTCAAAAAATTCCTATAGCAATGTGCAACAATGTATTTATGACAGACTGGCTAGTCTTTGGTCTGTAGATAAAAAGAATTATGTTGTGGGTTCTTTTGACGCTCAAAACGAGTGGCAGGATTATCAAATATTGTTTGATGGAATGTTTGATTTTCACGATAACGCACCCCACCTCTCGCTGGCAAAAAATTCCACCGTCCTTGATTTTGGATGTGGCCCCGGTAGAAACTTAGAGAAGTATGCTAGTAATTTTAAAAGGGTTGACGGTGTAGATATATCCCATGTTAATTTGGACAATGCTGAGGAGTGGCTAAAGCTCACAGGGTCTTGGAGAGACAATCTTTTGTTTAAGAGTAATGGGGTAGATTTGTCTGAGATAGAAGACAACCAATACGATGCGGTAATGAGCACCATCACTTTGCAACACATATGCGTTTACGATATACGCTTTAATTTGTTTAAAGAGTTTCGCCGTGTTTTAAAAAGTGGAGGATGGTTTACTGCGCAAATGGGTTATGGAGAGGGAAAGATTGGTGCCGTTCCCTACCACAAAAATCATTACAACATAGGAAAAACTAACGGTGCTACCGACGTATTTATCCCAAGCAAGCGGTATTTGGCTAATGACTTAAAAAAGGCAGGATTTACAAATTTAGAATTTAAAATACGCCCCGCTGGCCCCGGTGACACACACCCAAACTGGATATTTTTTAAGGGAAGAGCTTTATGAGTGACGTGACTTTTCTTGTACAAGGACGGCTCACCAAGGAAGGTGTTGACACCATCTCTAAGTGCATCAATCTTGGAAGCGTTGTGCTGTCTTGCTGGGATGATGACGACCCCAACCTGATAGACAAGGCAAAAAACCTTGGAGCTAAAGTAGTCATAAGTAATATATGGAAAAACGATTTTTACAACTATCAAAATGTCCGGTATCACATACAGACCACGCTAGAAGGGTTGAGACATACCGATACCGATTTAGTTATCAAGTTAAGAGGTGATGAGTATTACGAAAATCTCCTACCACTTAAGGAAAAATTGATTAACTTTCCAGATAAATGGATTGCGTGCAATGTCTTTTTTAGAAAGGATTACTTATTCCACCCCTCAGACCATGTTATAGGTATGAACAAGAAAGACATAAAAAAAACCTACGAAGACTCTCTTGCATTCATCAACCAAGAAAGCGTCATAAATATGGAGAGGTTGGATGTGGAGTTTTTGGGGTTAAAGCCTTCACACTGTTTTCCCTTTGTAACCTGTGAAAACTTGTTATGTCTAAACTACTTAGGTACAAAGGGTTTTTGCTTGGAGTCTCTAAGAGGTTTAAGTGACGAAGAAGTTGTAGAAAAACATAGGGATTTAATAATAGAACATTTTAAGCTAGTTAGGGTTTCTGAGTTGGGGAGGTTTTTATGTAGGTTTAATAGTAATCCAAAACCAAATGGCCCAAAGTTTTTTACTAATGAAAAACAGATGATTAAACACGGTGGTTCTAAATCTATTACGGCCTTTGACCAATTATAGTGTATAATCCCTTAGAAAAAGCTTTTTTGCATTATAAGGAGCGTAATAATGGCCCATACGTTAAAAGATAGAGTTAAAGAAACAACCACCACTATTGGTACTGGGAATATATCCTTTAGTGGTGCGTCCGCAGGGTTTAGAACATTTTCTAGCGCTGGATATTCAGATGATGATACTGTATATTATACTGTAGTTAGTGGTGATAACTGGGAGGTTGGAATTGGTACAATTACTTCCAGTGTTTCTGGACTAATTCGTACTACGATATTGAGCAGTAGTAATAGCGGAGCTGCTATAAGTCTAGCGGGAACTTCTGAGGTTTTTGTTTCTCACCCGGCTGCCAAGACAGCTCACACAGTTCCCTCTCATATACCATCTGTTAGTGGTGTCGCCTTTTGGGGTAGTGAATCAGTCCTTGGTTACGATAATAGCATTACTTGGGCATCTGGAGATAACCAGTTAGAAGTTCTTGGTAAAATAAAAACCAAAACAATATATACGGAAAATAAAATAAATACAGATGGTTCAACAGTCACCTTTGATACTGATGAATCAACGCTCCACACCGTGGTGCTAGGGGGCAATAGAGCCTTAGCTGTAAGCAACCCCAAGGTTGGTCAAAAGTTTATACTTCGATTACAACAAGATTCTACGGGCGGTAGGGTTGTGACTTGGTGGAACCATGTTAAATGGGCTGAAGGAGGCACCGCCCCAACCTTAACTACAACTGGAAATAAAACAGATATATTAGGATTTATAGTGGCTAGTGGTGAGTCAACCAACTACTGGTATGATGGTGTAATTATAGGTCAAAATGTTTAGGAGTAGATATGGATTTACTTATAATCAACAGAGATGGCGCTACCGACTCTGCTTATAAAGACGGTGATATTTTAATGGCTTTTAGCAATCTTAAAATCTTGAGACAGAATGCTAGGGATATATTTGATGAAATACAAGCAAAACCAGATATAGTTTCTGGATATATTCAGGATGATTTTACTGAAGCTTATCTTGATTGCACAATGAAGTATAAGTACATAAGACTAAACGAAAACGAAGTCAATAAGATAGATTTAAAAAGCGGCTCTGAAGAGGTGTTGAGCGGTGTGAGGAACTACCAAGGAAATTATATAATTATAGAGAACGAGATTAAAAGTAGTCCTTATCTGCTTGGGTCACATGGAAAAGAGATTTGGTATAGGGAAAAAAATGTCGCTTTTAATCCTCACAAGGTTTGGCAGGTCATAGAAAAGCATTCAGACTACAGAAAAAAAGACTACCTCAATTGGCCGCTGACTGATACCGAAAGAAGATTTTTTCTTTCCGTCACCTGTAAAAACATTAAAGACGGCTTGACGATTGATTGTCCTCTATGGGTCGCCGCAGAAAAAGTTCAACCCATATATAAAGAGCAAACGGTTAATCCGCTAACAAATAAGAAAAAGCGAGTTTTGGCTAGACGAAGAAGATGGTTTTTGCCCTACTGGGATTTTGATTCTTTAGACACAGATATCATTCGGGATAGGGATAAGTCTTCTGACTTTCGAGATTTGCCTGATAACAGTTTTTCGTTCAGAGACGTTGAGGAAGACTGTTATTGCAAGATAAAAGAGGGGCTTTATTTGCCGGAAGGGGTTTGATATGGGAACTGTAACTGATAATTTAGGAAATACATACTCAACCGTATCGAGCTGGGAAGCTGTTGTTAATTATGGAGGTATCTCTGGTACTGCTACTTTTGAAGGCTCGTTTGATGAAGATGGTATTGTGATTGATTTTGACGGCAATCCGGGGGATGGCGGAGAGCCGGATAGCGACGAGAGCGTATCAGCGTATATGTACACCACTGGCGCTAATTGGGTTATAGAGCCTAGCAGCGCCGGTGCGGACTTTGTTCTTGATACTGGGCCGTCTTCTGGGGGTGGGGCTACTACTACCATTCTGGATTTACATGTAAAGCCATTTTCCAGCGCCCTTGCACCTGCACATGCTGTTGGAATTGTTGTTCACCCGGCAGCAGAAAGCTCTGTTACTCTTGTAAGATGTGTCGTGAGTGGCGTGGGTGCTCTTAACACCGGTGGAAGCACCGCTTCAATTACTGGTTTTGACGTAACTAGCGTAGCAGATAATAAGAATTCGGTTCTGCTTTGGTATTGTGCAGCGAAAGGTGTTCATAGTTACGACTTGGAAGTTGACGCCTGTGGTTTTGACGTGGCTTTTGGTATGGAAGAAGATTATGACTCAACTCACAAACCCAACATAACCTTAAGAAATTGTGAAGCTACTGCGATTACTGGGCCGAATGCTGGTAGTGCCAGTCCCGGTACGCCGACTGACATTCATAGCCAAAGAGTAGGATTTAGAATAGCTGATGCTAGCGGGGTGACTGTAGAGAATTGTTTCTCTGATGGTATTGGCGGTAGCATATTGAGTTCTGGAACCACTCCCAGTGAGAGCTTTTGCTATCACCTTACCAATATGTTAACTGAAGCAAGAACGAAGGGAAGTGCGTCGGACAGGATAGTTACGAGCGTAAGCTTGAAAGAACGCCAGCAAGATTATGTTATAAGGTCTCGTTTTTGGAATAATCAGTCTTCTGACGAAACTGGGAATATACCGGGTATAGCTAAAGACATTAATAGCTATTTCCACGAAGGGTATGGCGGAGATTGGGGTTACAGAAGACCTCTAACGTCCGTCGCGGGCTGGAGCCTCTCAGATGGTGTTAGCTTATTTCATCCCGGCAATACCATACCACCATACGAAAGAGCTTTGCGTGGAATAGCCCCCGATGAAGCTTCTTTTTCCGCACGCAGCTTTGAAGGCGGCGGCTTCAATTCTCCCGGAGAA
>PVBE011221092.1_pt1 | contig 13113 bp, 16 predicted proteins | sample 1631181 | NCBI WGS metagenome assembly PVBE01 (sample SAMN08397723, study PRJNA350692) | Marine metagenome, whole genome shotgun sequencing project. | isolation source: water | place: Pacific Ocean | collected 2012-04
GCGACCAAGTTCGATCGCAGCTACTAGTGACATCACAGCAAGCGCAATATTCACTGCATGCCGAGCCCTGCTCTGCATCCAAGGCGGTGTGGAGAGCCAACCCTGCAGCTTTGCCATCGCCACGATTGAACCGGTGAAGGTGATCGAGCCAACAAACACCGACACCACAATCGAGATGTCTTCAACCAGTCCGCCACCTGCTTCGCCAGCAGCAGCCGCAGGGAATATTGCAACACCCAGGGCAACCAACAACGACGACATGCCACCGCAACCGTTGAAAAGAGCAACGGTTTCTGGCATCGAGGTCATCGGCACCCGCTGCGCAGTCATCGCACCGAGGCTGCCACCAACAAGCGTGCCAAGGATGATCCAAATCCAGGCCTCAGCGACGATGCCGGTGGTACCGAGAGAATTCACCAGCACGCCAATCACGGCAAACCCCATCGCCACAGCGGCTAGACGGTTGGCCTCACGGGCAGAGCGAACCTTCGAGAGTCCCTTGATACCAAGGGCTAAAAGTAAAACCGCGACTAGATCAATCGCGAACTTGAGGATCTCAACAGTATTCATGAGTTGGTGTCCTTTCTACGGGCGGACTTGCGGCTAAACATGGCCAGCATGCGATCAGTAACGAGGAAGCCACCAATCACATTGAACAAGGCAAATCCCAGGGAGACGGAACCTATTGCCAGCAGTGCGGCATTGCCATCCGCACCTGCCTTGATGATCAAGGTGAGGGCGGCAAGCATGGTGATGCCTGATATGGCATTGGCACCACTCATCAGCGGTGTATGCAAGGTGGGCGGCACCTTGCCTATCAATTCCAGACCCAGGAGGCTGCCCAGCAGCAGCACCCAGAGGGCTTCAGTAGGGATTGACATCAGTTCGACCCTCCAGCGCTAAGTACTTCGTTATGCCGGATAACGCCGTCCTGGCTAATCAGGCATCCGGATATCAACTCATCCTCAATGTTGAGACTTAGTTGACCTTCCTTGAAAACAGGCTCCAACAAAGCCACCAGATTGCGTGCATAAAGCGCACTGGCGTGATTGGGGACACTGCAAGGGAGTTCAGATGCACCAATTAACTTCACACCCTTACGGTCGATGGTTTCACCCGGGCGGGTGTCTGCACAGTTGCCACCCTGAGCCACTGCCAGATCGACCACAACCGCTCCTGGTCGCATTCGATCAAGCATGTCTTCACTAATCAATCGGGGAGCTTTCCTGCCAGGCACCTGGGCCGTACATATAGCCACATCAGCTTCTGCTAACTGGTCTGAAAGCTGCTGGCGCTGGGCAGTCAAGAAAGCATCCGAAGCCTGTTTGGCGTAACCACCTGATTCCGCAGGCTTGTCGTCCATCTGTGGCGGATCAATAAATCGTGCCCCAAGCGACTCAACCTGTTCCTTTACCGCTGGGCGAATATCACTGACGTAAACCACAGCACCCAGGCGTCTTGCTGTAGCGACTGCCTGCAATCCAGCCACACCCGCACCTAATACAACAACCCTCGCTGGCTGCACTGTGCCTGCAGCTGTCATCAACATCGGGAAATATCGATCTAGCGCTGCTGCGGAAAGCAATACAGCCTTGTATCCAGCGATATTGGCCTGGGAAGAAAGTGCATCTGCTGACTGTGCTCGGCTGATTCTGGGAAGCAATTCCAGTGCCATCGCTGAGAGGCCTGCCGAATGCAGCGTCGCTGCTAAAGAACTATTGGCATAAGGCGCCAGCAAACCAACAAGAAGGGCCCCAGATCGCATCCTTGCCAAAGCGTCTGCAGAAGGAGACTGAACGCATAGGACAACATCTACCTGGCTCCAGACCTGTGGATCTCCCGGATCAACCAACTCAGCCCCAATGGTGTTGAAAGCAACATCAACAAAACCTGCGGCAAGACCCGCACCACGTTCAACCGCAACCGTGCAGCCCAAGGAAAGAAACTTCTTCACCGTGTCCGGCGTAGCCGCAACGCGGGTTTCTCCCGTCGCCGATTCCACCGGAATTAAGAGTCTGGGCAAGATAAAAGAGTGGTTTTAACAGGCGAGATTACGGGGTCGAGCTCCCAGCACCGGTAGCTTTCCTGAAGAAAGGCTTTTTAAAGCAGAATTTATAGCTAAAAAAAAGGGTTGATTCCAATTCCCTCATACCATTTCCCCTCATGGGCCTAACTGCGATCGAATGTCCGGATGGTGTTTGCCATAGCCATCACGGTGGCCATGCCGTGGAACGCTCCACCATGCAGAACAACCTCCAAGGACACGGACGTGAATGGTGCGAGCGCCTTGCAGAAAGGATCTACGAGATTTCGGTGGATACCTTCTCTCAAACGGTGATGCCCAGCCTTCATTCCGCCGGATGGCAAAAACGCCATTTGGATTGGGAATTCAAACTTGATAAAGAGGAGTCTGAACCTGAAAAGGCACTAGTAGAAGGCATTATCAATGCCACCGAGAGCTTCCTACGCAGTAGTGAAGTCCACAGATTGTTCATTCAAGAACTAGTTCAAGGAACCTTCGCAGAAGCCAGTTCAGACACCCTAAGAGCGACAGCAGTTCACAAACTGATCGAGAACGAGCTACTAACAATCCTCAGAGGGCAAAAGGAGGAATTACTCGATCGCTTAGCCGGTCAACTCATTGATGAGGCTCAAGGCAACCACGAAACCGCTCGGGCGGCTGCCAGCGAAGGACTAAATGAGGTTGAACACCTGCTTGTGAACCACACCGAAGCTGTCTGAACTTCAGACAACCGGGAGCAACTCCTGCTCTACTGCCAAGGCCTGAAATTCCAGGTTTTGGCGGTGGAGCAGACGTGCTCGCAGAATCAGCGGATCAATGTCACAGTCAAGTGAGAAGCACTTCTCCAGGCAGCGGCGTTGCTGATAGATGAATTTGGCTGATAGGCGGCGTTTGGCCATGTTGGCAGGGGGCTGGAACCCCCAAAAGCTCTTGGCCGGAAGCTAAAGATGCCAGCCAGGAAAAGAATGGTTAGAAAGACCTAACTTCACGTGTAATTCCATCTCCAAGCCTTCCTTTGAACTGCTGAGAGGTTCCTGTCAGCCGAGGATCCGGCCACGCATCTGGCAGCAACAGCTAATTCAACTCCTTCGTCGACGCCTGTCTGCAAAGACGATGACGACAAAGGGGCGAGATGTGCTCGTGCATGCTGGCCCTGGCGCAGGCAAAACCCTTGGAGCACTGCTCAGCTTCCAGGCAATGCAAGAAGATGGAATCCTGTCGCATTTCCTGGTTTTTTGCCACCGCAACTCAATCCTGCATCAGTGGCACCAAGCATCTGCGCAACTAGGGCTAAACCTGCAGGACTGGGAAGTCTGCCCTGAAAAACCTGAGCAACTCAAACAAGCTGACGGATGGGCTGTTACCTATCAAGGAGCAGGTCTTCAGCTAGAGAGCCTGATGGAAGAGCTGAAGGACTGGGGCGGAGACGGCTTACTAACCATTGCCGATGAAGCCCATCACCTCGGGATGAATCCTGATGAACCTGAAGGACCAGCTTGGGGACGCACCTTTCTTGCACTCTCTGACGGCAGCCGAATACGGCTAGGGCTTACTGGCACACCATTTCGCGCCGACAATCTGGCTTTCTGTGCAGCGCGAAGGGTGAGGGTAGAAGCTGAAGGAGCTCTAGTAGAGCAGATCAGCCCGGATCTATGCGTCGAGCCCCGTGAACTAATAAAGGCTGGAGATGTTCGCCCTCTGGAGTTCCGCTTCCAGGATGGCTGGGTAGAGCACAGCCGAGCAGGGCAACCAGATCGAGATGTCTCTCCTCTGTCTGCTGAACAACGCGAAAGCTGGCGAGCTCGAAACCTACGTAGGGCCATTCGAATCTCAGATTCGAGCAGCATTGCCCTGCAACTGTTGCTAAGGGCACGACGTCAACTTGAAAAGGTACGTAGCCAGCATCCTGATGCCGCGGGCTTAGTGATCGCCAGAGATATCGAACACGCCAGCGGTATCGCCCAGCTATTACAAGAAGAAGGAGATCATGTCGAGCTGGTGCACTCCCAAGACCGTGATTCAAGTGCTCGTTTAGCAACCTTCCAAACAGGTAAAGCTGACTGGCTAGTGAGCATCGACATGTGCGCTGAGGGCTTTGATGCTCCAAGGCTTCGCGTAGTCGCTTATCTGACAACGGTGGTAACCCGCAGCCGATTTCTGCAGGGGATCACTCGCGCTGTAAGGATCTCCACGGCAAGGGCATCTTTAGAGCCCGTTCCTCGTCACCCCTCTTATGTATTTGCACCTGCAGATCCATTACTGATGGGCCATGCCCGCAACTGGTCGATGACAGAGCCATACATGATCAGAGGCAACGAAGCAATCAAGCAAGAGCAAGAGACTGGGAATCATTGGCAAGGCCCAAGCCTGCCACTTGAGGCAGTTGACGACGGAGCCGGTGCCGTAATCCGACTACGCACACCGGATCTGCCCAGTTTTTTGCAGCGATGACGAAAACTTTTCCAAAAGAAAAATGCGACGTTATGCAAAATCAAACCCGAAATAGACCCATCAATATGCAATCTTGTCGCCAATGGGGACAAATCATGAACGCAGCTATTCAGCGTCGTATAAGCGTTGCCACCTGCTGGGCAACCGCCAGAATCGCTTTACTGGACAGCAAAGAACAATACGAAGACAGTTACGCCATCACCCAAGAATTCCGCGAGTGGATAACTTGTCCGGGTGGGCATCCTGAACTACTTGAAGCTTCAGCTCTTGTCGTACCAAGCTCTACCAGCAAAAACCCCTATTTCGACAAAGCCAACGACGCAGACGAAGTACTGGAAATCTGAGTGAAAGATTAATTCCATTCGGTTTTGGCCGGGAATTTTTGCTCGCTTCGCATAACGCAGGTCAAATTTTTAAAGCAAACTGCTCTAGATCTAATAAATTCTCTAATTACTGGAATCTACTATCACGTAATTAAAGGCACTCATGAGTGACGAAATGCCTAGAGAAATATCATTGGCAGCAAAAGAAAAGCTATTTACAGACTCTCTATAAATTGCCTTGGCAATTCTGTTGATGGTGCTAGCCAATCAATTTCTCAAAGGACTAGCTTGTGCTTATAAGCAGTAGGAGGCTTCAAGCTGCTCGCATATAGAACTATTTGCATCACTAAAAATATGCATCACTAAAAAAGTGTTTATAGCCATATGTGATCAATAAAACAGCAGTTGCTTGATAGCCTTCTAACCCTACTCAAACTATCAAATTAAACTGATCAACGGCGCCGAGGGCCACCAGGACGGTTGCCGCCTGGCCGACCACCCGGAGCACCCGCATTGCGCTCCCTATAGGTAATCCTGCCGCGAGTGAGGTCATAGGGACTGATCTCTACCAGCACCTTGTCACCAGCGAGCAATTTGATTCGGAACTTAGTGAGCTTGCCGGCTGCGCGACACAAGCACTTATGACCTGCAGGCTGCTCAAGGTTGACCAAATAGAACCCGTTACCTTGTTCCTTCTCAATCACACCCGAGGTTTCGATCATGCGGCTATGCCATAGCTCATTGGTTGAATATGAGTTTAGGTTGCAGCCTCCTGCGAACTCTGCTGAGCCAATTAAGCGCCGGTATCAATTGTCATTTTGCAACGAGCCATGATCGCCTCTATTGAGGATGAACCTCGGACTTATACCAATCCACAACTGTGAGCAATAAAATGCTGCTTCCGCCTTCGTTTATCTATCTAAGCTGACATAACTAGCGTTTAAATCCTGGTTAGCCTGGCCAATCAAGCAAACAAAACCACCACCCTGCTATTGAACAAACCCTACGGGGTTCTCAGCCAGTTCACACCAGAACCTGGCAGCCGCTGGGGTTGCCTATCAGATCTAGTGCCCATACCTCGGGTTTATGCAGCGGGCCGGCTAGATGCAGACAGTGAAGGACTATTGGTACTTACTGACCATGGCCGCCTGCAGAAACAATTAACTGATCCCAGATTCGGCCACTGGCGGGTTTATTGGGTACAGGTAGAAGGTTTTCCAAATAGAGATCAAATGCACAAGCTTGAATCAGGGGTAATCATTCAAGGCAAGCGAACAAGACAAGCCCATGTGAGCTGCTTAGAGGGGAGTAATTCGCCAACAGTTGCTGAACGTGAACCACCCATACGTGTGCGAAAAAATATTCCCACCTCCTGGCTTGAGTTAAAGCTCAAAGAAGGAAGAAACCGGCAGGTACGTCGGATGACAGCCGCCGTAGGCCTGCCAACCCTGCGGCTAATTCGTCACCGAATTGAGCTCAAAAATGGTGAACCAGCCTTCAGCATTGAAGGACTTAATCCTGGGCAATGGCGGCAGCTCTCCTCAATAGAGGCCAACTGCCTGATGTCCTTACTTAAAAATCCGGCAGCTGACCAACGAGGGTGACAGCTCGGAACTCAATCTCCTCAACCACACGCCAGGGCTGATCCGAACGGTCTGCATAGTGCACCTCCTCAAAACCAAAGGCCCGAAAATCCTCCAGGAAGTGCTCCTCCTGCCAAGCGCCACTAATACAGCCACTCCAAAGTTCCGGGTCCTGCTGAAGAACAAGCGGCACTGGCTTATCACAAACGATATCGCTAATAGCGACACGTCCTTTTGGACGCAAAACCCTTCGAATGTTGGCAAGCAAAGCTTGACGAGCCGAGGGATTAACCAAATTGAGCACACAGTTGCTCAGCACCAGATCAATCGTCCTATCGGCAATCAGCGGAGCGCCATCGCTCTGAAGTGCATCAAGGGCTTCGATAGACCCTTCCAAAAAGCGCACATTGGCAAAACCAATCTGCTGCGCCACAACTGGTGCCGCCTGACGGGCCAAAGTGAGCATCTCGATGTTGCGATCCACACCAATCACGGCACCCCCTGAACCAACCACCTGCGCGCAGATGAAGGAGTTCTTGCCACTGCCGCTACCAAGGTCGAGAACGGTGTCATCAGGCTTAACCCAGCGAGTGGGATCACCGCAGCCGTAGTCGCGTTCCACGACATCACGAGGAATGGCCTTAAGCAAGCTGGAGTCAAAAGCTACCGGCGTGCATAAACAGGCCTCCTGGGCCTGTGCCGCAGCTTTATAGCGATCATCTACAGCCTGACTCTGATCCAAAGGATTAGCTCCAGAATCTGAGCTTTTAGAAGAACAGCAGCTACTGCTCATGAGCTAAACCTTCGCTAAGCATCAATGCATTTTGCTTGGTCAGCAAAATGCATTGAACAAACCTGCATGACCAGGAGCCTCAACCCAAAGCCTCTTGTAACTCACGAACAGCCTGCCACTGGCCGTAGTAGTAATTGGCACGGGCCCTGCGCTCAGCATCATCAAGACCATCAAAAGCATCAAAGCCAAGATTGCGCCAGAGCTCATGCCCACAAGCCCGATCGAGCTCCTGCATGGCTTCACTAGAGAGATTATCGAGCCTCCGCTGCAGGCGCTTCACTTGAACAACAGACATACCAACTAGACCAAGGCGCAACGATTTAATAGTACAAATAAACCACCTTCATGCCAGTGGCAGATGGAAAATTACTCAGAAGGGCAACTGCTTCTTGCTTTCCACGTCGAGATCTGCCTCCATCTCACGCAACCGCTTGAGGATCGTGTCGTAGTACTCGAGGATGTAATTCTCAAGTGTTGTGGTCTCCGCAGGATCCAGACCAAAGCATGAGTAGGTTTCGTCCATCGGTGCGTCCAAACTGACTCCACCTCCAGTGACTTCTGAGAAAGCAAGCCTTTCAGCAACGTTCACCGTTGACTCAAATAAAGAGATCAATCGGCGACTTAAACCGATCACAAAAGGCGATACCCGAATCATCTTTGCTGACTTACTGCTGGACTTTTCGCAAAATTGCACAATTTCGTCTGTGGTCCAAGCCTTTGGCCCTACTACAGGAAAGCTGCGACGGATCGTTTCAGGTCGCTGCAACGCAGCCACCGAAAAACGTGCTACGTCCTGGGTATTCATATAAGCCACCGCCGTAGGAGTTTCGCTCACCCAAACAGTCTGTTTTTCAAGAACAGGTATGGCAATTTGACCGATCAAACCCTGCATAAAGGCCACGCCCTGCAGGATCGTGTAATCAAATGATGACTCTTCCAACAAACGCTCAGTGCAGTACTTGATATCCATAAGTGGCACATTTCGATGTTGCTCAGCCGACAACAAAGAAAGGAATACAAATCGACTCACCCCGGCTCTTTCGCAAGCCCGCAACAGATTTAATTTGCCGTCCCAATCGGTTGTGTAGACGCTATGCGGATCATCGGGACGGCTCGTAGCCGCATCGATCACTGCATCTACACCATCAAGTGCGTAATCAAGACTTTCAGGGTCCAGCAGGTCGCCGCGGGTAAGTTCACAGCCCCACTCCTGCAGGAAAGCACCTTTGCGGGGTGTGCGAACCATGCAGCGAACTTGATAGCCAGCATCTATCGCTCGACAAGCTATCTGCCGTCCAAGGGTGCCAGTGCCACCAACTACCAGAACCTGCATAGGGCCCTTCATAATCCAGCCAGGAGCCTATATGGACTGCCCCCAAGCCGCGAATATCAATCGCCCTGCAACTTCAGCAAGAGAGCACCACCGGCAAGGCCCACGGGTATCAAAACCCAGAAGACAGCAGCAATACCAAAAATCTCCGAAGCCATGTCTTGGACGGTGAATCACGCCTTCTATTTAACGCCCTAACCGGCTCATCCCATGACAAATCTTTAAAAGCTCTGCCACTGGAGCATTTGTTCGCAGTTGTCCTGACATCACGGCACTGCTGCAAGCCTCATAGCCAGCATTTCGAAGAGCCTGCACTAATGCCAGCACAGAAGGCTGAGCCGGCAAAGCTAAACGCCTAGCCAACTCAGCAGTAGACCAGCAACATACAGGCAGGCCAATATCAGCTTGTAATCGCTGCAATAACTGAAGACTGGAGGATGCAACAGGAACTATCGATTGCTTCGCCAACAGCAGCAAATCAGCCAACACATCAGCTGACTGCAAAGGCCCCACCCAAAGGGGACCGCTCACCGCCCAGCGACCACTGCCATTAGAGCAACTACAAGCTGACCAACCCTGAAGGCTCAGCATTGATTGAACTGCCTGGGCGCCACAAGCCTCACATCGAGCCAAAAAGCCAAGCTGGCTCTCCTCCTCAGCAGCAAGACGGCGCTTAATCCGCACCGCAAGGCGGAAGGTACGTCCCTCGCTGAAACAGGCCAAGGGCTCCACACCACGGCCCAGCAACCAGGCCTGTCGAGCAAGAACCCCCAACTGGAGCCTTAGTGCAAGCTCCCAGCTGGACGGATGAGCGCGGGCCGCAGCTGCAAGATTACGAATCGCCCCAGTACGGTCATGACCTGTTGGAGAACGCCCATCACTGCTTGCTAATAGCAGCAAGCCATCAAAAGTCAAAACCTGCAAAACAGGTTGCAGCAGTGCGTTCGGACAACCAAAACAATCAAGATCAATTAAGTCAAAAAGATACTTATCTAAATAGGCCCGACTCAGGAGCACCTCAGCAGGCTGATGAAAAAGCTTTAGAGAGAAGCCCTTCTTAAGCAGGGGATCCAAATTCCGTGCCAATAGAACAGCACGGTCAACATCTGCGTCATTTACCCAGAGCTCAGGCGAGAGCCGTTGAACTGAATGCAGTACTGGAGAGTCAACTGCTTCTAGCCCCCAGCGCAAAGCACGAATACCGCAACCAGCCATCAGATCCAGCCAGCGCAAAGCCAATGATGATTTACCCCTTCTCTGCTGTTGAAAAGAAGCAAACAGAACAGATAGATCACGGGAAGGACGCGAATCTGATCGGAAGAAGCCATCACCAAGCTCCAAAACGGCAGCGCCTTCGCGATAGTGGGAGGTCGGTTTATTCAGGCCGCTGTGGATGCAACTGCTACCCAGACTGCCGACCGGGCAATCCCAGAGGATGGTGAGGACTGGGGCGAAGCCAATGATTGGTATTGGCAAGGCCTGTGTTGTCACTGGCGTTTACTAGGAGCAGAAGGCACCCGCCCACTAGTTCTTTTGCATGGATTCGGCGCCAGCAGCGCCCATTGGCGACACAATGCAGCTGCTCTGAAAGCGGCTGGATTCAGGGTATATAGCCTTGATTTGATCGGTTTTGGGGCCTCCGCTCAACCCGGACTAAGGCAAAACCAACAGCTCAACAATCGACTGTGGGGAGAACAGTTAGCAGCCTTCCTTGAGCAGATAGTGCAAGCCAGCCCTAACGAACAGGCAGTACTGATAGGCAACTCTCTGGGAGGACTAACTGCTCTAACCACAGCTGCATTTCGAGCAGACCTTGTTGCAGCAGTAATAGCCGCTCCATTGCCGGATCCGGCATTAGTTCAGCCGCTGGCGATCCGAAAACCGCGCTGGTGGCGACGATTCTGGGGAAATCTGATGACAATCTTCTTTCGCCTGTTGCCTTTAGAGCTCATTGTGCCTCTAATCGCCCACTCATCACTAATCAAGATGGCCCTCCAAATGGGCTATCACCATTCGATCGACTCAGACCATGAACTGCTACATCTGATCGCCCAGCCAGCACGACGACCAACGGCGGCTCGCGCCCTACGGGCCATGTGTGTTGGCATGGCACTCAGACCAGATAGCGCCAGCGCCCCCCTATTACTGAAACGCCTAGCTAGCCGAGCCGATCGGCCACCCATACTTCTGATCTGGGGACGCAATGATCGTTTTGTACCATTGAAAATTGGCCAACGTCTTCAGCAGCAATACCCATGGATAAGCCTTTCAGTGCTTAATGAAACGGGTCACTGCCCCCATGACGAATCAGCTCAAGGATTTCATCAAACCGTGCTGAGCTGGCTGAAGATTAATTTGGTAAATGATTGACAGCACTTATGAAGCACACCCTTTCAGTGCTGGTAGAAGATGAATCCGGAGCCCTTAGCCGGATTGCAGGACTCTTTGCACGCCGTGGGTTCAATATCGACAGCCTTGCGGTAGGGCCAGCAGAAGCCTATGGACAATCTCGACTGACTATGGTCGTAGAGGGAGACGATCACACGCTCCAACAGATGAGCAAGCAGCTCGACAAGCTGGTGAATGTGCTGCAAGTTCTCGATCTAACAAGACGACCTGCCGTTGAGCGAGAACTGATGCTGCTAAAAGTTTCTGCGCCCGCTGCTCAACGAAGTGCGATTTTCGATCTAGTTCAGGTTTTCCGAGCAAAAGTGGTGGATGTAGCCGATGAAGCCCTAACCCTTGAGGTAGTAGGCGACCCAGGCAAGCTGGTGGCGCTAGAAAAACTGCTTACCCCTTATGGGATTTTGGAAATCGCCCGCACTGGCAAAGTTGCACTCGAACGGGCATCGGGAGTAAATACCGAGCTGCTAAAAGCCTCGCCAAGCGGCGGACGGGTGCCGGCCTAAGGCATCGGCACTGCATTGAGAGTTGGTTTTGCCATTAACAGGCTGGCATTAACAATCCGATCTCCCTGCCGAATCGCATCAACTACCTCTAACCCCTTTCTCACCCTCCCGAAAACGGCATAACGGCCATCCAATTGCGGCAGAGGGCGCAAAGCAATGTAGAACTCAGCACTGGCAGAATCAGGCGCCTGCGAACGTTGCATTGCCAGAGAGCCACTCTGATGACTCAGTTGCAATTGCAGCAAATCGCTGGGGTCGGTGATCAGTTGGCCATATCTAGGTTGATCTTCAGTATTCAACTTCACTTCAAACGGAATAAAGCGGGCCTGACCACTTGCTGGATCGATGAAAATACCTTTACCAAAATTGCTCTTGAGAGTTTTTGGATCGGCAGAGGCAGGATCACCACCTTGAACTACAAAAGGCAAAGGCTCCTTAACAACCCGATTAAAAACAGTGCCGTTATAAACACCACGTTTAACAAGGTCGACGAAATTACCAGCTGTCACTGGAGCGGCGTCACCATCAACCTCAACAGTGATCGTGCCTCTGTTGGTACTCATCTGCACAAGAACCTTGCCCAGCAAGCAGGGGCTACTCAATGAGGAACAAACATCTTTAATCGATACCGTAGAAGACTTAGTGCAACTCAATAACAAGGGCATACACAGCACAAATAGCCAAACTGCTGGACGCCGAAATAAAAGGCAAAGGGTTGCATCAACCACGATTTACAGCCCTTCAAGATTCACATCCAGGAAACGCGCCAGCTCAGCACCTGCCTGCTCAAGCTGAGTAAGAGGTATCGGCTGACCCACACGGGTCAAAGAGATATCTCGCCGACCTTTAACCCGCAAGGAGACGCGACGAAGAGGATTAAAGCCATCGCGCACCTCTACCTTCACCGCTTTGACATCCTTAAGGGGGAACTCGACGCTGATCGGCTTGAAATATGCACGTCGAGAGATGGTTACCAAACCTGCAGCCTTATCAAAGCGGTTGATACCTGAACCCAAGTCGACGGCAAGCATCGCCCAGAGGTAGCTAGCAAGGAGAACAGCAGCTATCCCATAAAAACCCATCGCCAGCCCCTGGGGCACGAATACAAGCTTTGAAGGATTGCCGATGGGAAGAAGATTTCTGCCGAGATAACTCGATAGAGATGTCAGCGTGAAGCCAAGGCCGCCGATTGTGACAATCACAGCCAAGAGCTGATTAGAGAGACGTCTAAAACCAAGTACCGGTTGCTCAAGCAGCTCTTGAGAAGCCAGTCCAGTGTTTGAATTTTCCTGCAAATCAGCTGACATAACTGCCCTATATGTAGATCCATTCTGGACTGAAAAGGCCCATAACGGGCAATGCTGAAGCCAGCCAAAAGAGCATAAGCACTACAAGGGGTTTCAGCTCTAGTAACACTCCCCCAAAGCCCCCTTGAGGATTGTTAATGTCGGGCGGTATCCCACAGCTTGCGGCAAACCCGCACCGTTTTTTTTTCCCATGACGATCGCTGTAGGACGCGCGCCTCAGCGAGGATGGTTTGACGTCCTCGATGACTGGCTCAAGCGCGACCGCTTCGTTTTTGTTGGCTGGTCCGGCCTTCTCTTGTTACCTACGGCCTACTTGGCTCTAGGAGGCTGGTTCACCGGCACCACCTTCGTTTCATCCTGGTACACCCACGGCGTTGCTTCTTCTTACCTAGAA
>PVBE010044554.1_pt1 | contig 13108 bp, 10 predicted proteins | sample 1631181 | NCBI WGS metagenome assembly PVBE01 (sample SAMN08397723, study PRJNA350692) | Marine metagenome, whole genome shotgun sequencing project. | isolation source: water | place: Pacific Ocean | collected 2012-04
ACCCCGGGGCTCAGCCTTGTTGATGCGTAGGGGACGCCCCATTAACTCAGCGCCCTGCAGAGCTTCGATCGCCGCGGCCTCCGCCGCTTCATCGACCATCTCCACGAAGGCGAAACCACGTTTGCGACCGGTGTCACGCTCAAGAGGAAGGGCACAGTTCGTGACCTCTCCATGAGCCGCAAACAGTTCGATCACGTCTTCCTGCTCAGCGCGGAAGGGCAGATTGCCGACAAAAATGCTCACTTGACTGCTGGACCTGAAGAGAAAGGACCCAATCGGATCAGACAAGCCATCGGTTCAGGGTCCACTGAGGGATCAATAGCCTCTGGCATTCACAGGTTAGACCCGGTCTCGCGAAATGATCAGTGATTCGCTATCCCAAGCCGATCGCTCCAGAGTGCAAGCTGCTCTTCGACCCGAGCAAACCCAGTGCCACCCTCACTGAGGCGAGCGGCAACAACCTGCCGAGGTGCGAGAGCATCAAACAGGTCGGCGTCAATGGAGGGATGAAACTGTCGCCAGCGTTCAAGGCTCAGATCACGCAGCAAAAGCCCATCGCTCAGGCACTGTTTCACCACCGATCCAACAATCTGATAAGCCTCGCGGAAAGGAACCTGTCGAGCCACCAGATAATCGGCCACATCGGTGGCATTGGAGAAATCAGAACCGACAGCGGCTTCCAGCCGATCAGGACGAAAGCTCAGACCCTCCTCGATCAGAATCGTCATCGCCTCGAGGCACTGGAAGCTGGTGTTCACCACATCAAAAAGAGCTTCCTTGTCTTCCTGAAAATCCTTGTTGTAGGCCAGCGGCAGCCCCTTGATCATGGTCAGCAATCCCTGCAGATGTCCGAACACCCGGCCGCACTTGCCGCGAACCAGTTCAGGAACATCAGGATTTTTCTTCTGCGGCATGAGGCTGCTGCCGGTGGCGCATCGATCACTCAGACGCACAAATCCGCATTCCTCGGAAGCCCAGAAGATCACCTCCTCGGCCAGACGACTGAGATGCACCATCAACAACGAAGCGGCAGCTGAAAACTCCACAGCGAAATCACGGTCACTGACAGCATCCAGGCTGTTGGCATAAATCCCTTCGAAGTCCAAGGCTGCGGCGGTGCTGTGCCGATTGATCGGCACAGGCGTTCCAGCCAGGGCTGCGGCACCCAACGGCGAGCAGTTGACGCGCTTGCGCACATCCTGAAACCGTTGACGATCGCGCTCGAGCATCTCCACATAAGCAAGCAGATGGTGCGCCAGACACACGGGCTGCGCCCTCTGTAGGTGGGTGTAACCGGGAATCAGCGTGTTGCGGTGATCAAGCGCCTGACGCAGCAAAGCGGTCTGAAACAGCCGCACCAGCGGGTCCAGCTCATCGATGCGACGGCGAAGCCACAGACGCAGATCCGTGCCCACCTGATCATTGCGGCTGCGTCCTGTATGCAACTTTTTTCCCACAGGCCCGCGCAGGGCAATCAAACGACGCTCTACTGCAAAGTGCACATCCTCATCGTCGATGCCGGGATTGAAGCTGCCGGCAGCCGCTTCCGCGCGGATCTGTTCCAGACCGCTGCAGAGCTGATCCGCTTCCGCCTGCTCGATAACGCCGCAGTCGGCCAACATGCGGGCATGGGCCACTGAACCATCAAGATCCTCCTGCAGAAGGGTGATGTCAAAGCCGATCGAGGCATTGAACCGTTCGATCGCCGGATGCAGTCCCTGTTCGAACCGATCACTCCAGGTGGCGGAGCCTCCGCCCGTCACTCCACCGGCCATCGTCCACCCTCAACACAGACCCATTCAGCTTGTCAGGCCGGAGACCGTGGAACCGATGGCAACATCACCTCTTCCCGAACCTTGAGAACCACCATCGAGGCATCATCCTCGAGTTGTCTGTCCGCCCCCACAAAACGATCGAGACGACTGAACAACTGATCAAGAATTCCCTGCGAGCCCGTGCCCGAACGACAGGCAGTCTCGAGGTTGCGGATCAGACGCGCTTCATCAAAGCGATCTCCGGTCAGGCCCGGAGCCTCGGTCACGCCATCGGTGTAATACAGCAGCACATCGCCGGGCTCGAGCACCGTGGAACCACTTCCGTATTCCGCTTCAGGCTGCAGACCGATCAACAGACCCGGTGCATCCAGCCGACTGATGCAGCGCTGCTGTGCCCGCCAGATCAAAGGGGGATTGTGAGCTGCATTGGCAAAGCGAAGCCGTCGCGTTCGCGGATCAAAGTCCGAATAAAAGAGAGTCACAAAGCGATGGGACTGGGACAGATCCTCAAGCGCGAGCTGGTTGAGATCATGAAGAATGCGGTCCGGCGGTAATCCGCTCAGCACTTCCGCACGCAACATGCCGCGCAGCATCGTCATCAGCAGGCCGGCTGGAACGCCCTTACCCATCACATCGCCCATCACCAGCGACCAGCGACCTCGCTCTCGCCGTCGACCGATCAACTCCGGACGAGTGGGGATGAAGTCGTAGTAATCGCCACCCACCTGAAAGGCAGGACGGCAACGGGCCGCGAGTTCGACACCCTCAATCACCGGACAATGATCCGGCAACAACTGGGCCTGAATCTCGGCACCGATGCTGAGCTGGCGATCCATTCGCTCATGCAGACGGGCCTCCTGGAGCATCTGATCGTTTTCGATCGCAACACCGGTGAGATCCGCCACGAGCTGCACATTGCGACGGTGAGAATCACTCCAGACCAGCGAGCCAGACGTGTTGAACACATAGAGACGTCCACGCTGGCGACCTCTGGCCACCAGTGACGTTGCGAACACACCAGCAGATCCGAGATGACTTTGCACCAGTCGATCAAGGCCGAGCACCAGAGCATCATCGGAACCGAACCCGGTGGAACGTCCAGGCTCATGGTTGATCACCGCCTGCAGCAACGTCTCCGATCGCAAGACGGAGAGCATCTGCAACTGGTCAGTCCACAGACGCCCGTCAGGGTGATAAGGGATGAGCAATGCACCATCAACCCCCACCAGACGAGCTGCCACCACTGGCACAAGCTCAAGAAACCGCTTGAGGTTGGTGAAACTGCGCAGAGCGAAGCCGATCGAAACCAGCAGCTCCTGATTGGCACGCTGTTCCTTGGAAAGACTGTCAAGCAACTGACGCAGCGACGTTGTCGCGGTCAGTGACTGAGGCCCCGAGCGAAGCGAAGAGGCCGGAAGGCGCCGGGATGGATTGCTGCTCATGGCAACCCTGGCAGTTTCCGCAAGGTAGCAACTCCGCGCTGAGAAAGCTGACTGCTTCAGATCCGCACAGCAGACAACCGTCAGCGACCCGCGAGCAGTGCTTCCACAAACTCGAAACTATTGAAGGGCCGCAGATCCCTGATTCCCTCGCCTGCACCAATAAAACGAATTGGTAAACCTGCCTCAGAAGCCACAGCCAGAGCCACTCCACCGCGTGCCGTTCCGTCGAGCTTGGTGATCACCACACCGGTGAGTCCAACGGTTTTGGCAAAGGCCATCGCCTGCTTGAGACCGTTCTGTCCCTGGCTGGCATCAAGCACGAGCAGGGATTCCACATGAGCTTCAGGAGCCAGACGATCCACAACGCGACGAATCTTCTCCAGTTCCTCCATCAGGTTGTGTTTTGTCTGAAGGCGACCGGCCGTGTCGACCAACACAAGATCCGTGCCCTTGGCTCGGGCTGCTCCAATCGCATCAAACACCACCGCCGCTGGGTCAGCATTGGAGGAAGGGTTGGCAATGACCTGCACATCACTGCGGTCTCCCCAGACCTGCACCTGCTGAACCGCAGCAGCCCTGAAGGTATCGGCTGCTGCGATCATCGCCGAATAACCACTACGAACGGCGAGGTTGGCAAGTTTGCCAAGGGTGGTGGTCTTGCCAACACCGTTCACACCGACCATCAGCCACACGTTGAGATGATCACGCTGCGGAGCAAGCAACTTCACGCCGCTGTCGCGCATAGGCTGGTCGAGCAGCTCACAAAGCTGTTCCTTGAGGAAGCGGATGCCTTCAGTGGGATCCACCACCTGTTCATTCATGCGCCTTCTCAAAGCATCGAGCACCTGATCTGTGGCCTGCACTCCAGCGTCTGCTCGCAGAAGCAACGACTCGAGATCGTCAAGCACCTCCGGAGTGAGCGGGTCATCGCCGAGGTTTTCCAGCAGACCTGTGACAAAACCCTGACGGGTCTTTTCAAGGCCCTGACGGAGACGGCCAAGCCAATCGATCTCTTCAAGGGTGATCTGATCAGCCCGAACACCCTGGGCGGCAAGAACCTCCGCTGACCAGGTGAACGTTTCGTCGAACTCGCCGAGACTGGGCTCATCGGACTGATCAGCGGTCTGCTGGGGCTCAACAGGCGCAGGCTTGACCTGCGCAGCAGCGACAGGGGTCGGAGCCTGTTCCAACTGCTGCTGTCTTTGCTGCCGCTGGGCCGCTGCCTGTTCAAGCAGAGACAGTCCTGGTGCCGGAGCATTACCAGGAACATCAACAGGTGCAGTCGGCTGCTGGGATAAAGACGGCTGTTGCTCTGCAGATGGCTGTGCTGAGTCTGGCTCTGATGCTGGGACCACAGAGTCAGGCGCAGATGGCTCGGGAGCCAACGCAATCGGTTCGGGAGTCAAAGGTTCAGCCGTCACGGACGCTTCCAGCGCCACTGACTGCGTGGTCTTCCCAAGCTCCTTCTGGGCTTTCAGGCGGGCATAGGCCTGCCGTGCCCACTCAAGCGGGTCATCCTCAGCAGAAGCATCGGAGGACTGATCCGTTGACTCCTGCAGGGATTGAGCAGCAGAAGGCTCGGATTCGGACTGCGCAGATTCCTGGACCGATGCGCTTTCTTCGGAACCGTCCTGAGCGGTTGCAGGATCGAGAGGCTGCTCAGACTTCGATGGCTGCTCAGGGGGTTGGGGTGCCTCGGAACTTCGATTGAACCAGTCGTAAACCATGCGGATAAAAGCAGCGCCTAGGCGGTGGCGTTCTGAAGACGCCGCAGAACCCCATTGATCATGCGACGGCCCTGTGCATCGCTGTAGCGATTGGCCAGCTCCACGGCTTCACTGCAGGCGACGGAAGCCGGCGTGTTCATCGAACGTAGATCAACCACTGCCAGTCGCAGGATGTCGCGATCAATGCGAGGCAGCCGGCTGAGCCTCCAACCCTCCATGACGCCGTCGAGTTCGTCGTCAATGTCCTGACGAGACTTCAGGACCAGCTGAATCCGACGCATGGCTTCCTGACGCACCTGTTCCTGATCAGCAAGCGCCAGAAGACGAGGCAACTCAAGACTGGCCGAAAGGCCGTTGAGCACCTGTTCCGCCCCTGTGAGCGTGTCGCGCAGATGGGTGCGTACAGAAGCCATATCAGTGGAGGCACTGCCATCCTGCAACTCGCTGTCGAGCAGAGACTGCTGAGCTTTGTCCAGATCACCGGCGCAATGATCAAGCACCTCGCGCCAGTGCTGCATCAGGCTGTCGAGAGCTTTCTGAAGCAGTGTCTCGAGATTGTCCTGCGCCGCTGAGGAACGCTCCCGTTCAGCGCACTGACCGAGCACAAACAGCGCAAGCTCACGGGAGAGGGTTCGGGTCTGCATAAGCGGCGGGATGTACCGAACGAACGACTCAGGACGATGAGGGTGCCACAGAAGCTCTGAGCTGGGCGATCAGACTGGAAAAACTGCGATTCACTGGCGCTTCGCGTTCGTCAGGGTTAACAATCCCCGCGGAAATGATGGTTCTGAACGCATCTTCGACAGAAATATCGAGCTCTCTGACAGACGCCTCGGGAACCAGGGTGTACCAACCAGTTGTGGGATTGGGTGCCGTTGGAATGAACACGCTCAGCAGATCCTGACCGAGGTCGGACTGAAGTGAAGGTCCCACCTGCCCCGTGACGAAACCGACGCTGTAAAGACCTTCCCGCGGATATTCCACCAGCACAACCCGTCGGAATCGTCGAGAATTGTCGCGGAGAAAAGTCTCAAGAAGCTGCTTGAGAGTTTTGTAAACGGAACCGGCAAGAGGAATGCGCTGCAGCGTTCCCTCACCGAATTCCAGCAACCAGCGCCCGACAATGTTTCTTGCCATCAAACCGATCAACAGGATTCCCATCAGAGGAACCGTCAAACCGAGGGCCAGGTTGATCAGATCCTGAAGAAGAGGATTGAGATTGATGAATGGATTGAACTGTTTCGGTATCGATGTGACGAACGCCAGCACAAACCTGCTGACGATCGTGGAGAGCCAGATTGTGGTGGCGAGCGGAATGACCACAAGAAGACCTGCAATCAGGTCGTTCTTGAGGTCATTCTGAAGCCTGGCGCTAAGCGGCAGGTCAGGTCTTGGATTGGACTGAACCAAGGAACGCCCGGGGCCTGGAGCCTACGAATTAAACCAACTTAACCAGCGGTCAGAGGACAGCGCTGAGAGCGAGCAATACCAGCGCCACCGCCAACACGACCGCACTGACGGTGCCTCCGAAGAAACGCTGATTGATGGTCAGATCGCGTTGGCGTTCGGCCTGCTGAATCTGCTCGGTCATCTGTGACAACTGCTTGTCGATGAACGTCTGAGCAGCCTGAATCTTGTCCTCCTCGGTGGCATCAGCAGGAAGCTGACCTGCCTGAGCCAACTGTTCACCGAGAACCTTCACATTTTCAGGATTCGCCGACTGCTGACGGGCCATTTCCAGTTGGTTGCGCCTTTGCTCAAGGGTCTGATCAGCCTCACCCGTCAAGGATTGATTTCCTGAGATTCCAAGAGGAATCACAGCGATCATGGCCACAGCGAGAATCGCTGAGATGACACAAACGACCCAGCGAATCGGTGTGCGGTGCTGCTGCGGGTGATCCAGGCGGGACCCAATCAGCATGAGCAGCAAACCGACGAAACCCATCGGAGCCTGGCTCACAAGACGTTCAATCAGAAGCTGCTGAAAAACCCCATCGCTCCAATCGGCGGCACTGAGAACCACTCCAATCTGAATCGAGAGCAGGAGCACCAACGTGATTCCCAACCAGCGCAACAAAGGTGCGGCACGCAAAGAAGAGTCTTGGGAGGGAGATGACACGGCACGATGCCAGAAGGGTGCCCAACTTTAAGGTCAGCTTTTTGAATGTTCCAGCCAACGTTGCAGAGCTGAGCCTGGCCCTCAAGCAACAGGCCAGGAACGAGGGTTTTGACCCCGTCGGCATCGCCTCCCTGCCAGGCAGTGAAAGATTGCAGATGCGGACCGCCGCGCTGCAGCGCTGGCTGGAGGCAGGCCATCAGGCCGACATGAACTGGATGGCGGCACCGCGTCGACTGTCAGCGGCACGCCTGCTGGAGGGTGCTGAAAGCATCCTGGCGGTGGGATTGAATTACCACGTTTCCGCAGACCGGCATCCGGGTCGTCTTGCAGTGGCCCGCTATGCGTGGGGGAGGGACTACCACAGGGTGGTGAATCAACGCTTGAGAAGGGTTGGCCGCTGGCTGCAAACGGTGCGGCCGCAATGCAACTGGCGGGTCTGCGTCGACGCAGACCCGCTGCTCGACAAAGCCTGGGCTGAGGAGGCTGGGCTGGGCTGGATCGGCAAACACAGCAACGTGATTCACAACAGGAGGGGTTCATGGATGGTGATCGGTCACCTGATCACGACCGAACCTCTTCAGGCCGATCAACCAGCCAAAGCGCGATGCGGGCAGTGTCGAGCCTGCATTGAGGCCTGTCCCACCTCTGCGATCACCGAACCCTTCGTGGTGGATGCAAGGCGCTGCATCGCTTTTCACACGATTGAAAACCGCAATCCTGAACTGCCTGAAGCGATGGCCGAAGCCATGGGACCCTGGGTCGCTGGATGTGACATCTGCCAGGACGTCTGTCCGTTCAATCACGGCTCCATTCCTTCCAGCGACGACCCGGATGTGCAGCCAAGGCCCTGGTTGCTGGATCTCAAAGCGGAGCATGTCCAGAACTGGACCGATGAAGACTGGGATGAACGGCTGCGCGGATCAGCTCTGCGCAGGATCAAACCCTGGATGTGGAGGCGCAATGCGGCAGCTGCCAGACCTGACAACCCCCCTAGTGTGGGTTGAGTGCTGGATCAGCGATGAGAGTTCGTGCTCGTAGACAACGGGGCAGGCATCGGGCTCTGGTGATACCAATGCTGACGGGAGCCCTTGCTGCCTTCGGCGCCGCACCGGTCAGGGCTCTGACCCCATACGTCTACACACCCAGCGCTCAGGAACTTGAAGGTGCCGGCGTCGGCATCGGCCGGACCGCTGCACAATTGCTGCGTCTGGGACAGCCGGAGGAAGCGGCAAGTCTCGCTGCACTGGCTGTAAGCCTTCAACCCAATGACGAACGACTGTGGTCGGTGCTGGCCGAAGCGCAACTGCGCAGCAATCAGCTCAAAGCGGCCGCTGGTTCACTGGCCAAAGCCAAGGCACTGAAACCGGGGAAAGCCGGACTCTGGTTCGCTGAGGCATCCATTGCACTGCGGGACGAGCGACCGGACGACGCCATCTCCCTTCTCGATGAAGGTCTGCGACTGGATCCCAAAAATGCCGGTGCATACTTCGATCTCGGCAATGCCCGCGTGATGCAGTCTGACCTGAGACAAGCTCTGAAGGCATTCGAACAGGCCACAACCATCAAACCCAGCTTCTGGGAAGCGCTGAACAATCAGGCACTGGTTCTGTTCGAAATGGGCAACACACCCGAAGCCATCAAACGCTGGCGTTCCGTCCTGTCGATCAAACGCAATCCTGAACCGATGCTGGCTTTGGCGGCTGCACTCAATCAACAGTCTCCGGGTGATGCTGAATCACTTGAACTGGCTCGCAAAGCGCTCGCTGAAGATCCCAATTACGTGCTTCCAGGGCATCAGGAGAATCAACTCTGGGGCTCGAAACTTCGCCAGGCAACTGAAGTTCTGCTGACGACGCCCAGCCTCAGAGGTGCCGTTGAACGTGCTGAAGCAAACGCCGATCCCAAATCGGCTGAGTGATTCAGAAGGAAGATCTGTAGGCTAAGCGCCTTCTGCCTTCTTGATTCCGGAGCGGATGGCCGAGGAGCGCGTTCAACCGATCGCCCTGCATCAGGAGATGCAGCGCTCCTATCTCGAGTACGCGATGAGCGTGATCGTGGGTCGAGCACTGCCGGATGTTCGCGACGGTCTCAAACCCGTTCAGCGACGCATCCTTTACGCGATGCATGAACTAGGGCTGACCCCGGACCGCCCTTACCGCAAATGCGCCCGCGTTGTCGGCGACGTTCTCGGCAAATACCACCCTCACGGTGATCAGGCTGTCTACGACGCCCTTGTCAGGCAGGTCCAGACTTTTTCAAGTCGCCATCCCCTTCTGGACGGCCACGGCAACTTCGGCTCCGTGGACGACGATCCTCCAGCCGCAATGCGATACACCGAAACGAGGCTGGCTCCCATTGCCCACGAGGCGCTGCTGGATGAAATCGGCGACGACACGGTCGATTTCGCTGCCAACTTCGATGGCTCCCAGCAGGAACCAACGGTGCTGCCGGCACAGCTGCCGTTTCTTCTCCTGAATGGCTGTGCCGGGATCGCTGTGGGCATGGCCACAAGCATCCCCCCCCACAACCTGGGGGAAGTGGTGGATGGCCTAGTCGCACTGGTGCGCAAACCAGATCTGAGCGATGAAAAATTACTGGCTCTGATCCCGGGGCCTGATTTCCCCACAGGCGGTGAAGTCCTGCTGGGCAGTGGAATTCGCGACACCTATCTCCGCGGTCGCGGCAGCATCCCCATGCGGGGGGTCGCCCACGTGGAGGAAGTGCAACCGGGGAAAGGCAAACACAAGCGCAATGCGGTGATTGTCACCGAGCTGCCGTATCAGCTGAGCAAGGCTGGCTGGATCGAAAAGCTGGCTGAGCAGGTCAACGACGGAAAAATCGGTGGCATCGCCGACATACGCGATGAAAGCGACCGCGAAGGCATGCGGATTGTCGTGGAACTGAGGCGGGACGCCGACACGGACACAGTTTTGAAGGATTTGCAGCGCCGTACGTCTCTGCAAAGCAATTTCGGAGCCATCCTGCTGGCACTGGTGGACGGCCAGCCGAAGCAACTGTCGCTGCGGCGAATGCTGCAGACCTTCCTTGAGTATCGGGAACTGACGCTGATCCGGCGGACCACCCATGCCCTGCGCAAAACAGAGGACCGGCTTGAGGTGGTGGAAGGCCTCATCACGGCGCTGGCTTCCCTTCAAAAAGTCATCGCCATGATTCAGGAGGCGCGCGATGCAGCAACGGCGCGAGCCAGCCTGATGGTGCAGCTGGATCTGAGCGAGCGGCAGGCTGATGCGGTTCTCGCCATGCCCTTGCGTCGACTCACAGGTCTGGAGCAGGAAAGCCTGCGCCAGGAAGCCGATGAACTGAGAGCTGAACGCCAGAAACTGAAACTGCTTCTGGAAAATCGGGAACAGTTGCTGGACGCCCTGGTTCAGGAACTCCGCCAGCTGAAAAAACGTTTTGCCTCCCCACGCCGCACACGTCTGGTGGAAGGAGGCGATCACCTGCTCGCGGAACGGGCAGCAAGCCAGCGCCCCAATGCCGAGCTGCAACGCCGTCAGGCCCTGGATGCGCTGCCACCTGAATCACGGATCTTGATCCAGACCGACGGTCAGGTGAAGGTCGTGAGTCCTCAGCTGCTTGGGCGGCTGCATCTCAATGAACCGGTCGATCTGGGAGATGAACCCTCGCCGGCACGATTGATCCTGCCGATCAACCCTGCACCACGGCTGCTAGCCCTCACCGCAAGTGGCCGCATCGCTCTGTTGCGCTGGGAGTTTGCAGGTCAACAACCTGGTGGACTCGAGCGTTTCCTGCCCTCCGCCTTGGAAGGTGAAACGGTGATCAGCCTGCTGAGACTTCCCGCGGTTGATGACAAGGACACCAACAGCCGCATGTCGCTTGGCCTGCTGACCACAGATGGACGCTTCAAAAGACTTCCGTTGGATGAGATCCAGGAGCTCTCAGGACGGGCAGCCACCATCTTGAAACTGAAGGAAGGCGTTTCTCTTCTGTCAGCAGCAATCTGCGAACAAGGTGGAACGGTGGCACTGGTGAGTGACATCGGTCGAATCCTCTGTCTCCCGATCGAAGAACAGTGCCTGCCCTTGATGGGCAAGTTGGCCCAGGGGCCGATGACCATGCGCATGCTTCCCGGGGAAAACCTTGTGGGAGCTGTCAGCCAACCTGGCAACAACAGCAACGAATCCAAGAACAGTGGAGAAGTGCTGATCGGAACTATCAACGGTGCCTTGATCCGCATGCCTCTCAGCGACTTACGCCGCTGCAGGCGTGGCGATCTGGGGGAAATCGCTGTGAAACTGAACGGCGATGACAAGAAAACAGATCGTCTTGTCTCGGTCTGTGAAAGTGCGGATCTGGTGGGTGTGGTGACGAACAAGGGTCGCCATGCCCGCATTCTCAATACAACAGTCAGCGGAGATAGCAATCAACCCACACAACTGATACTGAAAGGGGAAGAATCTCTGGTTCAGCTTGTTCCTCTTCTGGTTTAAATCAGTTCAGAACGAAGCTAAATCTTCAAGATGTGCAGTTTCCCTCCAACCACTCGAAGTAGTTCTCATCAATATCTCCCGTCACATAGTGACCATCAAAACACGACATCTCGAGGTCCTGGATATCGGTTCCTTGAACAATGCTTTTCTTGAGATTATCAACGCTCTGGTAAACAACATGATCCGCGGCGAGTACATCTGCGATTTGGTCAGTCGAGCGTCCATGAGCGAGAAGCTCTCCTCTCGTGGGCATGTTGATTCCATACACATTGGGAAAGCGCACAGGGGGCGCAGCCGATGTGAATGTGACCTGATTCGCTCCAGCGTCTCGCGCCATCTGAACGATTTCCCTGGATGTCGTACCACGCACAATGGAATCATCCACAATGAGAACATTTTTTCCAACAAATTCAGTACCCAACGCATTGAGTTTTTGCCGTACTGATTTTTTTCTTTCAGCTTGTCCTGGCATAATGAACGTACGACCAACATAACGATTTTTATAAAATCCTTCACGATATTCAATACCAAGTTGTTTGGCCACCTGCATTGCAGAAGGTCTTGCTGAATCTGGTATCGGCATCACAACATCGATATCACCGGCTGGTAATGAGTCTGAAATTGTTTTTGCTAGCAGATCACCCATACGCAACCTTGTTTCGTAAACAGAAATTCCGTTCATAACGGAATCTGGCCTTGCTAAATAAACGTATTCAAACGCGCAGGGAACAAGCTGAGAAGAAGGCGCACACTGACGTTGGTGCAGGTTGAAGTCGAAATCAATGAAAATTGCTTCTCCAGGTTCAACATCACGAACAATTTCATAACCGCTATTTTCAATCACAAGCGATTCACTCGCAACGATCCATTCATCCCGACCGTTTTTTGCAGTCCTGCGGCCAAGTATCAATGGTCTGATGCCAAAAGGATCACGGAAAGCAAGAAGGCCGCGGCCCGAAATGAGAGCAATCGCTGCGTAGGATCCCTTCACTCTGCGGTGCAGAGACGACACTGCATCAAACAACTGATCAGGAGATAGATCAGGACCAGTGAGATGGGACTGGATCTCTGTGGCAAGAACATTCACCAACATCTCCGTATCACTGGAAGAGTTGGTATGTCGTCGGTCAATTTTGAACAGATCCTGCTCAAGCTGACTTGTATTGGTCAGATTACCGTTGTGAACAAAAGTGATTCCATAGGGAGCGTTAACATAAAAGGGTTGGACTTCATCTTCTGCTGCTGCTGCCCCTCGGGTGGCATAGCGAACATGCCCAATTCCAACATTGCCGAGCAGTTTGCGCATATCACGCGTTCGGAATGCTTCACGAACTCTCCCACGTTGTTTGTGAACGTGAAATGTATAATTATCCATCGTGACGATTCCGGCAGAATCCTGTCCTCGATGCTGAAGCAAAAGAAGGTTGTCGTAGATCTGTTGATTAACGGAGTCAACAGAAAACATTCCGATAATTCCACACATAACTAAGAACCACCCAAAAAGATATTAAACAAGTTCGATATGTCTTTTGAATTCATGGATAAATGATTCATTTGTTCGCCGGTAAAGACG
>PVBE011316238.1_pt1 | contig 13108 bp, 11 predicted proteins | sample 1631181 | NCBI WGS metagenome assembly PVBE01 (sample SAMN08397723, study PRJNA350692) | Marine metagenome, whole genome shotgun sequencing project. | isolation source: water | place: Pacific Ocean | collected 2012-04
ATCACACCGAGGCCATCTTTCAGGCCTGTCAGAAGCTGGGCATCCGGGCGACCATCGGCAAGGCGATGATGGACGCCGGCCAGGGGGTGCCCCGTGGGCTCAAAGACACCACTGAGCGCTCGCTGACTGAGAGCATTCAGCTCGCGGAAAAGTGGCACGGTGCTGCGAATGACCGGCTTCGATACGCGTTTCTCGGACTCAGAGTACGTGGACGAGGTCAATGAGAAGCTGGCCGAGGCCCGCGACAGGCTGGCTCGCAAGGAGTTCTTGATCGGCAGTTTCTACTTCGACCGCCAGGCCTGGCCCGCTGTCATCGGCCGGATGGAGGGGCTCCTCCGGCAGTACCCAACCAGTCCGGATGTCCCCGAGGCCCTGCGAATGTTGGCCATCGCCTACGCGGGGAACGGGCAGCTCGAGGACGCCATCATGGCGTCCGAGCGCCTGGCACAGGACCATCCCGAGAGCCGCAGCCTGAAGCGGCTCCAGCGTGGCTACCCAGAACTGACCTCTACAGAGTAAGTCCGCCGTCCACGTCGATGCAGCGGCCCGTGAAGTAGTCGCACTCGATGATGAACTTCACGGCCTGCCAGATCTCGCCCGGGTTACCGACCCGACGCAGGGGTACGGGCTTGAGCATCGCCTGGAGGACCTCGGGAGGCATCCCCTGCAAGATGGGAGTATCGACGAAGCCGGGCGCGATCGCACCGGTCCGGATGCCGTAGCGGGCCAGTTCCTTGCCCCACAGACGCGTGTCAGCGACCAGGCCCGCCTTGGCTGCGCTGTAGTTGCTCTGGCCCACGTTGCCGTAGCGAGCGATGGAGCTGATGTTCACCACCACAGCGGGCTTGGTTCCGCTTTCGATGACCTTGGCAGCGAACTCTCGGGTGCAGAGAAAGGGACCGGTCAGATCGACGTCGATGACCGACTGCCACTTGCGCAGCGACATCTTCTTGATCTCGCCGGTCTCCCTGTCCTTCTTGACGAGCAAGCCGTCCCGGAAGATCCCGGCGTTGTTGATCAGCACGTCGAGGCCACCCATCGCCTCGTAGGCGCCCTCGATGAGTGCGATCACGCTCTCTTCGTTGGCCACGTTGGCCTCGATGCCCGTGACCTTGCCGGCCAGGTCGGCGGCCTCGGTCTCGACCTCACGAATGCCATCGCGGTTGACGTCGCAGAAGGCGACATCGGCGCCAGCTGCCGCGAGGGAGAGGACGAAGTGACGGCCCATGCCTGAGGCGCCACCGGTGACCAGCGCCTTGCTTCCGGCGATCTGCATTGTTGCTCCAGTACCTTGAGAGGTAGAGCAGATAACCGGCGACCGCTACCCGGTCAGCGAGTCGCGACGAGTCGGAGGTCGAAGCCCAGATCGGAACTGGTGGCAGTGGCCTGGTGGAGCTCCACCGCCAGCACATTGTCCCCCTCGATCACCAAGGCGGGATCCAGCCGGTAACGGACGCTCAGGGCCTCGTTTTGCTCGGTGACGCTGCCTTTCGCCCAAGTAGAGGCATCGAAATTCGGGGGGAGGTTTACCCGGAGGAGGGGCTCCTCGTTGAGCCAGATCTGTGCTCCGTCGTCCACGATCAGGTCCGCATGAAGGTTGGTGAGTTCCGCTGCGTTCGTGACCTGGAACACCAGGCGGAGCCAGGTGCTGGGGTGCCGTGCATTCTCGGAACCGCCGTTGATGGTGGTGTTCAGGTGGGCGTCGCCAAATCCCAGCGGAGCTGTGCCGGTACTCCAGCTGCTGTCGTCGTAGGCCAGAGCCTGCCAGCCAACGCCAGGGTAGCTGCCGCTGTCCAGGTAGCTCCAGGTGCTCTGGCTGTAGACCAGCGCCTCTGCGGGGGGCTCCTTCGCGATGTTGTTGAAGCCCGGAGTGCCTCGGAAGGCATGTTCCAGGCATCCTTCCTCGGTGCAGCAGTCGGAGCTGCGAGCGATGGAGAAGTCCTTCTCGACCCGACCGTAGGTGACGAGGTTTCCGTCGCCCTTCGGCCCAAAGAGACCCAGGACCCCACCCTCACTGGCCAGCCTGAAGGCCAGGTGCTTCTCTCCAAGCGTGCGATCACCGCTGGCGTAGAGCAGCAGGTAGCCCCCGGCAGGGATGAGGAGATCTGGATCGAAGGCGTGCTTGTGCGTCTTTTCCGGGTTGTCGGTGATTCCCCAGCCATCCAGGGAGAAGTCCTCGTCGTGGGGGTTGGCCAGTTCGACCCAGTCGGGTCTGCTCCCGTCCGGCAACACGAGCGCGGTCTCGTTGGCAACCATCCACTCGTTGAGGCAGGGAGCCGCCGGTGGGCCGGCGGTGTCCGCGGGGGGCGGGACGCCCTTGCTGGAGAGCTGCGCCGGTGGCGAGAGCTGAGGGAGCGTGCAGGCGAGAAACCACATCACAGGGTCCAGAAGCCTCGCATGTAGTCCGATCGGACGGAGACCCAGTGCGCGACGTGATTCTGTGACTGGACCACGCTGCCGGCGCTGCAGGGCGACTTGGGATCCTCCGAGATGGGGGTCTCCAGGAGGTCGATCAGATCCTCGACCAGGCCGCTGCTGTCGTAGGCGTCGATGTCATCCAGCGCATCGTCCACCGCCAGGCGCCAGTCGGCCAGGCAGGACGCATCGATTCGGCACGCGTAGGCCAGGTAGCCGGTGGGAGAGGCCCACGAGCGACCCCACTGGTAGTCCTCCAGGAAGCTGTAGTCGTAGTCCCACGGAATCAGCTCGGCCTTGCCGTCCGAGGGATCGAAGTAGACGCGGTAGTTGTTCTTGTTCAGCACGTAGCCGTCGTTCTGGCCCAGCCACTGCTCCACGGCCCAGGCCTTGTGGATGGCTGGCCAGTCCACCACCTTGCCGGTCTCGGAGTAGAAATTCGTGCCCCCCCAGTTGGATCCGAGAGCGGACGACACGCCGTTGATGTCGGCGTGGGCCACAGCGGTTCCCTCCTCCAGCTGGTACAGGTGATCCACGTTCGAGCTGAAGTCCAGCAGCGTGTAGCTCCAACCGCCGTACCAGACGTACTTCCCGTCGTACAGATTTCCAGTGCCGTCAGCCCAGTGGCGTTTGAGGAAGCGGTCGTCTTCCGTCTCGATCAGGGCGTACAGGCCGTAGTCCACTCCGTTGATGCTGAGCTGGGCGTACCCGGCCCGGAAGGCTGGCACCTCCGCAGCGGCGAAGACCTCAGCGGCGACCGCCTCCTTCATGTAGCTGCAGTCGACGACGGTGTTGTTGAGCGACACGCTCTCCAGCCCATAGACGCGCTGGTCCTCGACGTACTGGTTGAAGTCGATGCGTAGCTTTGGCTTGCTCACCAGCGGACGGAAGGAACCGATCTTTCCCCGAAGGCGGACACCCACGCTCTCCAGCTCGACCTCGCCGATACTCACCCGCGCGTCGACGTAGGAGTAGGGCTTGTCCAGCAGTCCGAACCAGGAGTCGTGGGGCAGGATGACATCGATCTGCAGGATCTCGTCCTTTGGAAAGACCCAGCTGTCGTCGAGCTCGTGCTCGCCGATGCTCTCGTGGGTGACCACCGGAACATAGGGGGGCTCGGTATCGATGACCTCGGTGTCGATGGGGCTGTCGGAGTCGGCGGGCTCCTCGCTATCGACGACGACGATGGAAGGCTCCGAGTCCTCTACAGGCTGGGGCGTAGACGTGCAGACCAGTAGCCAGGGCAGGGACACCACGTGCTCAGGATACCGGGTGCGTAGCGCTGTGGCGCGATGAGCTCTTGGATGCGGCGGATCAGGCTTGCCCGATCAGGGTCACCGCTTGCTCGGAGATTCCGAATTCCACCTCGTTCCGGTAGCCCTTGGCGTCGCCGCCCAGCTGGAAGGGCAGGGCCTGGTCCGAGACCAGACGACAGCGGGTCACGTGGAAGTCGTGAATGCCTTCACCGCTCATGGTTCCATCGAAGGCCGCGGGAATGTTCGCGACGCACTGAAGGGGGGTGAAGTTCAACAGCCGCAGGTGGTAGTGACCCGGCCGCCGTGTCGCGAAGGGGAAGATCTTCACCCCGTAGCCCAGGAGAGGCGTGGTGGCGGCGCCGATGGTGGTGGCGGGTCCTTCGTACAGAAGTTCCCCGGTGGGGATGGGATCGCCCACCGCGTCTCCTTGGGCGTCGAGCCGCCAGGCGGTCTCGCCCGTGTTGACCACACGGACCGTCGGGAGCTCGCGGCGTAGATAGCGGGGCACTGTCATGCCCAGGCCTGCGATGAAGTAGCCGGAGAGTCCGCTGCACAGGGCCTCGAAGCGAGTGCCGCGTGCCTTCTTGCGCAGCGTGTCGTAGTCGTTCAGTACGGCGGCGTCGTTGCCGATCCCGCCGAAGGGAAAGAGCACGCCTTCGCTGGTGACCATGCGGACGCGCATGCGGCGGTGGAGCCGCCCATTGAGCCAACCACTCAAGGTGTGTTCTGGCCGCGATGCTCCCACCCAGCGGGCCAGCGCATTGCCTGTTCCACACCGCAGCACGCCCACCGACGGCACGTCGGTGGCGCCCAGGGCACGGATGCGCTCCAGGGTGTTGATGGTGTCGATGACGGTGCCATCCCCACCGCCTGCGAAGACGGTGGAGTATTCCCGCTCCACGCAGAGTTCGAGCACCTCTTCGGCATGCTCGGGACTCTCCGTCAGGAAGAGGTGGTCCTCACCGATGATGCGTTCGAGCCTGCGGGCGAGCGAGCGCGTCACGCGCCCGGCGTTCCGATTCAGCACGACACCGGCGGGACCGGTGGGGGCATGGGACGCTGGATACATGTCTCGGCCCACTGCAAGAATCAGGCCGTTACCTAACCACCTGGAATCTCGTTGTCCAGCTTGATGACTGGGAAGTCAGTTACGCACCTAAGGGTCGAGTCTTACACACCAAAGTGGCTGTAGACCTTCTCCAAAGCCTGAGGTAGCGCAGCTTCGTCTCGGCCTCCTGCACGGGCGAAGTCCGGTCGTCCTCCTCCTCCGCCGCCCACCACCTTGGCGGCCTCTCGGACGATGTCACCGGCGTGCACCTTGATCCCCGCGATGTCCTTTCCCGCGATGTCCTTGCTGACGGCGGCGATCAGGATGACGGAGCCTTCACTACGGCTGCCGAGTACGATCAGCGAGCTGCCGAGCTGGTTTCTCAGCCGATCGGCCTCCTGCTGCAGGGTGTTGGCGTCGCCGGGTACCTCGGCTGCCAGCACCTTGAAGCCCTCAGCCTGCCTCGCCTGGCTCAGCAGGTCACCTCCCGCAGCGCGGGCCAGCTCCAGCTTGAGGGCGTCGAGCTGTTTCTCGATGGCCTTGCGTTCGGTGAGCATTCGCTCCAGCACCTGGGGGAGATCCTCGACCCGTGTTCGGAGGACGTTCGCCGCTGCCGTTGCTGCTCCATCCCTCTGGCGCACGTAGTTCAGTGCCCCCGGGCCAGTGGTGCCTTCGATGCGGCGGATCCCTGCGGCGATGCCGATCTCGGAGGTGATGCGGAAGAACCCGATGTCACCCGTGCGGTTTGCGTGCGTACCACCGCAGAGCTCCGTGCTGAAGTCGCCCATGCTGACCACACGCACACGCTCGCCGTACTTTTCCCCAAAGAGCGCCACGGCACCGGAGGCCTTGGCCTCCTCCAGACTCTTCACCGAGGTGTCGATGGAGCTGTTGGCGAGGACCTGTGCGTACACCAGATCCTCGATCTGAAGCAGCTCGGCGGGGGTGAGGGGCTTGTGGTGCGAGAAGTCGAAGCGCAGGCGGCCCGGGTCCACCAGGCTGCCCTTCTGCTCGACGTGGTTCCCCAGCACGGTCTTCAAGGCCGAGTGGAGCAGGTGTGTGGCGCTGTGGTTCAAGCGGGTCAGGTCACGTTGGCCGCCGTCTACCTGAAGTCGAACGGTCATCCCGACGGTGAGGGTTCCGGACTCCACGGTCCCGTGGTGCAAGGAGAGATTCCCCGGCCCCTTGGTCACGTCGTGAACCGCAAAGACACCGCCCTCGAAGTGGATGCGTCCACGGTCGCCGATCTGCCCACCGCTCTCTGCGTAGAAGGGCGAAGGGCTCAGGACGACAGAGGCCTGGCCACCAGCCGCCAGGGTTTCGACGCGGTGGCCTTCAGCCACGATGGCTTGGATGAGGCCCTCACCGGCGTCGCCTTCGTAGCCGGTGAAGAGCGTCGGCTCGAGCTCGTTGGCGAGATCGAGCAGGGCCTGCTCCGCCTTTTGGTCTCCGGATCCGCCCCAGGCCTTGCGCCCCTTCTCCTTCTGCGCCTCCATGCAGGCCTGGTAGCCGGGCATGTCCAGACCCACGTCGCGCTCGGAGGCGATCAGCCCCGTCAGGTCCGGTGGGAAGCCGTAGGTATCGTAGAGCGTGAACACCACCTTGCCCGGGAGGGTCTTCTGGCCTTTGGCGAGTTCCTTCTCGAGCAGTCCCAGGCCCCGGTCGAGGGTTCGGGAGAAGCGTTCCTCCTCGGCCCGGACGACCTCGTGGATGAAGCTACGCCGCTGCTCGAGGGCGTCGTAGGGAAGCGCCATCTCGTTGATTACGGCGTCTGACGCCCGCCACAGGAAAGGCTCTTTCAGGCCAATCTGCACACCGAAGCGAATGGCACGCCGCATGATGCGGCGCAGGACGTAGCCTCGGCCCTCGTTGCTGGGCATCACGCCATCCGCGATCAGGAATGCGCTGGCGCGAGCGTGGTCGGCGATGACTCGCAGGGCGACGTCGCTCTCGGACATGCTGCCCTGGTAGGGGACTCCGGAGAGCTCGGTCATCAGATGGATGACCCCCTGAAAGAGATCGGTGTCGTAGTTCCAGTAGACCCCTTGCTTTACGGCCGCCAGGCGTTCCAGACCCATGCCCGTGTCGATCGATGGCCGGGGCAGATCGCTGCGTGAACCGTCCGCGTGCTGTTCGAACTGCATGAAGACGTTGTTCCAGATCTCCACGTAGCGGTCGCTGCCGCCCGCCGGCCCTGCGGGGTCCTCTCCGTAGCGGGGCCCGTGGTCCCAGTGAAGCTCTGTGCAGGGGCCGCAGGCTCCCACCGGACCCATGGACCAGAAGTTCTCCTTGGCGTCCATGCGCTGCACGCGCTCTTCGGACACGCCGACCTGTTTCGTCCAGATTTCCCAGGCCTCGTCGTCTTCCTCGAAGATGGTGATCCACAGGCGGTCGGCATCCAGTGCAAAGCCGCCATCCTGCTCGGAGTCCGTCAACAGGCTCCAGGCCCAGACGCTTGCCTGATCCTTGAAGTAGTCACCGAAGCTGAAGTTCCCGAGCATCTCGAAGAAGGTGTGATGACGCGCGGTACGTCCAACGATCTCGAGGTCGTTGTGCTTACCACTCACCCGAAGACACTTCTGGACGCTTGTGGCGCGCCGCATGTCGCTGGCCTGATCACCGGTGAAGATGTCCTTGAAGGGCACCATGCCGGCGTTGACGAAGAACAGGGTGGGGTCGTTCTCCGGCACCAGCGACGCGGAAGGCACGATGGTGTGCCCGCGCTGTGCGAAGAACTCGAGAAAGCGTCGGCGGATCTCGGCAGACTTCATGAGGATCGGCTCCTGAACGCTCCTACATATTCACGCTAGCCGGGGTCGTTCCACTCGTCGTTGGCGATTCCGCTGAGACGAAGCTGCAGGTCGTCCGGATTGCTGGCGAAGCGCAGCAGGTCTCCCAACTCGACCAGACCCTTCTGGTAGCTCCAATAGAGGGACTGATCGAAGGACTGCGTACCGTACTGCGCCGTGCCCAAGGTGAGCAGGTCCGGGATCTCCCGCACGCGCATCGAATCCCCGATGCACTCGTTGATCGCGCCGACATTCCGCATGACCTCGATCGCAGCGACCCGTCCGCCGCCCTTTCGGGGAACCAGCCGCTGGCTGACCACGGCCACCAGGACAGCAGCGAGGTTCCGCCGCACCTGGTCCTGATGATGGGGCTCGAAGAAGCCCACGATGCGCTGGATGGCTTCTGTGGCGTTGATGGTGTGGAGCGTCCCGAGCACCAGGTGGCCGGTCTCGGCTGCCATCAGGGCGATCTCCATGGTCTCGACGTCCCGAAGTTCGCCGACCAGGATGACGTCTGGGTCCTGCCGTAGAGCGGCGCGCAGGGCGGTTTGAAAGTCTATGGAGTCGGTACCCACCTCGCGCTGATTGATGATGCTGCGCTTGTCTTCGAAGGTGAACTCGACCGGGTCCTCGATGGTGAGGATGTGGTGAGGGACGGTCTGATTGATGTGTTCGATCACGGCCGCCAGGGTGGTGCTCTTGCCGGATCCCGTGGCTCCGGTGAGCAGCACGAGTCCACGCTGCTCGGATGCGATCTCCTTGAGGACCTTGGGCAGCGCCAGATCATCGATGGTGAGGACCTTGCTGGGAATGGCGCGCAGAACGAGACCGATGCGACCTCGCTGTCGGAAGACGTTGACTCGGAAGCGCCCCTGGCCGGGCACGGTGTAGGCCATGTCCAGGTCAGGAGTGCGCTTGAAGGACTCACGCTGGGCCGGCGTCATGATGGCCCACGCCATGTTGCTGACGACCTCTTTGGTCAGAACCGGCGCCTTGGCAATTCGCTGAATGTGGCCATCCACGCGGATCAGCGGCGGCGACCCAGACTTGATGTGGATGTCACTGGCACCGGTCTGCATCGCTGTTCGACAGATAGATTCGAGGTCCATCGAACAGAGTGTAGGGCCTTGGCCCTGGCTTGGTACGAGTCGCTCCTCAGCAACAGGGAGAGAGAGACCGTCTCAGGCCTGGGCGGGCTCTCCCCCGGCAAGGGCATTGACAGGGTCCGCATCGAGCAGACCGTGCTGCTGGAGCACTGCATTCCGGACGATCTGCATGGCATCGGGATGTTCGATGAGCCACTGGCGGGCGTTCTCGCGTCCCTGGCCGATGCGGTCGTCACCCAGGGAGTACCAGGAACCGGCCTTACGCACGATGCCGAGATCAAGACCCATGTCCAGGCACTCGCCCGCCTGGGAGATGCCCTCGCCGTAGAGGATGTCGAATTCCACCTTGCGGAAGGGCGGAGCGACCTTGTTCTTGACGACCTTGACCCGAGTACGGTTGCCCAGAATGTTCTCACCCTTCTTGATGGCCCCGATTCGCCGGATGTCCAGGCGGACCGTGGAGTAGAACTTCAGAGCGTTTCCGCCCGAGGTGGTCTCGGGGTTGCCGAACATCACGCCGATCTTGTGACGGACCTGGTTGATGAAGAGCATCACGCAGTTTGACTTGTGAATGGTGGCGGTGAGCTTCCTCAGGGCCTGAGACATGAGGCGGGCTTGCAGGCCGGGCAGGCAGTCACCCATGTCGCCTTCGAGCTCGGCCTTGGGTACCAGGGCCGCCACCGAGTCGATGACCACGATGCTGATGGCTCCGGAGCGAACCAGGGTCTCCGCGATCTCCAGGGCCTGCTCGCCAAAATCGGGCTGGGAGATGAGGAGTTCATCGACCTTCACGCCGAGGGCTGCGGCGTAGTGGACATCCAGTGCGTGTTCGGCATCGATGAAGGCCGCGACACCGCCGGCCTTCTGGGCCTCGGCGATGAGGTGCAGGGCCAGGGTGGTCTTACCGGAGGCCTCAGGGCCGAAGATCTCCAACACGCGCCCTCGTGGCACACCGCCAACGCCCAAGGCGATGTCCAGGCCCAGCGAACCGGTGGCGATGGTCTGAATGCGGGGTTGATCGCCCGAGCCGAGACGCATGATGGAACCCTTGCCGAACTGTCGCTCGATGGATTCGATGGCTTCGTTGATGGCCTTTGTGCGGTTCTTGTCGAGGGGCATTTTTGAGTCTCCGGAAGGAAGTAGTGAGGTGGGGTGCAGTGAATGTAGGAGGGAAGGGAGCCAAATAATGTCCGCCTGATCGCGGACCTACAAGAGCCCCTGCAGGTGACGGCGGAGCATGTCCTGCGCGGCACCGACCGCGAGGGACTGGATACGGTGGCGATCGCCCCGCAAGGCAAGCTTGCGGTGATGTACGCCGAGGGGATGGGCGCAGGCGATGTGTACTGTGCCGACGGGCTTGTCCGGTGTGCCGCCTCCGGGTCCGGCGATCCCGGTCGTAGAAAGGCCATAGGTGGCACCGGCTCGATCCCGAATTCCACGGGCGAGCTGCACCGCGACCGGCTCCGACACGGCACCGTGGGCTTCCAGCGTCTCCAGGGGGACCTTGCAGGTGCGGGTCTTGGCCTGGTTCGAGTAGATGCAGGAACCTTCCAGGAAGACGGAGGAAGAGCCCGAGACGCTGGTGATGGCTGCGGAGATCCCACCGCCGGTACAGGATTCGGCCGTGGCGAGGGTCTCGCCGCGAGACGTGAGTTCAGCGACCAGCCATTCGTGGATGGCTCCGGTGTCTACTCCAAAGACCGCCTTGCCGAGGGCCTCTCGGAGCTGGGCGATGAGCTCGTGGACCCGCTCGTCAGGGACATCGGGAGATACGCGAAGCTTGACCTGATTCTCCGGCAGGTTGGTCCGAAAGCCCAGGACGATGCCATCGAGTTCGGCAAAAGGAGCGCACAGCTCGGCGAGTGTGGACTCGTGGATTCCCAGGCATCGGAAGGTCACCAGGCGGCCCGGTCGCAGCGAGAAGTGATCGATGAGGGCCGGCCGGACGAGGTGCTTCCAGAACGCTCGCATCTCGCGGGGTACGCCAGGAAGGTAGAAGCCAAGGGCTCCGCTCAGCTCGAAGCTCAGTCCGGGCGCCGTGCCCCAGGCGTTGTAGAGGGGACGTGCCGCCGCAGGCAGCCAGGCCTGCTTTTCGTTGGCGGGGGGCATGGGGGTGCCGAGGAAGGCGTAGATGTCCCGGATGCGCTGCATGGCGCCTTCGTCGAAGACCAGCGCGCAGTCGAGCACCTTGGCGGCAGCCGCGACCGTGAGGTCGTCCTGGGTGGGGCCCAGTCCTCCAGTTCCGATGACGAGCTCAGCGGACTCGTGCGCCTGGCGAATGGCGGCCTCGATGTCGCCCTGGCGGTCTCCGACGGTGAGGTGGAGGACCATGTCGAAACCAAGCTCGGTCAGCTGCTCAGAGAGCCAGGCTGCGTTGCTGTCCACCGTCTGGCCGGTAAGTACCTCGTCGCCCTGAGAGAGGATTGCAGCTCGGTGGATCATAACTGAACGGCTGTACAGTAACGGACTCAGGTTGCCTGTGTCCAGTCTCCATGATCCAGCCAGGACTGGAGGATCAGCAAGGCGGCTGCCTGGTCGATGATCTCCTTCCTCCGCTTGCGGGACACGTCGGCCTGAATGAGTGCCTCCTCCGCTTCGGCGGAGGAGAAGCGCTCGTCGATGTAGACAGGGGTCAAGCCCAGCAACTCTCCGAGCGCGCTCCCGATCTGCCGGGCCAGTCGTGCCATTCGCTTCTCGCTCCCATCGAGCTCCAGTGGCAGTCCGACCACGAGGTGATCGACACCCCCTTTCTCTTCGCAGAGGCCTTGCAGCCTGGCGCAGTCCCTGCGCACCCCTTGTCGGGCGAGGGTGCTGTGGGGGTGTGCTGCGACGCCCAGAGGGTCGGAGAAGGCCACACCGATGGTTTTCGTCCCCACGTCGAGGCCGATAGCGCGTCCTTTCACGTGGTCCTCAGAGCAGGAAGGCCGGACCCTTTCGGGCCCGGCCTTCTCTATCGTGCTCAGGCGTCGACTACTTGAGTTCGGCCTCGAAGATGGCGCCGCTCAGACCCTGGACCCGGATGGGGAGGCCGTCGGGGCCGGTCGTCCATCCAATCTCGGGACGGTAGACGCTGAAGCTGGCCCAGCCCGGGGTCAGGTTGCCCAGATCTCCGGCGCTGATGTCGATGCTTCCGTCATCGGCGTACTTGCACAGCAGGCCGTTGGCGTTCGGATCGCTGGTGACCATCACGAGCATGTCGTCCTGGTTGCCCTGCGCGGAGAAGCCAAGGCTCCATCCGTTGGAACGGGACACGGCGCCCTGCGGACCGGTCTTGTCGGCGTCCAACTCGGCGGGCATGGTCAGCCAGAGTTCGTTCTGGATGGGCCCGAAGTAGTTGTCGGCAGAGCCGGGTGCAGTACCGCGGATGGCGTCGCCAGAACGAATGTCCACGTCGTGGACGACGACGTTGTTGTCGGACTTGTCCAGCTCGATGGTCTGGTAGATGTAGACGGGGTTGCCTTCCACATCGCCCTGCTCGATGACGTAGCTCTCACGCGGGGTGCTCATGCTCAGCCAGCTGCCCACGGGACGGGTCTCGGAGGCCAGGCCGACGGAGCGCGGCATGAACTGCGCGGGGTAGTTCTCGGGGGTCTCGACCACGCACTGGTCTACGGCCAGCTCGTCCCAGGGGTTGTCACAGCGCCACGGCTCACCCGGGGGCTCCCAGAACCACGCACGCAACTGGTCGCCGTTCTGGCCCTCTTCGATGTCGGTGCCGCTGATGTTCAGGGACAGGTTGTCCGCCATGACGATGCCTGACTCCCGGCACACATCGATGGTGATGTCGGGAAGGGGCTCACAGTCCTGGGAGCCGCTGCCGTAGCCGGACATGAACTTGGTGTAGGACTTGCTCCAGTTCTTGCCACCGACGTGGGTGGTGCCGGTGTAGGTGACGGTGTCGCCGACCATGATGCTCACCAGGTAGTAGCCGTCCTCGTCGGTGTAGACCGAGCTGTTGGACTGGCTGCCGGTGGCATCCAGACGGGCGCCGCGGACGGGGAAGCCGAGCACGTCGATGACGCGTCCGTACGCGCAACTGGGCACGAAGCCCCGGTCACAGTTCCACCAGGAGAAGTGGCTGGCTTCGAACTCGAAGGACAGACCGCCGGTGGCCTGCTCGCCGATCACCTCGCCGTAGGTCTCGGACTCGGGATCGTCATCGAGGATGTCTTCCATCTCGGGAATGACCTCGCCCAGACCTTCTTCGACCCAGATGCCCTTCGTGGTGTCGAAGGACCAGGTCTCCTGGTTGTCGCCCTGCTGGAGGTGGTAGACGTTGGGCAGCGCCCCGTTGGTGATGGGCATGTTGATGACGGCGGTGTCGCCGTCTTCGAGCTGGAGGGGCTCGCCGTCTTCGTCGTAGAGGGCCACGTCGAGCATTCCGTAGCTGACCAGCTGGGCGGGCTCGGTGCACTTGCTGGAACACTACGGCGATCCCTAGCACTGAGGTCTTCGTCGAGCGGGGGCCAGACTTTTCTGCAGCTTGGCTTACAT
>PVBE010140234.1_pt1 | contig 13104 bp, 9 predicted proteins | sample 1631181 | NCBI WGS metagenome assembly PVBE01 (sample SAMN08397723, study PRJNA350692) | Marine metagenome, whole genome shotgun sequencing project. | isolation source: water | place: Pacific Ocean | collected 2012-04
AGACAAGAGCATGGGATGTGCAAAGGCACCTAACACTCAAGTAGTCATGGAATCGGCCTAGGAGACAAGAGGGTTCAGTGTGACGATTGCTCAGGGTGGGGGTTCTAGCTCGAAGGACCTCATTAGATCAGTCTCAGGACATGCGAACAACCTCATGAGCGAGGTTGCCAAAGTCATTATTGGTAAGCCGGAAAACATCCGGAAGGTTGCAATTGGAATCCTGGCCAACGGGAACATCCTGATTGAAGACAATCCAGGCCTGGCAAAGACTCTGATGTCGAATACTTTCGCTGAAGCACTGGGTTGCAAGTTCAAGAGGGTCCAGTTCACTCCTGATCTCCTTCCCGCGGATATCATCGGGACTTACATGTATGACCAGAAGACTGGGGAGTTCAGACCTAGGTTCGGACCCCTATTCACCAACATACTCCTAGCAGACGAGATAAACAGAGCTCCTCCGAAGACTCAGGCTGCTCTCCTCGAGGCTATGGAAGAGAAGCAAGTGACGATTGAGGGGATAACGCACAAACTTCCTGCACCATTCGTAACAATGGCTACTCAGAACCCAATTGAGCAGGAGGGGACCTATCCTCTTCCAGAGGCGCAAATGGATAGATTCCTCATGAAGATGAGTATGGGTTACCCATCGATGGATGAAGAGAAGGCGATATTGCAGAGAAGGAAGCTTCGAGGCAAGGACAACTACGATGTTGAACAGATTGTCGAGCCTCGGAAGGTTGTGGCAATGCAGAAGGCCCTAGAGACAGTTCACATCGATCCGGGTATCCTGGGTTACATCGTCCAAGTCGTTCAGAGAACTCGGGCAGATCCGAGGATAGAGGCAGGGGCTTCACCAAGGGCTAGCCAGGGTCTTTTCAAGGCGTCAAGGGCGTCTGCCGCAATTGATGGAAGGGACTACGTAATACCTGATGACGTAAAGGGAGTCGCTCTGGATGTGGTTAGCCACAGAATCGTACTCAAGCCGGAGTCCAAGATTAGAGGCGTTACCGGAAGGAGGGTCGTGAATAAGATCCTCAGTGAAGTTAACGTCCCAGTAATACAGTAATCGGGAATCCCAATTAACCGAATGCCATAGTCAGCCACGTGGCAGTCGTGATAGCCTGTGTGAATCACAAGGGAGGTTGTTCTAGGACGACCACTGCAGTAAACCTGGCCTCATCTCTGGCAATGGGGAGTGAGGATTACGGAATCCGAAGCAGGAAGGTTCTGCTTGTGGACATGGATCCAAAGGGAAACGTGGCAACGACCTTCGGTGTTGACAAGAGGAGCGTTGGGCCTACGATGAACGAGTTGTTCGCTCGAGGGGTTGACGATGACTCTCTGAAGCTGGAGGATTGCGTACTTGGGCCGGATCTACTCTCAAGATCGATGAAAGCTGCTTGGAGGAAGAGCAATCCGGAGAAGTCCAGGGGACCTCCAAAGCACATTGGAATCCGAAACTTGTGGATCCTCCCAGCGGATCTTGATCTGTCTGGAATCGAAGTTGATCTAGCTACAAGGGTTGGTAGGGAAAATAGGCTCAAACTCGCCCTTTCGGAGGCATTAGGCAATTTCGATGTGATTATTATCGACACACCAGCATCTCTAGGGCTGCTTACTGTAAATTCTCTATGTGCGGCAGACTGGTTGCTGATTCCCATTCAAGCCGAGTTCTATGCCTTGGAAGGGATGGGTCAGTTAATCTCCTCAATCAGGGAGGTTCAGAAGTCAGTGAATCCAGGCCTTGGCCTGTTGGGAATCCTGATGACCATGGTGCAATCAAGAAGCAAGTTATGCGAAACTGTGACCGAGCATGCTCGAAAGCACTTCGGAGACAGGGTCTTTGAATCGCAGATTCCAAGATCGGTAGCCATAGCAGAGTCACCTCTGGAGGGTGCTCCGATAGTGATTGCACAGAAGCCAAACAAGTCAAACCCGGCTAGTCAATCATACTGGGAGTTTGCACGAGAGGCAGATGGTCGGATCAGAGCGATTACTGAATAATATGCCAACTAAGAGCCAGATTGGTCCATTGCCCTGTGCCTTGCGTCAAGAAGTGCCGTTTCCATCTTAAGGCGGATTTCCGATTCAAGTGTCTTGAGCATCTCCTTGATGTCCTTCTTCGACATGTCCCCTCTCTTCGACATCTGCTTCTCGAGGTTTGACATCATCTCCGACTCCCGCTCCTTGACGAAATCGGCGACTCTCTGCTCCATCTCGACCTCGCTCTCCAGCGCCAGTTCTTGTCTTCTGAGCCCGAGTGCTGCCTCCATGCTCTCCTTCTCTGCCCTGAACCTCCGGTCTAGCTCACCAATGGCGGCCCTCTCGGATTCTTCCTGAAGCGCCTTTGTCCTGACATTGATGTCGGATTTCAGCTCCTTCTCGAGAGACTCTCTTTCGCTCTCAAGCTGCTTCTCCATCTTGGTCTCATACTTCCGCCTCTTCTTAGCAATGCTATCTCTCATTTTTATTTCCTGCTCTAGCCTAAATGCCTCAGACTTCCGGTGAACCTCGGACTCCATTGCCTCTCTGAGGTCCATCTCAACCCTGCGTTCCATTCTCTCCATCCCCTGGTTTGCCTCCAGCTCAAGCCTCTCCTCGAGGAATGCTTTCCTCCGGGCGAACTCAACTTCCATTTCCTCCCTGAGTCTGTCTCTAATTCTAGAAGAGTGGGCCTCAGTCCTCCTATCCCTCTCTAGATCGAGTTGGTCGCGGAGCCTGTTCTCCTCTCTTCGAAGACGATGTAGCATCTCTTCCCTGAGGAGTCTCTCCTCCCTCTCCAATGACTCCTTCTCAAGCCTCTCAAGCTCATCCTCCAACTCATCCCTGAGATCTGCCTCGATCTGCTGCAATTGCTCCTCGAATAGAATCTCGTTAGCCTTCCTCATTGCACCTTGCATCCCCGAGACTCTCTCAGTCATCTCAGAGATTCTCATTCTCCGTTCTCTCCTGATTCCAGAGCGGAGTGTGGACTCTTCATCCAGCCTTTCTCGGGCCCTCGCTGCAGCTCCCATTGCTGTGGAGGATAGTGCGTGCTCTGCTCTCAGAGCATCTAGTTCGTCCAAACCCTCTGACTCGCTCGAGTCTGTCGGCTTGCTCTCACTCACGTGACCATCCCCAATTCGACGCCCTTTTCGGGGTATTTGAGACAAGAGGGTCGGAAATGGTGAGAAATGGCGGTTTCCGACCACTATAGGCTTCTCGGAACTAGAATGTAACGAAGAAGGCGTTCTGGCATCCCGGGCATGTCAATTCCCTCTTCCCGGGTCTGGGCCTGATTCTCAGATTAGCTTCGCATGATGGGCATTGGACCTCGACCTTGACTATCTTTCTAGTCAGTGTGAAGATTCCTGAGCAGGCTCCACAAGACAATTCCACTGGCCTCTTGTCAGTACCTGATTCGACGGCTGTCATGCAATGTGGGCACTGTACCTTCTCCTCCTTGAGGGCGATGACTGTGGGTTCATGGGATACTCGGCACATGGCCCCACAGAGTACGCATTCGATTTCCCCCAGCCCCTGAGGAAGCATCCCCTCGCACTGAGGGCAGTTGACCAAGGGGGGTGCTATCCTTGACTCGACATCGGGAGGTGCCATGATATCGGGAAATAATACCACTTAATCAAGCGGTCGCTGATGTGTCTTCGACATTTTTACCGGAGAAAATAGCCCAAATCTCGATTAGGTCGGAGAAAATGTCCCTAGCTAGTTCGGCCAGCGAAGATAGCCTCTGAGTCCCAGTTCCGGATACCCACATCCCATTCAGTATGATGATTATTGCACTAGCTTCGTGAAGGGCTATACCTGCAGCCAAGTTAATCTTGAATCCCGCCAATACTGCTGTGACCAGAATCATTGTGACTATCACGGAGATGGCTATGTTGGCATACACGATCCGACGAGTCCTCTTTGCGAGTCCCACCATCCTAGACAGTACCCTAGGGTCCTGCCCGGGGATTAGGACGTCAGCAGCGTCCAGGTTGACCTGGTCTCCGCTTCCCACTGCTACTCCGATGTCGGCTGCAGCTAGTGCTCCGGCATCATTGAAACCGTCTCCAGCCATCATTGTCCTGTTCTCAAAGGACAACTCGGTTACGTACTCTGCCTTGCCCTCTGGGTCGACTCCCCCCTTGCAAAGGGCTGGGTCAATTCCTAACTCCATAGCGAAGGCCTCTACACTCGCCTGCTCGTCACCACTGAGAATCTCGACCCTGACACCATGAGACCCTAGTTCGTTGATCGTCTCCAGGACTCCTGGTCGAGCATCATCGTGAGCGAATGAGATAGCAGCAACAGCAGAGCCGCCCACTGAAAGGATGCTAGCGCCCTTCCCTGCATTCCTGGAGTCTTCTAGTGCCTTCTCGATCTCATTTGGGATCGAAACTTTCTGTGAGCGGAGCCAGTCGGCCCTACCCAGCATAACCGGGTCCCCCCTGAGGACCCCGGACACTCCTGCATCTCCATCCTCTATCTTGGTCACCCTCATTGGACTGAGGGAGCGGGTTTCTGCCTCCTGGATAATCGTCCTTGCATAGGGGTGGTTGGATCGGGCCTCCAGACCCGCTGCAATTCTGAGCACTCTAGATTCGTCCTCCCCACTAGCTACAGAAATCCCTGAGATTGTGGGAGTTCCACTGGTGAGTGTCCCAGTCTTGTCCAGTATGGCGAGTTTTACCTCTGCTGCTGATTCTAGAACATCGCCACCCCTGGCTATCAATCCGAAACCGGAGGCAGTGGTGAGTGCGGCTGCGTGAGGGACCGGGGAAGCGAGTAGGAGGGAGCATGGACAAGAGACTACCCAGAGGAGGAGCGTCGTCAGAATTGCCTGCTCGGTGGAGTTGGTGAACAAGAACCCGATAATTGGGGAAGCGAAGACAACAAGAGGAGTCCAGACAAGTGTGAATCGCTCAATTACACTCTGTGTCCTGGTTGGTTGGTCCTTGTAGTGCCTGACTAGGTCGATCAAACTGGAAAGCCTGGTATCATCTCCAGTGGCCTCTGACTGGATGATTAAGGGGCCGCGAGTCAAAACTAGGCCGGCCTCCAACCTATCGCCCACCTTTACTGGGATGGGAATGGGTTCGCCGGTTAGAGGGGCCCTGTCTATGGAGCCAGAACCTTCCACTATTACTCCGTCTACGGGTACTGTCTCCCCGGATCTTACCTCGATCATCTCCCCTATCTCGAGTGCCTCGACGGGAACTAGGTCGTTGTCACAGTCTATGGTAGCGGAAGGGTTCAACGAAGTCGTAGAAATCACATTGAGTGACCTTGTCACTCCTACCTCCATTGGTTTGTCATTGGAGACTACTCTTGCACTCCTCGGGAGCCTGTCAAGCCCGCCCTGCATTGATTGCCTCGCTCTAATCAATGCCCGGTTCTCTAGGTGAGAAGCGAATGCGACTAGTGATACAACCATCAGGGCCTCTATCAGCTCACCAAGTGCGATTGCTCCTATTACTGCCAAAGATGTTAGAACCTGGAATCCAATTACACGATTCTTCAGTCCTGCTATGGCTTCCTTGAACATTTGGTTTCCTGCAAAGGCAATGCCCCCGAGGGATAGTGCCCAGACCACTACACCGGGAATATGTTCGGATGCCTCTAAGAATGCTACTAGCATTATCAGAGGGATTGTCAGAACTGCTGCAAGGAGTTGGATCTGGTCCTTCCTAAATCCTGATTCCCTGACTGGCGAGAGCTTGTGCCCTTCTCCAAGCACATCGGACATCTTCTGTTCGGATGCCAGCCTCAGTTCCGGATCGGAAATCCAAACCCGCTGAACATCGATGTGCCCTTTGTCGGTCCTGGCATCCAATGTCCCGGGGATGTTGAGTATAGAGTTCCTAAGCCCCTTGTTGTCTAGACCCAGACGGAGTGCCATTCTTTCTGGATTAGCGCCTACTGCCCTCAGCCAACCGATATCTGGTTCATGTCCCAGACTAGTGAGGACTGATGAGGCCCTTGAAACAGTTCCTTCGGATATGTCCTGAGAGATCTCAACCGTACCCTCAGCTACTGAAATCCTACAAGACTGGATTCCTGGTAGGCGATTGACTGCTCGAGATGCCTTCATTGCACAGTCAGGGCAGTCCATTCCCCTAATCCTCCAGTCGAACTGGAAAATTCCATCCAATGAAATCTCAATTCCATCGGAGTCTGGAGATTCTGCTTCCTGTGGTTTGGAGGAGTGGTCAATTTTTGCTGCCTTTCTCTTTGGGAGAGATATCTTTGGTAGTGAAATCTTCCTAGATGCAGACTTTTCCGAAGAGGTGTCGCCTTCCTCGTCATCGAGGTAGAGGAAATCGTCGGAGTCTTCGACCATGGTACGCCCAATGTCGGGTATCGCTTCAACATGATGCAACCCCGTCGGTGGTATCTTGAATGTGCGCCAATTCGAAGGAGCGTGGTAGATGTCCCCAATCTTGGAGAATGGGACATGGTTGTATTCGATGTCGATGGGACTCTTCTCGATAGAGATGGCTTTCATGACGAATTGGTGAGTCTTGCAAGGAGGGTTGACAGAGAGGTGATGCCAGTTTCTCTTGCTTCCGGGAGGACTCTTCCGAACGTAACTCCGATAATGCAGGCAATAGGAACTTCCGGCTTTATTGTCGCCGAGAACGGGGGGATGGTCTGGGACAGCATACGGGGGCACGAGATTAGGTCACTCTCAGATGGTTCCAGGGCGAGGGAGGCAGCGGAATGGCTGGCGACCAAGATCGAGGGGCTGGATCCTAGTGGCATAGAGTCTAACAGGTGGAGGGAGACGGAGTGGTGCCTGAGTGAGACCGACTCATTCGAACTGATGAAGAGCCTCATTGCAGATAGTGAGTGGTCTGATCTGGAAGTGGTCTCAACTGGGTTCGCGGTTCACATCGCCAGTCCGGGATTGAACAAATCCCTCGGCCTGAGCATTGCTCTGGAGCAGAGGGGGATTGACCCCAAGCGAGTTATTGCCTGTGGGGATGCTCCCAATGACCTGCCGATGTTCGACCTAGTTGGTTTCTCAGTTGCAGTCAGCGACCACTATCCAGAAGTTGTTTCCTCTGCTGACACTATCACCGAGCAAAGGGGCAAGAGTGGTTCAATAGAGCTCCTCAAGGCGCTACTTGGTCAGTGACTAGTGGTGCAGGCGGCAGGATTCGAACCTGCGAAGCGCTATGCAGAGGATCTTGAGCCCTCCCCCTTTGACCACTCGGGTACACCTGCACCTCACCGAAGGAAGGCTTGGATTTTATTATCGCGGATGGGTCATCTTGTTACTTTGTCAAGGAATTGTTGATGTATCTCCTCTGCTGGATGCTAGATAGGTCGCGTTCATGGCAGTCGGTTCTGGTACTCGTAGGCTTTCCAAGAACGAATTGGAAGCAGTGCATAAGACGCTGATAGAAGTGACTAGGAAGCAGAAGAGCAGTGATGCTCCTGTTGACGTCGCCATCGCTGAAGGAGTGGCCTTCTGGGACGCAGTGGGGCAGTTATTGCAAGGCATGGAAACCGAGCTTTCAGAGACGGTGAGGGACGAGGGGATGACGGCCAAGGCCCAATTGCTTTCCAGGAGGCTTGGGGTCGCACGGACATGCGTAAGGGATCTGACCAGGATCCGGCTTACGTCTTTCACAAGGCATGCGGTTTCATCGAATCTGCTTAGCTCGACGAACAGTAGTTCGGTCGGATTCCAGACAATCGACTGGAGCCGTCACGACCCATCTGAGAGAGTGTTCTACAACGGGGTAAGGGATCTTGCTGAGAAGTACAAGGTTTCCACTTCATGGTCCTCCATGCTCGGTTCCTCTGAGGCGGAGCCGGTTGCAGTGGTTAACGAGGCGATCGAGACACTCGAGGATTTCTCTGGTGAGGCTGACAAGGACGTCCCGGCCACCACACCACCCCTACCTAGACAGGAGTCGGAGTGGGAAGAGCCTGACTTCGATGAGGAGGACAGGATCAGGGAAATGGACGAGTTCCCAGAACACGCAGCATCCCCCTCGGAGTCAAGGACTCTGGAAGAGGAGGTGAGCGAGGAACAATCTGACCTTCTCAGAATAAGAGTCCTCAAAGATGTAGAGGACCCTATTCTTATGGCGGACGGGACCGAAGTGGTCCTAACTGAGGGAGACATTGAGAACTGCTCGTCCATCGTAGCTGAGATTCTCATCGCGGCTGGTCTCGCGGAAGCGGCTCCGATATAGCAGGGCAATTACTAACTCTCTCCGGCGCCGCACATGGATGGAGGGTTGAACAATGGCAAAGGGAGTAACTGACAGACAGATAAAGGAATTCAGGAAGGCATTCGAGTCTGATTCATCCGCTATGGTAGCGCAGAACGCAGTTAGCAATGCAGACCTCTCCACACTAACCCTTCGGAGGGACCTGGTTCAGAACATGGATTTCTCGTTCAGCACGAAATTGGATGAGTGGAGCGTCACCAACCAGAGGAGGAGTGGTCGGTGTTGGCTTTTCGCTACGTTGAATCTCTTCAGGGTTGGGGCGATGAAGAAGATGAATGTGAAGGACTTCGAGTTTAGTCAGGCGCATATCCACTTCTGGGACAAGTTGGAGAGGGCCAATCACTTTCTGGAGGCCATCCTGGAGACATCGGACCGACCGGTGGACGACCGGACAATCCACTTCCTGCTCAGTGACCCGATCGGGGATGGTGGTCAATGGAACATGGCGATGAACCTGATCAGGAAGCACGGGCTTGTCCCAATGTCTGCATATCCGGAGTCGCACAGCAGCAGCAGCACAAGGTCGATGAATGGAATTCTGAAAGACATCTTGAGATCTACTGCCAGCGAGATAAGGGCGATATTGGACGATGGTGGCTCCGAGAAGGAGGCAAGGAGCCACAAGGACTCGAGGATGGGGGAGATATGGAGGATCCTGTGCATCCACCTAGGGACACCTCCTGAGAAGTTCGATTGGCAGTGGCGAGACAAGGATAAGGAGTTCCACAGAAAGGGTGAGATGACCCCCTTGGAATTCGTGGAGGAGTATGTTGATGTCGACTGGGAGAACTACGTTTGCATCGTGAATGACCCCCGGAACGAGTACTACAAGACGTATACAGTGGATTTCCTGCAGAATGTTGCTGGAGGACCTCCAGTCGTGTACCTCAACGTCCCCTCTGACGAGATGAAGGGAGTCACTCAGAGGCTCCTCGAGGATGGGACCCCCGTCTGGATGGGTTGCGACGTTGGGAAGCACATGGCTCGGAAGAAGGGCCTCTGGGATGCTGAGCTTTACGACTTCAAGGGCCTGTATGGGGTTGATTTCGGAATGGAGAAGGCGGATCGCCTGAGATTCGGGCAGACCATGATGACGCATGCAATGCTGTTCACAGGGGTTGATGTCGTGGATGGCAGCCCTAGGAGGTGGAGAGTGGAGAACTCATGGGGATCCGACGAGAGCGGGGTCAAGGGATTCTACACGATGAACGACAACTGGTTCGACGAGCACATGTTCGAGATCGCAGCGCCAAGGGACTACCTAACAGAAGAGATGACAGCGGGCCTAGATGGCGAGCCAGTGGTCCTTCCAGCATGGGATCCCATGGGGTCCCTCGCTAGGGACGAAGCCCTCTACTAGTGCTCAGTAACAACTAGCATTCTATCGACTGATTACATCGCGATAGATTTCCCCACTTGGCCTTAGTGACCTCTCCTGGGTCTCGAAGTCAACCGAGTATAGGCCGAATCGCATCTTGTAACCCTCCGCCCACTCGAAGTTGTCCATCAGGGACCAATGGTGGTATGATCTGATGTCCCTGCCATCCTTGATGGCCTCGGATATCACCCACAGGTGCCGCATTAGGTGCTCTGGACGCAACGAGTCGCTTGAGTCGGCGACCCCGTTCTCTGTGATCTCTATCGGCACTCCGAGTTCGGCTACGAAGTCGATCGCCCGTCTCATACCCTCGGCATACATCGGATAACCGAATTCTGTAGTGGTCTCGTGTTCCCTCTTGGCGAAGTCCAGCTCATCGGCGGAAGTTGGCATGAATAGGCCGGTGATGAAGTGAGTGTAGTAGTTCAGGCCTATGAAGTCGAGTGACCCCTTCGCACCCGGTATCCTGGTCCAGAGCATCCTGCCAGTCATGATTCCCTTCCTCCATGCCCCGTTCCACAACCACTCGAGGAGTCTCGCTACCGGCCAGTCGATCGGACTCCACCTGTTAGCCGGATCGAACAGGGTGACGTTCTTCGCAATGCCTAGGGTACAATCCGGGTTCCTCTGCTTCAGGCTCCTGTATACCATCGCATGGGCTCGCATCATGTTCCGCATCACCCGGAGGGTCAGCCGGATGCTCCTCCTACCCGGGGGGAACTGCCCTAGGGTGTATCCCATCGCGGAGAAGACGGTTGGCTCGTTGATGGTGCACCATACCGAGACCCGGTCGGATAGGGAGTCGAAGGCCCTCTCGCAGTAGGAGAGGAAGGCCGGTAGGTTGCTACTGTCGGTGAACCCACCCCTGTCCTCCCACCAGGAGGGATGGGAGAAGTGGTGTAGCGTCGGCATCGGCCTGATGCCGCGGGCGATAAGGTCGTCAACCATGTCCGAGTAGGTCTGCATGGCATCCTCGTTCCACTCTCCCGGGCTCGGTTCGAGGCGGCTCCACTCTATCGAGAAGCGGTATGAGGTCACACCGAGTTCGGAGAGGAGATCGAAGTCCTCCCTCCATCTAGTCCAGTGATCGCAGGCGATGCCACTCGGCTCCTTCCCAGTCCTTGACTCGAAGTCAGTCCAATTGTTGCTCTGGTTCCCCTCTATCTGATGAGCCGCTGTTGCCGTCCCCCAGATGAAGCCATCCGGGAACGAAATGTCGCTTGTGTCTATGTTCCGCCAGTCGTAGTGAGGTTCCGGGAAGGCCCTCCTCCTGTAAGTGATGAGGCAGATCTTGAACAGTACGAACAGGGCGATTACTGCGAGGAGGACATGCCACACCCTCTCATCCATGGCTGCTGCAGAGAATGCCAGTATTGGAGGTTCTTCTACGTCCTTCCGTCGGTGACGAAGCCCTGCCATCTCCTCATGTAGTCCACGAAGGTCGGGCTGAGGCCCTGTTCGAGCAGATGCTCTGGCGTGAATGGGGGCCTTTCTGGAGAGTATCCCTCTGCTCCTGCCTCGGAAGCCCAGCTGGAGTGAGCGATTGCGACTCTTGCTACGCCCACTAGGTCTGCCCCCTCGTCGAGAACGAACTGGGCATCCGCTCCGTCCCATACCGAGCCGGTGGATATCATGGGGACATCATCACCCAGAGCTTCCCTGAATCTGCGTGTGATGGTCCTTGGGTCATCGGGGTCCCCCTGTGCCCCCGTGAAGGCGTCCCAGCAGGATATGTGGAGCAGGTCCACGCCCCAGTCAACCATCATTCCAGCGAGTTCTAGGCTATCGGACATGGTCACTCCGACATCATGCTCGGGGGAGATCCTGACGCAAACCAGGAAGCCCTCGGAAGTCCTGCTCCTGATCTCACTCAGCACCTCCCTCAGGAAGAGGGAGCGACCTTCCAACCCGCCTCCCCATCGATCTTCCCTGCGATTGGTCCTCGTTCCCAGGAACTGGCATATCAGGTATCCATGCGCACCATGGACCTCCACCCCGTCGAATCCCGCTCTCTCGCATCTCTCAGCGGCCTCGCCGAAGGAAACCGCCAGTTCTCGGATCTCGGAGTCGGAGAGGCCTCTGCATTCCTCCTCCACTCCCTTCTCAAGGTTGGTGCTGGCTGAAACTGGTTGCTCACCCGTAAGCGAACGGGGTGCCCTCAGGCCGCCATGGAATATCTGGACGAGGCTTGCCGCGCCCCTCTCCCTGATACCGTCGGCCAGCTCCTTCAGGCGGGGGATGTGGTGATCCCCCCATACGCCCATCTCTCCTTCCCATGACTTCCCACTCGGATGGACGTGACTGGCAGCCGTTGTGACGATTCCGAATCCCCCCTCGGCACGCCTCAGGAGCCAGTTTATCTCGTCGTCGGAGAGCGTACCGTCCTCTTCCGACTGCTTGTTGGTCATCGCAGCCAGGACGGCCCTATTGCGTACGCTGACCCCTGTTCCGGGAACTGTCCACTCGGTGGATACCGAACCAGACACAGACTCACCTGCATGGTCCCGAGGGCCCTCGCCGTAATCGGCGAGGACCGCTCAGTCCTTGCGTCTTCCGGCTACTAGAATAGCCGCGCCCAGCACTGATGCCAGGCCTGTGATTGCCGTGAACCCTGGTATGACTCCTCCGCTGTCCGCTGGTTCTGTGGTGAGGTCTCCGTCGTCTGGGACTCCGTCGCCGTCAGCGTCGTCATCCGCGTTGTCGCCGATCCCGTCGCCGTCGGTGTCCTTCGTCTCGCTGGCATCGGTCGGGAACGCGTCGGCGTTGTTGCCGACGCCGTCGCCGTCCGAGTCTAGCTTCTCGTTGGGGTCGTTCGGAGCCCAGTCCGCGTTGTCGCCGACACCGTCGCCGTCCGAATCCCTGCTCTCGTATGGATCGGACATGAATGCGTCAGAGTTGTCGCCCACGCCGTCACCGTCGTAGTCGCTCCACTCGCCCGCATCGTTGGGGAATGAGTCAGAGTTGTCTCCGTAGCCATCGCCATCGGTGTCAGTGGTCTCGCTGGGATCCAGTGGGAAGGCGTCCGAGGTGTCGGGGGTGCCGTCGTTGTCGTCGTCGGTGTCCGCGTTGTCGCCCGTTCCGTCTCCGTCCGAGTCGATGTACTCGTTCGGGTTGTTCGGGAACGCGTCCTCCGAGTCTCCCACGCCGTCACCGTCGCTGTCCGTGGACTCGCCGCTGTTCAGCGGGAAGTCGTCCAGGTCGTTCGGTGTCCCGTCTCCGTCAGCGTCCTCGTCCGAGTTGTCCCCGGTCCCGTCGCCATCGGTGTCAGTGGTCTCGTTCGCGTCGTTCGGGAAGTCGTCGGCGTTGTCGCCCACTCCATCGCCATCGCTGTCAGTGGTCTCGTTCGCGTCGAACGGGAAGTCGTCCTGGTCGTCGTTCACTCCGTCCCCGTCGCTGTCCTCGTCGGTGTCGTCGGTTCCGTCGCCGTCAGCATCGGTGTCGGCATTGTCGCCCACTCCGTCGCCATCGGTGTCGACCCACTCGGTGGCGTCGTTC
>PVBE010010925.1_pt1 | contig 13102 bp, 12 predicted proteins | sample 1631181 | NCBI WGS metagenome assembly PVBE01 (sample SAMN08397723, study PRJNA350692) | Marine metagenome, whole genome shotgun sequencing project. | isolation source: water | place: Pacific Ocean | collected 2012-04
CCGTGATCACCCGTCCACGCCGTCTGTTCCAGATCCTCCACACCCGGTGTCTCGCGAGCCACGACTTCGAATTTCCGGATCTTGTGAGGCACGCGCCCCATTCCGGTCTCTTCGCGTGTCTGCTGCGAGATCCCGCGTGCGTGTTCGAGCGCCGTCTCCCGCATGTTCGCGATGATGTTGCGCCGGACCTCGAGGCTCAACGCCTCCAGGTCACGCTGAGCCGTCTTTGCCGCGCTGACGGCGTCATCGAGCGTGTCGAAGATCCCGTCATCTCCACGGGCCGTCGTTCCGCTCGAGCGAACAATCGCCGGAGCCGAAGAGGTGCCAGGTGCCGGTGGGGAAGACAGATTGCGCACCACGTTTTCGACGACAGACCTGATTTGCGCTTCGTCGAGGTTCATAGCCAGGGGAATCCCTTCTTGCACGAGAGCCATCGGGCTCTCATTTTTCGTAAACGGACGTTCCGTTGAGCTCGGTCGAATCGACGATCGCAACGATGACCGCATCTACCGGTCGCTCTTCGGTTGTGCCCGTCATGCGTGCGGAGCTGCCGCTGCAGCACAGGACCATCTCGCCCTCTCCAGCGCCAACCGCGTCTACCGCGACGACGAACCCGGATGCGGGTTCCATCGTCTCGATGTCAACGTTCTGGACGACCTGTAGTTTGAATCCTGTGAGTCCCGGGTCTTTCTGGGTAGCAACGACTGTTCCGACAACTCTTCCGAGTGTCATGTGGTTCTCCGCTTTCTAGTCGACTAGGAGGCCTTCCCGACGGGGAGGAGTTCCTCGAGGCTGCTGTGCGGTCGCGGGATGACGTGGACCGAGACGAGTTCGCCGATCTTGCCGGCCGCTGCTGCGCCCGCGTCTGTCGCGGCTTTGACGGCCGCCACATCGCCACGGACCATGGCGGTCACGTATCCTGCACCGATCTTTTCCCAGCCGACGAGCTGGACGTTTGCAGCTTTCACCATCGCGTCAGACGCTTCGACCAATCCGACGAGACCCTTGGTTTCGATCATTCCGAGGGCTTCACCCATGATGCACTCTCCTCTGATGTTACGTGAATGCGTCAGACGTCTTGTCTGTGCGCAGGTTGTATTTCGCTACGGTGTGACTCGCTTGTAGAGGACCAGCTTGTAGGGTTCAGGTCCTTCGTATACCGTTTGACGGGTGTAGGTCCGGTCAAACCATTCGGCCGAGACCAGTCCAGTTTCAATCGATCGCCAGGGCGGGTCGTGAAGCAGCACAAACTCAGGTTTGTACTCGCTGACCGGCCAGGCGACGTCGCCCGTCGCCAGATGAGGTCCGATCTCGGGATGAACCAGACCGACGAGGTCCAGAATGCGTACCCCCGAGAAATGCGACAGGATCCCGATTTCGATCATCGCAACCGTAGCATCCGGTGGGATCTCGCGAGCCAACTGCTCCGCACAAGCCCGGTAGGCGACATAACGCTCTCCGGGAACGTCGGCGATGAGCTTGCGAGAGGGCCAGAGCTGTGACACGCTCGTCAGGATGATCACCACTACGACAATGAGGCTATGATACCGAACCCGCTCGATCAGGACGTGCGTACCCAGTCCCAGCAGAATCGCAAGAACCGGTATCCAGAGACCGTAGTAGTTGAAGGCGGACGGGATCCCCATCGCCACGTAGATGATGGAGACGAGCCCGGCCCAAACAACGTAGAACACCGTCTCAGTCCGTTTAGCCCCGGTCCAAATTCGCCAGAGGCCGGTGAGGATCACGGGAACAAGCACAGCATAAACAGGCGACTGCAGAACATAGATCGCTGCGAGTCGGAGTCCCCCGAAGGCATACCCGCGCCAGAGTCCACTCTCGCCCATCGCGCGCTTTGCGGCCAGCGTGCTGGGAAGGGGGGCTCCGTAGTATCCCCATGCCGAGACGGCGAAGAGCGCGGCCGGCAGCCCGAAAGCGATAGCGAATCTGCGCCAGTCGCGTGACCTCGACCCGATCAGGTATGCACCGCCCATCGCGCCGAGCAGAAATCCGTCCCCGCGGAAGAGCGCGGCGGCCGCGATCAGCCCGCCCGCCCAACCGGCTCGTCGCTTCACAAGTGCGGCGATTCCCGCGAGAGCGAAGAGCAGGAAGAGGTTGAGTTCGAACCCCTGCGTCTCGGCAAGCAGCGGGCTTGTGAGCACGAAAAACGGTGCGACAAACGAGGCAGCCGGTTTGCTCTCTTCCGTCAACCGTGCCGTAAAACGGGAGACCAGGAGCGCAACACCGATCAGGGCCATCCCGCTGGCTGCGTGAGCAACATAAGGGATCGCCTCTCTGCTGCTTGAAAGCAGACCGAGCAGGACCGCAAACAGCGGCGAGGTCGTCCCGAGCACGCGCTCGCCCGTGTTGAAAACGAGTCCGTTCCCATTCGCTAGGTTCCACGCGTATCGGAACGTGATGAACGGGTCGTCTACGTTGACGCGGCTGTAGAGGGCGGTGAGCGGCGCACCCAGCGCCACACAGGCCAGATCGAGTTTACGCCGACTCGTGGGCGCGATCCGATCCATCTCGCAGGCCGAAACAGGCCAGCACTTCCGCGTGAGGCCTGGGTATGATGTGAGTGGCGACGAGCTCCCCCACACGTTGGGCGGCCTCGGCTCCGGCCAGAACCGCAACCTGTACTGACGCGAGATCTCCTCGGATCAGCGACGTCGTAAATCCGGCACCAATGGTCTCGTAGCGCTCGACCTCGACGTGGGCGGTCTTCACCATGGCATCTGCTGCTTCCGTGGTACCGACCAGGCCGCACGTTTCGATCAATCCCAGCGCCTTTTCCAATTCTCCTCGCATCTCCAACCCGGACGTTCTCAGCCCAGGATCGTGACTTGGTCACCACAGACCAGTTCGGCTGCGTTTGCGTCATCCGTATCGAGGTGGATCTCAACGAGATAACTGTCGTCGATCTTCAGACGTACGTTGTCGAAGACGACTCCCTTTTCACCCCCGACCTGGACACGCACGCGATCTTTCCCAATCAGTCCCATGCTCTGCACGTCCGCGTTGGATAGGTGGATGTGTCGGGCCGCGCGGATGGCTCCGTTGACAGATATCGAGCCTTTGGGCCCGATGAAGGTGACGGGGCACGCGCCTTCCAGGTCGCCCGAATCCCTTACAGGCGGGTCGACGCCCAGGTAGATTGCGTCTGTTCTGGCCAATTCAACCTGGTTGTAGCCTCTTGTGGGACCCAGTATGCGCACACGCTCGATGGCTCTCAACCGCGGACCCACAACGGAGATCATCTCCTCGGCTGCAAAGGCCCCTGACTGAAACAGGTCCCTGTAGACCTTGAGCTGGTAGCCCTCACCAAAGAGGATGGCCAGCGCTTCATCATTGAGGTGGCAGTGCCTGGCTGAAACGCCGACGGGGACCGTGAGGCCCTTACGAGGGACAAATCTGTCGACAACTTCGGCAACGATGCGATCGATATCGATCCCAGCGGATCCGGGAGCATCGTGCGAGCATTTTGTGCAGAGCTTACAGTCGTTGCAGGCCGAAGAGGGATTCTGGTTGCTCTGTATTGTCGGTGCGAGCACGTCTGGTTCTCGGGGTTTGTTCGGTTGTGGTGAATGGGCCGCGAAACATAGAGGTGTGCAGCAGCATCGTCAAGGGAATTGAGGGGTCGTCTGTGACTGGTCTGGGCCGGAGCACGGGGAGGAAACGGCCGGACGGTCGGGATCGTGCTCCCGAGCCTGGGCAAGATCGCGTGCCCTTCAAGAACAGGTGCAACGTTTTGTTTTTTCGTGTGTTCACAACTAGAGACCTATATCTTAGTCGCGTGATCTGGCTCAAGAGACATCGCTGGCTTATCGCGATTCTGGTGGTTTCGACGGTCGTGCGAGTGGCTATGGCTCACGACAGAGACCGGTGGCCGTTGACGACCGACGAGGCGGACAGGGAGAGGCAAGGACTGGTCTACGCAACTCACTGTCTGGGTGTAGAAGATGCGGCGAGCTATCGGGCGCCCGAATATCCGCTGCTGATCGCGATGATCTACGCCGTCGCCGGGACCGAAACTGTGTATGTCCGGTATCTTCAGGCATTCGTGTCCGCTCTAGTGGCGCTGCTCGTCTATCATCTTGCACGTCGGTTGCGAGATGCTCGTGTGCCCGTTCTGGCGGCCCTTGTTGCTGCTTTCTACCCGCTCTGGTTGCTGCGCAGCGTGTCTCTTCTCCCGGATGCCCTGGTTGCTCTTCTGGTCGTCGCGATCTGTCTTCAGGCGACGAGGATGAGTGAGGATTCCACGGTCGGTCGCGCCCTGATTCTTGGGGGAATGGCCGGTGTTGTAGCGCTTTCCGGTCTTGTCCTGCTGGTCTGGATTCCGTTCGTGACCTGTCTGGTCATTCTGAATCCGACCAGAGGGCGCATCGGCGATGCGCTCAACCGGCTGGCGGCATTGGCCTGCGGGCTGCTCGTCGTGCTGGTGCCGTGGATGATTCGCAACGAGACGGTGACCGGATACCGACTTCTTGTACCGAACGATACGAGTCTGCAGCTGTTGATCGGGCACGAGCCGAGAGCCCGAGGAACGAGAGATGTGCGTCGCGATTACGTCAGGATGTATGAGCGGATGACGATGGACGAAGGCGATCCGGTTCAGAAAGAGCGAACGGGTTCAGCGGCGGTCTGGCAGTGGGTGTCCGATGCACCGGGCCGGTCGGCAGAGCTGGGTCTCCGGAAGATGTGGTCCCTCTGGAACTCGGTTGTCCCGGACGTGTCGCGCAGAATTCGGCTCGGGCACTTCCTGTCAGGATTCGCGGTCACGGCGTTCGGGCTGGCCGGAATCTGCAGGTATCGCAGAGAGCGGGTCAGTCAGGTGGTCGCGTCGGTTCTCCTGGTCTGGACGGTCTACACGATCGTTTTCTACACGTCACCCGAGGGCCGCGTGCCCACTGACCTCTGCCTCATTCCGCTGTCCGCGGCGATGGCCCTTTGTTTCTACGATCATGCTCGCGAGGTCGTCGCGAGGCGACTCCGTGAACTGGAGGCGGCATAAGCGTATGACTGCGTCTCCCTGGCTGGACCAGATCACGCCGCGCAACAGGGGCCTTGTCGCTCTCTTCTGCGGTCTGCAGGTGGGGCTGCTGGTGTTGCCCGTCCCGTTTGTCGGGCAGGCCGGTATCGCGCTCGTGGTTCTGGGTGTGCTCTCGCTCTTTGTCGTCACGAGCTCGGTCTACCGGGCTACGCTCTTCCTGATCTTCGCCTCCACGGTCATCCCGGGGTATCTCTCGAACGAGCACCTGCTTCTACCGATGGATTTCAAGTTCGCGGAGGGGCTGTTCATTGGGGTCATGTTCTTTGCGCTCCTGAGTGTGCTCAAGGATCGTGTCGTTCTGCCTCAGACGCCGCTCGACCGGCCTGTGACGGTGTTCCTGTTGCTTGTGATCTCCTCTTGCGCGATCGGTCTGTATCTCGGACACTCGACATCGCAGCTGCTGCGCGATGTGCGCTACCCGCTCTATTATGGTCTGTTCTTCATCGTTACCGCATTCTTCGAGCGGGGTCGCCAGGCCGGTTTCCACTATGTGATCGTTCTGATCGCCGCGGTGGTCGGTCTCGAGTATCTGGTTGAGTTCCTGTCAGAACTCAACCTGTCGATTTCGGGTCAGTTCCATCGTGTCGCCCGCACGGAGGGCTTGCTTCTCCCCGTTGGCACGCTGCTGGTTGCCGCACTCTGGCTCTATGCGCCCGGCAGACACGGCCGTCTAGTCGGGGCGATCGCTCTGGTGCCGATCGCGCTCGCTTTTATCCTGACCGTGGGACGCGGCATGTGGATCTCGGCGACCGCCGGCTTTCTTGCGCTCGCCTTCCTGTTTATTCGTGATCGCCAGCGTGTCGGACTCCGCGGCGGGTGGTCGCTCCTGTTTGTGCCGGTCATCGTTCTGGTCATCGGGTCTACCTTCGAGACCCTCGCCGATACCGGGGTAGGCGCAGTTGCAACCCGGAGGCTGGGCCGGGTACAGACGTTCGACGAAGACAGATCGATCTCGAGCCGGTTGATCTCATACCGGGTCGCAGTGACCAAGATCGCGCGACGCCCTGTTCTCGGTGGCGGGCACGGCGAGACCGTGACGTTCCCGGTGATCATGACCGAGATCCCGCATATCGCGACGCTGGGCCACGTCGACAACGTGTATCTGACCCTGCTTCTACGGATGGGAATCGTGGGGCTGCTCGCGTTTCTGTGGATCTATGCACGCGGAATGCGGTTGGCCTACCGTCTCTTCCAGACGTCTCCGGATGACGGCGTAAGGTTCTACGCCGCCGGCTTCTTCGCTGTCTATACCGCAATGCTTATGTATGGAATGGGCGACGCCACTCTGATCACGACTCGGCTGATCTTCATCCACGCGGCTGCTCTCGGGATCCTCTCACGGCTGGCTGCGGAGATCGAGAAATGAGCGATATCCTCACCGTAGTCATCGTGAACTGGAACGGGGGAGACCGGCTGCTGGAGTGCGTACGCTCCGTGCAGGCGTCGCATCTCGTGTCGCGTATCCTGATCGTCGACAACGACTCGTCGGACGGGAGTGTGGATGGGCTGGAGGAAGAGAGCGGCATACAGATCATCCAGACGGGGGAGAACCTCGGGTTCGGCCGGGGTGCGAACGCGGGGATCGTGCAGGCCGAGACAGAATATGTCGCCGTGATGAACCCGGACGTGTTTATGCGGCCGGATGCCTTCGAGCAGATGATCAAGCATCTCGCGTCCTCACCGCGCGCGGGAATCACCGGTCCTCGGCTCGAGGACTCAGAGGGCCGCGATTTGGCGACGTGCGGCTACCAACCAAGGCTCAGCGACGCAATCTGCCGTAAATTGCTGTTGCATCTGGTATTTCCGTTCTTTAGATTTCGCCGAGTGAGGCCTGTTGAGCCGTCTGAAGTCGACTGGGTGACCGGTGCGTGTATGGTGGGTCGCCGCGAGGCATTCTCTGCCGTAGACGGGTTTGATAAGGCCATTTTTATGTATTTCGAGGATGTGGATATCTGCCTCCGGCTCAAGACCGCAGGCTGGTCTGTCCATTATGTTCCGGCCGCACTGGCACATCATATCGGCGGTCACAGCTCCGCCCAAGCATTCGATCGTATGCTTGTCGCGAGTGACCGGAGTTACCGATACTTCACGGCTCGCCATTTCGGCCCGCTGTCCGCTCGCCTTTTGGCGTGGTTGACGCCTCTCGAGCTCGCCCTGCGATCGATCGGGTGGGTCCTTGCGGGCCTGTTGCCCAGCCGGCGGACGGCCGCGCATTTGAGGCTTCGTGCCTATCGGCAGCTGCTTGGCGAGAATCTGTCTTTTTCACCGGATCGGTTCCGCGGATCTGCACTCTGACCTGGAGATTCGATGAGTATTCCTGTTTTCCGTCCGTGCTTCGATGAAGAAGAGGTGGATGCCGTTCGCGAAGTGCTGATGTCCGGGTGGGTTGGTCCGGGACAGAAGGTGGAGACGCTCGAGCAGAAGTTCGCCGAGTATGTGGGCACGCTCTATGCACTCAGCATGAACTCGTGCTCATCGGCACTGTTCGCTGCGATGAAGGTGATCGGTGTCGAGGATCGCGAAGTGGTGACGACGGCGCAGACGTTCGTGTCGACGAATCACGCGATCTTGCAGAACGGCGGAATTCCCGTCTTCGCAGATATCGAAGCCGATACGCTGAATATCGATCCCGCATCGATCTCCGACCGCGTGACCGATGAAACGGCCGCGATCGTGGTTGTGCATCACGGCGGACACCCGTGTGACATGGACCCGATTCGGGAGATCGCAGATGCGAAGAATATCCCGGTGATCGAGGACGCTGCGCACGCGGCAGGCGCACTCTATAAGGGTAAGATGGCCGGGTCGCTCGGTACGGTCGGCTGCTTCAGTTTCCACGCGCTAAAGAACATGAGTACCGGTGACGGCGGGATGCTGACGACCGACGACGAGCAGATTGCGGAGCGGATCAAGAATCTGCGATGGATGGGGATCTCGCGCAGCACCTACGACCGGTTTCGGCGCAACGGGCGCGCTCGCGCCTGGGAATACGATATCGAGGAGGTCGGCTACAAGTTCCACATGAACGACCTGAATGCGGCCATCGGGATCGTACAGCTCGCAAAACTCGAGTCGACGAACGCCGCCCGTCGGGAGGTCGCTGTCCAGTATCGTAACGCTTTCAAGGACCTGGTCTGGATCCGACCGCTTGAGGAGAAGGAGTACGCGAAGAGCGCACACCACGCTTTCGTTATTCTGGCCGAAGACCGGGATCGGATGATCGAGCATCTCGCCGATCACGGGATCGACGCCGGCGTTCACTACCGACCTAATCATCTCTATTCGGTCTATGAGCCCTACCGTCGGTCGCTACCGGTGACTGAATCGCTCTGGACGCAGATGGTCACGCTTCCGATGTTCCCGGCGATGACGAATGATGATGTGCTGCAGGTCATCAGCGCCGTCCGGGACTTCAAACCTTCCTCCTCTTCCTGACGGCCCAGCCAACGTGTCGAGCGCGCTGACCAGCTTGCTCACTGCCCTTCCCGCACCCGGGATTGTCGCTTCCTTTCTTCTCTCTCTCATTCTGATTCCCGCCGCGCGGGCTCTTGCTCTGCGTTCGGGTCGCTTTGCTGAGAAGGTTCCGCCCGTAGGCGGGACGGTATTCGCGATCACTGCAGCGCTGGGCGTCTCACTGACCTCCGCGTCGCTTTCTCCGAGCGTGGTGACAGGGGCAGTCGCCGTCTGGCTGATCGGCGGGTTTGACGACTTGAGTGCACGGTCGGCGAGAGGGAAGACGACTCTGTTGATCGTGGCGCTCGCGGTGTCCGTCTGGTTGGGCGATCCACTGCAATGGACCGGAAACGCCACCATGGATGCGGTCATCCACGTGCTCTGGCTGCTCTGGATGTGCAACGCCTTCAACGTACTCGACGCAGTGGATGGGCTTACGGGAGGGGTCGCCGTCATTTCGCTTGGTTGTCTCGCCATCATCGGTTTTGGGATGGATCTACCGGGTCTGCCGACGCTGTGTCTTCTGCTTGCCGCGTCACTCGCCGCCTACCTCTTCTACAACTTCTATCCTGCTCGCGTCTACATGGGGGATACGGGGTCGCTTCTGATCGGATTTGTGATGGGGGAGGCCGCGATCCAGGTCGCCTTCCGAGTCGGCGGGGTCCACGGCATCACCACGGGACTCCTTCTTGTTGCCGTCCCGTGTTTTGAAGCCCTGTTCCTGATCCTGATCCGGCTAGCAAAGGCTGTGATCCCCTCCGTCTCGACTTACGATCATCCCACACAACGTCTGATTCATTCCGGTATCCCGCTCAAATGGGCGGTCCTGCGGATGTATGTCCTGGCGGCGTCGCTCGCAGTGGGCGGCATACTCGGGTGGGTGTCAGGCGATCTTGTTGCCCTGTGGGCGTTTGGGATCGGCTTCATTCTGCTTGTGATCACGGGTATCCGGATCTCGCGCGTCGATATGTCCGGCGATGGGCTGGATGGCCGACCCGGTTCCGTGTTCGACAAAAACTGGCTTGTTCACCGGATCCTGCGCAGGAGAGTCATCGAGGTCGCTCAGCACGCACGCGGTGTTCTGGTCGACGTTGGCTGCGGGAGCCGACCTTACGAATCTGCGCTGATCCGTCAAGTCGATCTGTATGTGGGTATCGACCTGAATCCTGGTCGGTATGCACACGGCAAGGTCGATGTTGTGTCCGATTCAGAACGCCTGCCCGTGGCATCCGAAAGCGCGGATATGGTGTTGAGCAACCAGGTGATCGAGCACCTCAGGGAGCCGGGAGAGGCGCTTCGCGAGATGTCTCGAATCCTGAAGTCCGGGGGCACAGCCATTGTCTCGGCCCCGCACATCTGGGGGATCCACGAGGAGCCGGAGGACTATTTCAGGTTCACGCCTTACGGTCTGAGACACTTGGCGGAGAAGGCCGGATTCCAGGTTGCCTCGATCGAAGCACTTGCGGGTTTCTGGGTGACTTTCGGTTCCCGCTTCTGCTACGTCCTCGAACGATTCGATCGGGGTCCGCTCCGGCCGCTTGTCGGCTTGCTGAACTACACGACTCAGGCCGTGGCGCTCGTACTGGACCACTTTCACCGGGTGGAGGGAGACGCGTGGAACCACCTGATGATCGCGCACAAGCCCGTCGACGAGCGGCATCCTCCTCGAATGACTTCTGAGTGAACGATTTCCGACAACAGGCGATCTCCGGTGTTAAGTGGACGGGTGGATCGACCGCATTCGGGATGGTGCTGCAGTTTGCGCAGATGGCGGTCCTGGCTCGCTACCTGTCGGCAGAGGCATTCGGGCTGTTTGCAGAAGCGATGGTCGTTGTGGGGATCGCGCTCGCCTTTGTCGATGTCGGGCTCTCGCCCGCGCTGGTTCAGCGTGAGCGGGTAGACGGCAGGACGATTTCCGCCCTGTTCTGGTTTGTCGCCGGGATCTCGCTCGCGTGCGGGTTTCTCGTCTGGATCACTTCCGATTGGGTTGCCGCCTTTTACGGTGTGCCAGAACTCGTGTCGCTTCTCAAGATTGCCTCGCTGTTCGTGATCGTGTTCGGTGTCGGCCAGGTGCCCCTTGCTGTCCTTCAGAAAGAACTGGCCTTCGATCGTCTGTCCAAGGTCGATGTCGTCTCCGCGGTTCTGGGAGTGACCACTGCCGTTTCATGTGCGATGGGTGGTCTGGGGGCGCAGGCACCCCTGCTGGGTCTGCTTGTTTCAGGGATTGTCCGACTCTCTGGTTTGTTGATCGTCGTGCAGGGCGTATGGCGACCGTCACTCCACTTCAGTCTGGTCGAAACGAAGCCGTTTCTGTCCTTCGGGGCCTACCAGACCGGCGAGAGATTCGTCAACTATCTCGCAGCCAACTTGGATTTCGTGATCATCGGTCGTTTTCTTGGTCCTGCAGCACTCGGACCGTACTACATCGCCTACCAGGTCGTTGTGCAACCGATGGTTCGTCTGAATCCCGTGCTGACACGGGTGGCCTTCCCTCTCTTCTCCAAAGTACAGGAGGAGGATTCAGTCATCTGTCGAGGATACGTGCGGATTACGAAGCTGGTTGCCTTTGTCTCGGTTCCCCTGCTGATCGGGATGGCGGTCGTCGCACCATCGTTCTTTCGTGTCTACCTCGGGACAGAATGGGAGGAATCCGACTTCCTTTCCACCATCCAGCTGGCCCAGATCCTCGTGCCTGTTTCGATGCTCAAGTGCCTCGCGAATCCTCTCGGATCCGCGTTTCTCGCGAAGGGCAGACCCGATATCGGTTTCGGGCTCAATGGGTCCCGGCTGGTGCTGAATGCGGTTCTGTTCTGTTGGTCGTTGCAGTGGGGTCTGCAGGGAGTCGCGCTGGCTTACGTTGTCAGCAGCGTTCTGGCGTTCTGGGCGGGTCACTACCTGCTCGGAAGGATTCTACCGCTCGGGTTGGGATCGATGCTGCGCGCCGTCGCTTCAACGGTCTTTGCGGGGACCGTGATGGGGATCCTGGTGTCGCTTGCGCAGTTTGGTACGGCGGGCATCCTGATCCAGCCGCTTCATAAGCTGTTTTTCCTGGTCAGCCTGGGTGGGACGGCATACGCCCTCCTCGTCTTTCGGTTGGAGCAACCTCTGCTTGTCGATATTCGGCGCTGGATCAGCGGCGATGGGGGCAGATCCGATCCTGAGGGAGACCTGTAGCCAGTGGGTGTGAGGCAGCTGAAAATACTCCTGTCGCCAGCTGTCGAATGGCAGTGAATTGTGACGTAAATCACGCGTTTTCCGGGACCTACGCGATTCGGCTTTCAAGTTGCTTTTCAGTATTCCCGGAACTATATTAATTCGGTTTTGAGGGGTCATGAGAGTCCTTTTTGTCACGCAATACGGTCCTCTCGCGGCCAGCAGCAGGACGCGCGTCTTTCAGTATCTGCCCTATCTCGAGAACGCGGGAATCGAGACCGCTGTCCGGGTTGTCCTGCCGGATCGGCTAACCCGTTTTGGGCACCGTGGGACGGCCTCTCGGATCCTCTACTATGTTGTCTCGTTATTCAGGACGGCGTGGGTCGGGCTCTGCTGTGTCCTATCGCTCGGGTCGTACGATCGTATCGTCATTCAGAAGGTGCTGTTTCCGGCGCCTGTCGCGCTGTTCCTTCGCCGCGCTCGCCGGAAGATCGTATACGACTTCGACGATGCGATATTCACGGTCGATGCACCGGCCGGTCTGCTCGGTCGGATCAGCAGTTGGCGACGGCATACCGGTCTTCCGAGGATGTTGTTGGGATCAGCGGTCACGATCGTTGAGAACGACTACACGCGATCCTATGCCGAACAGTTTTGTGGTCGCGTGGAGACGATCACCGGGCCGATCGATACCGAACGGTATGCGCCTCGGAAGCGTGCAGGGAGTGACAGTGTCGTTCTCGGATGGGTAGGTAGCCCGATGACGACGCCTTATCTGGCCGAAATCGGCAACACGCTGGAACGGATCGCCGAGGTCCGACCTCAGGTGCGGTTGCGGCTGATCGGGGCGCGCCCGTTCCTGCTGGACCGGATGCCGGTCGAGTGGTTCGAGTGGTCGCTCGACAGCGAAGTTGAATATCTTGCCGGCTGTGACATCGGATTGATGCCGCTGCCGGACGATCCCTGGACACGGGGAAAAGGCGGCTACAAGCTTCTGCAGTACGGGGCGGTGGCGCTGCCCGTTGTAGCAAGTCCTGTCGGCGTGAACAGCCAAATCGTTGCGCACGGCAAAACGGGATTCCTTGCGGATTCCGACGAGGCGTGGTCAAATCACTTGCTAGAACTGATTGACGACGGTGAATTACGGGATCGAATGGGTTCTGCGGGACGCCAGAGAATGCTCGAGCGCTACAGTCTCGAGCACAGCAGTCATCGCATTGTCAACATTCTGAATGAATAGCTTTCAAGCGTCGGCCATCGCCGTCGCAGGGCAAAAGCGGGGAAGGATTCGGATGAGGGTTCTGATCACGGGTGGTGCGGGCTTCATCGGGTCGCATCTGGCTGAACGGTTGTTGAGGGATGGGGACGAGGTCTATGTTTTCGACGATATGTCGACGGGCGACCTCGAGAACGTCCACCATCTAGAAGGCAATCCCAACTTCC
>PVBE010255871.1_pt1 | contig 13102 bp, 9 predicted proteins | sample 1631181 | NCBI WGS metagenome assembly PVBE01 (sample SAMN08397723, study PRJNA350692) | Marine metagenome, whole genome shotgun sequencing project. | isolation source: water | place: Pacific Ocean | collected 2012-04
CGCAGGAGGCTAGCATTAACAGCGCGAAGATGGCGAAAGTACGCATGATCCAAATCTATGGCGCGCTTGGTGCGCGAGTCAACTTATTCTGGTGGGCGGTCCCTACTCCCAGTAGGACCGCGGCGTGACGGGCTCGCCCTCCCCCACCGCGCCGGCCTCGGCCCAGGCACGGTCCACGGTGGGCAGGTCCCCGGTCAGCTCCAGCAGCCCGCGGGTGGCCAGCTCGTCGCGCAGGGCGCCGGCGTCCTCGTCGCCGATGATGCCCCGGCGGCAGCAGTCGACGAAGTCCTCATCGACCCTGGCCGGCGCCACGCCCCGGCTGACCAGGTCGGCGGCCACCTTGGCCACGGCGGCGGCGGACAGGCTCCCCTGAGACCAGAGGCCGAGAGACATCTGCAGCGCCCCGCGGCAGACCGCGGCGAAGGGCCAGAACTCCAAAAAGTCCTCGGGCGAGGTGTGCCGCTCCAGGCGGATCAGCGCCCGCCGCACCCGGGCTCCCCGCCCCGCGTGCTGTCGCACCAGCTGGCAAACACCGGCGGCGTCGTCGTGGGCCACGTTGCTGTCGCGCAGCACGCGCCGGATCTGCTGCTCGTCCAGGCGGCCGGACACGGCGTCGGCCAGCAGCGAAAACGCCAGGGCGTCGGTCTCCAGGTCGTCGCCCATGAGCACCACCTGCACCTTCGGCGGAAGCTGCAGCAGCAGCTGCAGCATGGCCGTGACCTTGAAGCCGAGCTGCTCCTTGAAGCGGCGGAGGCGCAGGCTGGAGAGCACGCCGACCCAGTCCTTGAAGATGGTGCCGTCGAACTCCAGGCCGTCCAGCAGCATCTTGCGCTGGATCACCTCTCGCAGCTGGGACGGGCTGGCCGAGACGAAGTACAGCGGCGTGTGCCGGCTCTGCTCCGCCGGCCCCCGGCGCACCTCCCGCAGCAGCACCGCCATGCCCTCGATGTCCTGTTTGTCGACGGCGAACTCCAGCGGGATGCGGGAGATGCCCTTGAGCGAGGAGAAGCGAGTGTAGAGGTAGGTGCGGTCGATGTCGCAGATGAAGACCTCGCCGGACCAGCCGGCGTCGAAGCTGCGCTCGTTGTTGACGTCGATTGGGAAGGGCATGGGCTTACGCGTGCTGGCCCACGACGTCGATGAACTCCGCGCCCACGTCCCGGGACATCAGGCTCTTGATCGCCTCGTCCACCTTCATGCCGTCGTAGAGGATGTTGTAGACCGCGCTGACGATGGCCAGGTCGATGTCCCGCTGCACCAGGTAGTTGTGTACGGCGCGAGAGGTCTTCACCCCCTCGGCCACCATGAACATGTTCTCCTGGATCTCCAGACGGGTCTCACCTTTGGCCAGGCGCTCGCCCACCTGGTGGTTACGCGACAGGGGTGAGGCGCAGGTGGCCATCAGGTCGCCGATGCCTGCCATGCCGCCGAAGGTGAGCACCTGGGCCCCCATGGCCATGCCGAAGCGGGCCATCTCGTTGAGCCCGCGGGTCAGCAGCAGGGCCTTGGTGTTGTCGCCCAGGCCGAGGCCGTCGACGATGCCGGCGGCCACGGCGATGATGTTCTTGAACGCGCCGGCCACCTCGGCGCCCACCACGTCGGTGCCGCCGTAGACCCTGAAGTATTGGTTATGCACGTGCCGCTGGGCCAGCTTGACCACCTCGTCGTACTTGGACGCCACGAGGGTGCCCGCGGGCTGCCGCACGGCCAGCTCCTTGGAGAGGTTCGGGCCGCTGAGCACGCCGATCTTGCGCACGCAGGTCTCTTGACGCAGCACCTCGCTCATGCGGCTGAAGGTCTTTTGCTCGATGCCCTTGGTGCAATGGACCAGCACCTGCTCGCCGTTGAGGTAGTTGCCCGCCTCGTTGATCACCTTGCGGAAGACGTGGGACGGCACCACCACCAGGAAGAAGTCGCAGCTCTCGCAGACGCGCTGCAGATCGGTGGTGGCCTCCACCGACTCGGGCAGCTTCGCGTCCGGCACGTAGCGGCTGTTGGTGTGCTGTTCGTTGATCTCCTGGACGACCTCCTCCTCGAAGGCCCAGACAAGACAGTGTGGGTTGTTCTCGCCGAGGATCTTGGCCAGGGTCGTGCCCCAGCTGCCCGCCCCGATTACGCCGACGCTGCGATTCATGAGAATCCTCCTGACCCTATTTGAGGTCGTAACCTTGGAGCCGGTTGCTGTAGTAGAGCAGCAAGTTGCGGTCTTCGTGGAAGACCCGGTCCCCCCGCCGCCTGGCCGCGGGGTGTGCGTGGTAGATGCCGAACGACCGTAGGGCCTCGGAGACGATCTCCTGGATGTCGCCCCGCGGCAGCTCCCCACCAAGCCGCGGTCCGTCGGTGCGCTCCTTGAGCAGGTTGAGCACCCGCTCGGTCTCCTGGTGCACCGCGTTCATGGTGAATGATGCCACCTCGCCGCCGGTGTGCAGCAGGCGGTAGAGGGTCATCTCCGGGTTGTGCTTCTTGAGCAAGTTGAAGATGGCCCAGGACACCAGGTTCGTCGGCAGCACGACGTTGTCCTTCTTGTAGGCCGTGCAGATCTCGTCGGCCAGCTCCCGGGTGTACTGCGAGTCGCGCTGGGTGTCGTGCACCGGCTCGCCGTTGCGGGTGACGTAGCGCCGCTGGTCCACCTTACGCCCGCGGGCGTCGAGGCTGTTGCCGTCGATGTCCACGGTGTTGCCGAAGACGTCCATCGGCGGCGAAAAGGTCAGCACGATGCGCGAGTCCAGGGAGATCAGCTTGATCAAAAAGTCGTAGACCAGCTTCGGCTTGGAGAACTCGTCGTCCTCGATGATGTAGCGCGACTTGCCGGTCGCCTTGAGGTGGTCGTCGATGAGCGTGGTGCCCTCGAGCACCAGCCCGTAGGAGATGGTCACGGGGCAGATGTAGAGGTTCGGCCGCGGCTTGTTCCCCCGCAGGTTGTTGACGTAGGCCTTGACCGTCGTGCCGAGCAGCCCCTTTTTGATCTTGCTCTCCACCTTGCCGCTGCGGCTGCGGGTGCCGCCGGGGAAGAAGAGGTTGTTGTAGCCCATCTCCATGGAGACCGTGGCGTACTCCTTGAGGATGTTCTTGTAGAGCGCCGAGGACTTGCGCCGGTCCACCTTGTAGGCCCCGAGGTTGTTCATGAAGAACGACATCAGCGGGTTGGTGAACAGGTTGAGCCCGGCGCCATAGGTCAGCGGCGGCAGGCCCATGAGGTAGACCGCGTAGCCCACGAGGATGCTGTCCAGGTTGGACGAGTGGGTCGGCACCACCACCAGCGTGCCCCGGTCGAGCAGCGCCTTGACGTGCTCGGTGGCGCCCTCGAGCTGCAGGTGCTCGGCGAAGCCGCGACGCAGGCCCTCGAGGGAGGCCAGCCGCGTGGGGCTCATGGCGTTGAGCAACAGCCAGAGGCTGGCCGGGATCGCCTTGGTCACCACGCCGTAGACCCGCTCGTCGAAGTTGCCCACCACCTCGCCGACGAAGCGCCGCGCGATCTGCTCCAGCAGCCTGCGCAGGTCCTTGTCCGAGGCGTGCTGCATCCGCTTGCGGATCTTGTTGTAGAAGGCGAGCTCGCCCTTGGCCTTGGCCGGGTCGGCCCGCTCCAGGCGCCGCAGCTCGTGATAGAGGGTGTCGTTGACCGCGGTCTCGAGGTAGCCCTCCGCCGCGCCCTTGGCCTTGATGGCGTACTCCTCCACCACCCGGCTCACCACCTCGATCTGGATCCGTTCCCTGTCTTCTGCTCTCATCCTGTCTCCCGAATGGCTTGGAGGCCTGGCTGCTGCCTCCTATATGTCTCCCACCTTGATGCCCGGCGGCAGCGTGGTGCGGATGTCCTCCAGGGTGGAGCCCACCCCCACGCCCACCATGGTGATGTCGTCGGCCTGCTCCTGCCCGGCGACGTAGCAACGCAGGTTGGCCAGCACGTCGGCCACCATGTCCGGCGCCGAAGTGGGCCGGTTCGACATGGCCTGCTGCAGGCGCTCGACGCCGTACATCTCCCTTTCGTTGTTCACCGCCTCGGTGACCCCGTCGGAGAAGAAGAGCGTCGTGTCGCCCGGGCCGAGCTGCAGCCGCCCCTCCTCGAAGGTGGCCTTGGGCACCAGGCCCACGGGCAGGCCCGCGCCGTCCTCCACAACCTCCACCCGGCGCTCGGCCGCGCGGTAGACCAGCGGCGGCATGTGCCCCGCGTTGCAGAAGGCCAGCCGCATGGTCCAGCGGTCGAGCACGCCGTAGAGCAGGGTGACGAATAGCTCGTCCTGGCGGGTCTCGAGCAGCGCGTTGTTGATACGCGCCATCACCGCCGTCGGCGACTTCTCCTGGTGCGCCGCCACGCGGATCTGGGAGGTGACCCAGGCCATGACCAGCGCCGCGGCGAAGCCCTTGCCCGACACGTCGCCGATGACGATGCCGACGCGGCTGGTGTCCAGCTCGATGAAGTCGTACAGGTCGCCGCCCACGTTGCGGCACGGATCGTAGTGGGCCACGAAGGAGAAGCCCGGCATCTTCGGCACGCCCCGGGGCAGGAACCGCTTCTGCACCTCCCGCGCCGAGGTGTGATCCTGCTCGTTGCGGGACTGCCGCAACAGCTCGGCGTTGAGCTGCGCCGTCTTGAGCACCTGGGCCACCAGGTGGGCCAGGCTGTCGAGGGCCACCAGGTCCTCGCCGGTGAAGATGGCCTCGTTGAGGCCGTCGACGTAGACCAGGCCCAGCCGCTCGCCGCGCATGGTCAGCGGCGCCACCATGATCGGCAGCTCCACCTGTGTCGTGTCGGTCATCGGCCGGTCCATGGCCGTGCCGAAGGGGCCGCCGACGATCATCGGCCGGCCCGTGCCGAGCACGTGGGTCAGCACCTGCCGTGAGAGGTGGAAGCGGCGGTCGGTGACCCCCTCACGGGTGGTCAGCGCCTGGATCACCAGGGTCCGCTTTTCGCGATCCGGGACCGCCACCAGCGCCCGATCGGCGGCGGGGAAGATCTCCAGGCAGATGCTCATCACCTGGCGCAGCACCCGGCGCGGGTCCTCGGCGCTGCAGGTGAGCCGGGCGGCGGCCATCATGGCCTGCAGCCGCAGGTTGAGGCTGTCCACCACGCCCGCGTCGGGCGGCGGCGTGGGTTCGAGGGGGACGGCGGTGGGGTTGCTCTTGAGCGAGTCGCCGGTCAGCGGCGTGGTGTCCTCGAAGGCGATGGAGAAGTCCGCCGTGGCGACGTTGGTCAGGGGCGCGTCCTCGAAGCGGAAGGCGTTGGCCCCGATGCGCACCTCGTCCCCGGGCCGCAGGTGGGAGACGGTCACCGGCAGGCCGTTGACCACCGTGCCCTGGGAGCTGTCGAGGTCCTCGATGATGAACCCATCCTCGAGGCGGGTGATCTTGGCGTGGTGCCGCGAGATGGACCGGTCGGTGAGCTGGATGTGCGCATTGGGGCTACGCCCGATGATGCACAGCTCACCGATGACATATTCCGGTCCGGCGGTATCTCCGATTGCCACCAGCTTGGCCATTTTCCAGTTCTTCCTCGTCGCTGGAATCAGCCAATCATTGACCAGCATCGACCCCCGCGCAACCTCGAATTCCGGTCCGCGGGTTCCCCGGGAACCCTCGCGGGATAAAGCCGGAATTCTGGCCCATGGGGGGGGGAATCTTGTATGATTGAAGAAAGCTTTGAAAGCTAGCCTTAACGTTTTCATTAGGAGGTGCCCGATGCGGCCTCGTTGGTTGATCACATTGTGCTCCCTGGTGGCCGCGGCGCTGCTGCTGGTCGTGGCCTGTTCCGACGACGGAGAGGATCCGGTCTCTGAGGGTGGCATCACCCTGCCCGACGGCTCCACCTGCACGCCCTCCAACTGCGTGGGCTGCTGTACCACCGGCGGTGCCTGCATCATCGTGCCGTCCAACACCTACTGCGGCAGCGGGGGCAAGGCCTGCATCCCCTGCAAGGCCACCGAGATCTGCTCCCAGGGGCAGTGCATGCCGGCGGGCAAGTGCTCCCAATCAAGCTGCGCCAGCGGTTGCTGCAAGGGGGACAGCTGCATGCCCGGCAACGCCAAGGACGCCTGCGGCTCCAACGGCATCCAGTGCCTGCAGTGCGCCAGCACGCAAAAATGCGGGCAGAACAAGTCCTGCGTCTGCGACAGCGCCACGTGCACGGGGTGTTGCGACCCGGCCAGCCAGACCTGCAAGAGCGGCAACGACTCGTCGGCCTGCGGCAAGAGCGGCACGGCGTGCAAAAAGTGTGACGCGGGGCAGGTCTGTAGCAACGGCGTCTGCGGCAAGGGCGAAAAGTGCAGCTCGAGCAACTGCACCGGCTGCTGCGACGGCGACACCTGCAAGACCGGCAACACGCCGGCGTTCTGCGGCTCCAGCGGCGCCGCGTGCAAAAAGTGCCCCGGCAGCTACCAGTGCCAGAGCGGCGTCTGCAACGACCCGACCCAGTGCGGCCCCTCCAACTGCACCAGCGGCTGCTGCGACCAGGGCAAGTGCCTCTCCGGCTCCAGCACAAACGCCTGCGGCAGCGGGGGCAAGGTCTGCCAGTCCTGCAAAAAGAGCCAGGTCTGCAAGTCCGGCACGTGCAAGCTCGATCCGAGCTCCAAGTGGAGTATCACCGTGGAGCAGGCCGAATTCGACAAGACCAAGAGCTGGGACACCCTGGTCTACACCGAGCCGGACCCCTTCGTCGAGGTGACCGTGGGCAGCACCACGGGCAAGACCACTGTGAAGTCAAACACCTATACTCCCTACTGGAACGAGCTGGTGCTCTCCACCACAGCGGGCAGCCTCAACACCTACGGCGTCTCGATCAAGGTCTCCGACTCCGACACCATCGGGTCTCAGCTCATGGGCTCCTGCAAGGCCACGGTGGCCGAAAAGATCCTCACCGGCGGCAAGGGCTACATCCAGAATTGCGGCGGCAAGGACGTCAAGTGGATCAAGCTCCTGTTCACCGCCAATTGATCGGCTCGGGCCAGCACGTGTCAAAAAAATAGTAGTGCCGGGTACAATTTTTACTTGCCTAGTTTAACCAAGAGCCGATAGAATTTGAAGACCAGTGGGGGCCGAAGCATCGGTCGGGCGTGGATCCCCTGTGAGCGAGACCAGGGGTTAAGTTGGTGGGTGCCTTGAAGCCGGCGGTTTCCGGGTCATGATTACTCGCGCAAGAACGTGACGATCGCGGCGTGCGTCCGCGGTTCAACAGCGATCGGCTCGACGTCTGCGGGTCGGTCATGGGAATCGGCGAAGCGGTATGATGGATTTCCAGGTTCTCGCGGTGGCTCCCATCGGCACCAGTGAACGGGACGTTCCCCGTCTGCTGCGCTTCCTCTGCGAGGTTTTCTACCTCAAGCAGATCCCCGAGGAGGGTGCGTTCAAGGTGGGCGGGGCCTGCTTTGTCCGCACCCGGTCGCTCACCGAGGCGCGGGCCGCCGGCAAGCGGCTGCAGATGCTGGGGGCTGACTTCCGCATCATCCACCCCGACGGCCACGTGGTGGCCGAGGGGCACGGCAAGTGGCGCTCGCGGCCGCGCATGAGGAGGGCCGTCACCGGCCCTCTGCAGGTGACCCGCAGCAAGCCGCGCCGTGAGCCGCCGGCCAGGATCCGGGTGGTGGATCCCGAAGACCTGGCCATGGATCCGCCCCGGGCCGCCCCCCGCGAGGAGCCCGCGGACGGCCCCTCGGCTTTCGCCAATGCCCGCAAGCCCCGGCAGCCCCGGCAGCGCTTCTCGCCCATGCTGAGCAAGGAGAGCCGGGATCTGCGCACCCCGGACCAGGCTGTGAGCGCCACGTCCAGCTCCGAGCTGGAGTTCGACGAAAACGATCCGGCCTGGACCCCCTTCGTCGAGGCCGAGGAGGTGGACGAGACCGTCTTTTCGGAGAGCACCCGGGACGGGTGCTACAGGTGCAGCAGGCGGAGGCGGCGCCGGCCGCGGAGGTCGTGGGCCAGGAGAGCGAGCCCGAGCTGCAGCTCAACCTCGGCCAGAGCGAGGAGTGGATCGACTTCGCCGTCTCCACCGACAGCGCGGCGCCGGCCGAGGAGGCCGAGCCCGCGGCGCCGCCGGTGAGCGAGCGCCAGGGGACGCTCTTCGAGGTCGACCTCGGCGTCGACTCCAAAGAGTTTGGCAAGGAGACCAGCGAGATCGTCGAGCAGGTGCCTCCCCGGCAGCCGACGCGACCGCCGGTCGTGCCCGACGAGGTGGACCTCAGCGACTGTTTCCTCGACGACGACGAGGAGCTGGCCGAGGAGGTCCCTCTGGACGAGAGCGTGGACGGGTTCGGCGAGGGTGAGCTGGTGATGTTGGACGGCTCGGCGCCCACGCGGCAGAACCCCACCGGCGAGACCGACTTCCTGCCGCCCTCTCTGGGGCTGGAGCACGGCGACGAGTCTCTGGACCTGGACGACCCGGAAGAGAACTTTGAGCTGCAGTCGGTGGAGCTGAACCTGGACGACCTGGACGACGACGACCTGTAGCCCTTGCCCAGCGCTGACCCTGGACCTATGATTCCAAGGCCATGTCAGACAAAGACGAGAACGGAATGGAGAAGGGTGTCTGCCGGGAGTGCGGCTTCGTCGTACCCGAGACCCTGGACTACTGCCCCGACTGCGGCCTGTTGCAGGAGGAGACCTCTTTCTGGAGCAAGCTGACCAGCAAGAAAGCCAAGCGCTCCGACAGCAACCTGCGCAACCAGCAGGATCGCATCGGCTCCGAGCTGCAGAAGATGGAGCAGGACGCGGTGCGCCTGGCCCAACAGCACGCGCGGGTCAAGGCGCGAATGGACGCGGCCCGGGCCGCGGGCCGTGGGGCCGAGGCCCTGGAGCGCAGCCTCAAGGGGGTGGAGACAGCGCTGGAGCAGCGCCAGCGCCTGCAGGTACGCTACCGGGCGCTGTCCCTGGCCATCCGCCTGGATCGCCTGGACAGCGATCACCAGCGGCGCTCCTCGCGCTGGTCCGATCCGGCGGCCCTGGACGAGCTGGTGTCGGACCTGCGGGGGCGGCGGACCCTGGTCTGCACCCTGGAGGGCAAGAACACGAACCGGCAGGTGGCGCGGGTGGCGTATGGCCCTGACGGGCGTCACCTGGTGGCGGCGTATGGCGCCCGCGCGGGGGCCACCAGCGAGAGCTTCCTCGTCTCCATGTGGGACACGGCCATGCGGCTGTCGACCCACGTGCACTCCGGCATCCGCGCTCGCTTCATGCGCCTGGCCTTCGATCCCATCGGACGGCACCTGGCCGTGGCGGGCAACGCCTCCGAGACTCACGCTCACTGGGGCACCAACGCCACGGGCACCAACCCCGGCATGCCCACCGGCCTGCGGGGCAAGGCGCTGATGCTCGACCTCGTCGGGCGTGTGGCCTTCTGGCTGCCGCCGGACGACCACGAGCCCGCGGCGGGCCTGGCGTTCCATCCCCAGGGCAACATGGCGATCTGGATGAGCGCCGCAGGGCGGGTGCGCATGATCCGCCTGCCCGATCAGGTGGAGACCACCTCCTGGACCGCGCATCATGGCCGCGCCTCGGATCTTGCCATCACGCCCGATGGGCAGCTTCTGGCCACCGTGGGCCGCCGGGACGGACTCAAGCTGTGGAACCCCTGGGCGCCGGTGGTGCAGCCCATGGCGGTGAGCCACGGCGAGGGCGGCCTGCACTGCGTGGAGTTTTCGCCCGACGGCCGCTACCTGGCCGCCGGCGGCATGAGCCACACCGCGGCGGGCGAGGCCACCGTGCGCGTGTGGGACATGCGAGACATGTCGCGCCCGGTGGCCTACTTTCGCACGGCCGGCGAGGTATGGGACGTGGCCTTCTCCCCCGACGGCCGCTACCTGGCCGCGGCAGACGGCAAGGGCCTGGCGTTGTGGGCGGTGGGGAGCTGGACCGACCTGGACTACATCCAGGGCAGCGGCCACGGCGTCTGGAGCGCGGACTTTTCGCCGTCGGGCCACGAGCTGGCCCTGGGCGTGGGCCCCGACATTCAGATCCACAGCATGGAGTCGCCGGCCCTGGTGCGCCTGCGCCAGGATCTGCGCGGCCTGGAGGACGTGCTCTCCGACGCGGATCTCGACTCGGTGTCCGAGGGGCGCAAGCTGCGCCAGCGGGCGACCCAGAGCGCGGTGCGCTCCCTGGAGCTGTGCGTCTCCTCGCTGCATCGCTGGTCTGCCCACCAGGGGCGCACCGCGGGCGGCGCCTCGTCGGTGCTGGCCGGCCTGGACGAGGTGCTGGCCGAGGCGGCGCGCATGCACCATGTGCTGGCGTCGCACCCGCTGACGTCTGACCACGCCGGCTCGAGCACCGATCTGTTGGCCAGCCTGCTGTCGGCGGCTCTGCGGCCGGTGGTGGACCAGCTCATGGGCGCGGTGGAGTCCTACTTCATCGGCCTGGCCGAGGCCGACGAGCATGAGTGCGAGCGGCGCATGGACGGCCTGGAGCAACAGCGCCAGATGGCCGAGCAGATCCTGGCTCAGGTCGACGGTCTGGCGCCCGAGGTGGCGGCCACCGCCGCGGTGGACCAGATCCGCGACGCGGTGCAGGCCACCATGGACCAGATCCCCGAGCTGCAGGACCTGGTCATCGCGCGCCAGACCGCGGCCTCGCTGGGCGAGGTCTCCCCGATCCAGGACGCCGCGCCCGCCGCGGAGCTGTCCAGCCAGCGCGAGGCGCTGCGGGCCCTGGACGCCGACCAGCCCGCGGCGCTGCTGCCCGAGCCAGACCTGCCGCCCATCACCCCGGTGCTGGATCTGCTCAACGAGCGCGAGGATGTGCTGCGCTCCATCGAGGAGGAGTACACACGCCTGGACGCCGAGGTGGAGGCGGCCCGGGACGTGGACCGCATCGCGCCGGAGGGCTAGTAGCGGGAGCGGGTCATGATTCGTGCTCACCTTTGTACGGCGCTGGCGCTGGCGTTGCTGTTGTACCCGGCCGCGGCCGGCGCTCAGGCCGTGCCCGGGGAGCCGGGCCTCGCCGCGCCGCTGGACGCCCCCGGTCAGGACGTGGAGCTGTGGCAACGCCTGCGTGTTCGCGCCGGGCTGACCCCGATGAGCGCACGCGCGGCCTACAACCGCGGCTTCAACACGGGGCTCGGCTGGGGCGGCATCATGGCCGCCCCCCAGCTCATGCTCTGGAGCTACCCCTTCTTCAACCTGTTCGCCATGTCCCTGGAGACGGGCCACTGCCAGGGCTCGGTCTGCGACGCGTACGCCCTGCTGGCCGGCATCGGCGGCAGCGGCGGGTTGGCCCTGGGCCTGATGTCCTCCGGCTTCGGCCTGGCGGGCGGCATCGCCGGCACCTACCTCGTCGCCACCAACGGCCGGGGTGACCTGCTCGCGCCGCGGGCCTCGAGGGCCTACGACGGCGGCCTGGTCAAGGGCATGGGCATCATCCTGTTGGCCACCGGGGTGTTCAACGTCACCCTGGGTAGCCTGTTCTTCGGCGCCGGCGGCGGCGAGCTGTTCCACGAGGACGAGGACGTGGGCCGTGGCATCAGCATGGTGATGCTGGGCCTCGGGGTGACCCAGGTGGTGGGCGGCGCGGTGATGATCCTCACGGGCCACCGCCGGGCGGCCAACGCCCTGAGGCGGGTCTCCGTGGCGCCGGTGCTGCGGCGGCGGGGCGGCGCCCTGGCGGTCATGGGCCGTTTCTGATGCAGCGCTACTTCACGCCGTAGAGCACCAGGACGCAGAGTCCGAGGTCATAGCTGGCGTGGGCCAGCACGGCGGTCACGGTGTTGTACCGCTTGCGCAGCAGACCCATGACCGCGCCAACGCAAAAGATCAGCAGCAGGCCGTCGAAGTTGTACTGCCAGGCGTGCAGAGTGGTGAACATCAGGTTGGTCAGCAGCACGCCGAGGCGGGGCTGGAGCACGCCGCGGAAGGCCAGCTCCTCGCCCACGCCGGCGGACACCGACAGGGCCACAACCCCCAGGGGCGTCATGAAGCGGGCGAAGAGCTTCTCCACGGCGCCCTGGTCCGTGGACGGCAGGCCGGCGGCGTGCCACAGCTCGTCCAGCGGGGGCGAGATGAAGTGGACCACGGCCACGAGGAACATGCCACAGAGCAGGCCCGTGGCCACGGCGTCGGCCCGGGTGCCGCGCAGGCCGAGGCGCGCGGCGGCCTGGCCCACGGTGCGGTTGACGCCGAGGCCCACCGCCATGAAGGTGCCGGGCACCAGCCAGAGCAGGGGGAAGAAGGTCTGGGCCAAAAGCTCCCGCTGGGACGGCGCGCCGGCCTTCATCTGGCCCACCATCTTCAGCAGGGGGGGATCGCCCAGCACCACCAGGGGCACCAGGAATGCCAGCGAGACAAAGGTCACCAGCGAGAGGGCCACCCGGTCCGTGATCAGGTGCGGCTCCAGGGGCAAGACGCGGCCTGCCAGGCGGCGGCCGCCGGCGGTCAGCGTCACCGCGCCGGCGGCCACGCAGAGCAGCACCAGCACCGTGGTCGGGCCCATGGCCACCATGCCCTGGGCAGGCGTCAGCGCGCCCCCCTCGCTGCTGACCTGCCCCGTCATCAGCACGGTGATCATGGCCAGTGAGATGGCCAAAAAGGCCGCCCAGAACCAGGTCAGCAGGCGGGCCCAGAGCCGCTCCTTGCCCAGCTGGGCCAGCATGGCCAGAGCCACCAGCGGGATGGCCTCCAGCCCGCCCCGGGCCATCTGCCCCACCGTGCCTCCCAGCGCCAGCCCCGCCACCAGAAATGCCAGCGCCCCGACGGAGACTCCGGCCAGCACCCGCGTCCTCCACACCAAAGGGGACGGTCTTGGTTTTTCAAGTTTCGGGGGCGCGTAAGCATTGAAATCGACACCAGACTGCTCGGGGGACGTTTTGGGGTTGTTGGGTTTTGCCAGCTCGGGCGCCGGGTGGGACGGCGGCGGCGGTCGCCTCCCCCCGCCGCGCAGGGTCCAGCCGCAGCCCGGGCAGCGCGCCTCGGAGTAGGGCACCTCCTCCCAGCAGGAGGGACATCGGGTCGGGGGGGCGCTCACATCAACTGCCGGTGTGGATGCTGGCCGACTTGCCCGTGGCGCCGTCGTTGCTGGTGCCCTCGCCCTTGCCGCCGGCGCCCGGGTTGCCGAGGGTGTAGCTCACGCCGCTGAGGGTCGGCGTGGAGCTGCCGGTGCCGACGTAGATGCCGACCACCGGCCCGCCGCC
>PVBE011847789.1_pt1 | contig 13102 bp, 10 predicted proteins | sample 1631181 | NCBI WGS metagenome assembly PVBE01 (sample SAMN08397723, study PRJNA350692) | Marine metagenome, whole genome shotgun sequencing project. | isolation source: water | place: Pacific Ocean | collected 2012-04
CCCGGCAAGCCCCTGATGTACAACCGCTCGAGCGGCACCACGGCCGAGCCGAAGATCCTGCCGGTGTCGCCCTACGCCTTCGAGCGCACCATCAAGAACCGCGGCAAGCTCTGGCTCTACGGGCTGCTGCGCCACTACCCGGGCATCTTCTCGGGCAAGGACCTCGTGCTGGTCAGCCCGGCGGTCGAAGGCCACACCGAAGACGGCACGCCCTACGGCTCTTTGTCCGGGCTCGTGTACCAGAGCATCCCCGAGTTCATGAAGCTGGTGCACAGCGCGCCCTCGGCGGTCATCCGCATCGAGGACTACGAGGCCAAGGTCTACACCACCATGCGCTTCGCGGTGCCCGTCGATGTCACGGTGATCTTCACGGGCAACCCGGCCACCATCGTCAACCTGATCACCCGCGCCGACCGGTGGCGCGACCAGCTCATCAAGGACATCCGCGAGGGCACCCTCGATCCCTCGCTCGATATCGCCCCCGAGATCCGCACCGAGTGCGAGGCCATGCTGTCCCCCGCGCCAGAGCTGGCAGACAGGCTGCAGGCCATGGTCGACGAGCACGGAGCGCTGCGCCCCCGGGACTACTGGCCGAACATGAAGCTGCTGCACACCTGGAAGAACGGCAACTGCCGCCTGGTGCTGCCCCAGCTCGAGCCCTGGTTCGGCACGGACGTGCCCATCCTGGACTTCGGCTACATCGCATCGGAGATCACCGCCACCGACCTGATGGACCCCGAGAACGACGGCTCGGTGCTGCAGGTGCGCAACGCGTTCTACGAGTTCTCGAAGGAAGAGGACGGGGACGAACCGGACCGGCGCATGTACCTGGCTCACGAGCTGGAAGTGGGGCAACGCTACTTCATCCACATCACCACGTTCTCCGGGCTGTACCGCTACGACATGAACGACGTCATCGAGGTCATCGGCAGCTACAACGACGCCCCTGTCATCATCTTCCTGTACAAGGGCAAGGGGATGACCAACATGCAGGGCGAGAAGCTGTCCGAAGCCCAGTTCATCGAAGCGGTGACCCGCGCCTCGAAACAAACGGGCATCACCCACGACTTCTTCGTGGGCTGGGCCAACACGGACGAGGCCCGCTACGACCTCTACATCGAGTTCACGCCAGCCGTCGGCCCCGAAGACCAGGCGCGCTTCGCAAAGGCGGTGGACAAGGCCCTGCACGAGGTCAACATCGAGTGGGAAGCCAAGCGCAAGTCCGACCGGCTGGGGCTCATCGAGGTCTTCCCCCTGCGCGAAGACGCCTTCGACCAGTACCGCGCGATGCGGCTGGCCGAAGGCGCCCTGTCGGGTCAGCTCAAGTGGATCCACCTCTCCTCGTCCGAGGGCAACCGGGTCCACATGGAGAAGCTCAGGCTCGAGGGCTGACCGCTACCAGGCTGCCACGTCGAAGGTCTGCTCGAAGTCCACGCCGTTGGCCTCGTCGGTGACGGTCAGCGTGATCTCGCCGGTCTCGATGAAGTAGACCGAGGCCTCCGTGGGGCTGCTCCAGACGTAGTCCTCGTAGCTCTCCCAGACGTCGTAGGCCTCCACCACCGAGCCCTCGGGATCGGCGCTGACGCTGACGTCGAACCGTCCGGCGATGCGATCGCCGTCGACGTTGAGCGGAATGCCCACGAAGGTGATCTGGGCGCCCTCGTCCACCGTGGGCTGGGCCACCGCGGGCTCCACGAACTCGTCCTCGCCCGGGGAGCGAATCCAGGTGACCGCGTCAAGGCTGGTAGGCGCCTCGAACTCGAGGGTGATGTAGTCGAAGACGGCGCCGTCCACCTCGGTCGTGATGGTGTAGACACCGGGCTGGGTCACCGTGATGTCGAGCTCTTCCAGTTCGTCGTCGTCGTAGTCGTAGACGAGGGTGACGCCCTCGGACGGGGAGACGCTGTGGCTCACGGAGCCGAGGTCGTTGGCAACCCGCTCGCCGCGGTCGGAGAGCGCCAGGTAGAGGCTCTGCTCGTGGTTGGTGAGGATCGGAGTATCGGTGATCTCTCCGTACCCAGGATCGTACTCGGTGTAGAGCGAGTAGCGGACGTGGCCCATCTCGCCCATGCCGCGGGTGGCGTCCAGGCAGGCGGTGGTTCCGAGCATCAGGATGCAAGCAGCGGTGAGCGTAGTGCGGTTCATGGTTGTCTCCTCGGGGGAATGTGCGTGACCTTGTCCGTGCGTCTGGTGAACACGCCGCCCCTGGAGAGTGGGAACCCCCTCTTCGTTTTTTTCTCGAACTCAGTCGCAGGGCGTAGCCTGGTGATAGGCCAGGTCTTGCTCGTAGCCGAGGGTGAAGCCCAGGATTCCGATGATGGTGGACAGACTCTCGCGAGCCGGAAGCGGGCCATGGGCGGAGGGTATCGACACCAGGTGCAGCTGGGGATTGAGCAGCGTGGCCCGTGTGGGCCAGTCCCCGAAGCGGATGCGGGCGGGGAAGTCCATGTCCAGCCGCTCAGCTGAGCCGTCCAGGGGATGCAAGGAACGAACCGTCACCTCCCCGGCGGCCGCTCGACGCCCCAGGGGCATGGTCTTCACCACCTGCACGCTGGCCCTTTCCTCGTCCCAGCCAGCCCAGACCAGCACGGTATCCGGATCCACGGCCTCGATGATCTCGTCCACCAGGTTGGCGGCCTGGCTCCAGGCCTGGGCGCCAACCACGACGCCCTCGCCGCTCATGCCTATCGAGATGGAGCCACCTCCATCGTCGTCCTGGGCGGGATCCTCGCCGCCCTCTCCACCGTCCAGCGCCAGGCGCCCGACCATGGGGTGTACCGGGATCTCCGTCACGACGAGCTTTCCCGTGCTGGCCACGGGATGGAGATCGTGGTCCAACCGGGTCCACAGCCCGTCCTCCATCCGACCCGTGAACGGGCCGGCGAGGGTGGTCTCCACCCGCTGGGGTTTGTCCACCAGCCCCCCGGGGATGAAGACCGCCACACGCACCCGGGCTTCGCCCAAAAACTCCCAGCAGCCGGTGGGCCCCTCGAGCAGGGCATCGTTCCGGGCGTTCCAGTGGGCAACGTCGTCGAGATCCACGGTTGCGGGAGGGCCCGCTGCGGCGATGGGGAGGATCAACAGCCACATGGCGTCACTCTCCCAGGGCCAGGTTCAGGCCGAGGGAGACATCCAGCAGGGTGCCCGCATCGGTCTCGCGGGCCTGGCCACGGAGCGTCCAGCGCAACACGCCCAGCTCCAACCCGACGGCAGCCAGGCCCAGCCACTCGTCGCCAACTGGCAAGCTGGCAGGGCCACGCTCACCGACAAGGAGCCAAGAAGGCCCCGCCCCCAGTTGCAACGCCACCGGACCTAGCTCCACCCCAACGCTCGCCACCGGGCCGAGGGTCAGGCCGCCATCGAGGTCCGTGCCATCGGAGAAGGCGATCCGATCCCAGGACGCACGAGGGCCCACCGTCAGGGCCACGGGCCCGACCCAGGCACCCGCCAGGCTCTGGAGTGACAGCTCCGGACCACGTACGCCGGCAAAGGCCAGCGAGGCCGAGAGCGCGCTCTCCCCAACCCACTGGGGGCCGATGGGGAGCAGCGACCACCACTGATGCCGCAGCACCAGCCCGCCGCGCATTCCCGCCCCGGGCGCCCCGAGCCGGCCGGTCCAGGCCAGGCGGGGGCGGACGCCGAAGCGGCCTCTGACCAGGCCTCCATCGTCGGCCAGGGGATCCATGTCGGGAACCGTCCCGACGAGATCCCCGAGATTCGCTGAGGGCTCCTGCCCCAGCTCCTCCGCCGCTTGGTCCACGCGATCCAGCGCCGAGGGGAACGAGACGTCCACGTCGATGAGGATGGGCACCGGCCCGGGGGACTCTTCATTCCCAGCCCCGTCCGCCGCTTCGGGGGGCTCATCCTCGGTGTCCTCCTCCGCAAGAAGCACCGGTACAAAAAAAAGAAGAACGATCGTGAACATGCTTGGAACCGTATCTCCCGGGAGGATGACAAGGCCAACACCCCGGGTACAACCCAACATCCGAGGATCTCGAAGCCGCGAAACCTCGCTTCCCAGCATGAACATCCCGTTCGAGCCGTGCAATCCTGCCTGGACCTCTCGCCCACGCCCTTCCAGAGGGAGGTCCCATGACGACCTACTCCCTGGCATTCGTGCCCCTCCTCGTCGCTGGCATCGCCTGCCAACCCGACACCGAGCCCACCAGCGCCCTTGGCACCGGTGCACGTGTGACGGTCAAGGACGCCAGCGAGACCGCGTCCACGTCGCTGGACGAGGGCACCTGCGACTCCTCGCGACACGAGTCCTCCAGCCTCGAGGCGGTCTACACCTTCGATCTCGACTGCGCCCTGGCCTACTTCACGGACGCAGGCTGCGACTTCGGGCTCGATCCGGATGCCAACGGCTCGTACATCTCCTCGAGCACCATCGAAGACCTGCAGAACGACGACGCGAGCTGCCAGAGCGGCAGCCGATGCTCGGGCTGCACCGACAGCGACAGCATCGCCACCCTGGACAGCTGCGAAGATCTGGCCAGCATCTCCTACTTCACCGAGAACGCCTGGTCCGACCTGCAGTCGGCCTGCCCTTCGGATTCTGGCACCACCTGCGCAGGCGGAACGTGGACCTACGGCGGCGACAGCGTAGCCCTGGACGCCGAGCAGGAGTGCATGGTCCTCGAGATCGCCAACTGGGCCACCCGCGGTCAGCTCACCGAGGTCGAGCTGTACACCGGCACCGTCAGCCCCTCTGCCGGGCTCACGGCGTTGCAGGCCACCGGCATCCTCCAGCGCGCCACCACCGTGTCCTACATCCGGGAATACGCGAGCATCGACGAGATCCTGGACCAATCCGACGTCGGCATCGACGCCGTCACCGGGCTGCGCGACTTCATCTCGAGCTGGGAATCCGCCGGCCGCATGGGCGACAGCGACCTGTCTGCCGAAGACCGCCTGCTCCTCTTCGTCAACGACGACGACGTCACCACGGACGAACTGGACTACGTCGAGTTCGTCTCCACCGAGATGGCAGCCACCATCGCCGCGGCCCGTCCCATCGACTCCTACGAGGACCTGGTCACCGCCGTGGGTGGAACCGTGCACTGGGTCGAGCCCGGGGGCGCGCTCTACGACTACGCCCAGGAATGGTACGCCGTCGAGTCGAGCGCCGAAGACCTCGAGGGCACCGGCTGCACCATCGAAGGTGTGGCCTACACCTACGCGGAGATGACCACCGCCACCAGCTTCTTCGCCAGCATGACCTGCGACGAGTGCAGGGCGCAGCTCGACGCCCGCATCTGCGAGGACGCGATCAACGATGCGACCAGCTGCCAAGCGGGCTCCGCCGGCACCGGCTGCACGGACGGCGACGGACGCGACAATGGCGTCGACTGCGACGAGATCGCCGCCTACTCCTACTTCGGGCCCTCCGCCTCGGCCGACCTGCTCGCCTACGTGCAGGCCAACCCCGACGACGGTTCCACCTGCACACCGGACTGCACGGACAAGACCTGCGGCGACGACGGCTGCGGCGCCTCCTGCGGCTCCTGCGGCACCGACGGCACCTGCGACACCTCCGGGGTCTGCACGTCCGATGGCTGCACCATCGAGGGCTCGGTCTTCGCGGGCGACGACATGGAGTGCGCGGTCTGGTTCTTCGAGAACATGAGCTGCGATGACTGTCGTGGAGTCTTCGACTCCCGCGTCTGCGAAGACGCCATCAACGACGCGGCGACCTGCCAGGCGGGCTCCGCCTGTACCGGGTGCACCGACAGCGACAACCGCGACGATGGCGTGGAGTGCGACGAAATCGCTGCGTACTCCTACTTCGGCACCTCGGCGGGTGCGGCGCTCTTGGCCTTCGTCCAGGCCGACGGTAGCTGCGGCGAACCCGAGCTGGTGGTCGAAGGCATCCCGCTGACGGACGAAGAAGCCGCCGCCATCCTCGAGGTGGCCAACGGCGCATCGGAGACCCAGCTGGACGACGACGCCGAGCTGAACAGCCGCGCCGCCACCAACATCGTGGCGGCACGGCCCCTCGCCGACGTCGAGGCCCTGGCGGATGTCTCCTACGTCGGAGCGACGGTCATCCGGGCCCTGCTCGGCTACAGCGAGACCTGGGTGCCCGAAGACGAAGCCCCGCTCTCCACCACCATCACCACCCTGGCCGACGAAGCGTCCAGCTACGGCACCAGCTCCACCTACTACGACATGTTGGTCACGGTGGACCGCGTCATGGTCACCTCCGAGCCCACTACCTACAGCTCCGGCGCGGTGGCCTTCCACGTGGCCGATCCGAGCGAGGGCTACGTCGAAGACCTCGAGGTCTACATCGGCGCCACCTCCACCGCGGACACCAGCTCCCTGTCCATCTTCGACGAGGTGGCGCTGACCGGGCAGTTCACCAACTACGGCTCCACCTTCGAGATCCTGCTGGACGAGACCGAGACCCACGCCCTGACCATGACCACCTCGGGCCTCCCCTACGAAAACTACCTCACGGTCCAGGCCGCCTACGCCTCCACCAGCTCGAACCCCGAGGGCTCGGTCCGCACGGTGGCCGACTTCGGCTACACCTACATGGTCCCCCTGCCCATCTTCAGCGACCACCCCATGTGGGACGGCGTCGAACCCGACCCCCCGGCCCAGAGCGGCAACGAGCAGGACTACAACTGGAACATTGCCGCCCAGGACGCCCTCGACGACTGGCTTGCCAGCCTCTGACAAGCTCGAGGATCGGTTTTCCCTGCGGATTTCTGCCTATGGGGGGTGGGCGCGACCGACCGTGTGAGGTATGGAGGCCCGGCTTCGGGCGGCACCCATTCCGGCATGTCCTCGCAAGGAGATCCTGCTGGGCGAGAGCAGGCTCGGAGCGGCGGCCACGTTGGCAGCAAACGGAGCGGGCTCCTTTCGCCCGATGAGCGCGACGATTCCTCGACAACCGAAGGAACCGCTCGCATGAGAGAGAGAGACGAGACATGTCCAAGAGACTTTTTATTGGTGGACTCAGCTGGAACACCGACGACGATTCACTTCGCCAGGCTTTCGAGGCCTTCGGTGAGGTGACCGACTCCAAGGTGATCACCGACCGAGACACCGGTCGTTCCCGCGGCTTCGGCTTCGTGACCTTCAACGACGACGCGGCAGCCGACGAAGCCATCGCGAAGATGGACGGCAGCAGCCTCGATGACCGCAACATCCGTGTCAACGAAGCCCACGAGCGCAGCCGTGGCGGCGGGCGTGGCGGCGGCGGCGGCTTCGGCGGCGGCGGCGGCGGCTACCGAGGCGGTCGCTAGAGACCCAGCTTCGAACAGCGAACACGAACAGGCAGCACCGACTCGAGTCGGCGCTGCCTCTTTTTCTTCAGGCCAACGCCCATGGCCAATCGCTGCTAGCGCGTCAGGAGTAGCACCACCCCGGCCACCGCCACGAAGGCCCCGAGCACCGGTCGGGCACGGAGCTTCTCGCCCATGAACAGGGCTGCCAACGGCAGCACGAAGATGGGGTCGGTAGCGCTGAGGATGGTGGCCACGGTGGCCGAGGTGTACCAGAAGCTGGCCATGCTGAACCAGATGCCCACGAAGGTGCCTACGAAGGCCGCGGCAAACAACGCGCCCGCCATCCGAGGGGCGCGGTAGGGGCGCAGCCAAGCCCCCAGCTGGCCCCGAAACAGCCCCAAGAGGAACAACCCACCCGTGCCCGCCAGGAGGCGAATGCCGGTGGCCTCGAGGGGCTTGGTGCCGGCCACACCCACCTTGGAGAGGATGGCCGCCACCGCGCAGGTGAGCACGGTGACGAGACCAAAGCCGATGCCCGCTCGCCAGGATCCCGTGTCCGCCTCTTCATGGGGAAGCCGCTCCCACATGGTCCAGCTGACCCCGGCCACGGTGATGGCCGCCCCCAGCCAAGCCCGCCCCGAGAGTCGCTCGTCCAGGAAGACAAACGACAGGATGGCGACCAAGGCCGGGATGAGGGTGGTCATCAGCAGGGTGCGGCGAGGGCCCAGTCTGCGCAGGGTGTCGAAGAAGACGGTGTCACCGATGGTGATGCCCACCAGTCCCGACAACGACAGGTAGATCCAAGCCTCACCGGTGGTTCCCCGGATTCCGACGATGGACAGCGCGGCGCCCATACAAGCCAGCCCCACCAGACCCTTGGCGAAGTTCATCGACAACGACGAGACCGACTTGCCCAGCTTGCCGAACAGGATGCTGGCCGTGGCCCAGCACGCACCCGCCCCCAGCGCGAACAGGCCGCCGACGAGGTGCTGGCTCGTACTGATTTCGTCCAAAAGCGCCTCGACACCGGGGGGAGGGGGGAGGAGCCCAGCGTATCGCGACGAAGGGGAAGTGGGCGCTCGGGCCTGACGTGGGCCCAGATGCCGGGCCGCAGGGCTTCGACACGGAAAGCGTGTAGAACGCCGAGGGCTCGGGTGAGCCCGGCGACTACGACACGCTTTCTCGATTGGGATCCGGGTGTCACTGGATTCGGGTGCCAGGCACCTCCAACGATGCCCGATGCCCGAGCCGTCTACTCCTTCTTCTTCCTCTCGTACACCGGGTAGTACAGCAGCCTGCAGTCCAAGGCCCCGTTGTACAGGGGGATGCGACGCCGGGCGCGCAGCCCGATCTGGTCTGCCAGGGCCTTCTCGCTCGTGATGAGCCAGCACGACCAGCCGCCCAGACGCTCGCGCATGACCTGCCCCAGGGTGGAGTAGAGCGCCAGCAGGTCGTCGTTGACGCCGAGGCGCTCACCGTAGGGGGGATTGGTCACCATCACGCCCGGTCCTGCGGGCGTGCGTAGGTCTGCGACTTCCTGCCGCTGGATCTTGACCCAGTCCTCGAGCTCGTAGCGGGCCAGGTTGGCCCTGGCGGACCGCAGCACGCCGCCATCGATGTCCCGGCCAAAGATGAACGCGTTCTCGGGTTCCGGGCGCACCCGCTGGCGGGCTTCGTCGAGCAGCCGGGCCCACACTTCGGGCCGATGTCCCTTCCAGCCCGTGAAGCCCCAGTGCTCCCGAAACAACCCCGGCGCCTGGTCGGCAGCCCAGCCCGCGGCTTCGGACAACAAGGTGCCGGAGCCGCACATGGGATCCAGCATGGGCTGCCCCTCCCGCAGAGCCTGGGGCCAACCCGCCAGCCAGAGCATGGCGGCCGCGAGGTTCTCGCGCAAGGGCGCCACGCCGGTATCCCGACCCCGACCGCGCAGGTGCAGCGGCTCGCCGGAGAGATCCACCGCCACCGTGGCGCGCTCCGCCAGCAGGTGCACGTTGATGCGAAGGTCCGGACGTTCGCGGGACACGCTGGGACGACGATCGAAGTCCTTGCGCATGCGGTCCACGATGGCGTCCTTGGCCTTGACCGCCCCGAAGCGGGTGTCCCGGATGTTCTTGTTGGCGCCCGCGAAGTCCACCGCGATGGTGCCGTCGGGATCGACATGCTCGCCCCAGGGCACCCTGTTCACTCCGCGGTAGAGCTGCCCCGCCGTGCGCGCCGGAAAGTCGTACAGCACCAGCAGCACCCGAGACGCCAGCCGGGACCACAGGCAGACCCGCAGCCCCGTCTCGACAGGGCCCTCGAAGCGCACCGAGTTGCGGTGCACCCATGCATCGACCCCCATGGCCGACAGTTCCTGGGCCAGCGCCTCTTCGGCGCCCCGGGTCACCTTGGCCACGAAGCGTTGGATCTCCGCCATGGTCAGGCCCCCTTCCAGTGGGCAAGCACCCGCTCGAGGCCCTCGAGGGCGACGGACAGCACCACGCCGATCAGCGAGATGACCGCCAAGCAGGCGTACAGCTCGACGATGACGTAGGTCTCCCACGAGGTCCAGATGCGGTAGCCGATGCCCGAACCGGCGGCGACCATCTCGGCCGCCACGATGAGGATCAACCCGTACCCCACCGCCAGCTTCAGGCCGGTGTAGATGCCCGGGAAGGCGGCAGGCAGCACGATGTGGGTCAGGCGACGCAAGGGGCGCACGCGGTAGACCCGAGCCACGTCGAAGTGGATGGCGGGGATCTGGGTGACGCCGCCGTAGGTGTTGATGAGCGCCAGGAAGAACACTCCGATGGCCACCACCATGACGTTCGAGGTCTCCCCCAGGCCGAAGATGATGAGCAGCAAGGGCAGGATGGCGATCTTGGGGATCGGGTAGGTCAAGGCCACGATGGGCCCCAGAGCCGCCCGGGCCCAGGCGGACAGCCCCATGGCCAACCCCAGGAACACGCCCGGCACGAAGCCGATGGCCAGGCCCAGGCCGATACGCCGCAGCGAGGCCAGGATGTCCAACAGCAGCGCGTCCTCGCGCAGCAGCCAGACCAGGTAGGCCGCGATGCGGGTGGGCAGGGGGAAGAAGCGCACGTCCACCAACTCCAGCCGACCGCAGGCTTCCCAGATGGCCAGCAGCACCAGCGGGCTGGCCACGAAGACCAGTCCCTTGCGCAGCAGATCGCGACGGGCCTGGTTCACGACGCACCCCCAAGGAGCTGACTGCGCTCCTGTTCCTGGCACAGCAGTCGGGTGACCTCCACCACGTTGCGTTGGTACTCGGGATCGCTGCGCAGGGCCACCACGTCCCGGGGGCGCTCGAAGAGGCAGTCGAGCTCGCGCACGAAGGGCCCGGCCCGGCCGGGCATGACCAGCACCCGATCCCCGAGCGCGATGGCCTCGTTGATGTTGTGGGTGACGAACAGGATGGTCTGGCGCTGCTCCTGCCACAGCTCGAGCAACAGATCCTGCAGCACGATGCGGTTCTGGTAGTCCAGGAAGACGAAGGGCTCGTCCATGAGCAGCACCTGGGGCTGCACACAGAAGGCGCGCACCAAGGCCACACGCTGGTTCATGCCCCCGGAGAGCTGGTAGGGGTAGAAACGCCGGAAGCGGAGCAGCCCTACCCGCTCGAGCAGGCGCTGGACGATGCCCTCGTGCTCACCGCCAGGGACCGGGCTCTCGCGCAGCACGAAGTGCAGGTTGCCCTCGACCGTGAGCCACGGGAACAGCCCGTGCTGCTGGAACACCATGGACTGGTCCGCGCCGCGGTGGGCGGGGTCCAGGGCGAAGCGCAGCTGGCCGACACTCGGACTCTCGATGCCCGCGAGGCAGCGCAGCAGCGTGGTCTTGCCGCACCCCGAAGGCCCCACCAGACACAGGAACTCACCAGGTCGCGCCGACAACGAGATCTGGGCGAAGGCCTCCACGCGCTCCTCGCCCTCCTGGAACACCTTGCCCAGGTCGGTGACGGCGATGCGAGGATCTTCTGCGCTCATGGAGCGGGAGGCTAACCCGCCCCACCCCCGGCACCGGCGCCCTTGCCGCGCTTGACCGCCGGTGGGCTACCTGGCGTCCGCAGCGCCTTGGGGTGGAGGGGCGGGGTAGCGCCCGGCCTCATGACGGGCTTTGGTCCAGCGGGTTCGCCTTCCACCGCTGCCTGGGGCGGCAGGTAGGGCCCCAGCTTCTCGTTGGCAGCGCGCACGAAGGAGAGGTCGACGATGACCTCCATGTCCACCGGCGCCTTGACGTATTCGTGGTCGGTGAGCCACTGCGCGTCGGCGGCCAGGGAATCCACGAACAAGGTTCCGGTGGGCTTCAGGCCCACGGGGACCATCTGGTCGTACAGCTCCACCTGCTTGACCTTGGTCCACTTCGTCAGGAGCTGGACGACCTCGTCGTGGCCCTTGCCGTGGAAGAAGGCGTCGTTGTAGTCCCGCAGACCGCGCACGTAGGCGTTCATCCAGCCCTGGGCGACCTCCGGCCGCTCGCTGATGAACTTCTCGGAGAAGAAGATGGCAGCGGACTGCTGGTTCTCGTAGACCACCTCGTCGCCGGCGATGCGCACCGCGATGCCTTCGGCCACCGCCTTGGCCACGTGGGGCTCGATCTGCACGGTGGCGTCCAGACCGCCGTTGGCCAGAGCCGGCAGGAAGCCCGAGTAGGGCATGTGCACCAGCTCGATGTCCTCGAGGGTCAGCCCGTAGTGCTGGGCCCAGCGCTCGGTGACGATCTCCTGGGAGACACCCGGTGCCGTGGTCCCCATCTTGAAGCCCTTCTTGATCTCGAACCCGTCGACATTCCCGTCGGGCACGTGCTGGGGTGCAGCGATGAGGGCCAGGTAGCCGCGGTCCTTCATGACCGTGCCCTTGTCGGCCACGATGCGCAGGCCGTGGCCGTCGTTGAAGGCGTTGTACAGCCCCGCGCTGATGTTCCCCCCTCCCACGTCCAGATCGCCCTTGACCAGCGACGGCAGCAGCTCGGCTCCGGAGGAGGCGAAGGTCGTGGTGTCGGGCTCGATGCCCTCCTCGGCGAAGTAGCCCCGCTCGATGGCGATGAAGATGCCCGAGCTGGAGAGCACAGGCGATGCACCGATGGAGACCTTTTCGAGGGCTGGGGGCTCGGGTGCCGGGGCGGGCGTCTCGGGCGAGGACGAGCATGCAAGGAGGAGGCTGAAGCCGGCGAGGATCGAGGCACGGTAGGTCATGGGGAACCCGGGGTGAGATGTGTGTGACCGATTCGGAGGAGCAAGATGCGTACCAGGGCAGCAACGCCGCAACAAAGGGGAAGATCCAGGAGCGTTCCCAGAGAAGAGTCGCGTTTTTGCAACAATTGGATGGCTCTGGTTGCGATGCTGCAACACTACCCTCCGGGAAACCGTTCGAGCCCCAGCCGCTTCAGCCGTCGCCACAAGGTGCTGCGGTGAATGCCCAGCTCGCGGGCGGTGGCGGTGGCCGAAAACCCGTTGCGCGCCAGGGCTCGGCGCAGGAAACGAGCCTCGAGATCCGCCAGGCTGACCGCGCCGTCGAGGCCTGAAGGGTCCAGCTGGCGAAAACGGGCGGGGAGGTGCTCGGGGAGCAGTGGCCCGCCCGGACAGAGCACGAAGGCGTGCTCGAGGGTGTTCTCCAACTCCCGAACGTTGCCAGGAAAGTCGTGCCGCATCAACAGCTCGAGGGTTTCCCGCGCCAGCCCCGAGATCGTCTTGCCGTGCCGGCCGCGCAAGCGCTCGACGAAGTGGTCGGCCAACAACGGAATGTCTTCCTTGCGGGCACGCAGGGGCGGCACGCGCAGACGCACGATGTCCAGCCGGAAGAAGAGGTCCTGCCGAAATCCCCCCGCGGCCACCAGCGTGTCCATGTCGCGGTGGGTGGCGGCGA
>PVBE010208802.1_pt1 | contig 13101 bp, 9 predicted proteins | sample 1631181 | NCBI WGS metagenome assembly PVBE01 (sample SAMN08397723, study PRJNA350692) | Marine metagenome, whole genome shotgun sequencing project. | isolation source: water | place: Pacific Ocean | collected 2012-04
ATCCGCAGACATTAATCGACCAGTGTGATGAAAAAGATATTTAAACCGTTCCCAGTCGCGAGATTGTTCTTTCTTATCTGAAATAACATCATAGAGTGCATCAATAATGGAATCAATCGACACCACATCTTTTTCAAATTTATTCGGAGTTGTATTCATTATTGTAGAAAATAAAATTGCTGGGCAACGGGATTAGAATGGATAATAAAGAGCACCATAAGTGAGAATCTCAGAATATTCAAACGTCATCTTACTAAAAATTGGAGCTCCTTCCACTTGAAATTGTGGGATAATCTGCAAAGGGATTTTTTTCGATATAATTGTTTCCCCTTTTATTCTTTATGAGCCACTGAAGGGACTCGAACCCCTGACCCGTTCATTACGAATGAACTGCTCTACCAGCTGAGCTACAGTGGCAATCACAAAATAATAACAATAAAATTATGGAGATTTCTTTTTATAAACTTCATTATTTTTTATTTTGAAAAAATAATTTTCTGTTCTTTGTTTTCACGATGAGAAAAAATAAATTGGTTCGACATGTCTGAGACTCAATCCATGTTTAATCAGCATCTCCCACCTCTTGCGGAAAGGATTCGTCCCGGGAATATCAATCAATTCGTAGGCCAGGAGCATCTGGTTGGCACAGAAAAAATCCTTTCTATGGTTATGGAAAAGGAACAGCCTTTTTCCATGATGTTTTGGGGCCCACCCGGTTCCGGGAAAACTACCTTAGCTCGAATAATCGCTAAAACTGCTGGAGCAGACATACATAAACTTTCCGCCGTTTCCAGCGGAGTTAAGGATTTGCGAAAGGTAATCCGTCAAGGGGAAAAGAATAAGGATTTGGGGAAATTAACCATTCTTTTCATTGACGAAATTCATCGTTTCAGCAAATCACAGCAGGATTCATTGTTAAATGCGGTGGAAGATGGAACTGTTATTCTTATTGGTGCTACAACTGAAAACCCATCATTTGAAATTATAAGTCCTCTTTTATCCCGCTGTAAGGTTCTGGTACTCAATCCGCTTTCAAATACTGCACTTGATATAATTTTGGATTATGCTTTTAATACAGATATTATCTTACAGAAAAACCAAATTGATTTATCTCAAAAAATACGGGAACAATTGATTCAGTCAGCAGGAGGAGATGCCCGAAAAATGCTGAATACCCTGGAGGTTTCCATGCATCTCATTTCTGGGAAAGGAACCATAACAGAAAAAATTCTTTCTGAGGCACTCCAGAGACGATCTCAGCTTTATGACAAAACCGGGGATTATCATTATGACACTATAAGTGCCTTTATTAAATCGGTTCGCGGCAGTGATCCGGATGCGGCAATCTATTGGTTGGCAATTATGATCGAAGGGGGAGAAAAGCCGGAATTCATTGCCAGAAGACTTATAATATTAGCATCCGAGGATATCAGCAATGCTGATCCACAGGGACTGACTTTAGCGGTTTCCGGTTTCCAGGCTGTTCACATGATCGGTATGCCAGAGGCTGCTATTATCTTAGCGCAGGTCACAACATATCTTTCCGGAGCACCTAAATCCAATGCGTCCTACAGAGCAATACAAACGGCTTTGGAACAAATAAAAGAAGAGGGAACTCCTGGTGTTCCCCTGCATTTACGTAATGCCCCAACAGGACTTATGAAAGCGTTGGATTATGGAAAAGACTATGAATATCCACATGCTCATCCGGAACATTTTGTGAATGTGAATTATTTTCCAGATGGGACTGAAAAATCCTTTTACCATCCTACGGAACAGGGATATGAAAAATTTATTTCAGAACGATTAAAACACTTTTGGCCTGATCGGTATAAAGACTGATGAATTTGTTTAGATATATCTGCATATTTTTACCTCTTTGTGTTCTTGCAGATGACCGTCTCCGGCTGAACCATGCCGATATGCTGGAAAACATCACCGTAAAGGGTCAAGCAGTTCAGATCCTTACCGGGAACGTTAAATTCACCAAGAGAAATATGGTTATTACCTGTGACCGTGCCAAATACAGGGAAAAAACCGGACAGGGCTCCATGACTGGAAAAACGAAGGTTATAAAAGAGGAATTAACTCTCACCTGTGATTCACTCCACTTTGATTCGCCCAATGATATTCTAAAAACATTTGGGAGTACTCATATCTGGGATAAAGACTATGATCTTATTTCTGATTCCCTTAACTATTTTACAGAAATGGACAGGGGAGAAGCCCTGGGGAATACAAGGTTAAAGCAGAAAGACCAAATCATAACAGCGGATCTGCTGCACTATGAAAAAGCTCCTGAAAGCGATGCTGTTTCCTACGAGGCGATTGGCCACGTTATAATTCAAGAAGAGGAGAGGACAGCGACATGTGGCAAAGCAATCTATTCACAGGAAAAAGAAACTACTCATCTATACTTGGACCCCCAAGTGGAAACTGATACGCGCACATTATCCGGAAGTGAAATTGAGCTCCAATACAGTGATGAAAAATTGGAATACATGTACATCCCTTCAAAAGCTCATGTTGTTTCAACCAGCTCAGGGTGGCAAACCTCAGATACAACAAATAAATCAACATCACAGGACCCCGTTCATTTCAAGGACGATATGACTGGAAAAGTACTGAAAGGGTTTTTCGTAGATGGTGGATTGGATTCAATGCGGGTTGAAGGGATGGCGACCACACTGTATCATATTTTTGAAGATTCTGTATATCAGGGAAAAAATCAGGCCTCCGGAGACACAATGACAATACTCTTACAGGAAAAGGATCTCCATCAAATACTTATTGCAGGCGGAGGACGGGGTACATTTACTCCCGATTCAACAAATAAAAAGATTGAAGCTCCCATAGTGTATAAATCCGACAACATTGAGTACAACATTCCGGATGAGACAACCAATCTGCATACCAATGCTGAAATACAACATACCGATATGAACCTGTCTGCAGGTTTTTTGAATATAAATTGGCAGACTAACCTTTTGAAGGCATTTCCCATAAGTCCTGTTGATACAACTTTAAAAGAAACCCGCCCGACAATGAAAGAAGCAGGAAAAGAGCCCATGTCCGGTGATGAAATGGTATATAATTTAAACACCCGGCGCGGAAAAATTATCAAAGGTAAAACCAAAACGAAGGATGGCTATTATCATGGGAATGAAATTAGAAACCAGGCTGATGACACATTTTATGTAAAAAACAGCATTTACAGCACATGCGATTTGGATATTCCCCATTTTCATTTTGGAGGACAGAAAATGAAGATGATTCACAATGATAAAGTAGTAAGCCGCCCATTGATTCTTTACATTGGGGGAATTCCCCTTTTTCCCCTTCCGTTCGCAATTTTTCCGCACCAAAGTGGCAATCGCAATTCAGGGTGGCTCATGCCCAGCTACGGTGAAACATCAAACCGGGGTCAATTCTTAGATGGACTGGGTTATTACTGGGCATTCAACGATTATTTAGATACAAAGGTCACAACAAGTTTTGCGGATCGGCAGGGATTTTTTGTAAAAGTGTACAACAGGTATAAAAAACGGTATTGGTACACAGGTAATTTTCAATTTGAGACGAGACAGAATTTTAAATCATCTCTTCCTAAAGCAGACAGGGATATATCCCAACTGAATCAACTGGAACGAACAACGGACTACAACATTCGCTGGTCACACAACCAAACGTTAAGGAATGATCAATCCCTTCGTGTAGATGCAAGTTATTACAGCCGGGGGGACTTTAACCAGGAAACGGGAATTGACCTGAGCCAGCGGTTAGACCAGCAGGCAATTTCAAAAGCCACCTATTCAAAACGGTGGAAAAAGTCTAAGAATTCATTAAGTATGAATTTTCAGTTGAAACAGGACCTCATGGCAGAACGGAAAATAGATTCATCATTAGATAATCCGTTTTTTGTTGAACCAACCCGTTCTGGTTATCAATTGAACAAATACAGCGGAACCCTTCCATCTATTTCATTCAGGCATGGACAGAGCCAATTATTTCCAACGAAATTGATAAAGAAAAGGTGGTATCACAACATTTCTTGGAATTATTCATCAAACTTTACAAATAAACTTCGAACCTATTTTGAAACCTATCATGATCCAGTGACAGAGCAATATTTTTGGGAGGTAGAGGATACCACAGTGTATGATGGGATTCTCAATCATAATTTTTCACTGTCTGCTCCCCAGAAATTATTTCGATATATTACTATGAGCCCCCGAATTTCCATGAAGTCTTCCTGGGTGAATAAATCCTATGATGCGTATTTAGATTCGGATGATAACAAGAAAACTATCGAGCGTACAGGGCTAGCAATGCGTACAACTGGTTCCATGAGCCTCAGCCTCCGGACCCAGTTGTATGGCCTTTTCCCGATTAATATTGCAGAAGTAAAAAGTATTCGTCATGTTATGACTCCTTCCGTGGGATATTCGTACACACCTGATTTTTCCAAACCATTGTTCGGCATGGACCTTGGCTATTTTCAAACGATAATTGATACTGCTGGAAATGAAATTCTTCATGACCGTTTCAGCGGAACCATGGCTGGCGGGACGCCCAAAACTGAACGGCAGTCCATGAATATTTCCGTAAATAATGTGTTTCAGGCGAAGGTGAAATCTTTAGAAGAAGAAAAGAAAATTGATCTATTCAGCTGGAGGATGTCTACCAGTTATAACTTTGTTGCGGAGGAATTTCAGTTAGCGAATTTACAGTCATCAATCCGAACAAAAATTGGGGGAAAATTATCCTTGGATGTTCGGATGACACATGATTTTTATAAATATAACCTTGAGGAAGATAAACGAATCAATACATTCAACAAAAATGAAAATGGTCTCATTATACCACGGTTGGTAAATGCCCAGTTTTCCACGGGATTCGGTTTTTCAGGGAAGCGCTACCAATGGATTGGAGAAACAACCCCTGATCTGGAAAAAGATTCAACTGCGACTGCAGAAACAGATGACTTGGGAGATTTCAGTCCTGTTCCCAGTTCCCAAAAATCTACCGGTGGTGATAAATTCTGGAACACGAATATTAGTTTGAGTTATTCCTACAACAATGCCAATCCTGACAATCCTCTCAAAAGTTTTTGGATGAACACGAACTCTTCTATACAGATCACAAAATACTGGCGAGTGAATTATAATGCACGGTTTGATCTTGAAAGCAGGGATATGGTGAACCATAGTTTTTCTATCTATCGTGATCTCCACTGTTGGGAGATGTCCATTAATTGGACTCCCAGCGGACGAGGACAGGGAATCTATTTAAAAATTAATGTGAAATCTCCAACTCTTTCGGATTTGAAATTTGAACAAAGGGGAGGGATTTTCCAACGCAGGGCGAATTTTTAAACAGGCTGCTCTTATTTTAAGTTTTGTGATGTAAAACAAAATTTTCAGTTCCTTCTCTATCCCGAATGTGAGAAATTCCAAGAGTAAATAAGGCTAATAAATATGGTTTGTCCCAATTGTCATGCTGAATATCTTGAAGGGATTGAAGTCTGTGCAGACTGTAAAGTCTCCTTGGTAGATACCGAGCCCCTTGAGCTACCCCTCCAGGAAATTATCTGGGTTAAATTACGTTCCGTTCCGGGTCAGATTTATGCCGAGATGGTAGCGGAGGTGCTACAATCAAAAAATATTCCTAATTACATTAAATCTGACTGGGCGGGTTCCGCTTTCGGCATTACTGCAGTAAATCTTGCCGGAAGCAACGTCACTATCTACGTCCCTGAGAAGCACAAAAAAGAGGCTGATGAAATTCTCAGTGAAATTCTAGGATAACTTTCGTGTCCTCAAAACAAATTCAGTCTATTAAAGGCACTCACGATATTCTGCCGGACCAATCCTGGAAATGGAGACAGCTGGAGACATCCCTTCATAATTTTATGGCCCTGTACGGATACAGTGAAATACGTACGCCGGCGTTTGAAGAGACAGAACTATTTTCCCGGAGTGTCGGAGAAGATACGGACATAGTCTCAAAAGAGATGTATAGCTGGACGGATCAGGGGGGAACACATCTCACCTTGAAGCCGGAATTAACTGCACCGGTTGTCCGGTCATTTATCCAGCACAATCTCTCAGGTACATCCCCCATAACAAAATTATATTATATGGATGCCCTGTTCAGGCGCGATCGCCCACAAAAGGGGCGCTGGCGGCAATTTCACCAGATCGGGGTGGAATCTTTTGGATCAGGATTCCCGGAACAGGACGGAGAAGTCATTATCGTGGCATATAATTTTTTTAAGGAATTGGGATTAACTGATCTTACATTGAAACTGAACAGCATCGGATATCCGGAATGCAGAACTGCTTATCGGGAAAGCCTCCAGGACTTTCTTCGCCCTTATCTTTCTGATCTGTCGGAAACAAGCCAAAAACGATTTGAGACAAACCCTCTCCGTATTCTTGATACAAAAGTTCCCCACGAAATAGCATTATTAAGAAATGCACCGGTTATTAGTGACTATCTATCAGATGAAGATTTGAACCATTTTGAGGAGGTCAAAGCGGTATTAAATGAATGTAATATTCCATACGAACTGGATCCCCGGATGGTTCGGGGACTGGATTATTATACCCGTACCACATTTGAGATCACGTCTGATGCTCTCGGAGCACAGAATGCTATCTGTGGAGGAGGCCGGTATGATCATCTTGTAGAAACTTTGGGCGGAAAACCGATTCCTGCAGTCGGTTTTGCTGCCGGTGTAGAGCGAATCATGCTTGTATTGGAGAGTTTTGATTCAAATACTAAACCGGCAAATACAGACATTTACATTATCTGTTTAGGTGATGTATCCAGAATGGTGGCTTTCACTTTAGCAGAGACACTGAGACAAAAAGGATTGGCAACTGAAACGGACATGCTCCGCCGAAGCCTGAAAGCCCAATTGCGTGATGCAAATCGTACCGGGGTGAAGATAGCAGTGATCATAGGCGAAAAGGAAATGGAGAATCAAAATGCTCAGGTTAAAGATTTTCGCACTGGTGACCAATCTGAAATCAGGCAGGATTCTCTTGTTGATTATATTGTTGGCTTGAATTTATAATATTTTTCCTTTACATTAATACGCACACGCGAAAACGTGTATCATGAATAACTTTTTTGTTCACTTGATAATTATGTCTTGAAATGAGTAAAAAACCAATATTAGTTGTGGAATCACCTTCCAAGGCCAGAACTATCTCAAAATATCTTGATGGAGACTTTGAAGTTCTTGCATGTGTAGGACATGTTAAGGATCTCCCCAAAAATAAATTGAATATTGATGTTCACAATAACTTTAAGGCCACCCTGGAAGTTCTTCCCGACAGGAAACAGTTTATACAGGAGCTCAAATCCAAAGCGAAAACTGCTTCCAAAGTAATTCTTGCCATGGATCCCGACAGGGAAGGTGAAGCAATTGCGGATCATATTACCCAGGAAATTCCTCAGGCTACTATCGAACGGATTCAGTTTTTGGAAATAACTAAAACAGCTGTTAAGAATGCCTTAGGTCAGCCCAGACCCCTAAACACAAATTTGATTTCAGCCCAAATGACCCGCCGTATTATTGACCGATTGGTGGGTTACTCAATTTCACCGGTATTATGGGGAACCCTCCAGAAAAATATGAAATTTGTCAAAACAGCTTTGTCTGCCGGTCGTGTCCAATCTGCAGCGGTGAAGATTATGGTTGACAGGGAACGGAAAAGAGCACGATTTAAACAAGCGAATTATTTCGATCTGAAAGCCGTCTTAAAAACCGCAAATTCAGAAAATTTTGAATCGAACCTTTTCAAACTGAATGACCAAAACCTGGCAACAGGAAAAGATTTCGAAAGGGAAACAGGCCAACTGAAAAATCAAGAGGTGCTTCTTCTTACAGAGTCACAAGCCAACGCTCTTTTGGAAGAACTTAAACCGGGGCCATGGGTTGTTTCCGATATTAAGGAAAAACCAAGAACCTCTAAACCATATCCTCCATTTACAACCAGCACCCTTCAGCAGGAGGCAGGAAGGAAACTCAGGTACACTGCCAAAAACACGATGAGAATTGCTCAACGGCTGTATGAGGCAGGGTTTATTACGTATATGCGGACGGATTCCACACATTTATCGGGTGAAGCATTGAACGCCGCCAGATCAGATATTGACCGGTTGTATGGGAAAGAATATTTACCTGCCAAACCAATTCAGTACGCAACCAAAGTGAAAAATGCTCAGGAAGCTCACGAAGCAATTCGTCCGGCAGGCCGAGTATTCACTTCAATGGACACAGTCTCCGGTGCACTGGGGGATGATGCTTCCAAATTGTACGATTTGATCTGGAAACGAACCATGGCAAGTCAAATGATGCCAGCGAGAATGAAACAGACTATGCTGTTCATTTCGAACCAGAATGCTCTATTCCGTTCCCGGGGGAATGTCATCCTTTTCCCCGGATATATGCGTGCATATGTTGAAGGCAAAGATGATCCTAGGGCAAAACTGGCTGACAAGGAGACAATTCTTCCAGAAGTAAATGTAAATGATAAAATTCACTGTGATGATCTTTCTGCCGTAGAACACAATACAAAACCCCCAGCGAGATACACAGAAGCTTCTCTTGTGAAAGCATTGGAAGCAAAAGGTATTGGAAGACCTTCAACGTATGCATCCATTATTGACACCATCATATTTCGGGAATATGTGAAAAATGTAAAGGGGGCCCTGATTCCCACTTTTCTTTCAGTAGCTGTTACTCAACTGCTTGAAAACCACTTTGCGTCATTGGTAAATACAGAGTTTACATCCAGGATGGAAGACAGTTTAGATGCTATCGCCCGGGGAGAACTAGACGCTTTTCCATTCATGAAATCCTTTTATTTCGGGAATGAGAAAACTATCGGACTTGAAAAGATGCTTGAGGCAGAGATTGATATCAGGAAAGCATGTGCAATTGATAATTGGCCTGAAGATGAAAATACAGTTCATGCCAGAATTGGTCTGTATGGTCCTTATCTCCAAAAGGGTGAGAAAACGAAAACAATTCCATTCAGTGTAGCCCTGGGAGATTTGACTTTGGAAAAAGCGCAAGAGCTTTTAGAGGAGGCTGACAAAGCAGACGCCCCGCTTGGAACAGATCCAGAGAACGGTGATCCAGTGTATTTAAAAGATGGCAAGTACGGGCTGTATGTCCAACTGGGCGATTCAAAAACCAGGAAATCCATTCCGAAAAGTATGTTATCAGATCCTATCGATCTGAATGTTGCTCTCCAACTGCTTTCTCTTCCTAAAACCCTTGGCAACCATCCGGAAACAGGGGAACCGGTCACTGCTGATTTTGGACGGTATGGACCCTATATCAAAAGTGGAAAAACTAACGCAAAACTGTTTCCGCCGTTATCCCCGCTTACCGTGAAGCTTGGTGAGGCTCTTTCTCTCCTTGCTAAAAGGAAAAAAGGATCTGTGGAACTCAAGACAGTAGGGGTTCACCCTGAAACTGGAGAAGATCTCGTGCTCAAGGATGGAAGGTATGGACCGTATGTCACAGACGGAAAAGTCAACGCATCCATACCGAAGGAATCGAATCCTGATACTCTTTCACTGGAAGAAGCTACAGAACTGATCAATAAAAGGCGTGCAGCGCCGCCAAAAAAGAGAAGAAGAAAAAAATCAAAATGATTTATTCTGTGTGAATATATTATTGTTGAGTTAAAAGGCATCTTATGGATTTAAAATCAATTGAAAATATCGTTTCATTGTGTAAGCGACGCGGTTTCATTTTTCAGAGTTCCGAGATTTACGGAGGCTTGGGATCGACCTGGGATTACGGACCATATGGCGTAGAAATGAAGCAAAAAATTAAGGACTTCTGGTGGCATGATGTTGTTACTTCGCGGGAAAATGTCGTGGGTATGGATGCTGCCATACTCATGCATCCAAAAACGTGGGAAGCAAGCGGTCATGTTTCAAATTTTCACGATCCTTTAGTTGACTGTAAAAATTGTAAAGCCCGTTACAGGGCAGATCATGTTGATCTCAACAAACCCTGTGAAAGGTGCGGAAAAAAAGACTGGACGGAACCCCGCCAGTTTAATCTCATGTTTAAAACAGCTATCGGCCCAGTAGAGGATTCGGGGGAAATCACGTATCTACGACCGGAAACGGCCCAAGGAATTTTTGTTAATTTCATGAATGTTCAGGGAACTTCCCGTCAAAAACTGCCATTCGGAATTGCTCAGTTAGGGAAGGCATTCCGGAATGAGATCACCACAGGAAATTTTTTGTTTCGTACCCGGGAATTTGAACAGATGGAATTAGAGTTTTTCATTCACCCTGGCGAAAATGAAAAATGGCTGGACTATTGGTGTGAGGAACGGTTGAACTGGTTTAAGAAATTAGGAATTAATCCGGAAAAACTCCGGTTGCGTCCACATGATAAAGATGAACTTGCTCATTACTCCACAGCATGTTTCGATGTGGAGTATGAATTCCCGTTCGGCTGGTCTGAACTTGAAGGGATTGCAGACCGGGGTACTTTTGATCTGGACCAGCACAATGAATACAGCGGAAAAAAACAACAGTATTTTGATCCCCAAACAAATGAACGGATCATTCCTGCTGTGGTAGAATCTTCCGCAGGTGTGGATAGGGCCTTTCTCACATGTCTCGTGGATGCGTATTGCGAGGAGGAAGTCCGTGATGAAAAACGGATTGTATTAAAACTTGACCCGAAAATTGCCCCAGTTACCTGTGCAGTGTTTCCTTTGGTAAAAAAGGACGGTTTGCCGGAAATTGCTCAGAAAATTGTTGAAGATATCCGGACAAAATACAGCGCCTATTTTGACCAGGGAGGATCCATAGGCCGGCGGTACCGCAGGCAGGATGAAGCGGGAACACCCTATGGAGTTACGGTAGATCATCAAACAACAGAAGATGGAACTGTTACCCTGAGGGATAGAGACACCATGGACCAAGTTCGTATTTCTACAGATAATATTCTTTCAGAGTTGCAGAGTCGAATTCAATAAGTATATTCAAAATATTTTTATATAAATTATTTATTAATGATATTAATGAAAATACAGAGGGAGTTATGAACAGACATTTAGCGTTGCGTTCTGGTAATCCTGCCTTAAATAAAAATACCTTCGCTCAATTAGCACAAGCATCTGAATCCACCATGACGATTGGCGGTACAGTCAATAAGACGTTTCTCTCTCTGCTGCTCCTTTTGGCCACTGCAATTTACACCTGGAATTTGCCTATAGGGGATCCTAAGGTAAGCGGATTTATGATAATGGGCTTCGTTGGCGGTTTTATTGTTGCCTTAATTACTGTATTTAAGAAACATTTAGCGCCCTACACCGTCCCTGGATATGCACTGTTGGAAGGATTGGCGCTGGGTGGCTTATCAAAGTTTTTTGAAAGCACCTACCCTGGAATTGTTCAGCAGGCTGTATTCTTAACCTTCGGAACGCTTGGCGCTCTTTTACTTGCTTACCGTTCCGGCTTGATCAAGGCTACGGAAAATTTTAAGCTTGGCGTTGTCGCCGCTACCGGAGGGATTGCATTCATTTATCTTATTAGTTTTATTTTAGGTTTCTTTGGTATCCATATGTCTGCTATTCATGGGAATTCTATGTTCAGCATTGGTTTCAGCCTTGTAGTGGTGGTTATCGCGGCCCTGAACCTGGTGATGGATTTTGATTTTATTGAAGAGGGAGCAGAACAGGGTGCTCCAAAATACATGGAATGGTATGGTGCCTTCGGACTTATGGTCACATTAATTTGGCTCTATCTTGAACTTTTGCGACTTTTAGCAAAGCTTCAATCACGCCGGTAACTTTATGTGGACTTCTATTTTTTTATACGCGTTGATATAATTCTTCCTTATTATTTTTAAATGGGATATTAAAAGGAAAAAAATTATTACTTGCATTTCAGTTTTTTTGTTAGATAAGTCTGAACGATCATTCAATTTAATTAAAACTTATATGAATTAGCGATTATTTTGAATGAAAACCACATATCAATAATAAAGGAGGCACTTACTATGATAAAGAGAATGTTAACTGCAGCTTCGGTAACTCTCATCCTTTCCTCGGGGTTTGCACAGACTAATACAGTATACCTAGAATTATTTGGTAATGCCCTGGTAGGGTCTATCAATTATGACAGAATGGTTACTGATAATGTTTCAGTTCGTGTTGGATATGGAGCTATAAATGTAACATCTACCACTGAGGGTACTTTAACAGAGGAGGTAGGCATTACAATGATACCGATTATAGGTAATTACTTAAGGGGAGAAGGTAGCCATAAGCTTGAAGTTGGTGGTGGTATAGTCATGATAACTGTAGATTACACTGGCAGCATGGATGACCTTGATTTTACAATTGGGGCAGAAGGATCTGTTTTTACAGGCAATGTTGGATATAGATATCAAAAACCTGATGGCGGTATATTTTTCAAGGCATCATTATGTCCATTTTTTGGTGATGAAATGGTAACCTGGTTTGGTTTGGGAGTGGGCTATTCATTCTAGGTAAGACGCAAAGCCGTTAACTATATCTAAAAGGGTGCCTTCTGGTACCCTTTTATTTATTAAGAATTAAGTTAATTATATGGTACAGAAAATTTTATTTTTTACTATTGTAAATTGTTGCTTGTCTGCACAATCCGGAATTAGCATTTTCGCTGGATTGAACCGTGCAGATATAAGTGCCGCTACAGCTAGTCTTGGTGCATCCTTCGTAGGTGGTAATCGATCAATAGAGCCAGATCCGGACCTGGGTTTGAGATTGGGCATTGAAAAAAAATGGGTAACTGGGGTTTAGGTTTATCATTTACACAACGAAATTACCTGGATAAAAGTCAGACGGAGATGACAGCACAAGCGACAGGAGAGACGGGATTCTCCTATGATTTTACAACAACGGCGAATATAGTAAATTACGTAAAAATGGATTATATAACACTCTATGGTACCTATCCCATAATGAGCAGTAAGAGAGGAAAAATATTTACAGGGTTAGAATTGGGGACATTCCTCAATGGTGGGGTCCGCCGGGAAAATAATACTACCATATCCAATACTTTCAA
>PVBE010414955.1_pt1 | contig 13100 bp, 13 predicted proteins | sample 1631181 | NCBI WGS metagenome assembly PVBE01 (sample SAMN08397723, study PRJNA350692) | Marine metagenome, whole genome shotgun sequencing project. | isolation source: water | place: Pacific Ocean | collected 2012-04
CGGCAACGTAATCTTCCAAGCATTCGGGAAACAATGATATCTGGCTACGGTCGGAGCCTTCAATGAAACGCTTCATCACAATCCCCCGTAGCCAACATCAAGGGATTCTACCACACCTCACGTTTTCACACAGCCTGGACCCTGATAGGACATGTCGGCGGCGAAGGAAATCTCGGCGCCGGCGCCGACGAGCTCGCCGCTGCCCTCCACCAGCGCCGCCATGCGCGCGCGCAACTCCGCCGCGTCGAGGTCATCCAGGGTGCGGTTCACCGTCGCCACCGCATCGTGGCGCATATCGGCGATGGCGCAACCGAGCGCGCTGATGACGCCCGGATAGCGCGGCACCAGCGCCTTGGCGAGGCCGACCTCGCGCATCAGCGCGCCGGCATGCAGCGCGCCGCCGCCGCCGAACGGCATGATCACGAATTTGCGCGGATCATGGCCGCGTTCGATCGACACCAGGCGGATGGCGCCGGCCATCAGGCCGTTGGCGACGCGCACTATGGCCGCCGCCGCCTCGGTGGCGTCGAGGCCGAGCGGCGCGCCGACATGGGCGAGGATCGCCGCCTCGGCGGCTGCTTTGTCGAGGCGCTCGAGCTTGCCGCCGATCGGGCGCTCGACATTGATGCGGCCCAAGGCGACATTGGCGTCCGTCACGGTCGGCCTGGTGCTGCCGAGGCCATAACAGGCCAGCCCCGGGTCCTATCCGGCCGATTCCGGCCCGACGCGCAACAGGCCGCCGGCATCGACCCAGGCGATCGAGCCGCCGCCGGCGCCGATGGTGGTGATCTCGACCATCGGCGTGCGGATGACGAGGCCGAAATCTATCGATGTTTGCGCACTCACGGCGTGCTTGCCATCGACCACCACCGAGACATCGAAGCTGGTGCCGCCCATGTCGCAGGTGATGACATTACCGAAGCCGGCGGCGGCGGCGATATGGCCGGCCGCGACGACGCCCGCCGCCGGCCCCGAAAGAGCGGTACGGATCGGCAGCCGGCGCGCCGTCTCGACGCGCATGACGCCGCCGTTGGATTGGTGGATGAACACCTCGCCGCCAAACCCACCCGTCCTCAGCGCGGCTTCCAGGCGGGCCAGATAATGGCCTAGCACCGGCTGCAGATAGGCGTTCAGCGCCGCCGTCGAGGCGCGCTCGAACTCGCGGATTTCAGGCAGGATCTGGCTCGACGCCATGACGAAATCATTCGGCCAAACCTCAGCAGCAGCCGCCAGCGCCGTCTGTTCATTGGCATCGTTGGCGTAGGAATTGGCGAAAAATATCACCAGCGCCTCGGCGCCCTGAGCCGCCAATTGCCGTGCCGCCGCGCGCACCTGTTCGATATCGACGGCTTGGCGCACAGAGCCGTCGGCGAGCGCACGCTCGCCCACTTCGATGCTGAAATCGCGCGCCACCAACGGCGCATAGCTGCCCCAGAGCCTCCAGGTTTGCGGCCGGTCGCGCCGCCGCATCTCCAAAACATCGCGGAAGCCTTCGGTCACAATCATGCCGGTGCGCCCGCCCTTTCGCTGCAGCAGCGCGTTGGTGCCGACCGTGGTGCCGTGCACGATGCTATCGATGCGCGCCGTCGCGCCGGCGCCCTCGGCGACGCCGCGCGCGAAGCCCGCCGCCTGGTTTTCCGGCGTCGTCGGCACCTTGGCAATCGTCGCCTGGCCGCTCGCGCGGTCGATGGCGAAGACATCGGTAAAAGTGCCGCCGACATCGACGCCGACAATGACTCCGCTGCTCTTTGTTGGGCCGCAGCTTTCCTCCGGGCCGCGGCTCACCTCCGCAGCACCTTGGTCGCCGCCGCGTCCGGGCGCCCCTCTTCATCGAGCGCAACGCCATAATCACGCGCGGCCGCCGAGCGGCTGACATAGCCGAGGCGGACGTCTTCCGCCATCGCTTACGGCGCGCGCTCGAACGCGTCGCCGTAGCCGCCGCCGCCCGGGCTCTCCAGACGCAGGCGCTGGCCGCGCGCGATTTCGAGCCCGGTCATCTTGGAAGCCAGCGGCGGCCGTCCTTACTTTCATACTCGAAAATATTGCACGCACCCGGCGCGCCACCCGCCACCCCTTGCGGCGGATAGCGGCCGCGCTCGCCGAACAGAAACACATCGGCCGATTGCTCGAGCAGTTCGATCTCATAGATGCCGCCGAGGCCGCCCCGGTGGCGGCCCGGCCCGCCGCTGTCGGCACGCAGCGCCCATTGGCTGAACATCACCGGATAGGCGGCTTCCAATATCTCGACCGGCGGAATGGTGGCGGTCGAGATCGGCGCGTTGCCGTGATTGAGGCCGTCGCCTTCCGGATGGCCGCCATGGCCGCCGCCGAAGAAGGAGAACATCACCCAGCGCCGCCCGTCGCCGCGATGGCCGGCCAGCGACAGCGCGTTGATGGTGCCGTAGGCGCAGCCTTTGGAGCGCTCCGGCGCCGCCTCGGCGAGGGCGCCGAACATGACGTTGATCAGGCGCAGGATGGTTTCGGTATAGCCGCCGACCGGCCGTGGCGCCGTGGCGTGCAGCAGCGAGCCTTCGGGAATCACGAACGTGATCGGCTCGAGCACGCCGGCATTGGCCGGCACGTCGCGGAAGATATGCTTGAGCGCAACGTAACAGGCGGCGATGGCGGTGGCGTAGCTGATGTTGACCGGGCCGGCGCAGGCCGCGGCGGTGCGCGAGAAATCGAGCACCATGCGCTCGCCGTCGATCTTCATATCGAGCGCCACGGCGAGCGGCTCGTCGATGATGCCGTCATTGTCGAGCCAATCGTCGCAGGCGTAAACGCCGTCCGGCAGCGCCGCGATATGCGCCCGCATCAGGCGCGCCGCGCGGGTGCGCAATTCGCCGAACGCCTCTTCGACCAGCCCGTCGCCATATTCGTCGAGCAGTTCATTGAGGCGCCCGGCGCCGAGGTCGAGGGCATTTATCTGGCCGTTCAGATCGCCGTAAAGGCTGACCGGCTGGCGCGAATTGGCGCTGAGGATATCGACGATATCCTGGTTCAGCACGCCGCCTTCGATGAGCTTGACCGGCGGGATCAGCATGCCCTCCTGAAAGCTCTCGACGGCGGCGGGATTGTAGTTGCCCGGCACGTTGCCGCCGACGTCATGCCAATGGCCGACCGAGGCCATGAAGCAATAAAGCTCGCCGGCGCGGAAGATCGGCCTGACCAGCTTGAAATCGGAGAGATGGGTGCCGCCCTCGTAAGGGTCGTTGAAGATATAGATATCGCCTTCGCCGAGGCCGCCCTCGCGCGCCACCTTGTCGATCACCATTTTCACCGCGAACGACATGGCGCCGACGAATATCGGCAGACCCGACTTGCCCTGCGCCAATGTTGCGCCCGTGTAGCGGTCGTAGATACCGTGCGAGGCGTCGTGCGCCTCGGCGATGATCGGATTGAAGGCGCTGCGAAACAGCGTCGCGTCCATCTCGTCGACCACCTGTTCGAGGCGGCCCTGCAATACCGCAAGGGTGACCGGGTCGATGCTCACAATATGCACTTGTGCAGGGTGCCGGCCTTCATGATCACCGAGAGATGCGCGCCCTGATGCTGCAACAGATCTATATTCTGCAGCGGATCGCCATCGACCAGCAGCAGGTCGGCGATGACGCCGGTGGCGACAGTGCCGAGCTCGCCCGCTTTGTTGAGCAGCGCCGCATTGGTGCGCGTCGCCGCATGAAGCGCCTCACCCGGCGAGGTAATCTCGGCGCGCAAAGTCAGCTCCATCGCCTGGTGTACGTGCAGCGGCCCGATCAGATCGCTGCCCAGGCCGAGCTTGACTCCGGCCTCCCGGCAATGCGCCACGGCGCGCTGCGCATCCTCGAACAGGGTGCCGAGCTTGTCGGCGAAGACGCCCGGCAGGCCGAGCTCCGGCCCATGTTGCTTGAGCATGAGAATTGTCGAGAGCGTCGGCACCACGAAAGCCTCGCTGGCGGCGACATATTCTGCCGTCTCGCGGTCGATCAGCGTGCCATGCTCGATCGAGCGCACGCCTAAATCGACGCAGCGTCGGGCCGCGCTCGTGGTATGGGCATGCGCCATGACATAGGTGCGCCGCGTCACCGCCTCCTCGACGGTGGCGCGGATTTCGGCTTCCGAATATTGGTCCATCCATACCGGGTTGGACGGCGACAGCACGCCGCCCGAGACCATCAGCTTGATTTGCGCCGCGCCCTTGCGCAGCTCCTCGCGCACCGCCTTCCTGCCTCATCGACGCCGTCGGCGACGGCGCAGATCGGTCCATGATAGGCGGCGCAGGCGCAGGGCTCGAAATGGGTCGCGGGGCGCATATCGCCATGGCCGCCGGTCTGGCTCAGCGCCTTGCCGGCGTGAAAGATGCGCGGTCCTTCGATCAAGCCTTCCTCGACCGCGCGCACCAGGCCGATATCGGCGCCGCCGGCGTCGCGCACGGATGTGTAGCCGCGCGCCAGCGTCGCTTTCAAATTCGCATGGCCGTGCTGATGCAGCAGCGAAGGCGGCATGATATCGAGATTGGCGACATTCAGATCGGCCAGCAGCGCATGGTAATGGGCGTCGATCAGGCCGGGCATGAGCATGCGCCCGCCGGCCTCAATGACGCGCGCATCACTGGCCGAAATCGGATGATCGGAAATTTCTACAATCCGTCCGTCCTCGACCAACACCGCCATATTCTCAGCCGCCATGATCTCGGCGCCATCGAAGATGCGGCAATTGTCGAACAGAATTCCAGCCACCGCGATCTATCCTTCCTCTTCGACGCCATAATCGCGCTTCGCCGCTTCGGCTGTGACGAAGCCGTTCCGGATATCGGCGATGACCATTTCACGCGGGCGCTCCTTGGCCGGGCCGAAGCCGCCGCCGCCGGGCTCCCTCAGCGTCACCCGGTCGCCCGGCGCCAGCACCTGCTGGCCCTTGGGGTGGATGATCTCGCCGTTGACGCGGTGCTGGCGCAGCGGCCCGTCGCCGCCGCCCATCAGGCCGAGGGGGGGAAACTCGCTGCGGTTGGCCATCGAAAATATGGTCATCGGATGGCCGCTGTCGTTGCGGATGACGATCTCCTGGCCGAGCCCGCCGCGCGCCTTTCCGGCGCCGCCCGAATCGGCCAGCAGCGCGCGCTTTTCGACCAGGGTGCTGGTCACGCCCTCCCATACTTCGGTCGGCACCACCGCCATGTTGGACGGGCCGGGCAGCACCGCCGGGCCGTCATGGCCGTCGAGGGCGCCAAAGCCGCCGGCGGCGAAATAGATCGTCGAGACGCCGCGCCCGTCCTTGTTGGTGCCGACGAAATTCATCAGATCGATCATGCCGGTATCGGCCTGCACGTCGCCCGGCGCCGCCTCGGCCAGGGCGCCGAAGATCAGCGGCGAGACGAAATGGCCGATGATATGGCGCCCGCCGGTCGGCGACGGCGGCTGGGCGTTGAGGATGCAGCCCTTCGGCGCATACACGCTGACCGGCTTGGTCGAGCCTTCATTGTTGGGCAGCGAGGGGACGGTCAGGCATTTCATCGAATAGAGCGACATCGCATTGGTGTAGCAATAGGGCACGTTGATGCCGCGCTGCACGGCCGCGTCGGTGCCGTCGAGATCGATGCGCACGCTGTCGCCCTCGACATCGACGCGGCAGGCCAGCGTGATCGCATCGTCGATGCCCTCGATGCGGATCGCGTTCTGGTAGCTGCCGTCGCGCATGTTCGAGATCGCGGCGCGCGTCATGCGCTCCGACTGGCCACGGATGGCCGCCGAAAGCTCGCCGAGATCGTCAAGGCCGTACTCGTCCATGAATTCGAGCAATTGCCGCCCGCCGACCTGGTTGCAGGCGACATTCGCCATCACGTCGCCGATCACCTGTTCCGGCACCCGCACATTGGCGGCGATCAGTTCTAACAGGAACTCATCGACTTCGCCTTCCCTGAGCAGCTTGCAGAGCGGCAGGCGCAGGCCCTCATGATAGATTTCCGTCGCGGTGGTTCCGAAACCGGCGCCGCCGATATCGGGCAGATGGGTGATGCTCATGGTGTAGCCGACCAGCACGGCGCCCCGGAACACCGGGCGCATGACGGTGATATCGTACATATGCCCGGTGCCGATCCACGGATCGTTGGTCGCCAGCACGTCGCCGGGCTTGAGCGTGTGGGGCGGGAATTTGGCCATGGTATGGGCCATGGTCAAGGGCGCGGTGCCGATGAAGGGCGGCGCGCTCCAGCGCCCCTGCGCCAGCAGATGGCCCTCGGCGTCGGTGATCACGGCGGTCAGATCATAGGCCTCGCGCACGATGGTCGAAAACGAGGTGCGCACCAGGATCGAGACGACCTCGTCGGTGATCGAAATCAGCCGGTCCCACATGATGCCGAGGCTGATGGCATCCATTTTTTTGTTCCGGCCGGCCATTACCGCACCCCCTCCAATTCGGCGATCAAATTGCGCCGCGCATCGACGCGCACCACATCGCCGGGGCCGATGACGCAGGTCGATTCGCGCTCTTCGATCAGCGCCGGGCCGGGCACCTCCGTGCCGGGCTCGAGAAGTGCGCGCTCATAGACCGGGCAATCGTGATAGGCATCACCGAAATATGCCTGGCGGTGGCCCTTCAGCGCATCGCCTGAAACGGCCACGCCGGCGAGCCGAAAGCCGTCCGAAAGCACGGCCTCGGGGCCGAGCGCCTCGACCTTCCAGGTGACGATCTCCAACGGCTCGTCGAGGAAGCTGGCGGAAAAGGCGGCGACGTAGGCGCGGCGGAACAATTCGCCGAGGCCGGCGAATATATCGGCCATGGCGCTGTCCACCGGCAGCGCCACCTCGATCTCATAGCCCTGGCCCTGGTAGCGCATGTCGAGGCGCCGTCTGAGGCGGATATCCGCCGCCTCGACGCCGGCCTGGCGCAGCAGCTCCGACGCCTCCTCCTCCATCGCCCGGAAGCCGGCGGCAAAACTGTCGCCGTCGAGGGCGGCGACAAGGCAGGGTTCGGAGCGCACCAGCTCGAAGGCGAGCGGGCTGACCAGCAGGCCGAACGCCGACATCACGCCGGCGCCGGCGGGGAACACAGTGCGCGGAATTTTGAGCTTGCGCGCCACCGCCATGGCGTGCGCCGGGCCCGAGCCGCCGAACGCCAGCATCGAGGCGGCGCGGTAATCGAAGCCGCGCTCGGAGGCGTGGATGCGGAAGGCGCGCGCGACATCCTCGTTGATGATTTCATGCATGCCCCAGGCGGCGCGTTCCACCGTCACGCCGAGCGGCCTGGCGACGCTTGTCTCGATGGCGGCGCGCGCCGCCGCCGCGTCGAGCCGCATGTCGCCGCCGAGGAAGTAATCGGCATCGAGATAGCCGAGCACCAGATTGGCATCCGTCAGCGCCGCCGCCGAGCCGCCCTTGCCGTAGCAGGCCGGCCCCGGATCGGCGCCGGCGCTCCTCGGACCGACGCGGATCAGGCCGCGCTCGTCGACCTCGGCCAGGCTGCCGCCGCCCGAGCCGATCTCGACCATGTCGATGACCGGCACCCGGACCGGCAAGCCGCTGCCGCGCTTGAAATCATGCAGCCGGGCGATCTCGACGTCGTACTGCTTGAGCGGCTGAAAGCCGTTGACCAGGGCGCCCTTGGCGGTGGTGCCGCCCATGTCGAAGGACAACAGGTCGGGAATATCGAGCGCCCGGCCGTGATAGGCCGACATCAGCGCGCCCGCCGCCGGCCCAGATTCTAGCGCGCGCACCGGATAGCGCCGCGCCACCTCGGGCACCAGCATGCCGCCCGACGAGGTCATGACCAGAAGGCGGCCCAGGAATCCCGCCGCTTCCAAGCCGTCCGCCAGGCGCTGCAAATAGCTGTCGAAGAGCGGCTGGGTATAGGCGTTCACCGCCGCCGTGGTCCAGCGCTCATACTCGCGCATGTTGGAGAAGATATCCGCCGAGGCCGACACGTAGAGCTCGGGAAATTCGCGCATCGCGATCTCGCGCGCGGCGTTTTCATGCGCCGGATTGGCGTAGGAATGGAGGAAACATATGGCCAGCGCCGCGATGCCGTCGGCGACCAGCTCGGCGATGGCGGCGCGCACGGCATCTTCATCGAGCGCGCGTTCCACCGCGCCGTCGAATTTCACCCGCTCCGCCACTTCGCGGCGCAGGTGGCGCGGCACCAGGGGTTCGGGGAATTCGAGGCGGAGATCGAACAGGTCGTAGCGCGTCTCGCGCGCCATATCGAGGACGTCGCGGAAGCCCTCGGTCACCAGCATCCCGGTGCTGGCACCACGGCGCTCGATGACGGCGTTGGTCACCAGCGTCGTGCCGTGGGCGATCGATTTCACGTCGGCGATGTCGACGCCCTGGCGCGCCAGCAAATGCGCGCAGCCCTCCAATACCGCGAGCGACGGATCGTCGGGCGTGGTGAGCTGCTTGTGGATGAACATCTCAGCCTTCGCCTCGTCGAACAGGGCGAAATCGGTGAAGGTGCCGCCGATATCGACGCCGAGGCGATAGCTCATGGTTTCAGCGCGAAATCACTTGTCGCGCCAATCGCCGAGCTTCTCGACGGCGTCGGCGGCGGCAAGCACGGTGAGGTCGTCGAAATGGCGGCCGATGATCTGCATGCCGACCGGCAGGCCGTCGATCATGCCGCACGGCACACTGATGGCGGGATGACCGGTGGTGCTGAATTGCGGGCCATTGTTGAGCATGTTGAGCGAGCGGAACATATATTCCGCGAACGGCGCGTCGGGCGGCGGGATCGGCCCGGGCATCTGCGGGATGGTCGGCATGACGAGAACGTCATGTTCAGCTAGCGCCGCGTCATAGGCGCGCATCAGGGCGCCGCGCTGGTTCTGCGCCTTGGCGTAATAGCGCCCGTGATAATGGCGCTTGAGATATTCGCCCATCAAAAGCACGTTGATCACCGTCGGCGGTATGTCGTTGGCGCGCGCGCGCAGGCTGCGCGCCATATGATCGAGCATCGGCGTGTCGTAATAGCCCTGCCAATTGGAGCCGAGGCCGGAGCCGTGAAACATCAGATCGACCGCGCCTTCGGCGACCAGGGCGAACCAGATGCGCAAACCGTCATAATGCATCGGCACCGAGATATTTCGTACCTTCGCGCCCTGTTTCTTCAGGCCGCGCAACGCCGCGCGCACCTTGGCATCGATGCGCCGATCGCTCGGCAATAGCTTGAGATCGGGCCAGGTATCGGCCTTGTGGCCGAAGCCTTCCACAACGACACCGATTTTCAGCCCCTTGCAGCCGCGCCCGATGGCCGGCATGTAGTCGCGCACGTAGTTCTCCGGTATGACACCGCGCTGACGCGGGTCATACGGGTCGGGCCCGGCCAGCACCGACAGCAGGCGGGCGACGCCTTCGACGCTGGTGGCCATCGGCCCGACGATGTCGTGCGACATTTCGAGACCCATGCAGCCGGTATAGGGCACCAGGCCGCGCGTCTGCTTGAGGCCGACGACACCGCACCAGGCGGCGGGGAAACGGATCGAGCCGCCCTGATCGCCGCCGAGCGCGAGCTCGATATCGCCCGCCGCCAGCGCCGCGGCGCTGCCCTTCGACGAGCCGGCCGGCGAATGGCTCGGCCTGTGCGGGTTCCGCACCGGGCCGTAGGCGCTGGTATGGCCGCCCGAGGAAAACGAGAAATCCGACGACGCCGTCTTGCCGGCGATCACCGCGCCGGCATCGAGCAGGCGGCTGACGACGGTGGCGTCGGTCTGCGGCACGAAGCCTTCCATCACGCGCGAGCCGTTCATCAGCGGCACGCCGGCGACCGAGACGGTATCCTTGATGCCGACGCGCATCCCCGCCAGCGGGCCGCTTTCGGCGCCCTTGATATCGGTCAGCCAATACCAGGCGTTGTAGGGATTTTCCTCAGGCCGCGGGCGGCGGCCGGGGGTGCGCGGATATTTGACCTCCGGGCGCTCCTCGACCATGTCGTCGATGCGCCTCAGCGCACGGATGCCGCCCGACATGGCGTCGCGGTATTCGCCGGCGCGCTCGGCCGTCATACCGATGCCGAAATCCTCGGCGATGTCGAGCAATTGCGCGACGCTGGGCAGCTCCGGTCCGCGCGACATAACGCTCTCCCTCTCCCCTCAAGCCTCCCGTTCGGCGGCGCTACAGCCCCATCTCGGCCAACAGCGGCGGCCATTTGTCGGCCCATGGCCGCGCCTTCTCGAAATTGGCGCAGGCGCGCATCACCGCCGGATCGTCGAGATGGCGGCCGACGATCTGCAACCCGACCGGCAGGCCGCTCTCCGTGAAGCCGGCCGGCACCGATGCCGCCGGCTGACCCGTCATGTTGAACGGGAAGGTAAAGGACAGCCACTGGAAGGGATGCACGATCTGGCCATCGACTTTTTCCATGCCCTGGGTGTGCACCGGGAAGGGCGGCACCGTCAGCGTCGGGGTCAGCAGCAGATCATAGTTGGCCATGAACGCCGCCGCCTTGTTGGCGACGCCCTTGCGCGCCATGACGGCGTCGGTCAACATTTCCGCCGTCCACGGCGTGCGCAGGAAATCGACCAGATGCGGCGTCATATGGTGGCCATGCTCATCGACTATTTTGCGCATGCCGACCAAATCGGTCTCGGCGGCGACGAGGCCCCAGAAGGCGCCGAAAGGATCGTCCCAGCCGGGATCGGCCTCTTCGACGGTGCAGCCCAACTCGCTTTCGAAAACCTTGACCGCGTCGCCGACGATCTGGCGCACTTCCGGGTCGACCGCCACATAGCCCCAATCGGCGCTATAGGCGACGCGCAAGCCCTTGAGGTCGCCCTTGAAGCATTCCATCCAGTCGAATTCGGCTTTCGGCAGGGTGCGCCGGTCGCGCATGTCGGGGCCGGAGATGACCGACAGCATCAGCGCGCTGTCGGCGACGGTGCGGCTTAAGGGGCCGATGCATTCGAGGCTCTCCCAGCTCGACACGCCGGGCAGGGTCTCGTCTTTTGTGCCGGGCCAGAGCGGTACTCTGCCCATCGATGCCTTGATGCCTACCAACCCGCTGAACGAGGCCGGAATGCGCACCGAGCCGCCGCCGTCGCTGCCGATGGCGAAGGGCCCCATGCCGGCGGCCACCGCGGCGCCCGCACCGGCGCTCGAGCCGCCCGGATTGCGCTCCAGATCCCACGGATTGCGGCTCGTTTCGAACACCGGATTGTGGCCGGCGCCGGAATAGCCGAACTCGGGCACGTTGGTCTTGCCGGTGACGATGGCGCCGGCGGCGCGCAGCCGTTCGACCACCACATCGTCGACGCCGCCATTGAAATCCTTGTAGGCGAAGGAGCCCGACACGGTCGGCAGATCCTTGGTGCAGATCAAATCCTTGACGCCGATGGGAACGCCGGCGAGCGGTCCGGGATCCTTGCCGGCCATGATATCCGCTTCCAACTGCTTGGCGGCTTTGCGCGCGAGATCGGGGCCGGGCGTACAAAATGCGCGCAGCAGCGGCTCGAGCTTGTCCATGCGCGCGATGCTGGCCTCGATCACCTCGACCGGCGAAAGCTCCTTGGCGCGCACCTTGGCGGCCAGCGTTACCGCGTCCATGCGGCAAATTTCGTTGCCATTCGCCATTGTCACCGTCTCCCCTTTTTTCATTTACGCGCCGCATTGTGTCCGCCCGCGCGCCAACACCCAAGTAAAATCTGGTTCAGCGCATCAACAGCCCGCCATTGATATCGAGCGTGTGGCCGGTGATCGTGGCGGCCGAATCGGAGGCCAGGAATGCCACCGCCATGGCGATCTCCCCGGCCTCGGTCATGCGCCCTATCGGCATGGCGCTGGTGACGTTTTCTATGGCCTCCTCGGTCATGCTGCCGCTGACCATGCGCGTCGTCGCGAGCGCCGGCGCGATGGCGTTGACGGTGATGTTGTGCGGCCCGAGCAGGCGGGCGAAATTTTTGGTCAGGCTCACCACGCCGCCTTTCGAGACGGCGCAGACGCTGGTGCCGTAAAATCCGCCGCTATGCGCGGCCTGGCTGGTGAAGTTGACGATGCGGCCCCAGCCCGCCGCCTTCATCGGCTCGGCGGCGGCGCGGCACAGGAAGAACTGGCTTTTGACGTTGGCGTCCATGGTGCGCGCCCACGCCGCCTCGTCGATCTCGTCCAATTGCAGCCGCTCGATGATGCCGGCGACATTGACCAATATGTCGAGGCGCTGGTGGCGCTCCAGCGTGCGGGCGACGAGGCTCTCACAATTTTCCGGCACTGAAAGGTCATAGGCGAGGGCCAGATGGCCTTCCCCTTCAAACCCGGAAACGCTTTTCTCGAGCGCTTCGCCGTCGATGTCGCAGGCCACCACATGGGCGCCGAAGCGGGCGAATAGCCCGGCCGTGGCGGCGCCGAGGCCGCGCGCGGCACCAGTGACGATCGCCACCCGCCCGGGCAGGCCGAAATCGGTGCTCAAGAGATGTAACCTTCGAGCTCCTGCTTTAGCTTCAGCGTCTCGGTTATCACGTCGACATCGTAGCAGCCGCGGTAATTCACGCAGACATATTCGAGCGCCACATTGCCATCATAGCCGTGCTTTTCGAGGGCGCCGAGAATATGCCCGAAATCGATAATGCCGTCTTCCATGCGGCATTGCAGGCGCTCGCGGTTGGCCTGGCGGGCATGAACATGGCCGGCGCGCGGGATCAGCACATCGACCTCTTCCTCGCTATGCCCTTGCGGCATGAAATGCGAATAGTCGAGGCTGATCATCAGGCCCGGCACGTCTTCGAGCATTTGTTGGCAGCGCGGCAAATTGCCCATCGCCGATTCGCCGTGCGGCTCGGGCCTGAGCTCGACATCATATTGGCCGCCATGATCGACCATGCGGCGCATCTCGTCGCGCGAGATTTCGTAGGCCTGCTCGGCGTCCTGGCCGTCATCCTTGTAGGTGATGCCGGGGCTGATGGTAATGCCCGGACAGCCGACGGCGCGGCAGAAGGCGACGAACTGCTTGAACATCTCGAAATTGTCGTCGCGCATCCGCTTGTCGGGAACTGTAATCGTACATTTTAGTTCGTTTGCAATCTCCTCCAGGTATTTATTACGAAACCAGATGAAGCTATCATCGACGTCCAGGCCGAGCGGTTACATGATCCGGCGCACCCTGTCGGCCTCGGCCACAGGGTCGGCGCGGAGCGCCGGCCAGTC
>PVBE010735934.1_pt1 | contig 13100 bp, 9 predicted proteins | sample 1631181 | NCBI WGS metagenome assembly PVBE01 (sample SAMN08397723, study PRJNA350692) | Marine metagenome, whole genome shotgun sequencing project. | isolation source: water | place: Pacific Ocean | collected 2012-04
AGCGAGACACCCTGGTGATCTTCACCTCGGACCACGGCGAGGAGTTCCTCGAGCACCGGCGACTGGGCCACTCGGAGCAGATCTATGACGAGTCGACCCACGTGCCGCTGATCTTTCACGGCCCGGGGCTGCGGCCCCGCGTGGTGCGCCAGCAGGTGAGCAGCGTGGACATCGCCCCCACGGTGCTGGGCCTGCTGGGCCTGCCCGCGCCGGCGGGCATGATGGGGGCGAGCCTGCGGCCGCTGATGGACGGCCAGGCCGCGCCGGTGAGGCCGGCCTTCGCCGAAAACGAGCGGCGCCTGCGATACGCCGTGCGCACGGGGACCCACAAGCTGATGGTCGACACCGAAAAGAAGACCCACCAGCTCTTCGACCTGCGCACAGATCCAGGCGAGCGACGCGACCTGGCGGCCGCCCGCCCCCCGGAGTACGCCAGGCTGCTGCGCCTGCTGCAGGACTGGCGCCGAGAGGTGGACCGCGCGGACGGCCAGCGGCGGCCCGAGCGTTCGCTGTCCGAGGAGCACAAAAAGCACCAGCACCTGTTCAAACAGCTGCGCTCTTTGGGCTACATCGAGTGATCAGCCGAGGGGCTCTTCACAACATGATCTGGATCCGCTTGACCTGGCCCTCCTCGCAAACCACGGAGATGAGGGTCTTCTTCAGGCGGGTGCACCAGGTGCGCATGTCCTTTTCAAAGGTGGGACAGTCGCCCAGCACCTCCACCATCTCCCCCGCTTCCAGGTTGACGGCCAGCACCGCCAGCTTCAGCACCGGCTGCGGGCACTTCAACCCCAATGTGTCCAGGACGTTCATCGACGCCATCTCCTTGCTCTGCGCCCACCATATCCTTCAATAGGCCGTCTTTCCCACAATGTTAATGGAATTTCACGACTCTCCTCAAAGGAGACGGTATCGAATGCTTCCCTACTTCCAGCCGCAGCCTCGGGCGTACAGGTCCTTGCCGGCCGCGTTGTAGGCCTTGAACCAGGCGTCCCAGAAGTTTTTGGCCCGAGCGACGAAGTCCGCCACCTCGACATCGGCCGTTGCGGCCTCCTTCATCCACGCCGCGTCCAGGTCGATCCGCCCCTGTGGATTGCCCAGGCCGGGGATGCGGGTGGAGAGCCGCTTGACGTTTGCCCCCTGGGCCCAGCGGTCGGTGGCGTCGCTGGTCGGCAGCTTGCCCGGGAGGTTGGACCAGGCCTCGAGGAAGGTCATCTCACCCCTGTCGTTGAAGGTGAACTCCTCGTAGATCGGGCAGGTCCCCTCCTTGTACTTGAAGGTGACGTAGCAGCGCGCGAAGGGCTGGACGTCGAAGGCCTTGCACTCGCGCTTGGGCACGGTGGAGGGATCTGCCAGCAGGGCAGCCTTGGTGGAGGAGATCATCAGGTCGCGCTCGTAGCCTGTGAGGTAGAGCCACGGGGGCCACTCCCAGCGGGCCACCAGGGGCGAGTATTTGGGGGCCGCGCCCGCGGCGGCGCCGGTGTCGAGGGTGTCGAAGTACTCGTTGGCCTGCTCGACGTAGTAAGCCGCCGAGTGCCGGGGCGTGAGGTGGGTGGAGCGCGCGCCGGGACCAGGGTCCATGGGCTCCTCGTCGCCGCACGCCGCCGCCGCCAGCACCAGGGCGAGGCAGGGCAGCCGCCAGACCGAGGGCAAGCTCAGCTCCCCGGCTGGCCGGCTGGTGCGCTGGCCTTCATGTACTGCTGTGCCTGATAGGCGAAGGCCTCGATGCGCGTGTCGACGTTTGTCTGCTCCTGGGCGTCGAAGGCCAGCCGCAGGTAGGGGAAGCCGCCCAGATCCTCGCGCAGGCGCCCGCTCATCACGGCGTCGCTGATGGCGCCGGGCATGCAGTTGAAGGAGCCGAGCAGGATCACGCCCTGGGCGCCCTGGCGCTGGTGGTGGAACGCCTTGCCCACGCTGAGCGTGGTCTCGGTGATCAGCGCCGGGTCGAGGTACTGGCGGTTGAGCTCCACCAGCTCCTCCACGCTCGGCTCGTCCATGTGCTCGAGGAACCCGCGGAACGGGCTCATGATGTGGGCCATGCGGCGCTGGATCAGCTGGTCGAAGATCCACGCCCCCGCCATCTTCAGGCGCTGGCGCTTGAGGCGGTAGATGGACTTCATCGAGTAGTACTGGTAGAGGCCGACCTCGGCGCCGTAGGGGGTGCGGACCTCCAGGCCGAGGTCCTCCAGCTTGGCGATCAGGTTGCAGTTCACTGTGCGGTTGTAGATATAGAAGGCCTGGCCCAGCAGGCCCACGGAGGGGCGGCGGCGCGACCGGTCCACCTCCACCCGTTCGAGGGAGCGGCGCGCGTCGTGCAACACCGCGACCACGTCGCCGGCGTCCCCGACGGTCTGCACCACGCGGTCCAGGTAGCGGGTATAGACGGCATCGATCTCGCCACGGTTGACCTCGTAGGGGCGGAGCTGGAAGACCGCCTTGAGCAGCAGGTCCACGCCGAAGACGCCGTAGCCGCCCAGGCGCTCGAACTTTCGCCGGTCCACGTCGGCGAACACCGGCGCCGGCTTCTGGAACGCGGCGGGCTGTTTGTAAAACGGCACGAAGGTGTCGGTGTGGTCGTTGACCGTCAGCTCCATGGAGGGCAGGTACTGGCCAACGCGGCAGGGGCCGCCCATGCGCACGCCGAGGAAGGCCGAGCGCGCGGCGTCGAACCCCTCACCGAGGACCTTGCCCATGATGTCGCCCATGGTGATGGTGTGGGCCATGCACTCCTTGCCCAGGGTGTAGCGCCGGCCCAGGCGCAGGCTCTCCTCCGACGAGGGGGGGAGCGCCTCCGCCTTGACCCCGCAGGCCCGCAGCGCCGCGGCCACCGTGCGCCAGTGGTCTGAAAACTGCGGCAGATAAAAGGTGCGGTGGCGGTCCTGGGGCCGGTCGGTGCATTGTTCGAGCACCTTGCGCGCCGCGGAGGGCTCGCCGCCCTGGGCGCGCGGCCGGTCGCCGAGGCTGTCGAGGAAGGCCTCGCACCGCGTGATCACGCCGGCGTCCGAGCTGTGCTCGTCCACCTCCACCTCGAGGTAGGGGCGCGACCCCATGGCGCGGGCGAAGTAGCCGAGCAGAAACGAGTCGGGGCCGCAGCCGAAGTTGGTGATGTAGACCGCCTCCAGGTCGTCCCGGGAGCGCACAAGCTCCGCGGCCTTGAGGATCCGCTGGCCGTGGTACCAGTACATGGCCGGCCAGAGCGTGGAGATGTCCACGTCGTCCAGGGGCAAAAAGTCCAGGGGCAGGGCCACGGCGCCGCGCTGGCGCAGCAGCGCGGGGATGCGCAGGCTGATGGCGCTGTCGCAGGTGTTGTAGGCGCGGCCCACGACCACCACCGCCGGGCGGCCCGGCTCCAGGCTGTCGAGCACCTCTTCTCCTCGCCGGCTGACCGCGCGCTCGAACTCTCGCTGGGCGTCGCGGCCCGCGCGGAAGGCGCGCCGCACCTTGCCCTTGCCGAGCTCCGGCCTCAGCTCCTGGCAGGCCTCGGTGAGCACTTGCTGAATGTGCTGATCGCCGCGGCGATAGTGCAGCACAGGCCTGAGCACGGGCACCTCCCGCCGGTCCAGGCGCAACGACGCGGTGACCACGTCGGGCACCGCCTCAACGTAGGGGCAGGCCAGGGTGTTGCTCATGCCCTTGGTGCGCTCCATGTCGATGATGGCGGGCAGGAACACGGCGTCCACGCCCCGCCGTGCCAGGTCCTCCACGTGCCCGTGGGCCATGGTGATCGGGAAGCAGAACTCGGACTTGCACTGCTCGTTGCCTTGCTCGATGGTGCGCTTGCTGCTCTTCTCCGAGAGCACCACGCGCCAGCCCAGCTCGTGGAAGAAGGCGGCCCAAAATGGGAACCGCTCGTGGAAGGCCACCATGGAGCGGGGGACGCCCATGACCGGCGCGTCCCTGGGCAGCTTGCCCTTGCGCTGGCGGTAGGCTGCCATGAGCATGCGCTCCCGCTCGAGGAAGAGGTCCGGCGTCTCGGCGGCCCGATCCCGGACGATGCCCTCGTCGTACTTGTCGCAGCGGGAGCCGTAGTACAGCTCGCGGTCGCCGATGGCGATCCTCGAGACGTCGCAGCTGTTGGAGCACTCATCACAGACGAAGGAGGTGGTCTGCACCTTCTGGTCTGTCTGCTCGAAGCCCTTGAAGCGGGTGGCGGCGGGGGCGGCATCGCGGGCGGCCAGGGCGCAGCCGATGGCGCCGGAGACCTCGTGGTTGGGCGGCACCACCACCGGGCGGCCGAGCACCTTCTCGAAGGCGGCCCGCACCCCCTCGTTGAAGGCCACGCCGCCCTGGAAGAAGACGCGGTCGCCAATCTTTTTGTCCCGGGCCACGCGCTGAATGTAGTTGTCCACGATGGAGTAGCAGAGGCCGGCGGCGATGTCCTCACGCGCTGCGCCGTGGGCCTGGTGGTGGCCCACGTCGGAGCCCATGAACACCGAGCACCGCTCGCCCAGGCGCACGGGGCGCCTGGCGCCGAGGGCCGCGCGGCCAAACTCCTCCTTGATGTTCATGCCGAGGCGCTCGGCCTGTTCCTCGAGGAAGGAGCCGGTGCCGGCGGCGCAGACGCGGTTCATCTCGAAGTCCACCACCACCCCGTCGCGGGTGCTGATGTACTTGGAGTCCTGGCCGCCGATCTCCAGGATGGTGTCCACGTCGGGGTCCAGCTCGACGGCGGCCCGGGCCTGGGCCGTGATCTCGTTGCGGATGACGTCCGCGCCGATGATGTCTCCGATCATGTAGCGGCCCGAGCCTGTGGTGCCCACGCCACGGATCTGCACGCGGTCGCCGAGCTCGCCGGCCAGCTCGCGCAGGCCGCGGCGCACGGCCTCGATGGGCCGGCCCGCGGTCATCAGGTAGCGCTTGCCGAGCAGCTCGCCTTCAGCCGTGAGCACGGCCAGGTTGGTGCTGATTGAGCCGATGTCCACGCCGAGGTAGGCCGGCGTCAGTCCCTCCTCGAGGGCGGCGGTCTGCTCCACCGCCTGCTCTTGCTGGCGGGGCGAGGCAGCCGCGGGGCTCGATGGTGGCGCGGACCGGTCCTCCTCCGCCAGCGGCGCCATGGACTCGCGGACGTAGTCGTCGCGGGCCAGCAGCGGGCCGACGTCGGCCAGAGTCTCGAAGCCCCTGACGACGGTGCCGGCCGCCCGGGCCAGCAGGGCCGCGCCGATGGCGCCCAGGGTGGCGAAGTGGGGCGGCACCGAAACCTCGTGCTCCTGGAGGCCGAGCAGGTCCACGATGGCGCGCACCACGGCGCCGTTGGCGGCCACTCCGCCCTCGAAGGCCAGGGGGGTGACCAGCGCGTCCATGCGCGCTGTCGTGCCGCGGAAGTTGCGGGCGATGGCGCCGCACAGCCCGGCGAGGATGTCGCGCACCGGCACCCCTCGCTGCTGCAGGTGGATCATGTCCGAGTTGGCGAAGACGCTGCAGCGGCCCGCGATGCGGCTCGGGTGTTTGGACTGCCGGGCCACCCGACCCATCTGCTCCACAGGCAGGCGCAGGCGCGACGCCTGCTGGTCCAGGAAGATCCCGGTGCCTGCTGCGCAGACGGAGTTCATGGCGAAGTCGGCCAGCTTCACCTCGCCGCTGTCGTCTCCCTCCAGGCGGATGAGGTGCGAGTCCTCTCCGCCGATCTCAACGACGGTGCGCTGGGCGGGGTAGAGCACGCGGTTGGCCTCGGTGAGGGAGACCACCTCGTTGGAGAACGGGACGCCGAGGCGGCGGGCCAGCACCTTGCCGCCGGAGCCGGTGGCGCGCAGCCCGCGGATCTGCTCGGCGCTGACGCCCTGGGCAGCCAGCTGTTCGAAGAGCCGGGCCACCACCTCCAGGGGCCGGCCCTCGTGGCGCTCGTAGGCGTCGAGCAGCACGCCGTTTTCCTCGTCGATGACGCCGAGCTTCACTGTCACGGAGCCCACGTCCACGCCGACGTAGCATTGCTGTTTTGCCAGGCCTCCAGCGGGCGGCCGGGTGGTCGAGATATCCATGACGATTCAACTTAGCACCGGTGGCTGCAGAATCCACCAAGAACTGCCGTGGGGGCGCCTCTGCTACGGGGTCAGCCGAGGTAGACCGATCGCCGACGCCGCAAGCCCTTCTGCAGCATGTCGTTTGCCTGCCGCCACACCTGGGCGTGTAGGCGGTCCACCACCGCCGGATTATTTGCGTCCGTCGGGGTGCCACCCAAATGGATCGGCGGCGAGATGTAGTAGTCGAATTTGACCGGCCGGGGAATCGGGCCCAGGCCCATCAGCAGCGGCAGGTTGTACTTGTCGTGCCCCACCAGGCGCCCGACCCAGGAGGTGTGGCCGAGGATATGGTAGATGTCGTCCGTGCCGATGCCCATGTGCAGGATGATGGGCACCTTGGCGCGAAGTGCCACCCGAATGAATCCCTTGCTCTTGTCCCAGTGCAGGGTGTAGCGCCGATCTTTGCGCTTGAGGGCGTCGCGCGCGCCTCCGGGATAGGCATTGACCAGGTGCCCCGCTCGCAAGAATGCGATGGCGTTGTCCTGGGTGCCATGGATACCACCCACTCTGGGCCAGAACCAACGCGAGAGCGGATCCACGAAAAGCATGGAGTCGGCAGTCCCCCGCACGAACCGGCCCGTGGCCTTGTAGACACAGTTGAAGACGAACATGGAGTCCAGGCCGAAGATCCCGTGATTTCCGATGAGTAGCGCCGGGCCCTGGTGGGGGATATTTTCAACGCCGTGGAGTTCCGGACGGAACCATGGGGAGAGCAGGTCCACTATGTGCAGGAGGCGCTTGACCAGTTCCGGGTCGAATGGATCACGCTTTGGATCGGCGTCGGGTGGTATCAGGAAGTCAGTGAAGTTGGAGAGCTGCGTCATGGCACATCGTCCGAGGAGTTGAGTTTGAGCGGCCGGCAGTCTGCTTGTCGCTGGACCTTTTGTAGCATCTCGAGGCGCGACCGCTCCTTGACCAACAGGCGAAAGAGCACCACGCCCCGGTTAGACGGGGCCATGACGACCCGGTCGGACTCGGAGGCCAGCTTACGCGCTGCAGCAGTATCCCGTAGTGCCCGGCCGGCGCGAGGACCAGTGTGTTCCGGGCCTACCAGGATCATCGAGAAGCGCTTTCTTTTCATCAGAGTATCGTTGATGACGAAGAAATTGTCGGTGTTGTCGCCGAAGCCAGACACCGAAAAGTAGCCGTCAGGCACCGCCGCGGTGATGCGCAAGGGCTGTTCGGACAGATCGAATGGGCAGGCCGAATAGAGCAGATCCGGGCTGGGGCGCACCACCTCACGACTGTCCGAGGTCACCGGCTTGCCGTGATAGATCTGATTCGGCACCGCGCCGCTTTCCAGGGCGGTCAGCAGAATCATGACGCGGGGAAATGCCAGGACCGTGACCACATGGATCACAGCAGCAAGGACCACAACAGATACCACCCACTTGTACCAGCCCCTCATCAGTGCTCTACCCGCTTGATTGACAGTTGCACCAGGATAGGTGCCACCCATTTGTACCAGCCCCTCATTGGCACTTCACACGGCTGATGGAAGGCAAACGCACAGTGGTGGGGCTCTGGTACACGGTCTTGCCTGGGTTGTAGAGCCGCAGCGTCACGGAGAATGCCCCAGCGCCGGTCGTGGGTAGCCAGTTTCCCGGCTGTTCTCGAGCGGAAAGGTGCACGATGTAGCTTTCGCCCGCTCCCCGCTTCAAATTGGCCAGGTTATACGAGTAGCGCTGCTGCTCGTTCGGCACCAGGTAGTGGTCTGCACCGTAAAGTGTCATGGACCACCATCTCGCATCCAGTTCGCCGCCCGTCAGCACATAGTCGCATCGGCCATCGAGGGTCTCGCCACTGTCGTCCTCGAATGCGGTGTAATAGATGGTCTCCTCCTTGCTCAGGGCAAAGAGGCCGCCCCAGGAGATTGCGGCCCGAACGTACATTCCGGCGCCGGTGCTGCCGGCCAGCAAGTTGGTGCTCCAGGCGCCGTTTCGCACTGCGCCGCCCATTCCTGCCGAGCGGACGACAAGCGCCGCTGAGCCCACGCCAAGGACCCCGGAGACCGCAATCAACGCGAGCACTTTCAACAGGCGCATCATGACCAGACCTCAAACAGGGAGGCGTCACCCACTAAGCCGGTATCATCAGGATCATTCGACCCGGTCAGGTGCCACCCATCTGTTCGGTTCTTCTTGAGAGTAGGTGTTCTCTCAAGGTTGGGTGCCACCCATTTGTCTGGCCCTTCAAAGAACCAGGTTCCGCCGCCAGGCGGTTTGAGGGCGGTCCAGTTGCTGAAGAGTTCCCGGGGCAACGGCAACACGTCGTGGGTCCCTGCGTCACAAGAAGAAAACTCAGGGATTCGATTGCATGCGGCTAAATACACCACGGCCAGAACTGAGGCTGCTGGTCGCACAGCCCCAGCTTACATCGTCCAGATACCCGCCGGACATGGTTTTTTATCCACGCCGGGAAGCTGATGCCTTCAGTGGACAGTTCTCCCGATTGAGATGGACGCCATTTTGTTCTGTGGCTATGGCGGCATGGCGTAGGGAGAAACTACAGGCTTGGTCCTGCTTTCCTCAAGCTGAGGCACGTACGGTGGCGCTGGTGGGAAGGTCCCGGGGGGAAACCCCCACGAATCCACGTCCATGGTCGCCATGGACTGCGCTGCCTCCTTGAATCCCCTTACCAACTCTCTGTGACGTTTCCGATACGCTTGCCTGGTTTCCTTTTTGGATGCATGGCACAGCGGAGCTGGACTCCGTTCGACGTTTAGAGGCTTGTCGTGAGGATGTTGGTCAAGTATCCACTGCGGCCCCGGCGGGGTCCGTCCACTGGAGATGTTCTTCCGCCGCGCCTCTTCTTCGACCTCCGATAAAATCTCGCCGCACCGAGCTTGGATTTCATGTTGCTCGAGGTCTTCCCAACCGGGGAGCGGTACCAGCGGCACGTCGTAGCTGGTAGCAAACTCATACCTGTCGTGAGCTTTTCCGCCTTTTCGCGCTCGGTACTCCGCTGACCGATCGAACCAGACGCCATGCTGCGTCTGGCCTCTTAATAGAGACGGCAGACACGTGACTCCCGGCCAATCAGACGGGCGTTCCACCAGTCCCTCTTTAGCACCATGGGCGAGGACATATTTCAATCGGCCCTCAGCGCTGTTTTCGTCGACAACCTGGATCCCGCTGTACCTTCTTCCCCACACTTTTTCGTGCCAGTCATGAAGTCGTGCGACCTCCTTGGCCAGGTTGCCGTTGAGGTAGCCGACGAAAGCCGACAGATCCCTCTGGCTCGGCGCGCGCACGAGCATCACGTAGTGATTGGAAAGAAAGGTGAACCCACACAGACCGATGTCTAAACCCAGAGTCATTGCGCGACCCAAAACTCCGAGGATAACTTCGTTTAACTCGGCAGACGGCCTCAGCAGTAGACGGCCTTGTATTGTGCGCGTCGTTATCTCGACGAGGTCTCCAAACTCCGGGTTGAGGATACGAGGGAATCGTGGCATGCCCCCTTATTAATCAAGACGCATGCCAGCCCTACCTGCCTGGAATCACAGGCATGGCTAATTCGAACAGCTCTCCAGATCCGGATATCGGTCCGGCAGGTACGGATTCCGCACAGGTTTGATATTGGATTTGATATCACGATGGATGATTAACAAATGGGTGGCACCCATTCCATGGGTTTTGATTTCACGGCGGATGACTAACAAATGGGTGCCCTGTCTACTCCGTGGCTGTGCCTGACACGGCGGATCGTCGCGATACACGGAATGCGTACAGTTGCCATGGCCCCCGGTTGGCGACGAGGGTCAAGGCGCCTCTGGGGAATGGGCGCTCTGGTTCGTCCCTGTTGTCGGTTACCAGCACGTAGTCGTACAACTTGCCAAACTGCTCGAGGTCCAGGGGGTCTGGATGGCTGTGGTCCAGATGCTGTCCGGGGTCCTTCAGCGCCAGCGGATAGTACGCGTACTCCGTGAAAGTGTCTCTGACCGCTGGCGTGCCACCCTTTTGCGCGTGGTAGTAGCTCACAAAGTGCAGCAGGACCGGCACCGTAAAGCGAGGATCTTTCGCGGTGTTGACATAGCTCAGGGCTCAGGACTCGCCGGTCCATTGGGATCTTCGCGATGATCTCATCGAACACCTGGGCCCGCTTGCCAAACCGCACATATTCTCGTGTCGTCAGCAGGCCGAACCATACGGAGACGTAGATGCCGATCATGATCAGAGCGGGCATTAAATACCTGGCACGCCCCACAGGGGCGATGATCAGGAGCAACGCCAGCGGCAGCAGGAAGCGATAGTTGATACCGTAGATCGGCTGCACGTCGTTGAGCACTTTGTTGGGGAACGCGAAATACGCAGCGATCACCAGGGCGCAGGCCAGCAAGGGGAAATGCTGGGCCAGGGCGGCGCGCAGGCTGCGGGGACGCTCCTCCCGGCGGAGGATGAAGCCGAGCGCGATGAGGCAGCCGAAGATCAGGATGCTGATGACCTCGTCCAGTCCGCCCTTGTAGAAGTTGAGCAGCCGATGGGGCACCAGCTCCATCAGGCGTATCACCTTGAGGTACTTGTAGGTGGACTCGAGGCCCATGGAGGGGATGATCCAGTACAGCGCGCAGCCGTCCCCCGGCAAGCCCGCCAACACCAGCCTGAACCCACGATAAACCGAGGGGCTGCAACAGAGGATCATGGCAAAGATGACGGTGGCCGCGATGATGAATCCGTGCGCGTGGGTAAAAAACAGCACCACCGCCAGCAGGTCGATGACCAGGAAACGCCAGACCCTTGGCTGGTCCAGTTCCCTGCGCGAGAGCGCGAGCAGCACGAGCCCCAGCCCGACCGATGCCCGGAACGCGAGGTAGCCGTAGGTGGCGTTGACGTCGTAGATGAACGGAAACGCGAAGACCACGAGCCAGGGCGTCCTGCCGAACGCCTTCAGGCAGAGGTAGGTGCCACCCATTAGGGCGCAGGATATCAAAAACAGCACGAGCCGCGCGGCCGTCTCGGCCGATGTGAAGGCGGTCAACCAGCCGCCGACCGCGTACACCGTGCGGTAGGGCAGCATCCCCTGGCGAATCTCGAAGTACTTGGAGAAACCGAACGCCGGATCGTCCATGTTGCCCATGATCGACATCGCCTGGGCGTGCACCGGCAGATCCATCATCGGCAGGTAGGTCGGGAGAACGAGCGGCAGCGAGTAGACGACGGCGAGCAGCGACAGGATCAGCAGAAAGGCCAGCGGCTCCAGGCGCTTTTTGATGGCCGCGAGCGGCCACGACGAGCTGAGCATTGTGATTCCCCCCTGTGACCTTTTACTACGGTCGCCCAAACCCTCTCAGCGGCCACCCGTGGTGTCAAGCCAACATCCTCACGCGCAGGCGGGCTTGGACTCTGTCGGACACTGAATTATAGTGCCGGCCCAACGGAGGACAGCATGAAAGACGAACCACTGAAGACCACAGATCCCGACGTATGGGAACTGGTCCTGGCCGAGGAGCAGCGCCAGGCAGACAAGATCCGGCTCATCCCGTCGGAGAACTATGTCTCCAAGGCGGTGCTCGAGGCCACCGGATCCGTGTTGACCAACAAGTACTCCGAGGGGTACCCCGACCGCCGCTACTATGAGGGGCAGCAGGTCATCGACAAGGTGGAGAAGCTCGCGCGCAACCGGGCCAAGGCGCTCTTCGGGGCGCCGAGGGCCAACGTCCAGCCTTACTCCGGCTCACCGGCCAACCTGGCGGTGTACTTTGCCTTCTGCGCGCCCGGCGACACGGTGATGGGTATGGCCCTGCCCCACGGCGGCCACCTGACCCACGGCTGGAACGTGAGCATCACCGGCTCGTACTTCGACTCCCAGCAATACACGGTGGATCCCGAGACCCACCTGATCGACTACGACGCAGTGCGCGAGCTGGCCAAGGAGCACCGCCCCAAGGTCATCTGGGCTGGCGCCACGGCCTACCCCCGCGTCATCGACTTCGAGGCCTTCGGCTCCATCGCCAAGGAGGTCGGGGCCTACTTCGCCGCCGACATCGCCCACATCGCCGGCCTCGTGGCCGCCGGCGTGCACCCGAGCCCGGTGCCTCACGCCGACGTGGTCACCACCACCACGCACAAGACCCTTCGCGGCCCCCGCGGCGGCATGTTCGTCTGCACCAAGAAGGTCTACAAGAAGCTGAACAATGCCCTCTTCCCCGGCCTGCAGGGCGGCCCGCACAATCACACCACCGCCGCCATCGCCGTGGCACTCAAGGAGGCGGGCACCGACGAGTTCAAGGCCTACGCCCAGCAGATCGTCAACAACGCCAGGGCCCTCGCCGAGCAGCTCCTCGCCCGGGGCTACGACCTGGTCTCCGGCGGCACGGACAACCACCTGATCCTCATCGACCTGACCAACAAGGGCGTGCCGGGCAAGGTGGCGGCCCAGGCCCTGGACCGCGGCGGCATGGTCTGCAACTACAACACCGTGCCTTTCGATCCGCGCAAGCCCTTCGATCCCAGCGGCATCCGCCTCGGCACGCCCTCCATGACCTCGCGAGGCATGAAGGAGCCGGAGATGGAGAAGTTGGCCGAGTGGATGGACCGCGTGATCAGCGCTCCCGAGGACGAGGAGCTGCAGCACAAGGTGGAGGGAGAGGTGGCGGAGCTATGCGCCGGCTTCCCGGCGCCGGGGATCCCGATCAGGTAGTTTGAGAGCAGCGGATGACGCGTGGGGGCGTCTGCGAGGTACCACAGCTACTCTTTCTTCTTCTCGGGGATCATCGTGCCCCACAGGTTGGAGTAGGCGAAGCTGAGGAACAGGCTGTTGGTGACCTGCCAGTCCTCCTGCAGCATCGGGATGCGCTTGGCGGCGAACTCGTACTCCAGGGAGGCCCATGAGACCAGCTTGAAGCTCAGCCGGGCGAGGAACTCGATGTTGGTCAGGTCCGCGGCGCTCTTGTCGCCGGTGTCGGTGGTGTTGGCGAAGGGGATCAGCACCTCGGCGCCGACCTTGTAGCTCAACTTGCCGTCGTAGTACTTGCCCCAGACGTACGCCGTGAACTCACCGCCGGCCTCGGCGTAGTCCTCGACCTCCTTGAGGGTGATGGTCTTGGTACTTTTGTCGATCTTGGAGACGACGAACTGATCG
>PVBE010572508.1_pt1 | contig 13096 bp, 6 predicted proteins | sample 1631181 | NCBI WGS metagenome assembly PVBE01 (sample SAMN08397723, study PRJNA350692) | Marine metagenome, whole genome shotgun sequencing project. | isolation source: water | place: Pacific Ocean | collected 2012-04
ACCCGGCCGGATTCATCCGGCAACGACGTAAAACTTCCCTGTCGCATCTTCGCAGCCTCCTTGCTAGCGTTACGCGTTTCACACCACGTAAACTAACAGGAGGCTGCGATTTAGGCTTCATTAAACGGTATTGGGGCTAAAGGTGTGTTTTCCGGGGCCTTGGTCGCGAGGCTGTTGCTGAAGGCAGTGGGGCCAGCGGGGCTGTGCCTCGGACTGACGCGAGCTATCCGTCCTACAACCGTTTCACGACAGTTGTTTCTTGGCGGATCCTATCAAGACGGATTGGTGAATAATCCGGGCTATCGCCGGCTGCAGCAACTCGCTCCCCGACCAGCCTGCTCGACCAACACCATTAAGCGGTATTGGGGCCAAGATTGAGCTTAGACAAAGCTCTAGCCAGGCTATGCCTCGGACCGACGCGAGCTATCGCTTGGCAACTCGGCAAAACATCTCAGACCCGAATCGGATACGATCCGTATTTGGCCACTGCCTCGATCATGGCTATGAAGTTGTCGAACGGCACGTACTCGGGAACGGAGTTCGACGAGCCACAACAATAGCCACCTCCGGGGGCCACGGAGCGGATTCGCATTTTCACTTCCTCTTCGACCTCTTCCGGAGTCCCCAGCGTGAGCGTCGAGTCGAGATCGATGTTGCCGCACAAGCAGAGCCGCCCCGCATACATACTTTTCACTTTGTCAATATCTGTCGACGCTCGCTCGCACGGATGTAGCGCGTGGAAACCGCACTCGATCAGGTCATCGATCACATCGTAAACGCGACCGTCTGAGTGATAGATATACGGAAGGCCGCGGGCGCGCACCAGCTTGCCAATCCGCTTGTTCCAAGGAAACACCTGTTCTCGGAAGACCTTCGGATTGACCATGAACCCCGTCGTATAGCCGAGGTCGTCCGGCATACAGATGGCGCCTACGCAATCGAACTGTAGCAAGTTTTCTACGACGCGTGTTTGAATCTCGCCGACCTTTCGGATCAACCGCGGGGCAATCTCGGAACCTTCCGCCAGCGAGATGCAAAAGGACTGCAAGCCCATAAACATCCATGACGCTGTGAACACAGCCCCGACGTTGACGATGACCTTTGCCTCGGCAGGCAACAGCTCGCCAAGACGTTCGACCGAGGCGTAATTGAAACCGTCCGGATCAGGCCAGTCGAAGTTATCAAACGATGCTTCATCCTGGATGATCCCCTCACCCTCTTCGGCCCACATCCGTGTACTAACGTCTTCCTGGAAAGGATTGTATTGGGCTTGGGCCGGTTTGAGCGTGCTCGTCTGAACCGGCGTGGAACCCATCAGGCCACTCTCTTCACCGCGGGTGGTCTGCCGGATGCCGATTGTCAGCGGTGCGAAATCGTAACCCGCCTTCATGAAAAACTCGGCTTCCGCCTCCAGACTGTCCGCGGCTTTGCCCAGGAACTGACGCTTGATGTCTTCGTCCACGGAGAGTTCAAACGACGGCACGCGTTTCGGCTCGCCCTGGCACAGCAGTGCTTTTCTCAGATTGGCAAAGTCCGGCATAGTTCTCTCCGTGCGTTATCGTTGATGCTCACAACCTCCAACCTTCTCGGTAGTCACGGAGGAGGAACTGTTCAGCTTCTGGAGCGTTGGGGATCTTCAAGGTCTCGGGGTCCCAGTCGATTCTCTTTCCGCAACGATGAGCCACGTTGCCCAGGAGGACCGCCTCGCTCACGGCGCCCGAGTAATCGAAATTGCAGGTCGTTGGGCTGCCTGTCTTGCAGGCGATGATCCATTCCTGATGATGGCCGATCGATTCGGCGAGGGTCGGATCCGGACGTTTGAAGTCGGCGAACCGTGACTCGGGCCACAGTGCGTGCTTGGGGTAGTTGGCCAACAACATCCCCTTCGAGCCGACGAATACACCCCATGCCCAGTCCGGCAATCCGTGTTCCTCCCAAAACGGCGTTCGTTTCGGTCCGTGGTCCCAGGTCAGCGTGACCGGCGGCAACTCGTTCCGCGCCGGGAATTCCCACCGGACAGTCAGCGGCCGGGGTGTGCTTTCGGGATGCGCCGCGGGCCCGTCGGTTTCGATCGTGGTTGGATAGCGTAAGTCTAACGCCCAAAAGGCGAGGTCCAGGTAATGGCAGCCCATGTTCCCCAACGCGCCGCCACCGAAATCCCACCAGTAGTGCCAGTCGTGCGGAACGTAACACGGATGGAACGGCCGAACCGGCGCCGGCCCAAGCCAGAGATCCCACTTCAACTCGGCGGGAACCGGCGGTGTCTCCCGTGGACGATCGCCCGCAGCTCCGCCGCCGGCAAGCCGAATATGAACTTCGCGAACCGGCCCGATCGCACCCGACTGAATCAGTTCAACCACACGGCGATAGTTACTGCTGGCATGAATCTGCGTGCCCATTTGTGTGGCCACCTTCTTCTCGGCGGCGAGGTGGGCGATCGTACGGGCCTCGTGAACGGAATGGCTTAGTGGCTTCTCGCAGTAGCAGTGCTTGCCCATTCTCATGGCCATTGCACTGGCCGGAGCGTGGATGTGATTGGGGGTGCTGACCACGACCGCATCGATCTGTTTGTCCATTTCGTCCAGCATTTTGCGGAAGTCGTGAAACTTTCGCACGCCAGGGTATCTGTCATACGTTGCCGCCGCACGACGGCCGTCGACATCGCAAAGCGCGACGATGTTCTCGCCAGCGACGCCCGCCAGATTTGCGGCACCCCGCCCGCCTGCGCCGACGAGTGCGATGTCGAGCTTCTCATTGGGGGAAGTGCTGGCCCGCACGCTTGCAGCGCTGGATAGCCAAACGCCAGCTCCTGCCAGCGACGTGTTGATGATCATTCGCCGCCGAGAGATTCGGTCTACCATCGTTTCGTTCTCCGAGTGCAACTGTGCTTGAATGGACAGCACGGATTATACAAGTTCAAGGCGTGCGAGGGGGGGACACGGGCAAGTCGTCAACACGCGGATTCAGTCAACGGGACCGGGGCGGACGATTTGTGGTGCCGTCCTTACCTTGGGACGGATCGAGAGCCAGTCGACACCTTGAAAGACGGGGTCCGGAATCTGTCGAACTTCGTCGTCGCCCCGGTAGGGGCACATCGTGTCGATCCATGCAATCAGCTTGCGAAGGCTGATCGGATCGACTTTGACGTCGTAGTGGTCGCCGCTGGAAGCGAGTTCGATGAGCCTGCTCTTATGCGAGAGACGCGTCATCGGCTCGGGAGTCTGATATGCCTCTGGGTCACGCTGGTCGTAAGCTTCGACCATAATCGTGTTGGCGATTCCCCAGCCGGGAACTGGCGTCTTAGGTTGCTCGTACGGCCTGCCCCATGTCGGCTTTCCCGTCAGCGTCACATACGGTTCATTGAACATCCGAAAACCTGGGCGGAAAGTCAAGTCCAAGACTTCCCTGGCGTCTCCGTCGCCCTGATGGCAGTTGCCGCAGTATCGGTCCAGGGTTGGCTGAACGTACCGCACATAGCCCACCGTGTCATCACCCCAAGGCGGCGGAGTGATCTGCCGCGGTTTCCGGGCCACTGCAATCGAAGTCGAGACGTACTGGGGCGCTCGGCTGTGCGACTCGTGACAACCGACGCAGCCTCGGTGCTCACCGGGCATGACGCCGGTAAAGCTCCGCATCGTCTGCAGTGCGCGGTACTTATCGTCGAGTAATTGGAAATGTAGCGCCTTGCCTGAAGGAGCGTAAAAGGAGACGGAACCATCCTCTTCGATAGGCACCGTGCCGAGCACGCGTTTGACACCGTCCGACTGCACCATGGAAACAACGGGCCCAGTCGAGATGTACGGCCTCTTATGCCAGTAGGTGTAGGTCTTGGGATCGATGGCCAGAACACGCAGGAACTTAGCCATTCCTTTCAGCTTCGGAGAAGTGCCTTCATAGATATTGTTGCTGAAGATGACTCCAGGTCGCGGATTCAGCTTGTCGTCCTTCTCCGGCCAATCGACTCGATCCGCAACAACAGCGGGCTTGCGGCGGGGCCTGACCGGCAAGGCATGAAAGATGTTATTCGTTCCTTCATAAATCAGCTCGCGGTTGCCATCGATGTCCATCAGATAGAGCATGAACTTACCTTCACGGTTCGCCGACACGAGAAAGTCTCTCTCGCTCAGCGGATACGGCGAGTAGTATGCGGAGTACCGGCCGCTGACGTGATAGCGTGGCGATTCGATCGGATCGACTGGACCATTGCCTGACTCGGGCCAAGCCACGTCAGCGGTGACCTTCGTCAGACCGTTGGGGTAATTCAGTCCCTTCTCAGGGTCGATAATTCCGACCGAGCCGCTGAACCAGTTGTGATGAGCGCTGCCGGTAAACATCACACGCTGGCTGCCCGGAATGCTTCTGGCGTCCTTGAGCAGATCGGGCCAGACGCTTTGGTTGCCCCAGAATGTGGCGACCTGTGTGCCGTCCGGGTGAGCGGTCCAGAGACTTTGGGCACGCCAGAGAGGTTTGTCGGTATATTCCCAACGCGTGTAGATGACCCTGCCGTCGTTCATCACCGAAGGTAGGTAGTCGGGCTCGTTGTTCCGCGAAATCAAATAGATGTTCTTGCCGTCGCTATCGCAGCGAGCCAGCACGTAAGCGTTCGTGGGCGGCATACAACGGACGTAGGTGTGTCCACGTGAAGTCGAAAAGACGATATGCTCTCCGTCTGGAAGGTAGACTGGATCGAGATCGTCGTACGGTCCGTCCGTTAGCTGGACGAGACCTGACCCGTCGATGTTGATCTCGTAGAGATGGAAAGATTTCTCGTTGTGCGGCTTGAAGCAGAACAGAACCTTCCGAGCATCATAAGATAGATCGGGCCGCCAGAAGGAACCGTGTAGCGGCAGATTGGGCATGAGCTTCGTCAGTGCGCCGGCGGGCGAAAGTCCATCGAGGACGAGCAGCCGAGCGCCGGGCACTGCCATGTATCCCAGGCGGTGACGCGTCTCGTGGGGCCATTCCGAACCTTGCGGAAAGGGCATGTCGACGAAGAGGACCTTGGCGAAATCGACAACGGGGTTCTTCAATGCAATCGCCCGTTTGACTTCTCGTACCTTGAAATACAGTTCGAGATTCGCGCCAGCGTTAGCCGTTGCCTGATTCTCCAGCACGTCGAGCTTGGCGATTTCGCTGGCAAGATCGACTCTCTGGCGAGAACCAGCGTTGGCAACGCTGCCTGACACCTTTGTGAACTGGATTCTTGCGGCAAGCTCGCGCGCCCAGCGGATTTCGGTCCTGATCCTCTCGGCAGAAGGGTCTTGATCAGCCTGATGTAGCCAGTCGCGGCGTAACGCGTCCCAGGCCTCCGATGCCGAGAGATTACGCGTCGGTGGCGTCTGCGGTGTGATATAGGGAGCAACCGCCTCAGAGACTGACGGCCGCAACTGAATGTGACGGCCAGCTGCCAAAATGATCTCGACCCACTCCTGCGAGAAACAGGCTGATTCGCCTTGACTCTTGAGGTGTTCGAATCGCTTCTGAATCTCTCCGACCTGTTCCCAATCCCGGAGTTGTTCCGGTGTTTGGGTCTCGTGTTGCCGCTTGGTGAGCGGCTTGTACTCGACGAGCAACTCGACCAACTCTTCCGCCTTCTGAATGCTGACGTCGCCATTGGCTGACAGATATTGGGCTGGGCTGGCGCCGGACCACTTGAGGAAGGTCTCATAGTCTTCCGGGAAGCTCGATTTCAGCCTGACGAGCAAAGCACCGGCGAGGTCGCGGTCGAGTTGCACGCCCTGCTCGGTGAACTTCTCGCGCGCGTCGGCGAGCGTCTCGGCGAAAGAAGCTCCAGGTGCATATAGGGTGCGAAGTCTGATATCGATCTGCTTGGAATAGGTCGCGAGAGACTCGCCACCGCTACGATAAAGACGCAAGATCTGCTCCGGCGTCAAGCCTCTGGCATAGATTCGCAGGTCGTCGAGCCCGCCTTGGAAGAACTCGCCCTGACCGCTGCTGGAACCGATGAAGGCAGGAACGGACGCTCGCGTGACGATCTTGCCCGCACGTCGCAAGGAACCGACTTCCTTTCCGTCCAGATAGACCCGCATGAACTGGCCATCGAACGTCGCGGCGCAATGATGCCACGTTCCATCCAGAACCCGGGCCGGCGTAATCGACGCGTCGCATTCGACATAACCGCCAATATTCAGTCCGAGTGATAGAATGTTCCCGTCGCTTTGAAAGGAAAACAGAACGCGTTCGCCACACTCCTGGCGAAATATCTCACGGTAGCCTTTCAAATCGGTCGGTCTTGTCCATGCCGAAAACGTAATCCCTGAAATCTCCCGAGCCTCAGGGGTAAACTTGGTGGCCAATGTATTCTTGCCAACTAGGTCCAAAGCGTTGCCGTGCACCCCTCGTGTTCTTGCAATCCGGTGTGGCGCCGTGACGTCCGAGGCAGCGTTTCCCGAGGATTCACGGATCATTGACGTCTCACCTTGCTCGTCGAACGTCCAGTGTGCCAGCAGAGGTTCCTCCTTCTGCGGTTCTCCAGCACCTGAAGCAGGCACACTGATGGCCACTGTTGAAAAGAACCACGACAAGCCAACGGCAACCACAAAAGAGTGAATTCCGTTGATGTGTTGTCGCGAGTTGGGTCGGGCCATGACAATTCCTCTTGTCGAATCACGTAGGTTGTTCACCGTCACCGAAACAAGTTAAAGTATAGCGTGTTTGGATGGTATAATCAGCTGCAATCGTTTTTGCCATGAACAAGTTGCCAGCCCGCGCTGCTGGTGGCTTTCCGTGTCATGTCACCGGAGGAATCCTCGATGTCGAACATCCCTTCTACTCGCCGTCAATTCCTGACGACAACCGCTTCCGTTGTGGCTGGCGGGGCGATGGTTCCCTATTGGCTAACCGGCGCGAGTGCCCAGGCCGGCCAGACACAAGCGAAGAACGATCGTCCCCACATCGGAGCGATCGGTATCGGGGGACGCGGTTCGGCAGTTCTAGCGCAAGCCGCCAAATTCGGGGATGTCGTAGCCGTTTGTGATGTCGATCGCACGCACGCAGAGCGGGCTCGGGGGAAGCACGGAGGGAAAGCGACCGTCTACGGCGACTATCGGAAGCTGCTCGATCGCAAAGACATCGACATCATCGTCAACGCGACGCCCGACCACTGGCACACGGCAGTCAATATCGCCGCGTGTAAAGCGGGCAAGGATGTTTATACCGAAAAGCCGCTCACACTCACGATCGACGAAGGCAAGCGGCTGAGTACAGTGGTCGAAGAGACAGAACGTGTCGTGCAAGTCGGCACGCAGCAGCGGAGTGAGCGCGCATTTCAAACCGCTGTTGAATTGGTCCGCAACGGTCGAGTGGGCAAACTCAAACAAGTGTGGATCGCGCTGCCCTATTACACAACGAAGGCTGGACCATTCGCCGCCGAACCCGTGCCATCGCATCTGAATTGGGAACTGTACCAAGGCCAGGCACCGGCGCACGACTACTGTCACCAGCGAACACATGCCAACTTCCGTTGGTGGTATGAATACGCTGGCGGCATCATCACTGACTGGGGCAACCACCACATGGACATTGCTCATTGGGGCGCGAATTGTGAATTGACAGGTCCGGTATCGGTTGAAGCGCGAGGCATGTTCCCCAACGGTGGAGCGCCCAACAGTTTCAACACGGCTGACCGTTTCTTCTCTCGTATGCGCTACGCCAACGGCGTCGAGATGCTCTATTTCTCCTCGGTGAACGATCGGCAAACGTATGGTGGCGTTGCGAAGACGCATGACGAAATGACGCCCGAAAAGATCAAGCGGTTGTTCGGCGACGATTGCCCCGAGGAGATCAAGTCATTTGATCGCAACGGCATTATGTTCATCGGCGACAAAAGCAGAGTCTTCGTCAATCGTGGCGGCGTCTACGGAAAACCGGTGGAAGAACTGAAGGACAATCCACTGCCGGAGAACGCCTGGCGAGTGCCACCGAGCAGCAATCACATGGGCAACTTCTTTGAATGTGTGAAGACACGCCAGGAGCCCGTCTCTCCGGTGCGCATCCAACATCGCACCATCACGGCGTGTCACTTGACGAACATCTCGTTGCGGCTCGATCGGAAACTTGTCTGGAACCCAAAGGCGCAGCAGATTATCGGTGACCCAGAAGCCAACGCATGGCAAGAGCGCGAGCAGCGTTCGCCGTATCAGATCCGCGCGTAAACGACACGGCAAAGGGTCAAACAGTTTTCTTTGCGCCTTCGCGCCTTTGCGTGAGGCCTTTTTTCAGACCTGTCCTTCCAGGCCATTGGCGACGCGCCATATTTCAATGATCGGAATCTGAATTCGCTTGATTGGCATGGAGGAGAATCACGCAAAGGCGCAAAGAAGAGATCGGCGGGTCATTTGGCCCGGGGCGGGGATGGCTGTTTGAGGCTTTCCAAATAGGCGATAATATCGGCGAAGTTCTGGAGCGTCATGCCGCTGGCCAGGCCATTGGGCATTGGCGAGAGGTTACTTTTCTTTTTCAGTTCAATCTCGTTGGCAGGAATCGGAATGACCTTGCCTTCAGGAGTGACCAGCTCGATTCTCTCCAATGTCTGGCTTCTGATCATACCTTGATGGATCGCGCCACTGGTGGTGACGACGATCACCATCTCGAAGTCGATGAGAATCCGATTCGAGGGTTCGAGTACTGCACGAATTAGTTCGCGGCGAGGATACTTGGCCCCGATGCCAAGCAGGTCGGGACCGATGTTCGCCGTCCCGGCTCCGCCCACCACGTGGCATTTAATACAGCCAATCCCCTCGGTATCGGCAAACAGCTTCTGACCCCGCTGCGGATTGCCGCGGTGATCGGTGGCGTGCTGCGCATAGGCTGTAGGTTCCAATTTCGCTGGAGAATCTTCCTGCAGGAAAGCGAATTGGTCGTTCGCGGAAAAGACCTTTACCAGCTCTTGCCGAATAGGAGCGGCCAGCTCGTTTCGGTCGTGGAGCGAGCGAATGTCACTGCCGATCGAGTCTCCCATTGCGACTAGTGTGCTGCGAGAGATGCCGCGGGTTTCCTCGTTCTTGTCAAGCAACGCGTCCAAATAGATGGGTAGCGCTCGTTGATCGGGCGCGGCGGCTAGCGCCTTGATTACCTCGAAACGGTTCTCCGACGTGGCGGTGTCGAAGAGCACCGAGAGCGCCGACAGTGCGGCCCGTTGGACCGACATATCTGGGTCTTGAAGCTTTGGGATGATTCGGACGGAAGCGTCGCCGTCTTGAACCTGGACGTAGGCCTCGATTGCCTTAGCCCGCAACGGCGCCCGACGATCGCTCAGCCGTTTCACGATCGCCGCCTTCGCCTCCTCGCTGCGCAAGGTAGCGAGCGCATCAAGTGCGACGACAACCAAGGGGATGGGCGATTCCTCGGCTGCGGCAACTTTCGCCAGCTGCTTACCGTACGGTTCGGCATCGATCGCTACAACCGCACGGATTGCCGCTTGCCGCAACGGATTGCTGGCGCTGTTGTCGGTGGCAAGATGCAAAAGTGACGGGAGCATTTTGGTGTCTTTCAAATCGGTCAGCAACCGAATCGCTTCGAGTTGAATGTCTTGATCGGGATCATCATCGATCATGCGGCGCACCTGAGACAGTGTCTCGGCTATCGGGACTTCGCGCAGCGCTTCCAACGCTGCGAGGCGAACCTGTGGTTGGTCTTGCTGTAGCCCCGCTTCGATCGATTTCAACACGACGTCCGTTGCCGCCCACGGATGTTCCTGGGGGCGAGCCGGCTTGCCACCCGCAGCCTTCCCTCCCCACCAGCCACCCGTGTACGGGTCCGCTTTGCGATGGACCTTAACCAGTGCCTGTAATGCGGCAACGCGCTCCGTGGGTTCATTCGCCTCATGAAACCACTGGTTGAGCGCATCAACAGCCCCGGAATCAAAAGTGCCCTCCAACGTCTGAATAATTGTGGCGCGAGTCTTCCCGTCCGCCGCGCGCAGACCTGTCAAGGCAGGCTGCCAATTTCCGATTGCCCGAATCGCCTGAATCATGGTGAAGCGGGCGACAATGTCCTGCTCGCCAAGCGCATCATAGAGCGCGTTCGCGCTGCTGGCTTGCCCGATGCGCCCCAGCGCGACAGCTGCTTGCATGCGCACTGCGGCATCAGGATCTCTTAGCGCATGCGCCAGTTCGGAGTTTGCTGCCTTCACGCGGCGGATGCCCAAGGCACGAACTGCCTGCCTGCGAACTTCGGCGTCCGGATCTCGCAACGCCGTGATCCACTCCGGTGTCGGATCGTAACTTTCCAGTTCGTCCATCAGCGCATTTTGAGTCCAGATCGCATGGACTTTGACCAGCGCTCGTGCATCGGAATTGAGCAACTGAGAGACTGGACCGACCGCGGCCTTTCCGATGGTCGCCAGTCGCTGCTGGGCACGCATTCGTTCGTGGTGCGCGGGATGGCTGAGTGATCGGATCTGAGCCTCGAGGGGATCAACGTCCGTGGCACGAGCTGGTTCCAGCGGTACTTCGTCGCCGACGTAAGTAACGCGAAACAGACGCCCGACCTTATCGGGCTTTCCACCGCCCGTCTGATTCCAGTCAGCGACATACATATGTTTTCCATCGGGACTGAAACAGAGATCGATCGGTCGGAAATCGCCAGACCCGTCGCCCAGCATAAAGTCCTCGACCTGAGCGTCAAACGATGCTCCCTTTCTTGTCAGTGTATAATGCTCAATCTTGCTCTCACCCCAATCACAGAAAAAGGCACTGCCCTGGTACTTGGCCGGCCATGCCGCTTCTCGGTAGCAGGCTCCGCCACACGCCGTGCCAGTGCCAAACTCACCGACCGATGGCAAGTAGAGATGACGGTGGGAACGATAATCGTACGGATAACCGTAGTAGCCCGTGGGAACGTGGTGAATGATGCGTGTCCACCAACCGAAGTCGTCGTCGTTGTCGAAGGCGAAGATGTTGTCGAATCGATCTAAAGCCACATCCATGTTGTTGCGGATACCAGAACTGATGACCTCCAACTGACTGGCGTCGGGGCGCATCCGAAAAACTCCACCGCCTTCGAGTGTGATCGTGCTGCCATCAGCGCCAACAGCCTTGGGGAGGCCTTTGTCGCCCAACGCGACATAGACAAATCCATCAAGGCCGAGCCGCATACCGGTTGGGACATGGTTATTCAAACCGAACAGACCGGGCGCGTGGCCAAAACTGTCGGCCAGGCGTTTGCGCACGTCGGCAATGCCGTCTCCGTCGGTGTCCTTCAGCATCGTGTAATACGGAGCGTTCATGACGTACAGGGCACCCTGATGCCAGACCATGCCAAAGACTGCGGAGAGATCTTCGCAGAAGACGGTCTTGACGGGCGGACCACCACTTTCGTCCCAGCGGATCAGTACGATGCGATCGATGGGTTCCGTCGAGGGACCTCGCATGTCCATAGGATCTTCGCCGACAAACAGGTTTCCTTCGGAATCACAGGTGACTGCCGAAGGATGTTCGATGTCCGGCACTTCGTAGACAAGTTCGACCTTGAAACCCGTCGGTGCCTGCTGAGCTTGAGACCGAGTTGCCAACAGCAACAAGAGACCCCCTGTCAACACAGACCAGGAACTCAAAGACGACATGGTTTCACTCCCGCGAAGTTCGCTGGCTCACGAGCACGCGCAGGCGAACTGGTTTGCCAGGCGAAGGGACTGTGGATTCTCGACAGAAACTTGAGTAGGCGGCGTGTCAAAGCAGAGTCAACCAGACGTTCCAACCGCTCAGTAATTCTTCGCAACCCCGACTTCGCGGGTACTGGTCTGCGGACGTTCAGCGATGATGGTAAGGGGCTGATGTGGCAAAGCGGAGGAAACTGAATATACTTACGCCAGTTTAAGTTTTCAAGCGGTTCTTGCGTGGCAGCGTTTATTCAGGCGTAATATGACTCTCACTTCACGCGAGCGAGTTCTACGCACGATTCACCGCGAACCGACGGACTGCGTGGCCGTGGCGCCCTACATGTATGATGTAGCCGTGGTTGCTGCCGGCGTCTCGCTGTTGGATTACTACACCGATCCTGACGTCATGACGAAGGCGCAACTAACCTTGCACGACCTGGTCGGACAGGACGTCATCTCAGTTGGTTCTGACAATTTCTACATTGCTGAGGGGTTTGGCTGTCAGACGACGCGCGAAGAGGAAGAACTGCCGGCATTAACCCAACCGGCCGTCGACTCGTTGGCGGACGTGTTCGACGTTGAAGTGCTTGATCCGCACTCTGACGGTCGTATGCCGCTGATGTTGGAAGCCATCCGACAGGTCCGCGCAGCGGTTGGCGAAGAGGTGGCGGTGCGTTCGCCTGGCACGGGACCATTTGCGTTGGCCTCCTATCTAATCGGATCACAGCAGTGGCTCTGCGAGATCGGTATGTGCGAAGCGGGCATGGACGAGGCAAACGAGACGGCACTTCATCACGCTTTGGGACTTGCTACGGAGACACTGATCCGGTTCGGCAAAGCGTGCTGGGACGCCGGCGCGGATATCATTCATTGCGGAGATTCCCTTGCCTCGTGTGATATGATATCGCCCCGAACTTATGAGCGCTTCGCCTTGCCGTACGAACAACGTGTTTTTCAGGCGTGGAAAGAACATGGCATCACTGGATCACTGCTACACATCTGCGGCGACAGCACCAAAGTGTTGAAGCTATACGCCGACACGGGCGCCGATCTGGTCGAAATTGACAACATGGTTGACTTGAGCACGGCACACCAGAAGATCGGTGATCGAGTTACGTTGGTCGGAAACGTGCACACGGTGAACGACTTGTTCCGGGGGACGCCGGAGAGCGTTCGTGTTGCATCGCAGCGGTGCATTCGAGCGGCTGGTGGCGGACGTGGCTTCATACTCGGCTCTGGCTGCCTCGTTCCTCGCAATACGCCGATCGAAAACGTGCGGGAGATGGTCCGCGTCGCCAGGCAATCCCGTTTTGAAATCAACTAAGGATCGTTCGAGAAATCACTGACTACCGGCAGAGCCGGTAGTATGAGGAAGGCCCCTAAAAGGGGCCGACGACGGTAACTCGCACCTCTCCCGCTTGCGGGAGAGGTCGGACGCGGTAGCGGCCGGGAGAGGGTTTCTTGCGTCGCTGACCC